>OFRV01000037.1_pt1 | contig 20575 bp, 13 predicted proteins | sample 1543231 | NCBI WGS metagenome assembly OFRV01 (sample SAMN05442499, study PRJEB24371) | freshwater metagenome | isolation source: Freshwater Lake | place: Canada: Niagara | collected 2013-08-21 | reverse complement strand
CTGCTATCTTTTCTGGTGGTGATCAGCAGCATGGCCCTGTTGAATACACTGGCGCAGGCCGCAGCAGTAGCGGAACCCGCCGAACCCTTGCCCGTGACGCTGCCGGCCAGCCATCCACCAGTCGCGCCAGGCGGCAGCGGCTACGTCGGCGCGCAGACCTGCGCCCAGTGCCACGCGGTCGAATACCAGCACTGGCAAGGCTCGCAGCACGCCAAGGCCATGCAGCCCGCCAGCGAATCAAGCGTGCTCGGTGATTTCAAGGATGTCACCTTCACCGAGGCCGGCATCACCTCGACCTTCTTCCGGCGTGATGGCCACTTCAGGGTCCGCACCGACGGCCCGGACGGCAAGCTGCAGGATTACGCGATCGCCTATACCTTTGGCGTGTATCCCCTGCAGCAATACCTGATCGGCTTCCCCGATGGCCGTTATCAGGCCCTGGGCATTGCCTGGGACAGCCGGCCCAGGGAGCAAGGCGGGCAGCGCTGGTTCCACCTCTATCCCGGCCAGAACCTGAGCCCTCAGGATCCGCTGCACTGGACCGGCATACAGCAGAACTGGAACTACATGTGCGCCGAATGCCATTCGACCGATCTGCGCAAAAACTACGATCCCCAGCACAAGCGCTTTAACACCACCTGGTCCGAGATCAATGTTTCCTGCGAAGCCTGCCACGGACCCGGCGCAGATCATCTCACCTGGGCGCGCAAGGAAGGTGACTGGCAGACGCTGAACGGCACCAAGGGACTGAGCATCGCGCTCGACGAGCGGCGCGGCGTTACCTGGACCCTCGCCGATAACGCCAGCACCACCCAGCGCAGCACGCCGCGTTCCTCCAATCGCGAACTGGAGCTGTGCGCGCGCTGCCATTCGCGACGCGGGCAGTTCTGGGACGAGTATCAGTTCAGCCAGCCATTGCTGGATACCCACCGCCTGGCGCTGCTGACGCCCGATCTCTACTACCCCGATGGGCAAATGAAGGACGAGGTGTTCAACCACGGCTCCTTCCTGCAAAGCAAAATGCAGGCGAAGGGCGTCAGTTGCAGCGACTGCCACCAGCCACACACGGGTCAATTGCGCGCACCGGGTAGCAAGGTCTGCCTGCAATGCCATATCGCCTCCAGATACGATACGCCGCAGCACCACTTTCACCCGGCCGCTTCAAAAGGTGCCGACTGTGTTGCCTGCCACGCCCCCACCACCACCTACATGGTGGTCGATCCGCGCCATGATCACAGCTTCCGCGTTCCGCGCCCGGACCTATCAGTGACGCTGGGTGTGCCCAATGCCTGCACGAAATGCCATGGCGACCAGTCGGCCCAATGGGCAGCGGACCAGGTGAAGACCTGGTACGGCAAGCTGCCCACCGGCTATCAGCACTTTGCGGCGGCGCTGCACGCGGGCCAGACCGAGGCCGCTGGGGCACGGGATCTGCTGCTGGCGCTGCTCAGGAACCCGGAGCAGCCCAGCATCGCCCGCGCCAGTGGCGTGGCCCTGCTTGGCGAGCGGCTCGATCCGCCCGCGTTCGAGGCCATCCGCCCCTTGCTGAGCGACCCCGATCCACTGCTGCGCAGCACGGCGGCGCGGGCACTGGATGGGCTGCCGCCGGAATGGAAGACGCGCTCCCTGTTGCCGCTGCTGGATGATCCGGTGCGGCTGGTGCGAATCGAAGCGGCGCGGGCACTGGCCAGCGTGCCACGGGAATCCCTCAGTGCCGCGCAGCAGCAGGCGGTTCAGAAGGGCATAGCCGAGTATCTGGCCACCGAACAAACCAACGCCGATCGCCCGGAATCTGCTCTGAACACCGGGCTGGTCTACGTCGATCAGGGCCAGTTTGCAAAAGCGGAAGCCGCCTACCGCGCCGCACTGGAGTTGCAACCGGCCTTCACCCAGGCGGTGGTCAATCTCGCCGATCTATATCGATTGCAGGGACGTGATGGCGATGGCGAAAAAGCGCTACAGCAGGCGCTGGCCCGCGATCCACGCAACGCCACCGCCCACCATGCGCTTGGTTTGCTGCTGATCCGCCAAAAACGGCTGCCGGAAGCGCTGAGTGAATTGGCGGATGCCGCTCGGCTGGGCCCGGAAAATCCCCGCTATGGCTATGTGTATGCCGTAGCGCTCAATGACACCGGCGCCGACGTGCAGGCGATTCAGGTCTTGGAAAGCGTGCTGGCCCGGCATCCCAACGACCGCGACAGTCTGCTGGCGCTGGTATCGTTGCAGCGCAGCGCCGGCCATCCGCAAGCCGCGCGCGTCCATGCACGGCATCTAGCGACCCTGGAACCGGATAATCCAGACGTACAAGCGCTGCTACGGAGTGTGGAATAGATCCTGATTCCGTTCATGCCCAGCGTACCCGGCATGGACGAAATCAACGGCTACGGGTTTGGACTTTGCTGCGGCAGCCACTGCAACCCACCGTGGCCATACGCCCAGGAGGCAGCCTGATACCCGCTGACCGCATCCGCTTCCAGTTCCGGTTCGGGCGGCAATTCCCGCGCGGATCCATCCGTGAAGCCGGGCTGATAAACCGCGTGATTGTGCCGTGGACCGAGCTTGACCAGTTTCCCGTCGCGCAGATAACCCAGATCCTGATAGGTGCTGATAAAAGCGCGTTCGCGTCCCGCTTCGAGATCGAACATGTCGTAGCCCATAAAGCGGCTGCGATAGCTGAAGTTCAATAAACCCAGCAAGGTTGGCGGCAGATCGATCTGGCTGGTCAGACGGGTAAACTCTGCCGGCTGAATATGTCTGGGCGAATAAAAAATGGCCGGTATTTGATAGCGATTGACCGGCAGATCGGATTTACCTGCCGAAGATGCACAGTGATCGGCGACAATCACGAAAACTGTGTCCGCGAACCAGGGTTTGCTTGCGGCTCGCTCGATAAAATCACCGATCGCCCAATCGGTGTATTTCACACCACCATCGCGACCCGTCTTGGATGGGATATCGATGCGGCCTTGCGGATAGGTATAGGGCCGGTGATTGGATGTAGTCATGACCTGCATGAAGGACGGCTTGCCGGTGGCATGGGCTTTATCCGCTTCCAGCAGGGCCTGCGTGAACAGATCTTCATCGGCAACACCCCAGATGGTTTCATGATGGATGCGCTCGGCGGGAATGGCGATGCGATCGACCACCTGATAACCATTGCCGGTGAAGAAATCGTTCATATTGTCGAAATAGCCATAGCCGCCATAGACAAAGCGGACTTCATAACCCTTCGACTTGAATACTTCACCCAGGGAAAACAGCCCGTCATTATTGGGGCGCTTGACAATCGACTGGCCGGGCGTAGGCGGCACCGACAAGGCCAGCGCTTCCAGTCCGCGCACGGTGCGCGTGCCCGTAGCATACAGGTTGGTAAACAGCAGACCTTGCTGGGCCAGCGCATCCAGTCGCGGCGTGATGTTCCTGCGGTTGCCAAAGCGGCTCATGAATTCAGCGGACAGGCTTTCTACCGAGATCAGAATGACATTGAGGCGTTTTTCCGCCCCCGGATAGGCGACGATCCGGGTCAGGTCATGCGGATCGGCACTGGCCAGTTGAGCGTGTGGCGTAGCTAACTGCGCGCGCAGCCGGACCATTGCCTGATCCAGCGGCAGTGAATAATAGAACGTCGCATAATCGAGTTCATTGTTATAGGCGGCTGCGAAAAATTCATAGATGCCATTACCGGACAGGGCATTGACATAACGGTTGGCAGATTGCTCCTTGAGACGGAAATCCACCAGCGCAAAAGCGAGCGCAGGCACGGTCAGCAGGAACAATAGCCAGACAGCGCGGCCGGTATAATGCGATTCAACATGATGCGAGGCCCAGAGCCAGCGCCGAATGCCCCAAGCCAATCCAAGCGAAAGCAGCGTCAATCCACTCAGAATAAGACCAATCGGGTAGGATTCGACGATATTGCCAACGACTTCATGGGTATAGATCAGGTAATCGACAGCAATGAAGTTATAGCGCGAGCCAAATTCATCCCAGAAGGTCCATTCACCCGCAGCGTTGAACAGCATGATGAAGATCCATACGACGGTGCCCGCCAGCAACAGCCAGCGGAAAGGCGGCCACCGATAAGCCCGATCCGGCACCAGAAACAGAAACAGCACCAGCGGAATGAAAAAGTAGCTGGCTGCAATCAGATCAAAGACCAGGCCCAGGCCGAATATTTGCAGCAGGTTGATCAGTCCGGACTCGACAGCACTGCCGGTCTTGAGCAGCAGTGCGGTGCGGGTCAACAGAGCGACACCCAGGAAGATCAGGAGAAGCAGCCACAAGGGCCCATAGCGATGCTGAAAAAGGCGTGTCACTCGTGAAACCAATCGAGTATGAGATGCGGATGGATAGTCGCGGTATTGCCATCCCCCGCCCCGTCCATGCAGAGGGAGCGGAGGCAAAACGCGGTTCAGACTCAGGCTACCGGATGGCGCAGCTGCGGGTTGGCGATCGCCGGCTTGACCGAGTAGTCATAGAAGCCCTTGCCGGTCTTGCGGCCCAGATAACCGAGCTGCACCAGGCGGGTCAGGGTATGCGGCGGGGAGACGTGCGGCTGATGCATGTCCTGATAAATATTCATGGTCATCGCCTCGACCACGTCCAGCCCAATGTAGTCGGCCAGTTCGAACGGTCCCATCGGATGGCCCGCGCCGGATTTCATGGCGTGGTCGATATCGGCGATCGTGCCGGTACCCATTTCCAGCAGGCGAATGGCACTGAGCATGTACGGCGTCAGCAGGCGGTTGACGATGAAGCCGGTGGTGTCCTGCACGATCACCGGATCCTTGCCAATCTTCTTGCAGAATTCGTTGAGAGTCGTGACGACCTCATCGGAGGTTTCAAAAGCGTGGATGATTTCGACCAGCTTCATCACCGGCGCCGGATTGAAGAAGTGCAGGCCGGCCACCCGATCGCGCTGCTTGCAGACCGCCATCATCGCCGTCACCGACAGCGTCGAGGTGTTGGTGGTCAACAGCGTCTGCGGCGAGACAATGCCTTCAAGCCGCTGGAACAACGCCTTCTTGGTATCCAGATCCTCGATGATCGACTCGATGATCAGGTCGCAATCGGCCACAGCTTCTTCCTGAGTGGTCAACTGCAGCAGGCTCAGGGTGGATTCCATGTGCCCGGCGCTCATCTTGCCGCGTTCGACCATCTTGGCCAGCGACTTTTCCAGACCGGCGCGAATCTTGTCGGTCGATCCCGGCGTTGCCTTCACCGCCACGGTCGGAATACCGGCCTGCGCACACACCTGCGCCACGCCCAAACCCATCGCCCCACAACCCATGACACCAACTTTCTTGATTTCCATCATGTGCTCCTTCAGTAGATGACGAAGACTGCTGTTATTGCGAAAACAGGTCGCTTTACCACGCCCCGCCGCTCAGGAAAACACAGACTGACTCGGTTCAGACTAGGCCGGTCAACGCAAGCCAAGCACTGTGCACCATCAGCGCCCTACGACGGACTCCGGCAAACGGCCATTGCTTCAGAACAGGCCTAGCGATGCTTGAAGTCCGCGGCGCGCTTGTTGGCGAACGCGTCCATGCCTTCCTTCTGGTCAGCGGTAGCGAAGACCGCGTGGAAGGTGCGCCGCTCAAACAGCAGGCCCTCGGCCAGCGTGGATTCATAGGCGCGATTGATGCACTCCTTGGTCATCATCACCGCCGGCGCTGAATGGCTAGCGATGGTTTCAGCGACCTTGAGCGCTTCGCCGATCAGCTCTGCCACCGGCACGATACGACTGACCAGACCGGCCCGCTCCGCTTCCTCGGCATCCATCATCCGCCCGGTCAGGCACAGTTCCATGGCCTTGGATTTGCCAATCAGCCGGGTCAGACGCTGCGTGCCGCCAGCGCCGGGCAGAATGCCAAGCTTGATTTCCGGCTGGCCGAACTTGGCGGTATCGGCAGCCAGGATAAAATCGCACATCATCGCCAGTTCGCAACCGCCGCCAAGCGCGTAGCCAGCCACCGCAGCAATCACCGGCTTACGGCAGCGACTGGCGCGCTCCCAGTTGCGGGTGATGAAGTTGCCCTTGTAGGCATCCATGTAGGAATAATCCTTCATGCCCTTGATGTCGGCACCGGCGGCGAACACTTTCTCGCCACCGGTGAGGACGATGGCGCGAATCGCCTCATCGGCCTCGACCCCGTCCAGCGCCTGGCTCAACTCGTTCATCAGCTCATCGGAGAGCGCGTTGAATGCCTTGGGGCGGTCAAGGGTAATCAGGGCCACCGGGCCGCGGGTTTCGACCCGGATGTTCTGGTAGGTCATGCGTCAATCCTCCTTCCCGATCTGTTCTGAACTGGTCTTGGAATATGGCTGCGATTCTGGCAGAAGCCACGCCGACGCGGCTTGCACGGAAACGTCATGAGCGACCGGCGCTTGGCCGATGTGCTCAGTATAAGTCAGGTTCAATCCGGATGATGCCGAATGATTGAGGAGGAAATCGGGCGGGGAGCGGGAGCGGAACAGGAATCCACCCTGCCGATCAGCGACGGTGCCAACCAGCAGGCAGGTGCTGAAAGGATCCAGCGAAGCTGCGTGATTTCACTAGCGAACATCCAAATGGCAAAGCAGATTCGTACAACTCGCGAGGATCACTGACGAAGATCGCCGACCGGCCAGATCAGCGGGGTATCGCTCAAATGCAGGCGTTCGCCATTGCCGATATCCTGCGGATTCAGATATTGGCGCGCCGCAGGCGCGGACGGATTCAAGGCGGTCGCCAGGGTCGAAGTGGACGCGACCGGACTCTGCGGCTCGGACAGGATCACCGGCAGGCGCCAACGGATCGCCGACTCACGGGCGAACAGCACCGTATCACCCATTGAGGGCGTTTCGCCTGACAAGGCCACGGGGTTCGGCGGCGAGGCTTGCTGCGGGAGTGGAATCAGATACGAAGCCGCAGCTAGCAACAGGGCCAGGATCAGGATAATCACCTGCTTGCGGTGAAAGGGCATGTTCATGGTGACGGCTCCGGGTATTTCCGCAACTATTTGATCCGATCAGTGATGCAGGCTGTATATGCAATAATCATACCTAACACTCATTTAAATAATTTTATATTTAAAAACAAAAATATAAATAAAAAACCCGCTCTGCGCAGCACCGCTGCGCGAACCGGCACCCCGCTGCGCGAACCGATCCGACTGACCGCCCCGAACCACAAGTGACGCAAACACCGGCCTGCATCGGGTCACTCTGGCCCGGCAGGCCGACGCATATCGCCGTGCAGCATATCCAAAACCCGTCACCTCAGTGACAGTATCCGCATGCTGTTAGTTTGACGCTGCGGCTATGGGCATGCCATATTCTTTTGTTCGAATTTTCCATCAGGCTGGGAAACCGCCCCGCCCCCCATTCCAATCTCTTCTGCCGCAAGCCCCCACGATGAAACGAGAGCCGATAAGCCCCTATTTTGATATCAAGACGGATGCCGAAGGCCATGAGTACATGGAAGTGTACCTGGAAGGTATCGCCCTGTTGCGCCTGGTCCTGAGCAATAAGGGCACCGCATTTACCGAGGATGAGCGGGTCGCGCTGGGGCTGGATGGGCTGCTGCCGCCCCAGGTCAATACGTTGGAACAGCAGGTCGAGCGGGTTTATCGCGGCTTCCTGCGCGAACCCGACCCGATCGCTAAGTACCAGTATCTGCGCGCCCTGCAGGAACGCGCCGAGACCCTGTTCTATGCCCTGCTGGAACGGCATCTCGAAGAGATGATGCCGATCATCTATACCCCGACCGTCGGTCAGGCGGTGCAACAGTTCAGCCATCTGTACCAGAATCCACGCGGACTGTCGTTCTCGCCGCTGAACATCGACCGCGCCGCCAAGGTCGTGCGCAATTTCCCGTGGAACGATGTGCGCATGATCGTTGCCACCGACTCCTCAGCGATTCTCGGCATCGGTGATCAGGGTTATGGCGGGCTGGCCATTGCCATCGGCAAACTGGCGCTGTACACCATCGGTGGCGGCGTCAATCCCTATCACACCATGCCGGTCAAGCTGGATGTCGGCACCGATCGCCTGGAGCTGCTCAACGACGAGTTTTATCTGGGTGTGCGCCAGCGTCGCCTGCGCGGCGAGCGTTATCTGACCTTCCTCGACAAGTTCGTCAAGTCGATTCACGAGCGCTGGCCGCGCGCGGTGATCCAGTGGGAAGACCTGGCCAAGGACGTCGCCTTCACCGTCCTGGAGCGCTACCGCAAGCAGATTCCCTCGTTCAATGATGACATTCAGGGCACCGGCGCGGTGGCACTGGCCGGGCTGCTCTCAGCCAGCCGCCTCAAGAGCGAATCGCTGCGTGATCAGCGCATCGTCATTCTGGGCGCCGGCGCCGGCGGCATCGGCGTCGCCTGGGCCATCACCCAGGGCCTGATCCGCGAAGGTCTGAGCGCCGAGGAGGCCCGCGACCGGGTCTGCGTGGTTGATTCGCGCGGCCTGCTGGTCGAGGGGCGCAACCTCGAACCCTACAAGCAGCCCTATGCGCAGTCGCCGGCACGAATCGCCGACTGGCGGATCGCCAATGAAGTGCCGACCCTGCTGGAAACCATCGAACACACCGGCGCCACTGTCCTGCTCGGTCTGAGCGGCCAGGCCGGCGCCTTCAACCATCCGGTGGTGGAAGCGATGACCCGCAATGCCACCCGGCCGATCATTTTCCCGCTGTCCAACCCGACCTCGGCCTGCGAGGCGCTGCCGCAGGACATCCTGGACTGGAGCGAAGGCCGGGCCATCGTCGCCACCGGCAGCCCGTTCCCGGATGTGATCCGCGACAGTCAGGTGCACCACATCGGCCAGGGCAACAACGCCTTCATCTTCCCCGGACTGGGCTTTGGCACCATCCTGGCCGAGTGCAGCGAGGTCACCGACACCATGGTGCTGGAAGCTGCCTACGCCCTGGCTGACTACACCGTTGCCGCACAGCATCTCGAATCCGGCCGTATCTATCCGCCGGTGCGCGAGCTGCGCGAAGTCAGCATCCGGGTTGGCGCGCGGGTGATCCGTCAGGCGCTGCAGGATCAGGTGGCCGGCAAGACTGATCTGGCCGACCGCGATCTCGATACCTACCTGCGGGCGCGCTCTTGGAAACCGCGTTACCTGCCGATCGTGCGCGGCGACCACACCGCGATGATCGACCACCCCGGTTATAACAAGGAAGGCAAGTAAAGCCAGGCCGCTGCCCGGCGAGCGTCCCCGTGCTCAGGCGCGGGCAAAGCGCTCGCGCAGCAGGCCATCCAGCCAGGGCCAGGTCGCCGGGTCCAGCAGGCGCAGGCTCGGCAAGCCGGTCAGCCTGTCGATCAGCGCCTGACCGGCATCGGTGTTGCAGGCGATACCGGCGACCAGATCCGGGCGGCGGCCAAAGGCCTGCATCATCCCCACCACCGCATAGGGATCGGCGGTGCACAGGACGGTCAGGCGCAGATACGGCTCCAGCAATGCAACGGCGACATCACCGTTATACGGTTCCAGCGGCGACGCGCCGGCCTCGATCACCGCCACATCCGCTGCTGCCAGCGCCATCCGCGACAGCAGCGCCGTAGCCGCCTGCCGATACTCAGCCACCGGGCAAACCGTCGACGGCAAACCGGCATCGACAAAATCGAACACCCATTCGGCGCCTGCATCGCGCATCGCCAGCAGGTCACGATAGCGGCCGGCCCCGGTCAGCTTGGCCGCCAGCACCCGCAGACCGAGCGCGCGCAGGCGACGAATCAGAATCTGCGCGGTGCGGGTCTTGCCCGCCGACATCGAACTGCCGATCACCAGCAGCACCGGCTGGGTAAAGTCATGGCCACTGTGCGGCAATGCAAAGGCACCCATGGTCGCCTTGCGCCCGTCCACTCGCACATGGCCGCGATAGCACAGCTCAATCAGGTTTGGAATCAGCGGCGAGCGCGAAGTCAGCCGGCCAAACAGGCCCGCAGCGGTCATCGCGCTCATCCGGCCATCGGCGCCAATCCCCTCCCAGGTTCCGGTCGCCTCCAGGGTCGCGCAACGCACCCCAAACGCGCCCAGCACCCGATCACCGAGATCAACCTGCATCATCCGCCCATCGGTCAACTCGATACCCACACCCTGCCCGGGCAGTCCGCTCACCTCGCCGAGCACATAATCGCCCGTCGCCCAATCCGCGTGGGGCAATGGCTCAACCGTAAACGTCGGCAGCGACGCGATGCGACTCAGCGAGGCCCGAATCAGCGCGCTCACGGCACCGGCGTTCCCGGCAGCGGTGGCGCCAGCAGCAGCAAGGCCAGCAAGGCGGTACGCTCAACCAGCCGGTCGATATGCACGAATTCATGATGGGCATGGGCGCCATCGCCAACCGGCCCCAGGCCATCCAGGGTCGCCGTGTACTGGCTGGTGGTGTTGCCATCGGAACCACCACCCGCGGCGGCCTGTTCCAGATGCAGCCCCAGTTCCAGACCCAGGGTCTGTGCCATGTGCCAAAGCTGCTGACCCGCCGGGGTGCGCTCCATCGGCGGCCGGCCAATCGCGCCTTCCACGCGCAGGCTGACACCCGGCGTCACAGGTGTCAGAGCGCGAATCGCCTGTTCCACCTGACGTGCGGCCTCGTGGCTGGGCACGCGCACATCGATCACCGCCCGGCTTTCCGGTGCGACCACATTCGGGCCAATGCCGCCGTCGATCATGCCGACATTGACCGTGACGCCTGCGGCGGGATCGTTGAGCGCAAACAGGCGCTGGATCTGGTGCGACAGTTCCAGAATCGCGCTGGCGCCGGCCTCCGGATTCAACCCGGCATGGGCCGCCTTGCCCTTGATGGTCAGGGTAAAGCGGCCGATACCCTTGCGCGCGGTTTTCAGCCGGCCATCGGCGCCCAGCGAAGGCTCCAGCACATAGGCGCGATTGACGGTGCGCGCCAGACGGCGAATCCGCCGGGTGGATTCGCGGCTGCCGATTTCCTCATCGGAGTTGACGAACACCAGCGGCGTCACCGCCGGTTCCAGACCCAACTCGCGCAGAGCACGCAGGGCGAACACCATCTGAGTCAACCCGCCCTTCATGTCGTATACCCCCGGGCCGCGCAGCCGATCGCCCTCGCGTTCAACCGGCATGGTTGCCAGGGTGCCCTGCGGCCAGACCGTGTCGATATGGCCGAGCAGCAGTTGCGCCGTCTGGGCGCGACGACGCGCACGGGGCCGGGCATAAAGCTCCCCGCCGCTGCGCTGTCCCGGCAGCAGGCGGGTCATAAAATCCAGTTCATCGAGCGCCTCCGCCAGTTGGGCCAGGGCGGGCTGCTGCGCCGCGCTGCTGGCCGAGGGCGATTCGGCCAGCGCCAGGCGCTGCAGGAACTCGACCAGCGCCTCACGCCGGTCGCGCAGCACATCGAGTACAGCGCTCGCGGCGTTCATCAGCGCTTGAATCCCGCCGGCAGCGGAAAACCCTGACTGCGATCAATCACCGCAAAGCGCGCCGGATACAGGTAGGCGAACAGCGGATGGTCGTGAATCAGCTCGTTATCCTCGCGATCCTCATCGCGCAGCGCATCGACATGCACATGCGCCGCGACCACCCGCCCGATCAGCAGGCTGTTGCCGTCCAGCTCATCCAGGGTCCGCTCCAGCCGGCATTCCAGATACAGATAGCAGCCCTCGACCAGCACACCATTGACCACCGTGGCCGGAAACACCGGCAGCGCCTGCAGGGTCGGCTTGTCCTGCTGCTGTTCGCCACAGCGCGGCGCCGCCGCCAGACTGGTGATCAGCACCTGCTCCGGGCGCGGATAGCTGACCGTGAAGACGCCACTGCGCAGCGCATTCTGGTAGGTGCGATGGCGCGGGGTGCAGACAAAGCCGAACCAGTTGCGCCAGCTCAGCGGCATGGCCAGATGCTTGGGCGCCAGATCATGGCTGCCATCCGCTTCCCGGGTACCCACCAGCACCAGCGGAAATACGCCAAAACAGCGCTCCCAGACCGGCTCATCCAGCGACAAACTGATTAAGGATTCGGGCAGGCTCATCAGGCTTCTCCTGAGCTATTCCACCGATACACCAAAACCGCTGTTTTCCAACTGGCCACCGGTGATGATCGGCACCGAACTTTCATAGGTGCGCCGCTGCACGCGGCTGACCTGGGCGTGCAACTCAGCGCCACCAGGCCGGTTACGCACCACGAAGCGCAGCGTGATGCCCGTGCTGCGATAAACCTGCGTCGCCGCATTGAGCAAGGCATCGCGGTTGACGGTCTGGCCAACATAGCGGCCTACGATTTTCTGCACCTCGGAGCGATCGACGCCGCTAAGCGCGCCATCAATCTGGACGCTGATGCGCCATTCGCCAGGTCGCGTTGTGGCATAGGCGCCCGCCGCAGGCGGTGCCGATTCAAGCGCTTGCAGGGTCACCGGTAACACCACGTCGCTGTCACGGATATTGACCACCACCTGCTGCGCCTCATAGCCACTGCGCGACACTTCCACCGTGTAGCGACCCGGTGCCAGCGCTACCCCGGCTCGATAGGTATAGGGCGAATTCACCAGCCGCACCCGGGCGCCAGACGGACTGGGACGCACCGTCAGCCGGTACTGAGTCGGCGGCGGTGGCGCTTCTGGCGCCGCGACCGGCTCCGGGGTCGGGTTCAGGCTCACCGGCAAAGTCACATCGGCATCGGCAACCGTGACCGCGACCTGCCGGGTCTGATAACCGCTGGCGCTCACTTCCACCGTATAACGCCCCGGCGCCAGCCGCACCCCAGACTGATAGCGGGTGCGAGTACCCAGCAGGCGTATCTGGGCATTGGCCGGATCGGCACGCACCGTCAACCGGTACTGGGTCAGCGGCGGTGGCGGTGGCGGCTCCGCGGTTGCTTCTTCGCGGCTCAGCGTGACCGGCAGAGTCACATCACTGTCGACAATGCGCACCGGCACCGTGGCCGTGGCATAACCGGTGGCGGCCACTTCCACCGTATAATTCCCCGGCGCCAGCCGCACCCCGGGCTGATAGGTGGATGCGGAATCGACCAGGCGCACCTGAGCCTTGTCCGGACGGGCCTGCACGGTGAGTCGATAGACGGTCGGCCGCTCGACCGGCTTGAGCGTGACTGGCACAGTCACATCGCTGTCGATGATGCGCACCGCCAGAGTGCTGCTCTCGTAGCCGTCCAGCGCGACTTCGATCCGATACTCGCCTGGCGGCAGGCGCCCGCCAGCCTGATAGGCCAGCTTGCTGTCCAGCAGGCGCACCGTGGCCTTTTCGGGATGGGTATACACATTCAGCCGGTAACCACCCGGCGGCGCGCTGGCCACCGGCGGCTGCTTCTCCAGCACCACCGGCACCCGCACCTCGCCATCGACCACCCGCACCGGAAAGCGCCGCGTCACATAACCCTCGCGGCTGACCTCGACCGGGTATTCGCCCGGCTCCAGGGCCACTCCCGGACGGTAGGGCGGCGCATTGCCGGCCAGACGCACCTGGGCATCAGCCGGCTGCGGCTCGATGGTCAGGGCATACAGGGCCTTGCGCAGGGCCACATTCAGGGTGGCGTCATGATCCTCGATGCGCACCGGCCCGGTATGGGTCACATAGCCGGGATGGGTCACCTCGACCTGATATTCGCCGGGACTGAGTTGCATGCCCGGCTGATAGGTCAGCGGCACGTTCAGCAAGCGCACCCGGGCATCGGCCGGCTCGCTGCGCACGGTCAGGGCAAAGGTGCGTGGTGGCTCGGGCGGCGCAATGATCATTGAGGCCAGCTGATTGACCTCGATCTGGATGGCGTCGAGATTCTTGCCCTGGATCTGGCCACTGCGCAGCAGCGAGGCGTTGCGGGTGTCGATCAGGCGTGCAGTGACGTTAATCAGGTTGCCGAGCTTGGACACCTCGCCAATCACGACTGCATCCACTTCGTAGCGGCGACCCAGTTCAGCAGCAGTTTTCGGATCAAGCAGACCGGTCGAACCCAGCTCCTGGGCCTTGGCAATCTTGGCCACCGCCAGCAGCGACAGGCGATCCTTGAGGGTAAAGCGCCCGGTGTTGGCAATCGCCGCCACCATCAGATCGGCGAGGATGGCGCCGGTCTGTTCGGGCAAATCACCACGCACGCTGAACTCGACCACCGTCGCGGTCATGCGTGGCGCGGCGGGCGCGCTGGCAGCCTGCACCGGCCACGGCAGCGGCGCCGCCAACAGGAAGAGCAGCGAATACAACAGAGACCGCAGCAGGACTTGGCCCATCATCCCTCCTCCGCAATCCACACCGGCCAGCCGCTCTTACATCACGGTTCCAGGGCCAAGCGGAATCCCAGGTCGAATTTGCGATATTCCGGCGCCGCCGGAAACCGATAAGCAAAGCGCACCAGTCCCGGATAATCGGACCAGGAGCCGCCGCGCAGCACCCGTCGGCCACCTGCCACCGTAGTGGCCTCGGCACAGCGGTTCTCGCCACCCCCATAGCCACTGTCGTAATCCGAACAGGTCCACTCGGCGACATTGCCGAGCATGTCATACAAGCCCAGGCTGTTGGCGGCGTACTGGCCCACCGGCGCTACCACTACCTGACTATCGGCACAGGGATAGTTGGCCCAATTGAAGGGCTGGGACTTGCGTGCGGTTTCGTCGTAAATATTGGCATAGCGACAGGCCTGGTTCGAATCCTCGTCCCAGGATCGCGAAGCGGTTTGTCCAGCGCGGGCCGCATACTCCCACTCCGCCTCGGTCGGTAGACGATAGCGCAGCCCGGTCTGCCCGCTCAGCCACGTAGCATAAGCGGCGGCTTCGCGCCAACTGATCCGCACCACCGGCTGATTATCCTCGTTGAGGCTATAGGACTCGTAGCGGCCGCTGTCGTGGTTGGAGTTGAAGCGCCGGTACTGGCCGTTAGTCACCTCGGTGGCACCGATCCAGAAGCCATTCAGGCACACCCGGTGCAGGCGCTCATTGGAGCTGCGATCCTTCTCGGATTCGGGGCTGCCCATGTCAAAGCAGCCCGGCGCCACCCAGACAAAGGCTATGCCGGTGCGCTTTTCGGTAAAATTCTGCCCCGGCGTGGGCGCGGCCGGTCGGCTGACAGTGGGCTTGGGCGCCGGTTTCTCTACCGGCTCAGGCAGCGGCTTCGGCGGCGCGGGTTCCGGCGCGGCGCCCCACCACCACCAGGCACCGCCCCCCACGCCCAGCAGGCCGGTAGCCAGCGCTGCAGCCAGAATCCAGGCCCGGCGTGGCGTAGGCGTAGACGAGGGCGTAGATGCCGGCGGCGGGTTAACACTGGGGCCAAGCGGCGCACGGGGCCGCTCGCCGCTGCGGTGCAATTCCGAGCGCAGCGATAGATCCAGTTTCACCGTGCGCTCGCCATCATCCTCGGCGATGGGCGCCTCCAGCGCGGCGCGCATCTGCGCGATCGACTGAAAGCGCTTTTCCGGCCGTACTGCCATCGCCCGATCGATCAGGCGCAACAGCGCCGGGCTGTAACGGCCGGCGGCGGCTTCCTCGGCCGGTTGCAGCGGATCATCGAGCACCCGCGCCGGCGCCTCGATCGGTGGACGACCGGTCACGCAGTGATAGAGCACCGCGCCGAGCGCGTAGATATCGGTCCAGGGCCCATAGCCCTTGCCATCGACCAGATACTGCTCAATCGGCGAGTAGCCGGGCGAAAACACACTGGTCACGCTCTTGCTGCGCCGGCCGAGCGCCTGACGGGCCGCGCCAAAGTCGATCACGATGGTGCGGCCATCCGAACGCCGATAGAGATTGGCCGGTTTCAGATCCCGGTGCAGATAGCCCAGGGTATGCACCGCATCCAGCGCGGGCAGCACATCATTGACCAGGGCGCGCACCCGCTCTTCGGGCAGGGTGCTTTCCTTGACCAGGGCCTGACTGAGTGGCTCGCCATCCTCATAGTCCATGACGATGTAGGCGGTGCCATTCGCCTCGAAGAAATCGCGCACCCGCACCACGCCGGGGTGATTGACCTGCGCCAGAATGCGCGCCTCGTTGAGGAAACGTTCCAGGCCCCAGGCGTAGCAGGCCTCCTCCCCCACCTCCGAGGTCGGCAGGGCACCCTGGGTATTGGCCAGAACGTTGATCTCGTCGCGATCCCGGTAGGACCATTCGACGGGAAAATATTCCTTAACGGCTGCACGGGTGCGCAGGGCTTCGTGCACAGCCTTGTAGGTGATGCCGAACCCGCCGGCGCCGAGCACCGATTCGATCCGGTACTGGTGCAGGCGATAACCGACGGGCAGCGTATTGGATTTCTTGATCATGGCATCCTATCGTGAAAATGGCCGCTGCGAGGCGCCCGGTTGGGGGCGGCGCGATCGTGGCGCAACAGCGCATAAAGCTGGCAACCGGACCCCAGAAACTCCGATCACCTCGATCAAGCCTGCCGAATGCCCTATTTTAACGGTCTCTGCTGCGCACGCACACCAGCAGTGCTGGTCCGGACTGTCGCCCGGACGGACAATTCTGCCGGTGCCCACGCGGTTCACGGCAGTTCCCGCACCAGACGAAACCCCTGAAAATAGTCCTGAAAATCGGTACGGCCCCGGTGTCGGTCTGCCGAGCGGACATTGCGCGGCTCGTCATTCCAGGAGCCGCCACGGGAAACGAAGGCGGCATCACCCGCTGGCTCTTCGCAGCTTTGCACCGGCGAACGATAGCCAGGATCGTATAGAGTACAGGTCCATTCCAGCACGTTGCCGGCCATATCGTACAGGCCAAAATCATTGCTGCGGTAACTGCCCACCGGCGCGGTGTAGACCTGGCCATCGCGGCACTGCATCACCGTCCAGCCGACGAATACCTTTTTGCCGTCCAGATCAGCGGCATTGGCATAGGCGCAGCCCTGATCAGGATTGTCACCCCAGTAGCGGCTGCTGGTGGTGCCGGCGCGCGCTGCGTATTCCCATTCCGCTTCGGTCGGCAGGCGATAACGCTGGCCGGTCTGCTGCGACAGCCAGGCTGCATAGTCGGTGGCATTCTGCCAGGTGACGTTGATCACCGGGCGCCGGCCGCGTCCCCAGCCCTGATCGGCAGGCAGCGGCCGCCCAGAGGCGCTGGCGAAGCGGTCGTATTCATGAAACATGATTTCGTAGCGGCTGATGGCAAACGGACGGCCGATGCGCACCGGATGCGGTGTTTCGTCCTCGTAGCGGCCGCGCTCATGTGGTGGCGAGCCCATCAGGAAACTACCCGCCGGGATGATCACCATCTCCGGCCCGGGCGAGCCATCGCCGAGACGGTCACGAAGTACCGGATTGCCAGGCGCCAAGCGCTCCAGTGCTGCCTCGGCCTCGGCGCGATAGCCACAGGCCGTGCCACAGCGATCCAGATAAGTCCAAAGTGCGCGGCGGGTGTTAACCCGTCGCGCGGCTGCGAACGCATCACGATCCTGCTGACGCTCGCGTGCGACGCTCTCGGCGCGCCGCAGCTCCTGTATCAGGGCGATCAATTCCGGTGCGTCCGGCTGCAGGGCGAGGGCCTTGCGCAGCCAGCGATCAGCATTGGCCAGATCCTGCTGCTCCAGGCTGCGCTGGACCAGCACGGTCCAGCCACGCACCAGCCGCTGCCGGCCGCTGATCTTGAGTGGATCGTCGGGTATCAGGCGTTCCAGTGCTTCCAGCCGTGTCAGCGCCTCATCGCCGGCTTCGCCGCGCCCCTGCTGCTCCAGAGTCTGGACTAGCACTTCGAAACGGCGTCGCAGCACGCCAGCCTGTTCCCCGACATCCAGACGACGCAACATCTCGCGCGCATCCTGACCATAACCGCAGCGCGGGCAGCGTTGCAGATACAGCATATAGGCGGCGCGGTCACCCACCCGCCGCGCGGCTTCAAACGCGCGCCGATCGGCTTCGCGTTCCGCTTCCTGCAACGGCGCCGACCATTCAGGCGCCGGCGCCGACGGCTCGACAGGAGCCCCGGTGACCGTGGACGCTTCCAGCGGCAGCGTCCCATCACGAACCATGAAGATGTAGACGCCCAGCAGTGCCAGCACCAGCAGCGCCGCAACCGCGCCCCAGCGCCACGACGCAGACAGCACGGCTTTCGATTCATGCATCTGATCCGGGCGCTGCGCGGCGTCCAGATCGGCAATGAAGCGGCCCGCCTCGATCGGACACAGTTCACTCGGATAAGCCAGACCCTGCCGCAGACGCCGCCAGGCTTCATCAGTCAGGCCAGCCGGCCGCGCTACCACGTTCGGATACTGGGCCACGACTTCATGGGCATTGCGCCCGGACAGCAGTTGATAGGTGAGCAGCGCCAGCGCATAGACATCGCGGCGGTACAGCGTCTCAGCAGCCACCGCTTCACTGCTACCCTCGGCGCTCGTATCGCCACTCAGTCCGGTGGTACCAAACAGCACGCTGCGCGGCTCGCGCGGCTCGACGGCCAGGCCAAAGCCCAGCAGCAGCACCGAACCCTGCGGACTCACACATACGGTGTCGCTATCCAGATGCTGATGGGCAACGCGGTGCTCGATGCGGGCATAGTCCAGCGCCGCAGCGACCGGACGCAGCCAGCGCGATACCGTCTCCCAGGGAAACCCCTGCGCACCCTGCTCCCTGAGCAGTTGGGTCAGGGTGCGATAGCGCAGTGGATCGACATAGTCCATCTCGGCGAAGGGCCAGCCATCGGCGCCGCTGCGCCAGCCCTGCACGGTGACAATGTGTGGATGGCGCAGCTTGGCGGCCAGTTCGACCCGTGCCCGGACCTTGGTCAAATAGGCGCGCACTCCGACCAGATCGGCGCGCAGCGCCCGTTCCTCGCGGATCGCGCCGCGCCCAGCGGCCGGCGCATGGCTCAGCGGCGGAAACACCTTCAGCGCACGCAGATTCAGTGCTGAGGAACTGTCGGCGGGCACTTCGTCGGCGCACGCCAGCCAGATCCGACCACTGCCGCTCAGATCCTGCAGCAGACGAAAGCGGCTGCCGGATGGACCGATGATCATGCCCGGCGCGAGAGTGTCCGCGCCCGCAGCAACTGGCGCCGCGGCCCCCGCCGCCAGCAATTCATCCTGTCGACGCGCCAGTGCTTCCGCATCGAGCTGTCCATCTGCGTAGGCTTGTGCCGATTTTTTGAGATGCGTTTCCTGGTCCATAGGTCCTGCGTCGAGTCGGTGACTCCGAAAGTCGCACCGAGCATGGGGTCCTAAACGGCTGCTGCGGTATTATTCTCTAGTCTAGCAGAAGCAAAAAACCATCCAGCGGCGACTCACTACCGGTAGGCGCCACAGCACACACAGTGCTTGATGCGCTTAACCGGCTCGCCCGAACGCCTGCGACCAGGACCTAAGCAGAACCCATGCCACGTCATCACACATCGATCATGCACCCCTTGGATATTCCCCCTACTGTCCCCGCGCTGGACATCGCCGTGCGCTCGCTGCGCTCTCCGACTGGCCAGGGCCGCCGCGAAAACCAGGATAATTACCTGATCATCGATGAGCATGGACAAGCCCGGCTGCTCTGGGCCGAGCAGGAAACCTGCCTGCGACTGACCGACTGGCCGGCCGGGCACCGGCGTGTAGCGGTGCTGGATGGCATGGGCGGCCACAGCCATGGCCGGGAAGCGGCTGAACAAACCGTCGAGGGCCTGCTCAATATCCCAGCCAGCACGGATCTGGATACGCTGTCGCGGGCACTCGATGCGCTGCACGATCGGCTGCACGAACGCTTTCGCGCCGCCGATCTGGAATCGGGCTGTACGCTGGTGCTGCTGGAGATTCCCGCCCGTGGACCGGCGCTGCTGTGCCATGTCGGGGACTCGCGCCTGTATGCAATCAGCGCCGACAGCATCGATTGCCTGACTGTCGATCATGTCCCGGCCACGCACATGGCCATGCTCGGCCTGATGGGCAGCGCTCAGTGGCGGCAACTGGTCCATGCCCAGCGCAGCTCCGAGATCAGTCAGGCCTTCATACTCGGCAGTACCCTGGGCGTGCCGCAATTATATGCCGAGACCATTGAAGCCTCCCTGTTCGTCCTGAACGATGGCAACATGCCGCTGTTCCTGCACGGGTTGGGTGATCGGCGCGCGCTCACGCTGGAGGAGGACCGGGTCTACTTGCTGGCCAGCGATGGTCTGTGGAATCTGCATCAGCCGCAGGTCTTTGTGCAACGCTGGTCGGCGCTGCTCATGCAGCCACAACAGACCCTTGATCTGCTGCTGGATCGCCTGCTGGCCGAACTGGCCGACACCATTCGCGCGCAGGGCTGTCAACCCGATGACAACAGCACCGTGATCCTGCTGCGCCGTACGACCACGGGCGATAGCTCGCCACAAGCCGGTTCGGCGGATTCGCGCCCGGCGGTGTAACCGATCGAAGTAACTGGAGGGCCGCGCCCGTGAAAATCAGGCACATTCTGCTCGCTCTGGGGGCACTGCTGGCGATCGCCTTCATGCAACCGCTCGTGACCTTCCTGGGAGGACTGACGCTGCTGTTGGGCGCGGGGGCGCTGATCGTGCGCGACCTGTCACCGAGCGGCCAGGAAGCGCTGGAGCGGCGGGTGCTGGGCTGGCTGCGTCGGGCGCGTGGTGGCCCGCCGAATATCGGGACCGCAGTCGAACCCGGGGCGCAGCCATCATTGCCGGACGTTACCGGGCAGTTGCCACCAG
>OFRV01000036.1_pt1 | contig 21377 bp, 16 predicted proteins | sample 1543231 | NCBI WGS metagenome assembly OFRV01 (sample SAMN05442499, study PRJEB24371) | freshwater metagenome | isolation source: Freshwater Lake | place: Canada: Niagara | collected 2013-08-21 | reverse complement strand
CCCTGAAAACCGCCGGCACCGATTGGGAACCCTATGCCCTGGCGGTGCTCGATGGCGTACTCAATGGCGGCAACAGCGGTCGCATCAGCCGGAACCTGATTCGCGGTACGCAGGTCGCCGCTGCCGCCAGCACCGACTACAACCCGACCGCGCGCCTGGATGATCTGTTCACCCTGAGCGGTAATCCGGCGCCGGGCCGCAGCAGCGCGGAACTGGAACAGGCACTGCGCGCCGAGGTCGCGGCACTGCGTGAGACGCTGGTCAGCCCCGAGGAACTGGCACGGGTCATCGCCCAGGTGGTGGCCAGCGATGTCTACGAGCAGGACTCGCTGTTCTATCAGGGGATGCGCCTGGGCATCCTGGAAACGGTGGGCCTGGGCTGGAACCGGCTCGATGATTATGTGCAGCGCATCCAGGCAGTCACACCCGAGCAGGTACGCGCGGTCGCCCGCCAGTATCTGACCGACGATCGCCTGACCGTGGCCATACTGGAACCGCTGCCTCTGCAAGGGCGGCGCCTGCCGCAGGCCGGTACTGCCACCGATCACATGATCCGCTGATCCGACGGCATCCACCGCTTTCCCTGGAATGCCTTGCAAAGGATAACCGACTGATGTCCAATCAATTCATGCGTTCCGGCCTGCTCGCTGCCGCGCTTATGCTGGTCTCCAGCCTGGCCACCGCCGTGCCCGATATCCAGCATTGGCGCAGCACCAATGGCGTAGCGGTCTACTTCATTCCCGCCCGGGAACTGCCGATGGTGGATGTGCAGCTGCTGTTCAGCGCCGGCTCGTTTCGCGATGGCAGCCGGCCCGGTCTGGCCAGGCTGACCTGTGCCCTGCTCGAAGAAGGCGCCGGCGACTGGTCAGCGGATGTCATCGCCGACCGCTTCGATCAGGTCGGCGCCCGCTTTGCCACCAGCTCACGACGCGACGCCGCCGCAGTGACGCTGCGCAGCCTCAGCGATCCGCGCTATCTGCAAGCGGCGGTCGAAACCGTCGCCCGGCTGCTCAGGGAACCCAGCTTCACCCCGGACGCGATCGAACGGGTGCGCCAGCAGATGCTGACCGCGCTGCAGGAACGCGCTCAGTCGCCCGGCGCCATCGCCCAGGATACGTTTTTCAAGACCCTGTACGGCGACCATCCCTACGCCACGCCGCCCGATGGCACGCCGGCCAGCCTGAACAGCATCGATCGCGCCGCCATCGTCGATTTCCATCGCCGCCACTACAACGCCGCCAATGCCGTAGTCGCCCTGGTAGGCGATCTGGACCGGCCCGCCGCCGAGCAACTGGTCAATACTCTGGTCGGCGGTCTGCCGCCGGGTGAAGCTGTGCCACCGCCGCCACCGGTAACACCGCTGACCGCCAGCCAGACCGTGCGCGTTGCCCATCCCTCGACGCAAAGCCACATCCTGATCGGTCAGGTCGGTGTCAAGCGCGCCGATCCTGCGTACTACGCGCTGTACCTGGGCAATCATGTGCTCGGCGGCAATGGTCTGGTATCGCAACTGGCGCAGGAGATCCGCGAAAAACGCGGTCTGGCCTATGGTGCCTACAGTGCCTTCACACCGATGCGCGAGGCTGGACCGTTCCTGATCAACCTGCAAACCCGCAATGATCAGGTCGATACCGCGCTCAGCGTCGCCCAGGCCACGCTGCGCACCTTCAGCACTGACGGGCCGCCGCCGCAGATCCTCCAGGAAGCCCGCCAGAACATCACCGGCGGCTTTGCCCTCGACATCGCCAGCAACAGCAAGCTGGCCGGTGCGCTGGCCGGGATCGCCTTCTACGGGCTGCCGCTGGACTACCTGCGCAGCTACATCGCGCGCATGAACGCCATCAGTCCGGAGCAGGTCCGCGCCGCCTGGCAGGGCCATGTCCAGCCGGAACGCCTGCTGACGGTCATTGTCGGCGGTACGGCCACGCCCCCGCCGGCGGCTCCCGCCACCGCACCGGCCGGCTCATGAAGCCACGCGCCCGGCCCGCCAACCTGCTGCGCGTCATCGGCGGCCAATGGCGCGGCCGGCGACTGGCCTTTCCCGATCTGCCCGGACTGCGCCCCACGCCGGACCGGGTGCGGGAAACCCTGTTCAACTGGCTGGCGCCGGTGCTGCCGGGCGCACGCTGCCTGGACCTGTTCGCCGGCAGCGGCGCACTTGGCATCGAGGCCCTGTCGCGCGGCGCCGGCGAAGTGGTGTTCGTTGAATGCCAGCCGCTGGCGGCGCGCATGCTGCGCGACAATCTGGCCAGCCTGCATGCGACTGCGGCACGGGTTGAACAGGCCGACGCCCTGCACTGGCTGCGTGCGCCGGCTGCACCCTTTACCATCGTGCTGCTCGACCCACCCTTTGCCGAGAATCTGCTGGAGCCGGCCTGTGCGGCGCTGGAACACGGCGGCTGGCTGGCGACACCGGCATGGATTTATCTGGAAGCGGCCGCCGCCGCACCGACTCCGGTCTGGCCCACCCAGTGGACCCTGCACCGGGAAAAAACCGCCGGCGCGGTCACTTACCGGCTGTTGCACCGGACTGGCGATACCTGAGGGACTCTTGACATTCGTGGTTGCCTTGCCGGGGGGCTTTCCCGATAATCCGCGCATTCACGCCTTTCATCACTCCCCCGAGGAGCGTTCATGTCCGTCGCCGCCATCTATCCGGGTACCTTTGATCCCATCACCAACGGCCACGCCGACCTGATCGAGCGCGGTGCGCGGATGTTCGACCGGCTGGTGGTGAGCGTCGCCGCCAATCCCAACAAGCAACCGCTGTTTTCGCTGGAGGAACGGGTCGCGCTGGTCTGCGAGGTGGTCGCGCATCTGCCGCATGTCGAGGTGCGCGGTTTCGACATCCTGCTGGTCGATTACGCCAAGAGTATCGGCGCCAATGTGCTGATGCGCGGACTGCGCGCGGTCGCTGATTTTGAATTTGAATTCCAGCTAGCGAGCATGAACCGGCGTCTGAATCCGCAAATCGAATCGATTTTCCTGACACCGGCCGAACAATACGCCTTCATTTCCTCCAGCCTGGTGCGCGAGGTTGCCAAACTGGGCGGCAATATCGCGCCGTTCGTGCATCCTAAGGTCGAGGCCGCGCTAGCGGCCAAATTCGCAGCGCAGCGCGCCAATCAGAGCCGGAAGCCATAGCGTAAGAGCCCCGGCCGCGACCACGATCAATGTTCCAATGTTCCAATGTTCCAATGTTCCTGCCACACCCCGCACCTGCGGGCGTTTTTACCAATAAGGAGCCAGCCATGGCACTGATGATCACCGACGAATGCATTAACTGTGACGTGTGCGAGCCGGAGTGCCCTAACGAAGCGATTTCCCAGGGTGAGGAAATCTATGAGATCAATCCGAATCTCTGCACCCAGTGCGTCGGTCATTACGACACGCCACAGTGCATCGAGGTTTGTCCGGTAGACTGCATCATTCCCGACCCGAATCATACCGAGACTGATGCGCAACTGCAGAGCAAGTACGAACGCCTGACCAGCGGCGCCTGAGTCAATCGCAACCCTTCGCATCATGCCTGCCGTTCATGCCAGGACACCCCCGACATGAACGGACACAATGTCCTCAGCGACCCGCCTTCAACCGCTGCCAGTAGCGGTCATAAATCGGCAGCGCATCGCCAACGTCGGTCTGGAAATCGGCCTTGCTCAGATCCTCATCGGTCGGATACAGCGCGCGATTATTGCGCATTTTCTCCGGCAGCAACTGAATAGCCGGCAGATTCGGCGAAGAATAGCCTACCTCCTCGTTGATCTGCTTGGCGATCTCCGGACGCAGCACGAAATCGATGAACTGATGCGCGGCATCGACATTCTGAGCGCCAGCAGAAATGACCAGACTGTCGATCCACAGCGTCGCGCCTTCCTGGGGATAGCTGTATTGCAGCTTGGGGTTTTCCAGGCTGCCCTGATACACCTCGCCATTCCACAGCATGCCCGCTACGACTTCATTGGCCAGGAACTTGGTTTTAGGCGATTCGGAATCAAACACCCGCACATTCGGCATCAGATCAACCAGCTTCTCATAGGCAGCGCGAATCTGATTCTCGTCGGTGGTATTGATCGGATAACCCAGTGTCCTCAGGCCCATCGAAAAGACTTCACGCATATCATTCAAAAGCAGCAGCTTGTTCTTATAGGCCGGATCCCATAGATCAGCCCAGCGTTTCAACTGACCCGGCGCAACCTTGTCGGCGTTATAGCCAATACCAGTCGTACCCCACAGATAGGGAATGCTGTAATCGTTATTGGGATCGTAGGATTGATTCAGCAGACGTGGGTTAAGATTGCCAAAGTTGCTCAGTTTGCTACGGTCTATTTTCTGCAGCAGGCCCTCGCGGCGCATCCGGTCCACATAATAGGTCGATGGCACCATCAGGTCATAGCCCACCCCCTTGACCGTCTTGATCTTGGCGTACATCACCTCATTGCTGTCATAGGTCGAGTAGCGCACCGGAATGCCGGTTTCCTTGGTGAACTGGCGCAGGACCTTCTTAGGCAGATATTCCGACCAGTTGTAGAGTACCAGCGTCGGTTTTTCGGCGGCGCTGGCGAGACTGGCGCACAGCAGCAGCGCACCGGCAAACAGCATTCTGAGCATGTCGGGATCCTCATGGGTAAGGGGGGGTGAGTGAGTGTAGCAGCCTGCTCCGCCGAGAAAAGCCCATCACGCCGGTCAAGGACTATGCTTGAGCGAACATGCATTTTATCGACCCTCCGGGAGCATTTTCATGACAGCAACCCCTCCACCCCGTGGCCTGCGCGTCCTGCTGGCCGGGGCCTCCGGCCTGATCGGCGCTCACTGTCTGGAGCTGCTGCTGGCCGATGCGGCCATTGCTACGGTCATCGTGCTGGCCCGTCAGCCGCTGGCGCGCATACACCCCAAGCTGCGTGTGCAGGTGCTTGATTTTGAAAATCTGCGCGATCAGGCACCGCCCTTTACGGTCGATGTTGCCCTGTGCTGCCTGGGCACTACGCAGCGCGCCGCCGGTTCGCCGGAAGCCTTCGCGCGCGTTGACCATATCTATGTCGCCGAGCTGGCGCGGCTGGCGGCGGCGCGGGGTGCACAGCGCTTTGTCATGGTGTCGGCAGTGGGCGCCGATCCGACCTCGCCGGTGCTGTATAACCGGGTCAAGGGCCGCGCCGAGGCAGCAGTCAGCGAACTGCCGTTTCGCAGCGTGCATCTGCTGCGGCCCTCGCTGCTGCTCGGCGAGCGTCGTGAAGCGCGGCCGCTGGAGGATTGGAGCAAGCTCTGGGCGCCGCTCTGGTCGTGGCTGCTGTGCGGGCCGCTGCGCCGCTATCGGCCAACGCGGGCAACGGATGTCGCAGCGCGGATGGTGGCGCTGGCCAAGGACGACAGCGACGGCGTACAGGTGCACTACTTCACCACTTGAAGCGCCGAACACCCCGGCCCTCATCCCGCATGGCAAAAGGCTGGGCGCGAAAACGGCCACAGGCCCGCACCGTGTGGCACGGGCCTGCGGAGTTTGTGGCGTTCAGTCCCGCAACTGCGGCACTGAACGGTTGCGACTGGCGGGTGTTCAGCCCAGGGGCGGCGCCATCAGCCGTTCATATTCGGGCATGGCGCCGAGCAGCGGCCGCGCGTAGCGAATGAACTCCTCGGTGACGTTGTTGCCGGCGGCGTTCATGAAGCTATCCGGCATGCTCTTGGTTTCCCGGGCCACGGTTTCCAGCGGCGTCAGGAAGTAATCCACCGAATAGTCGCCGGTGCGGCGGATCGCTACCGAACCATCGACATTGTTCCAGATCGCGAACTGGGCCGCCTTTTCGCCGACTTCGCGGGCCTCGGCCTGATCGACTTCGGAAACGATGCCGACGAAGCTGCGCTGCAGATAGCCAAACGTATCGGCACGCACCCGGCTGACCTTCAGCTCGGCCTTGACCAGATCGGCGAGCAGGTCGCCGAGGGCGCCAGTGCCGGACAACTGCACGTTGCCGTGCGCGTCACGTTCGCCTTCGCCGAGCAGCTCGGTGATCATCGGCTGGCCGGTCTCGCCCACAATGCCTTCGGAAACCGCAACGATGCAGCGGCCGTGACGCTTGTAGACCTGATCGACATCAGCCAGGAACTGCTCCTTGCGGAAGGTGCGCTCCGGCACATACACCAGATGCGGGCCGTCGTCCTCATACTTGCGCGACAGCGCCGAGGCGGCAGTCAGGAAGCCAGCATTGCGACCCATGACCACGGCGATGTAGATTCCCGGCAGGGAGCGATTGTCGAGATTGGCGCCGGCAAAGGCCAGCGACACGAAGCGCGCCGCCGAACCATAGCCCGGGCAGTGATCGGTCACGCGCAGGTCGTTATCGATGGTCTTGGGGATGTGAATGCAGCGCAGCTCGTAGTTGGCGGCGGCGGCATTCTCGTTGACGATGCGCACGGCGTCGGCCGAGTCATTGCCACCGACGTAGAAGAAGAAGCGGACGTTGTATTTGATGCAGGTCTTGAAGATCCGCTCGCAGTACTCGGCATCCGGCTTGTCGCGGGTCGACAGCAGCGCGGAACTTGGGGTACAGGCGACCCGCTCCAGGTTATGGGTGGTGGCCTGAGTCAGGTCGACGAAATTCTCGTTGACGATGCCACGCACACCGTGCAGCGCGCCATAGACCCGACCGACTTCCGGGAACTTGCGTGCTTCCAGGACCGCGCCGACCAGACTCTGATTGATGACGGCCGTGGGGCCGCCACCCTGCGCGATCAAGACGTTACCGACCATTTTTGCCATTAATGCCCCCACTGAGCAAGAAAAGGATTGGATTGCCAGAAGATTTAAGAACATGCGGCGTGCCGTTGCAAGCGTGTCCAGCCAGCACATCGCCCTGTCGCCCCGGGAAAACGTGCCATGAACCTGTTTTTTACTCTCATCAGTCCAGACCGGCAGCGCTGGCGCGGTGTATTGCGGGTGCTGGCGCTGGCGCTGGCGCTGGCGCTGGCGTCGTTCGCGCCCGCCGCGCGCACTCTCTACAGCTATCAGGATGACCATGGCAACCGGGTGTTCACCGACCGGCCACCGGCGAGCGGCATACCGGTCGAGACCCGGCCCCTGGCCGTACAGGAACTGCCGACGCGGATCAGCATCCGCAATCGCGGCAGTTCCGAACAGCCGGTGCTCAGCGTGATCAACGACTATTATGGGCCGATCGAAGTGGAAATCAGCGCACCCACGCTGGAGAACATGCGCGCCGAACCGCCCTTGCCGGTGCGGCTGGTAGCGCCGGCTCGCGCCGAAACCGTAGCGGTGCGCCTGTATCCGCTCAACCCACACTGGCGCTACAACTATCAGGCACGCGCCGTGCTCGGCGATCCGGCGGCTGTGCATCGCCCCGAACAGCCCTATGCACCGCCCTTTGCGCCCGGCGCGCGCTTCGTCATCGGTCAGGCGTTCAACGGCACCTTCAGCCACCAGCATCCGCAGAGCCAGTACGCGGTCGATATCGCCCTGCCACTGGGCACGCCGGTGCGCGCCGTCCGCGCCGGCGTGGTGATGGAAGTGGCCGGCGATTTCCTCGATGGCGGCACCGATCCCAAATACCAGAGCCGGGCTAACGCCGTACGCATTCTGCACGCCGATGGCACCATGAGCGTGTACGCTCACCTGCAGCCCGATTCGATCCGCGTCGCTCCGGGTCAGGCGGTACGGGTCGGTGATTGGCTGGCCAATTCCGGCAACACCGGCTTTTCCACCGGGCCGCACCTGCACTTTGCCGTGCAGCGCAATGCCGGCCTGGAACTGATCTCGGTGCCCTTCGTCTTTGCCGGTCCCGGCGGTCGCGAAGTCCAGCCGGTCACCGGCCTGCTGCTGGTCGCGCCCTAGCGGTCATCCGCACCCGGACCCGGGACTTACAGCCCTCCTCATCCTCCACCGTCACAAAAAACGCGCAACCACACCGGACGAGGCCCATGCACACCATCTGCCGCACTCTGTTCCTCACCGCCCTGCTGTTCTTAGGACTGTTCAGCCAGGCTTATGCCGACCCGCGCAGCCCGACATCCTGCACGATTGCCAGCAACGCCATCACGCTTGACGGCGGCACCCTGTATTACAGCGCCGCCGGCAACGGTCCACAGGTGTTATTGCTGCATGGCCTGTTCGCGCAGAAGGAGCAATGGAACGAGATGCTCTGTCGCCTTGCCGCCGCCGGTTATGCAGCGCTGGCGCCGGATCTGCCCGGCTATGGCAAGAGCGTCGATTTTCCCCTGGGCGATTACGCACTGGAACAGCAGGTCCTGCGTCTGCGTCAGTTCCTGGACGCGCTCGGCACGGTCCGGATTGATCTGGCGGGCAACTCGATGGGTGGCGCGATTGCCGCGCTTTACGCACAGCGCTATCCGCAACAGGTGCGCACGCTGGCCTTCATTGGCTCGCCCCTGGGCGCTACTGAGTGGAGTCCGCAAGTTAAGGAGGCGATTTATCAGGGTATCAATCCGTTCATTCCGATTGATCATGCCCAGCTTGATTTGGAACTGCGCCTGCTGTTTGTCAGTCCGCCAACGGTCCCGGATGCCGTCAAGGATGCCCTGATCAGGGAGTATGTCGAACGCAACCGCCACTATCAGCAGGTCTGGGATATCGTCAATCTCTACGACACCCTGCTTGCCACGCCACTGCGTCTGCGCCTGCCGACGCTGATTCTCTGGGGACAGAAGGATGCCATTTTTGCCGTTCAGGGTGCCGAGCGACTGCGCGCCCGCCTGCCGCGCAGCACCCTGGTGCGCCTGCCGAACGCCGGTCATCTGCCACATCTGGAGAATCCCGAAGAGACAGCGACGATCTATCTTAGCTTCCTGAAAAGCTATTCCTATTCGGGCTGGCGCTAGTCGGCGACGACGATCAACCCGGCAGGGGTTGCGGCGGCAACTCGCTGCTCGGGTCCTGATGAATCAGGATATCGGCATTCGGATAGACTGCCATCAGCGCCGCTTCCACCTCATCGGCTACCCGGTGCGCCTCAAACAACGGCATCTGATCATCCAGCATCAGGTGCAGCTGAATGAAATAGGTCTGCCCGGAACGCCGGGTGCGCACATCGTGCACGCCGCGCACCAGGGCATGACTGCGCACGATCTCGCGAATCCGCGCATGCACCTCGGGCGGCAATTCGCGATCCATCAGCAACTGAATCGACTCGTAACCGATATGGCCAGCGCTGTACAGGATGTACACGGCAATACCGATGGCGAACAGCGGATCGACCACTGGCCAGCCGAGCATCGCCAGACCCAGCGCTACGATGGTAGCGCCATTGGTCAGCAGGTCGGTGGCATAGTGCAGGGCGTCGGCGCGAATCGCGGTCGATTGGGTACGGCGAATCACATGGTGCTGAAACAGCAGCAGCAGCGCGGTCGCTAGAATCGAAAATAGCAGTACGCCCACCCCGATCAGCGCATCGTTCAGCGGCTGGGGATGCAGCAGACGATCGACAGCATGCAGGATCAGGAACAGCGCTGATCCGGCGATGAACGCCGCTTGCACCAGACCGGCCAGCGGCTCGGCCTTGCCATGACCAAAACGGTGCTCGCGATCGGGCGGTTGCAGCGAGTAATGCACCGCCAGCAGGTTAATCATCGAGGCCGCCACATCCATCATCGAATCGATCAGCGAAGCCAGTACGCTGACCGAACCGGTCAACAAGGCCGCCACCAGCTTGCCGGCGATCAGCAGCAGAGCAGTACCCACCGAAGCATAGGTTGCCAGCCGCAGCAGGCGGCCGGCCTGATCCGGCGGCAGCAGGTTTGCCGAAGAAGGGTTGTGCGCAGAGAGATCAGTCATGAGATGTTATCCGTCGCAAGTACAGGCTGCGGGGGGTGATCTGGAAAGGAGCCTAGTGTATCCAAATTTTCTGGCCCGCTGGTGAAACTTTGGCCTGGATCGTGCACCTTAACTGTTCAGAACCTCAACCGCCGCAGCGCCGCGGTTTCAGGAGGTCCACCGCCATGTATCCAGGTTTCGCCGCATCTACGCACCGCGCTATCCCCGCCTCTGCTGGTGATGGCCTATGCCGCGTTGCGTATCCTTTCCCGCCGCAAGGAAGACCGCCGCATGCTCGAAACCCTGCGCCGCATCGTTCAGGATGTCAGCGCCGCGCCCGACCTGCCTAGCGCGCTGGCACTCACCGTTAACCGGATCCGTGATGCCATGGGCGTTGCCGCCTGTACCGTCTACCTGAGTGACGAGGACAACCGCGAACATGTGCTGATGGCCACCGCCGGCCTGAATCCACAGGCCACAGGCCAGGTGCGGCTACCGCGCCACATTGGCTTGGTGGGCCTGGTCGCCACGCGCCAGGAGCCGATCAACCTTGAGGACGCGCCGCGCCATCCGCGCTTTCAACCGGTCGATGCCGTCGGCGAGGGTGAATACCACGCGTTTCTCGGCGCACCGCTGATTCAGTATCGACGGGTGTTGGGCGTGCTGCTGGTCCAGGATCGTGCCGTGCGCCACTTCCAGGCGCATGAGGTCGATTTTCTGGTCACCCTGGCCGCGCACCTGGCCGGCATTCTCAATCACGCCCTGCTCAGCGGCGCCACTCAGGCCCTGTTGAACCCGCTGCACGACAGTCACTATGCCCTGCAGGGTGTCGCCGGCGCGCCGGGCGTGGCCATCGGCACAGTCACCATTCCGCACCTGCTGGCTGATCTGGACGATGTGCCGGACCGCCCCGCCACCGATCCGAATGCTGAAGCCGCGGCCTTTCGCGCCGCCATTGCTACGGTCGAGGAGGAACTGCGCCGCGCCAGTGATCGCCTGGCACCATTGCTGCCGCCGACCGAACAGGCGCTGTTCACCGTTTACCGGATGCTGCTGAGCAGCGACAGTCTGCTCTCGGAAACGCTGGCCGGCATCCAGGCCGGTCACTGGGCACCCGCAGCCTGGCGCGACGCGGTGCTGTCGCGGGTACGGCTGCTGGAACAGGCCGAGGATCCCTATCTGAGCGCCCGTGCCGAGGATATCCGCGATCTGGGGCGGCGGGTTTTGAACCAGTTGCGCGAACGGCCCGCGGCGAGACCCTTAACACCCGCTACCCGCCATGTGCTGGTCGCCGAGGAGATGAGCGTTGCCCATCTGGCGGCGGTACCCCCAGAACGGCTTGCCGGCATTGTCTGCCTGCGCGGTTCAGCCTTGTCGCATGTCGCCCTGCTGGCACGGGCCATGGGCGTACCGGCGGTGATGGGTCTGGGTGACCGGCCGCTCGGGCGTTTTGAAGGCTGCGAGATCATCGTCGATGGCGATCAGGGGCGGGTTTATCTCAATCCCGATGCCACGCTGCGCGCCGAACATGAGCAGTTGATCAGCGCGGCGGCGGAACTGGCAGCGGAACTGGCGACCCTGCGTGATCTGCCAGCGACCACCCGGGACGGTTATCACATCCCGCTCTATGCCAAGGCCGGCCTGCTCAGCGACATCGCCACCGCCCAGGCCAGTGGCGCCGAAGGGATTGGCCTGTATCGCACCGAATTTGCCTTCATGGTGCGCGAATCCTTCCCCAGCGAAGAGGAGCAGGCGCAGATTTACCGCCAATTGTTGGCAGCCTTTGCTCCCGCGCCGGTGGTGATGCGTACCCTGGATATCGGCGGCGACAAGAGCCTGCCCTACTTCAGCATCGAGGAAAAAAATCCCTTTCTCGGCTGGCGCGGCATGCGCTTTACCCTGGATCATCCCGAGCTGTTCCTAACGCAACTGCGCGCCATGCTGCGCGCCAGCATCGGACTCAATAACCTGCGCATCCTGTTCCCAATGATCACAACCGTCGAGGAGGTCGATGACGCGCTGACCCTGCTGGCGCGGGCGCAGGCTGAACTGCGTGAGGAAGGCCATGTGTTCAGCCGGCCCGAAATCGGGGTGATGATCGAAGTGCCGGCAGCAGCCTGGCAGGCGGAACAATTGGCGCGGCGGGTCGACTTTCTGTCGGTGGGCACGAACGACCTGACCCAGTATCTGCTGGCGGTGGATCGCGATAATGCCCGGGTCGCGGCGCTGTACGATAACCTGCACCCGGCGCTGCTCAAAACCATTGCCTACATCATCGCCGCAGGCCACGACGCAGGCCGACCGGTGAACCTGTGCGGGGAAATGGCTGCCGATCCGGGCGCGGCGCTGCTGCTGCTGGGCATGGGTGTGGACAGCCTGAGCGCCAGCGCGATCTGCGTGCCTCGGGTGCGCTGGGCGATTCGCAGTTTCAGCCGTACTGAAGCCCAGGCTCTGGCACAACAGGCGCTGACACTGGACACCGGACGCGCGGTGCGCGAGTTGCTCAACGCCGCCCTGCGTCAGGCGGGTCTGGGTGCCCTGGTGCGCGATCACACCACCCGCTGAAAACGATCGTCGCTGGGCATCCACGCAAAAACCGGTGCGGACATGGTCCACACCGGTTTTTTAATGTTTGCACACCGGGGCCGCGTCAACCACGTCCCGGCACAGGCTCGCTCAGCTTTCGATGCTGATTCGCCGCGCTTGCGCCGCCACACTCTTGGGTACGATCACTTCCAGAACACCATCCTTGCACTTGGCCGACACCTTCTCGGCATCGACCGCCTCCGGCAAGGCAAAGCGCCGCAGGAAGCTGCCGCGCACCCGCTCGACACGGCGATATTTCTCGGTGTCCTCATGGGTTTCTGTGGAACGCTGGCCCTTCAGGGTCAGCACGCCATTCTCCAGGGTGATATCGATATCCTTGGCCTCAACCCCCGGCAGATCAGCGTGGATCACGAAGCGGTTGGGTTCTTCCTTGATGTCCACTGCCGGCGCCCAATCCGCCAGCAGTTGCCCGGTTTCCTCTTCGCCAAGGCGACCGCTATCCAATAGCCGGTTCACCTCCCGCTGCAGTTGATTCAGCAGGTTGAACGGTTCATAGCGCATCAGTGTCATGGCATGATCTCCTCATGTTTCCAGTTGCGGCATTCTCGGGAATGCCTCTTGCCTTTGCGGATAAGGTGTGGGCGAGGCGATGATTTTCAAGAGTTCACCCCTGCTTTTGCGTTGCAGGAATCCATGGACGGATGACGAGCCTGCCGGCTTGAGCGGATGCGTCATGACGCCAATCGCCAAACATCAAGCGGATGCGATTGGGCATGGAGCCGAGCGACCGGCGGCGCTTGATGATTCCGTTGCGCCCTGCTTCGCGCTATGATCGTCATCGGGTTAGGGTATGCGGTTAGGTCAAGAAGACCCGGAAGAGCCTGTAAAACCCGCCGGGCGGACGTTGCGAAAGCACTAGGGGCGGTAGGCCCCGACGTGAAGCGCGTGGAGTGGCACAGCCCACCTGTCGGTACGCCGGCGGGGCTACGAGGAAACGCGAATGCGCCAGACGAATGCGCCAGGGTAGGAACACGGCGAAATTCAGTCATGGCGCAACTCCAAAAGCTAGCCAGCGCTCTGCACCGCTCCCCAGACCGTACCCGGAATGCTCCGATGGCCGAACCTGCCCTGTTTATCTGCCACGCCCCTGTCGATGCCGCCTTTGCCCAGGATCTGGGTCTGGCGCTGGAAACCAGTCGATTCAGCGTCTGGCGCGACACGCGCAATGCCCGTGGCGGCGACCGGCCGGTCTCCGAAGTGCGCTGGGCAATCGAGCAGGCCCGGCAGGTGCTGGTGGTGATCAGCCTGAACACCGGCGATTCGGCCTGGCTGCGCCGTGAAATCGAAATCGCCCAGGACACCGAACGCCGCCGCGCCGATCACTATCGGGTGATTCCGCTGCTGCTGCCCGGCGTCGACAGCAGCGTGCTCGCCCAATGGTTCACACCCTTGCCGCGCACCGCGCCGATCACGCTTGGCACCGACGGTCTGGGTGCGGCGCTGCCGGCGCTGCTTGCGACGTTGGGCGGGATGCTGCCCGGTAGCGATCCGGAGCGCACCGCCACACCACCGGCGCATCTGGAACTGCGACTGGAGACCGCGCCGGCGGATGCGGCGCACCCCTGGCGCCTGTGCGCCCAGTTTCAGCCCGCCGATCCGACCGCCGCGCCTCTGACCGGCGAATGCCTCCTGGGTCCACTATCACCACCGACGCCGGAGATTCTGCACTGGTATCTGCAAAGTCACCCACGCTGGCCCACCGATACGCTGCGCCAGTTCGCCCGTAACGGCGATGCCCTGCTGGCGCGCTGGGGTCAGCGCCTACACCGGGCCACGCTCGAAGCACCGACGCTGCGCGATCTGGTCGCCACCTGGCGTCAGGATGGAGCGGACCGGGAATGCGGCCTAACCTTGCGCGCTGCCGTTGATGATCCTGCTGCCGCGCTGCTCGACCTGCCCTGGGAACTGCTCCACGATGGCAATGCCTTTCTGCTGCAGAGCAAGCAGCCGGTGCACATTCAGCGCCGCCTGAGCGGTGGCGGCACAGCGATAGCACCGGCGGCGGTACCCCTGCGTATCCTGGCGATCAGCCCGCGTCCGGACGCTGAACCGACCGGCCACCCCGATTACCGACGCAGCGCACTGCCGCTGCTGGATACTGTCGGCCGCCTCGGCGATCTGCTCGACCTGGAGGTCTTGAACCCACCCACCCTGGCGGCGCTGGAACAATGCCTGAATGAGGCCTGGGCCAGCGGCCGACCGTTCAGCGCCCTGCACCTGGATGGCTATTGCCACGCCAGCACCAGCGAAGGCGCCACCTTTGCCTTCGAATCCAGCTATGACCTGCACGCGCCGCTGTGTCGCGACGCGCATTTCGTGCCGTTCAGCGCCCTAGCGACGCTGCTGACCACCTATCGCATTCATCTGGTCAGTCTGGTAGCCGGACAGGATGCTGCGGGCGCGACGGCCCCCCATGCGCTGGCCGAGCTGCTGCTGCGCGCCGGCATCGCCAGCGTCATGGTCCTGCATCCTGATACGCCGGCACCGACCCTGTCGCGCTTCTGGACAGCCTTCTGCGAGGAACTGCTGCGCGGCGCGCGCCTGAGCCAGGCCCTGTTCGCCGGGCAGCGCCGCCTGGCCGGGGACAGCTATCGCGCGCCCGGACTGGGCGGTGGTGGCGTGCACCTGCTGGACTGGTTCGCCTTCCGCCTCTATCGCGGCGAGCATGACCCACGCCTGCTGCTGCGCCCACCGCTGGAGCTGTGGCGGCGGCTGCAGACGCGCCCACCCCTGATACCCCTGGCCAACCTGCCAGTCCCCGCCACCTGCCTGGGTCGCGGCCGTGAACTGCTGCTGATCGAGCGCCTGTTCGAGAATCAGACTGCGGTTTTCCTGCGTGGTCCTGGCAGCACCGGCAAGACCACCACGGTAGCAGCGCTGGTCGACTGGCTGCGCCGCTGCGGCCGCTATCGCCATGTCGCCTGCGTGCGTGGCGGCGATATCAGCGAGGTGCGCACCCTGCTGGATACGCTGGGTCAGCAGTTGCTGCCCGAAGGCAACCGCTGGTCGGTCAGTCGCTATCCCACCCAGTGGCAGGCCCAGGAATACCTGCGACAAACCCTGCGCGAGCATCCGGTGCTGATTGTCCTCGATCAGATGGAACGCTGGCCCTCGGAGAATGACGAGGCCTTCGATCAGTTCTGGCGCGAGCTGCTGCATGCCCTGCCCGGCCTGCGCCTGCTGGGGATGGGGCGTTGCGGGCCGCCCTTCTTCGCCCAGCCCTGGCTGGAAACCATGCTGGCACCGCTCGACGAGGAAGATGCCCTGGCCTTGCTCAGCCAGGCCCTGATCAGTGCCGGCGAGATGCCACCGGCCGCCGACAGTGGCCGCAACACCGCCGAGCTGTTCCGCATGACCACCCTGGCTGGTGGCTCTCCGGGTGCCCTGGTGCGCCTGGCCCATGAAATCAGCATCTCCGGCATTGCCGGCACTCTGGAACGGTTGCGACCCCTGCGCGCCGAGCTACTGCGGACGCACGAGGATGATCCGCAGTGGCCCCATTATCTGGGTCTGGAACTGGCGGTGCAGCGCCTGCCGCTCGATGACCGTCAGCAGTTGCCGATCCTGGCCTTTTTCCGCGAGGGCGCCAACCGCCTGGCCCTGGGCCGCGCCCTGGAGCTGGATACCCAGGCGGTGCAAGCGCTGGGCGAGCGTCTGGTGGCCCTGCAACTGGCCGAGGATCGCGGCCATGGCCACTTGTGGATCGACCCGGCGCTTTCCCAGCATCTGAGCAGCCACCTCAACGGCACGCAGCGCACCACCTGGCGGACCCGCTGGCGCAGTGGCATGGAATATCTGCTGCAGATGCTCTATCAGCAGTATTTCAAGGACAACACCCGCACCCTGCGCCTGCTACGCCTGGAGCTGGGCAATCTGCTGGCGCTGCTGCGCGACAGCCAGCACCAGTCGGAACCGGAGCGTACCGCGCAACTGGCCGCCCGCCTGGAGCAACTGTTCGCCAACCTCGGCACCCCCAAGGCACTGGCCGAAGTGACCGCCGCCCGCGAACGCGCCGGCCTGGCCCTGCAGGGCTGGAGCCGGGCGCGCTTCGACACCGAGCGGCTGCGCATCGAACGGCTGCGCGACGAGGGCGCCCTGGATGAAGCCTTGCGTGCCGCCCGCCATCTGCTGCGCCAGACCCAGGACGCCGGTCCCGAGGCCTATCCCGGCGCCCCCTACGATCTGGCCCATGCCCATTTCCTGCTCGGCAAGCTGCTCAAGCAGGCCAATGCCGCCGAAGCCGCAGTCCGCGAGCTGAGTGAGGCCCGGCAACGCTTCCAGACCCTGGCCAGTGCTGGCAATACCAGTGCCGGCCGCATGGCAGCGGTAGCCGATGCCGAGAATGGCGATTGCCTGACCTATCTGCGCCGCCTGCAGGAAGCCGCTGCCGCCTATGAGGCCGCCCTGGAACATGCCGGTGCCAACCAGCACAGCCCCACCGTAGCCACCCATCGCATGCAACTGGGTCTGGTGCGCCAGCGTCAGGGCCATTACGCCGAGGCCGCCACGCTTTACGAAGCCGCCCGGCATACCTTTGAACTGCTCGGCGATCCGGAAAACACCGCCCAGGCCTGGCGCCAGCTCGGCATGGCGCGCAAGCTTGACGGGCAACTGCTACCCGCGCTGCAGGCCTGCCAACAGGCACTTTATCTCTACGAGCGCCAGCGCAATCGCCCGGGTATCGCCGAAACCCTCGGCGAACTTGGCCACCTGCATCAGGCGCTGAACCAGCTTGAGGAAGCAGTGCTGGCCTATCAGCGCATGGCTGAGCTGTACGCCCAGCTGGGTGACGGGCGCGGCGAGGAAGCCAGCCGCAACAAACTGGCCAACGTGCTGATCCAGCTGCGGCGCCACGACGAAGCCCGCCAGGAACTCTACCGCGCCAGCGAGTGCAACCTGCCCGACAGCGCCACGGCCCGCAACTGGGCGATCCGCCGCGGTCTGCGCGATGTCGGCCAGTCGGTTCAGGACACGGATGTCGCCGATCAGGCGCGGCGACAGGCCATCCAGAAATATCTAGCCTATCGGCGCGCGGGCGGTGAAAACACCCATCCCGGCGCCAAGCTGTGCGCGCAAATCGGCGATGCGATCCGCGCCGGCGATACCAGCGCCCTAGCCGCACGCCTGGAACAAACCGCCGCCAGCCCTAACGTGCCGGCTGCTGGCCGCCTGCTGCTGGACAAGTTGCGCGCGATCCTGGCCGGCTCGCGTGATCTGGCGCTGGCCAGCGATCCGAACCTGCACTACCAGTATGCGGTCGAGCTGCAACTGCTGCTGGAAGGCCTGCGGAACCCGACAGAGATTCAGTCCGCATCCACCGGATCCGACACACCGCCCGCAATCAACGGCAAGTAGCGCGCCCGCAAGCGCTCCAGGCAGCGTTCGAAGGTGCTGCTGATGCAGGTCGCGTTGCGAATCCGTTCCAGTTGCGGCCAGGTCGACCGCTCACCGCTGCGGATGAATTCGACGATGCGCTCAGCGCTCGGATTGGCGAACACGTCGAACAGGGTTCCTACCCAGGAGGGTGGCACAATGGTGATATCGCCGCTGTAGTTCTGATCGGCCATTGAATAGGCCTTGTCGAGCAGCAGCCCGAGCGCGTGTGAGTCGACGTTCTGTCGCGCTAGATCCAGCAAATGCCGGGCATAGAGGTGCGCGGTCGAGCTCATGATCTGCCGGGTGAACGGCAACAGACCTTTACTAGGCTTAGGCTTGGCTTCGCGCAAAAACGGCACGATATGCGGATTGGTCTGGCTGACGATGTAGTGATTGACGTTGTGCATGCGCGCCACCCGCAACATCGGCAAGTCGCTGTTGAGCGTGCCGTCCACCCACTTGTCATTGGGCATGTAAGGCACCACGATGCCCTTGAAATCCTTGGCTTCGAGCATCACCGCTGGAAAGACGCCCGGAATCGCGCAGGATGCCAGGGCGGCGCGACGCACCAGAACGTTGGGCGCGCTCAGATAGTTCAGCAGGCGCGAATGCTGGTGGGGCCGCGCCGGCGAGACTGGAATGTTGATGATGCGCCCGGTACGATCAAAGGCCTCCTCGAAACTCAGCGCACCAACGTTCTGCTCGATGCAGCGTTCCAGCTGGGCGGCATCCATCAGCGCACCGCCACGGAGCAGATTACGAAAGCCCAGGCTGCGCCAGGCGTCCACGGCGAAGGAATGGGGCTCGAACAGCCGCGCCAGCTCAGCATCGGTGCCGGTACCGAGCATGGCGGCAATGATGGAACCGGCGCTGGATCCGGAAATCACCCGCGGTAACAGACCCTCGCCGTGCAGAGCCTTGATCACGCCCAGGTGAAACAGACCCAGAGTGGCGCCGCCGCTCAGCATCAGCGCCGAGCGACCAAAACTCTGTGCGGTGCGCTCGAAAAAGCGCAATTTAGCCGGCGAGGGAAACTCCGGATATTCGCCATCGCACAGCTCATCCAGCGCAGTCGCAACCTCCTGGAGATACTCACTCAGCAACACCTTGGTGCCAAAGCGGCATTGCGTGTACAAAGCCGGGTTGGCCATGTTGCCTAGGTTGCCGTGCAGGCCCTCGTGCAGGCTGAACACCCGCCGCATTACGTCGCCATGCTGGCGCAGTTCGCGCAGTTCCAGCAGCCGCGCCCGCAGCAGCCGATAATCATAGTCAGGCGATTCATCGTCCTGTTTCCATGCCTCGGCGCCGGAGATGCGGTCGTGCTCCTGTGCCGCAGCGGACCATTCGGCATAGTCCTCGGCCTGGTTCATGGCGATTTCGCAATTCTGTAAGGCACGGCGGTGAGCATTCATGGATAGCGCAATCCAGTTGGGCATGGCACGGTCTGTGGACGGGCTTTTCACATAGCAAGAAAAACGCGCCCTGTCATGGCCAAACCGGCTTACTTGTTCCGCAATCGCATCACCGCGCTGCGCACCCAGGATCACCCTCATGAAGGACCGATACCCATTGTTTGCCCTCGGCCACCACCCCTTGCGTTTTGCCTGGCGGGTGCTGTGCCGCTTTCACGCCAATCGTGGCACCTTGCTGGCCAGCGCCATCGCCTACCATGCCCTGCTGTCCGTGGTGCCGCTGGTGATCCTGCTGCTCGTCGCTTTATCGCATGTGGTCGAAACGCCGGCCCTGCTCAGCACCCTGCAGGGCTATCTGGAACATCTGGTGCCAGGCGAGACCGATCTGATCCTGGCACAGGTCGCGCAGTTTCTGAGCCGGCGACGCAGTCTGAGCTGGACCATGGCCTTGACCCTGCTGCTGTTCAGCGGTGCAGCTTTTGCCGTGCTCGAGAATGCCCTGATGGTTATTTTCGCCCACCGCCACCTCAACAACGGTCGCCATCCGCTGCATTCGCTCCTACTGCCCTATGTGTATGTGCTGCTGCTGGGCGGTGGGCTGCTGGTGGCTACGGTACTTAACAGCGCGCTGCAGGCTCTGGCAACCCGTGGCGATATCCAGCTGCTCAGCTGGACCTGGTCGCCGGGCAGCTTACTGGTGGGATTGCTTTATCTGATGAGCGTCGGTGGACAGGTGGCTGTGCTGACGCTGATCTATCAGCTGATGCCGGCGGGCCGGATGCCCTGGCGGCATGCGCTGCTCGGTGGCAGCGCCGCGACTCTGCTTTGGGAGGCGGTACGCAGCGTTCTGGTGTGGTACTACGCGCACCTATCGAAGGTGAATGCGATCTACGGCTCTCTGGCCGGGGTGATCATCGTGCTCATGACGCTGTATGCCATCAGTCTGATCATTCTGATCGGCGCGCAGGTCATCGCTGAGTATGAGCAGATGGAAACGGGCCGGGATTGAAATGGCCCGCGCATGCGCTAGGCCTTGCGTGCCGGCCATAGCCAAGCCGCGCCGCGCACGCCACTGGAATCACCATGCCGGGGCGGCAGGAGCTGCGTATCGACCCGATCGGAAAACACATAATCGCTCCACAACGCCGGCACCGTGTCATAAAGCCGGCTGATCTGCGACAGTCCCCCGCCCAGCACAATCGCCTGCGGATCCAGTACGTTGATGATGCTGGCCAAGGCGCGGGCCAGACGTCCTTCGTAACGTTCCAGGGCCGATTCGGCAGTTATATCACCCGCCACCGCCGCCGCAGCGATCACCGCGACACTGTCGGCCTCGCCACCGTGCAACCGGTAATCGCGCACCAGCCCGGGACCGGACAGCCAGGTTTCGATACAACCATGCTGTCCACAATAGCAGGCCGGTCCTGGGAGTTCGCCATCGCCGGCCCAGGGCAGCGGATTATGACCCCACTCGCCGGCAATACCATTCGGACCGCTAAGCAACTGGCCACCAATTACGACACCGCCACCTACGCCAGTCCCGAGAATCACGCCAAAGACCGAAGTTGCGCCCGCTGCTGCGCCATCCCGCGCCTCGGACAGAGCAAAGCAGTCGGCATCATTGGCAAAACGCAGCGGCCGGCCTAACAGTGCTTCAAGATCACGATCCAGTGCCTGATCATTCAACCAGACCGAATTGGCATTCTTGACTAGACCGCTTGCTGGCGACAGTGTGCCAGGCATGCCAACGCCTATCCAGGCACGGCGGCCCAGCTCACTTTCCACGGCCCGCACCAAGTCGGTGATGGTTTGCAGGGTCGCCGCATAATCATGGCGCGGCGTTGATACCCGGCGACGCGCGCGCACCACGCCATCGCTTTCCAGGGCAAGAATTTCTATTTTGGTACCGCCCAGATCAATCCCGATATGCAAGTCAGCAGCGGTATTTGTGGCAGCGACATTGGGCATCGATGCTTCAACCTCGATAGGCGGTAATGGGCTGTGCCATTGATTCTAGACGGAAACGACCCGTTCTCCATTCAGCAGAAAAATAGCGGTTCGTGAGCTACGGGGCCGTCATGCAATATAGGGGATGTGGGTGTGCATTATCGTAGCTGAAGGATTCTGGTCAGCCAAATTCAGTCCCCCCAAAAGCCGAAACCCCCTTTTTGGGGGGGTTTCGGGGAGAGGGGCCTGGCGATGAC
>OFRV01000034.1_pt1 | contig 21653 bp, 18 predicted proteins | sample 1543231 | NCBI WGS metagenome assembly OFRV01 (sample SAMN05442499, study PRJEB24371) | freshwater metagenome | isolation source: Freshwater Lake | place: Canada: Niagara | collected 2013-08-21 | reverse complement strand
CCTGCCGGTGGGCCTGCTGCTTGCGGCGGTGCTGATTTTTAGCATCAATCGGCGCGCGTTTGGCTGGAGCCTGCCGTTCGAGGTCGATCCGCTGCTGCTACTGGAAACTCTGGTTCTGGCGATCCTGGCCGCGCTGCTGGCCGGGCTGTATCCGATCTGGCGCATGACCCGTACCCGGCCGGCCGAGGCGTTGCGTGCCGAGTAGCCTGTGCGTGGTTGCGGGCTTTAGCGTTCCACGATCGCCCTTACTGAAAGATGATGGTATATGAAGAACTATCGACTTTTGAGTCTGATCCTCATCGCGCTCGGCATGGCGCTGATGACTGCTGCCTATCTGCGCAAGCCGGCTGACTCGACGCCCAATACGGGTCTGAGTGTGGCAAGCGCGCTCGGCAACGCTGACAGTGCAGGCTACAGCCGTGCGCACGCACCCCGACCGTTCCACTTCCCCGCCGATCACGGTCCCCATCCGGACTTTCGCAACGAATGGTGGTATGTGACCGGCAACCTGAGCGATGAGCGTGGCCGCACATTTGGCTACCAGTTAACCCTGTTCCGCATCGCCCTGAGTCCGACGCCACCAGCGGCTGATTCCGCTTGGCGCACCCAGCAGGTCTACATGGGTCATTTCGCGCTGACTGATGTTGCCGGCCGGCGCCATGAGGGCTTCGAGCGCTTCAGTCGTGACGCGCTCGGTTTAGCCGGAGCGCAGGCCGAGCCGTTTCGGGTCTGGCTGGAGGACTGGGAACTGGCCAGCGTGAGCGTGGAGTTCCTGCCGCTGCGGCTGCGCGCCCGGCAAGGCGATCTGGCCCTGGATCTGCGCCTGGCTGCGGGCAAGCCGATGGTCCTGCAGGGCGATCAGGGCCTGAGCCAGAAAAGCGCCGAGCCGGGCAATGCCTCCTACTACTACTCCTACACCCGGATGCCCACTGCCGGCACGGTGCAGATTGGTGCCCAGCAGTTCACGGTCAGCGGCAGCAGTTGGCTGGATCGCGAGTGGAGCACCAGCGCCCTGGGTCCCGACCAAAGCGGCTGGGACTGGTTTGCGCTGCAACTGGACGATGGCCGTGAGCTGATGTTCTACCGGCTGCGACGCCAGGACGGCAGCAGCGATCCATTCAGCAGTGGCGTGCTGGTAGCCGCCGATGGCCAGACGCGCCGTCTACCCGGCGATGCGGTCAACCTGCAGGCGCTGGACAACTGGACCAGCCCCCATACCGGTGATACCTATCCTGCCGGCTGGCGCTTGCGCGTGCCTGCCGAGGCCCTTGATCTGACCGTGACTCCCACGCTTGCCGATCAGGAAATGCGCCTGACTGTGCGTTACTGGGAAGGCGCGGTCAGCGTCCGGGGCCACGCCGGCGCGACACCGGTCAGCGGCCAGGGTTATCTGGAAATGACCCGCTACGCGAAACAGCGCTGACGGCGGGCCTCGAACAGGAAGATGCCCGCTGCCACCGACACGTTCAGGCTTTCCACACTGTCGGCGGCCAGCGGAATCCGCGCCAGATGATCGCAGAGCTCGCGGGTCAGCCGGCGCAGACCCTTTTCCTCCGCACCGAGCACAATCGCGGTTGGCACAGTGAAATCGACCGCGTACAGGTCCTGTTCCGCCTCACCAGCCGCGCCCACCAGCCATACACCCAGCGCCTGCAACTCGCGCAACGTCCGCGCCAGATTGGTCACCGCGATGAAGGGCACGATCTCGGCGCCGCCACAGGCTACCTTACGCACCGTCGCATTCAGCCCGGCAGCCCGATCAGCGGGAGCGATCACTGCATGTACCCCAGCCGCCGCTGCGCTGCGCAGGCAGGCACCGAGGTTATGCGGATCCTGCACACCATCCAGGACCAGCAGCAGCGCTGGCCCGGAAGCCGCCGCCAGCAGTCCCGGCACATCGGCCTCGTCATGGCTGGACGCACGCAACGCCAGGCGGGCTACGATGCCCTGATGGCGCGCGCCGCCGCTCATGCGGTCCAGTTCCGCCCGGTCGACCAGATGCAGCGGAATGCCATGGCCCGTCGCCTCATCCAGCAGTGCCTGCATGCGCGCATCGTGGCGCCGCCGTTCCACCCACAGCCCGCGCAGCTGCTCTGGTTCATATTTCAGGGCCGCCGCCACTGCGTGCATCCCGTAGATCAGCTCCTCGCTCACGCGCCGTTCTCCTTTTTGCGCCGGCTGCGATTCCAGCGATTGCGCCGCCCGCCCTCGCGGCGCTCACCTTCGCGCTGCTCACCCTCGACCGGTTCGAAATCAATCTTGCGCTCGTCCAGATCCACCCGCGTCACCCGCACCCGCAAACCATCGCCGAGCCGGTAGACCTGTCCGGAGCGTTCGCCGTGCAGGCGATGCCCGACCGGATCGAACTGGTAATAATCATTGCGCAAGGAGGTGACGTGCACCAAGCCCTCGACAAACAGGCCACGCAGCTCGATGAACAGACCAAAGGCCGTGACCGTAGTGATGATGCCATCGAAGATCTGCCCGACCTTGTCGAGCATGAACTCGCACTTGAGCCATTCCACGGCATCGCGCACCGCTTCATCGGCGCGGCGCTCGGTCATCGAACAATGCTCGCCCAGCCCAACCAGATCGGCGTGGCCGTAGCTGAAATCACTGGCCTTGCCACCCTGCAGGATATGGCGGATGGCCCGGTGCACCTGCAGATCGGGATAGCGGCGGATCGGTGAGGTGAAATGCGCGTAGGCTTCCAGCGCCAGGCCAAAGTGGCCGCTGTTGCCGGGGCTGTAGACCGCCTGCGCCAGCGAGCGCAGCATCACCGTCTGGATCAGATGGGCATCCGGCCGTTCCTGGACCCGTTCCAGCAGACGGGTGTAATCCAGTGGCGTGGGCTTATCGCCGCCGCCCAGCCCCAGACCGAGCTCGCCGAGGAAGGCGCGCAGCTTATTCAAACGGTCTTCGCTCGGACCATCGTGAATCCGGTACAGGCCGGGCATCTTGTGCCGCTGCAGGAAGCGCGCCGCAGCGACGTTGGCCGCGATCATGCACTCCTCGATCAGGCGATGGGCATCATTGCGCTCGGTCGGCAGGATGCGCTCAATCTTGCGATCGGCACCGTACTCAATCAGGGTTTCCTGGGTATCAAAGTCCATCGCCCCGCGCTGCTCGCGACCGATACGCAGCACCTGGTAAAGCTCGTGCAGGCGATCCAGATGCGGCACCAGTGCGGCATATTCGGCACGCAGCGCCGGATCACGCTCGGCAACGATGGCCGCCACTGTGTCATAAGTCAGGCGAGCGTGGGAGCGCATCACCGCCTCGGCAAAGCGCGAGCGGATGATGCGGCCCTCGGCGCTGATGGTCATCTCGCAGACCATGCACAACCGGTCAACCTGGGGCTTGAGCGAGCACAGGCCGTTGGACAGCGCCTCGGGAAGCATCGGAATGGCCCGGTCCGGAAAATACACCGAGTTGCCGCGCTTGCGGCCCTCCTGATCCAGCGCCGTACCGGGACGCACATACCAGGACACGTCGGCGATCGCCACCAGCAGCCGCCAGTTGGCGCCGCGCCGCTCACAGTAAACCGCATCGTCAAAATCGCGCGCGGTGATCCCGTCGATCGTCAGCAGTGGCGTACTGCGCAAATCCCAGCGCCCAGCCAACGCCGCCTCCGGCACCTGATCGCCAAAGCGCTGGGCTTCGGCAAGGGCGGCAGCGGGCCAATCGACGGGAATGCCATGGCTGGCGATGGCAATGCGGATTTCCATGCCCGGGGCCATGTGCTCGCCGAGCACCTCCTTGACCCGGCCAAGCGGCCGGCTGTGTGCGCTCGGCTGCTCGATCAGTTCGGCAATGACGATCTGCCCGGCGCGGGCCTCGCCCCGGCTGTCGGCGGGGACGATGATGTCCTGATTGATGCGCTTATTATCGGGGATGACGAAGCAGACGCCCCGTTCCTCGCACAGCCGCCCCACCACGGTTTCGGTGTTGCGTTCCAGCACCTCGACCAGTGCGCCTTCGCGGCGGCCGCGATAGTCGACACCGATCACCCGCACCACCGCCCGATCGCCATGCAGCAGTTGACGCATTTGCCGCGGTGACAAAAACAGGCTGTCGCCACCCTCGTCCGGGATCAGGAAACCGTGGCCTTCGGCATGACCGACCACGCGGCCGGTAACCAAGTTCATCTTGGTGACCGGGCCATAGCCCTCGCGGCGGTTGCGCATCAACTGCCCGTCGCGCACCATCGCCCGCAGGCGCCGCGCTAGGGCATCCACCTCCCAGGCGTCGTCCATCTGCCATTCAGCGCAGAGCTCCTCCAGGGTCAGCGGCATGCCGCGCTCTTCGAGATGCTGGAGGATAAATTCACGGCTAGGCGCGGCCCGGCCGCCGTATTTTTCTTGTTCCCGTGTCAGGAAGGGATCCATCTGACGCCAGGAAGCGCGTTTTTTTGAACTCATGGGTATTGCAGTCATCCGTTTGCAAAAAAGTAAAATGGAGATATTGACAGGCTTCGGGCCAATCCGTATAGTCCGCACCCGTCGCCACGGTAACCCGGACGACGGAAAGACAAGCCGAAGTGGCGGAATTGGTAGACGCGCTAGGTTCAGGTCTTAGTTGGGGAAACCCAGTGGAGGTTCAAGTCCTCTCTTCGGCACCAGATTCGCGAAAGGCCCGATCGAAAGATCGGGCTTTTTTCGTTGCCGCTCGACAATCGATGCCACTGCATCCAGTCCTGCGGCGCCTGCCCCATCCGGGCCAGCAGGCACCGCGCAACGATCAGGCCGCGAACGGATCACGCATCACGATGGTTTCAGCCCGATCCGGACCGGTGGAAATAATATCGATCGGCGTATCGGTCAATTCAGCGATACGCTGCAAGTATGCCCGCGCATTGGCCGGCAACTCCTCATAGCAGCGCACGCCGAACGTAGATTCCTGCCAGCCGGGCATTTCCTCATAGATCGGCTCACAGGCCGCCAGCGCCTCAGCACCCAGCGGCGCATTATCCAGCTTCTGCGGACCACACTGATAGCCGACGCACATCTGGATACTGTCCAGCCCATCCAGCACATCCAGCTTGGTCACGCACAGGCCGGAAACGCTGTTATTCAAAATCGACCGGCGCAGGGCCACCGCATCGAACCAGCCGCAGCGCCGCGCCCGTCCGGTGGTCGCGCCAAACTCATGGCCGCGCTCAGCCAGATAGGCGCCGGTCGCATCGAACAGCTCGGTCGGGAACGGCCCACCACCCACCCGGGTGGTATAGGCCTTGGTGATGCCCAGCACATAATCCAGATAGCGTGGCCCGATGCCCGTGCCAGTTGCCGCGCCACCGGCGGTGGTATTCGACGAGGTCACATAGGGATAGGTGCCGTGGTCGATATCCAGCAAGGCCCCCTGCGCACCCTCGAACAGCACCCGCTCACCACGGCGACGATAGCCATCGAGCAGATCGGTCACATCCGCCGCCAGTGGCCGCAGACGCTCGGCCATCGCCAGGGTCTCATCAAGCACCTTCTGGAAATCCACCGGATCGGTCTGGAAATAGCGCTGCAGGACAAAATTGTGGAAATCCAGCACCTCGCCCAGCTTGGCGGCGAAGCGCTCGCGATGGAACAAATCACCCAGGCGCACCGCCCGCCGCGACACCTTGTCCTCATAGGCCGGACCGATGCCGCGCCCGGTGGTGCCGATCGCCTGCGCGCCACGCGCCTTCTCGCGGGCCTGATCCAGGGCAACGTGATAGGGCAGAATCAGCGGACAGGCCTCGCTGATGTGCAGGCGCTCCATCACCGCCACGCCCTGTTGCTGCAAACCGTCAATCTCGGCCAGTAGCGCCGCTGGCGCCAGCACCACACCGTTGCCGATCAGGCAGTGCACGCCCGGGCGCAGAATGCCTGAGGGAATCAGATGCAGTACCGTCTTGCGCCCGCCAATGACCAGGGTATGGCCGGCGTTGTGCCCGCCCTGAAAGCGCACCACTGCAGCGGCATTCTCAGTGAGCAGGTCAACGATCTTGCCCTTGCCCTCATCGCCCCACTGCGCGCCAATGACGATTACGTTCTTGCCCATGTCAGTCCCATTCTCGAGTGGTTTTCCAAATCTCATGCCGTCGCAACCGGTACCACGCACCACGCACCCTGGCGCCATTCCAGCACCCGGTCACAACCCAGGCTCGCCGGTACCACGCGGGCACCCGGCAAGGCCCGAATCACCTGTTCACCCTGGCGCCGCAAGCCCGCTACCTGCTCCTCCAGAACACTGTCGCCGAGTGGTGGCGCATAAATCCCGGTTGCTGCGGGCTGTGCCACCGTACCCAGCAGCAGCAACCGCGCCAGATCAGTACTGAATCCGGTTGCCGGCCGCGACCGGCCGAACACTTGGCCAATTTCATCATAACGCCCACCCTGCGCCACCGCCTGGCCCTGTCCGGGCACATAGGCGGCGAACAAGGCGCCAGTGTGGTAGTGATAGCCACGCAACTCGGCCAGATCGATATGAATCGGCAGTGCCGGCCAGCGCTGTTGCAGTGCTTCGACCAGTCGTCGCAGCGTCGTCAGTGCTCCGCCAAGGGCTGCGCCTGCGGGCGCCAGAACGCTCTCGGCAACATCAAGCACCTCCAGCCCTCCATCCAACTCGGCCAGCGCCAGCAGGGCAGCGGCAACCGGTTCCGCCAGATCCCAGGCCGCCAGATGCTGACGAATCTCCGGCAGGGCCTTGCGCTGCAGGGCATCAAACAGCAGCGCCTCACGCGAGGCATCCAGGCCGGCCAGCCCGACCAGTTCGCGGAACACCGCCACATGGCCCAGATCCAGATGCACATCCGCGATTCCGGCTACTGCCAGGGTTTCCAGCATCAGTGCCAGAACTTCCAGATCGCTCTCGTGACCGTGGTGGCCATACAACTCGACACCGGCCTGATAGGGGCTGCGCGAGCCGCCAAAGCCATCGGCCCGGGTACGCAACACCGGCCCCATGTAGCACAAGCGCGCCGGCCCCTCGCGTTTGAGTAGATGGGCGTCAATACGCGCCGCCTGTGGCGTCATGTCCGCACGCACCCCCATCATCCGCCCGCTGAGCTGGTCAGTGAGCTTGAAGGTTTGCAGCTCCAGATCGTTGCCGGTGCCGGTCAGCAGCGAATCGAGAAACTCGATCAGCGGCGGAATCACCAGCTCGTAACCCCAGGATTGGTACAGATCAAGCAGGTCGCGACGCAGGCGCTCCAGGCGGGCAGCAGCCGGTGGCAGGATTTCTTCGATACCTTCGGGCAATAACCAGCGGTCTTCGGGCGTCATGATGGATCGTGCAGAACAGGCGGATCGGAAAGGACAGCACTAGGCCGTCCGGTCAGCGCAGCAGATAAAGCACCAGCAGGCCAAGCAGCATGCTGGCCAGGCCAGCGCCGCGCAGAACCCTGTCGGGCAGACGGGCCATCTGCAACAGGACCTCGCGCAGGGCGCCGGGATTGATGAACGGCAGCAGCCCCTCCATCACCAGCATCAGCCCGCAGGCGGCTAGCAGATCATCCCACACGGCCGCATCCCTGGGCCGTTACGCGATGCTGCGGGCACGGCCCAACCCTCATGGCGACGGCGCCATCTGATTGAAGTAGCGGAAGAACTGCAGGTTTTCCGGCTGCACCACCAGGATGTCGTCCTTACCGGTGAAGGTCTTCCGGTAGGCGGCCAGGCTGCGGTAGAAGGTGTAGAAATCGGCATCCTTGCTATAGGCCTGGGCATAGATATCGGCAGACTGTGCATCGCCCTCGCCGCGCTGGCGCTCGGCATCGCGATAGGCCTCGGCCAGCAGCACCGCGCTTTGCCGGTCGGCATCGGCGCGGATGCGTTCAGCAGCTTCGGCACCCCGCGACCGGAAGTCCTTGGCTACGCGCAGGCGCTCGGCTTTCATACGACTGAACACCGAGTTGCTGACATCTGCCGGCAGGTCAATACGCTTGATGCGCACATCCACGGCGGCGATACCAAGCTGAATGGCCTGTTCGCGCAGCAGGCGGCTCAGGGTTTCCATGATCTGGTCGCGGTCACCGGAAACCACTTCCTGAATGGTGCGCTTGCTGAACTCGCTGCGCAGACCGTCCTTGACGATCTGATCAAGGCGCACATTGGCCTGCGTCGGGTCGCCGCCGACTGCGGTGTAGAAGCGGCGCACGTCATTGATCCGCCACATGGCGAAGGAATCGACGATCACGTTTTTCTTCTCTGCAGTCAGAAAGCGCTCAGGTTCGGTGTCCAGGGTCTGCAGCCGGCGGTCGAACTTGCGCACGTTGTTGATCAGCGGCCATTTCCAGTGCAGACCAGGCGCGTAGTTGTCCTGGACGATTTCACCCAGTTGGAAGCGGATCGCGGTCTGCGTCTCATCGACGGTAAACAGCGACATCGACAGCAGGACCACTGCGGCGACAGCGGCGCCGATCAGGGTATTGCGGGAAAGCGGCAGTTGCGGCAGGGCCATTAGCGAATCTCCCGGCTGCGGTTCAGATCGCGCAGGCGACTGTTCGCCGCGCCGTCATCCAGCGGCACCGGCGCCGAGGCCGGCAGAGTAGCTTCGGGCAGGGTCGTAGCAGTACGTGCGCCCTCACCGGGCCGCGCCGATTGCAGTAGCCGGTCCAGCGGCAGATAGAGCAGGTTGCTGCTGTCCTTGGCATCAACCAGCACCTTGCTGGCCCGCGACAGCACCGATTCCAGGGTCTCCAGATACAGGCGTTCCCGGGTGAGAGCCGGCGCCTTCTGGTAGGCGACTAGCAGTTGCTCGAAGCGGCTGGCCTCACCCTGAGCCTCGGCAACCACCTGTTCGCGATAGGCGGCGGCTTCCTGCAGGCGGCGGGCGGCGTTGCCGCGCGCCTTGGGGATGATTTCGTTGGCGTAGGCTTCGGCTTCGTTCTTCAGGCGCTGTTCGTCCTCGCGGGCCTTGATGGCGTCGGCGAAGGCGTCCTGCACTTCCTCAGGTGGCTGGGCGTCCTGCAACACGACGGTAATGATCTGCAGGCCAGCGCCCGGCACCGGCTGACCGGCGCGGGTCTGCTCGCTGGGTGGACCATAGCTATCCAGAATGCGCTGGCTGAGGGTCTTGATGTCGGCGACGATGTCGCTGCGCCCCTCAGTGAGGACAAAGTCCATGGTGCTTTTACCGATGGTTTCGCGGGAGGCGCTTTCCACCGCCTGCACCAGCACCGCTTCCGGGTCGTAAACATTGAATAGGTAGGCGCGTGGATCCTTGATCTGATATTGCACCGCCAGACGCACGTCGACGATGTTCTCGTCCTGAGTCAGCATCAGGGCTTCCTTGGGCACTGAACGCACTGCCGGCTGACGGGCGCCGCCATTGCCAGAACGGTAGCCGATTTCACGGAAGCGGCGCTGCTCGACATCGACGATTTCCACCCGGTCAATCGGGAACAGGCGCAGATGCGGCCCCGGCTGCGTGGTCTCCAGATAGCGGCCAAAGCGCAGCACCACGCCGCGTTTGCCTTCATCGACGATGTAGATGCTGGCAATCAGCCAGCCGACCAGAGCCACGACGCCGATCACCAGACCAAGTCCCATCATGCTGGAACCGGAATCGCCCGACCCGCTGCCATCGCCACTGCCACGGCTACCGCCGCCACCGCGCCGCCCGCCCAGCAGGGCACCGAGCCGGTTTGATAGCTTGCGGATGACATCATCCAGGTCCGGCGGCCCCTGATCGCGACCGCCGCCACTCCAGGGATCGCGGTTGCCGCCTCCCGGTTCATTCCATGCCATGTCGTACCCCAACGCTCATTTCAGCCATGTTCATAGCGTCGGGATCTCAAACCCCGAACGCACCCATTCCGCCTGCAGACCTTCCCGGCGATAGAGAAGGTCGACATTATCACGCGACGTGCGCACTTCGATCAGCCACTCGCCTGCCGGCCCGGTCTCCTCGGCCACCACCGCACCGAGACTGAACAGCCGCGCCCGCAATCGCGACGCTGCCGGCGGCAGACACAGCCAGCCATGCACACTTGCGCCCCGCAGGCGCTCGCGCAACGCCAGCCGCAACAGGTCCAAACCGGTACCGCTAGCCGCCGACAGCCACACGGCCTGCACCTGGCCCTCGGCATCGCGCTCCAGGCGTGGTGCATCACCACTGCGGTCGATTTTATTGAACACCCGCAATTGCGGCACCTCCGCCGCACCGATCTCCTGCAATACCGTGTCGACTTCATCGATGACTGCGTCGCGGTCCGCATGACTGGCATCAATCACATGCAGCAGCAGGCTCGCTTCGCAGGTTTCGCGCAGCGTGGCGCGAAAAGCCGCCACCAGCTCGTGAGGCAGGCGATTGATGAAACCGACCGTGTCGGCCAGCACCACCGCTGCAGCACCGGGCAGATCCAGGCGCCGCAAGGTCGGGTCCAGCGTCGCAAACAACTGATCGGCGGCATAGACACCCGCATCCGTCAAGGCATTGAACAGGGTGGATTTACCAGAATTGGTATAGCCCACCAGCGACACCGTGGGCAAATCAGCCTTGCGTCGCGCCCGGCGACCCTGTTCGCGTTGCCGGTCGACCCGGTCCAGACGCAGACGAATCTGCCGAATGCGCTCGGCCAGCAGGCGCCGGTCGGTTTCCAGCTGCGTTTCACCGGGACCGCGCAGACCAATGCCACCGCGCTGCCGCTCCAGGTGAGTCCAGCCCCGCACCAGTCGGGTGGACAGGTGCCGCAGTTGCGCCAGTTCCACCTGCAGTTTGCCTTCAAAACTGCGCGCACGCTGGGCGAAAATGTCCAGGATCAAGCCGGTGCGATCAACCACCCGGCATTGCAGGAACGCTTCCAGATTGCGCTCCTGGCTCGGCGACAGGCTGTGATCGAAAATAGCCAATTCCGCGCCCTGCGCCCGTACCGCATCGCGGATTTCCTCGGCCTTGCCACTGCCGACGAACAGGCGCGGGTCCGGAGCCTGGCGCCGACCGCCAATCAGCGCCCGGCACTCAGCACCTGCCGATAGCGCCAGCTCCTGAAATTCAGCCAGGTTGCGCACATCGGCGGTCGCCTCGCCAAGCACCAGATGCACCAGGACGGCGCCTTCACCGCCGCACGGCCGCTCGAACAAGAAGCCGCCTCCCGCGTTTGCAGCCGGTCCCGTCAGGGCTGATCACCGCCGATACTGTCGTCCGTCGCCAGATTGAGACGAACATTGCGTACCGGCACCACTGTGGAAATTGCGTGCTTGTAAATCATCTGACTGACGCTGTTCTTGAGCAGCACCACGAACTGGTCGAAGGATTCGATCTGCCCCTGCAACTTGATGCCGTTGACGAGGTAGACCGAAACCGGAATCCGCTCCTTGCGCAGCGCATTCAGGAACGGCTCCTGGAGGGAATGACCTTTTGCCATTACAAGCTCTCCCTTGTGTTGTTATGGACTCGAAGATTAACGATATAGAGTAAAAAAGTTTGGATTTTTTCCAAAAAGGATTAAAAAATCCTAAAAGAGCGGCATGATTCCGTGCAAGACGTATGCCGCTTCCCCGCAGTGCTCCGCAAATAGCGCGAGCGTTTCATCGCGTTCCCAGGATGTTGTTGACTGCGGGAGAGTTGCCCGGCCAGGGATACGACGACCGGCGCCGGCCTGGCCAAAACGGCGGCATTCTAGCACAAGCGACCCGGCATGTTCTGAAAAAAGCCCGCCGCGCGGAGCTGCTCGAGCGCTGCATCCAGGAGATTGCCGGCATCACTGTCCAGCCAAGTCGCATCCGTCTCGGCTCGCAGCCAGGTCAGCTGCCGCTTGGCAAGCTGGCGGGTCGCGGCAGTGCCGCGCTCAACCAGCAGGGCATGATCACCCATTCCGTCCAGATAGTCCCAGACCTGCCGATAGCCCACCGCGCGCATCGCGGGTGTGTCCAGATTCAGGTCGCCGCGCGCCCGCAGACGCTCTACCTCGGTGATGAAGCCCTGTTCCAGCATGGCCTGAAAGCGTGCAGCAATGCGCTGGTGCAACAGGGCGCGCACAGCGGGTGCAATGATCAGGTTGATGCTGCGCAGCGGCATGAATTCGTCCCGTGCCACACGGCAAAGTTCCGTCAGCGGGCGTCCGCTGAGCAGACACACTTCCAGGGCACGCTGGATGCGTTGTGCATCATGGGGATGGATGCGTGCCGCCGCCGCCGGATCCTGCCGCGCCAGCTCAGCGTGCAGCGCGGCGCTGCCGTGTTCAGCCAGTTGCACGGCCAGTCGGGCACGCAATGCCGGATCAGCAGCGGGCAATTCGGCCAGACCCTGCCGCAGCGCCCGGAAATAGAGCATGGTGCCGCCCACCAGCAGTGGAATGCGCCCGGCCGCCTGGATCGCGGCGATTTCACGCCGGGCATCCTGGCAAAAACGGCCGGCGGAATAGGCTTCGGCGGGGTCGAGGATATCGATCAGTCGATGGGGCGCCCGACGCAGGGTTTCGGCATCGGGTTTGGCAGTGCCAATGTCCATGCCCCGGTAGACCAGCGCCGAATCGACGCTGATGATGGAACAGGGCAGGCGCTGCACCAGTTCCACCGCCAGTGCAGTCTTGCCAGACGCAGTCGGCCCCATCAGGCACAGGACCGGCGGCTGGGCATCGACAGCCGTCATGCGATCCTTCCCTTCAGCGCTCGACGAAGGCCCGTTCAATCACATAATCGCCAGGCTCGCCAATGTGCGGCGAGAGGGTGAATCCCCGGGCATCCAGGAGGGCGCAGGTATCCTTCAGCAATGCCGGACTGCCGCAGATCATCACCCGATCCTGCACAGGGTCAAGCCGAGGCAGTCCAAGATCGCTAAACAGCTTGCCGCTCTCGATGAGGTGGGTCAAACGCCCCTGATTGCGGAACGGTTCGCGTGTCACGGTGGGGTAATAGATCAGCTTTTCACGGACAATCTCGCCAAGAAACTCATCCCCCGGCAACTCGTGGGTGATGTAATCGGCATAGGCCAGCTCGCTGACATAGCGGACGCCATGCACCAGCACGACCTGTTCAAAGCGCTCATAGGTCTCCGGATCCTGAATAATGCTCATGAAGGGCGCCAGGCCGGTGCCCGAGCCGAGCAGGTAGAGTCGCCGACCGGGCAACAGATCGTCGATCACCAGGGTGCCGACAGGCTTGCGGCTGACCAGAACCGGGTCGCCTTCCTTCAGGTGCTGCAAGCGCGAAGTCAGGGGACCATCCTGCACCTTGATGCTCAGGAATTCGAGATACTCGTTGTGGTTAGCACTGGCGATGCTGTAGGCGCGCATCAGCGGACGGCCCTCCACGTCAAGGCCGATCATCACAAAATGGCCATTACGGAAGCGCAGCCCCGGATCGCGGGTGGTCTTGAAGCTAAACAGCGTCTCGTTCCAGTGATGGACACTCAATACATATTCGGTATTAAAAGCTTTCATCCGTCGGGCCGTTAAACATCGCCCGCCCATCCGGTTGCAACAGTCGACCGGGCAGGCTGGAAGCGATGGTGGGTTTAATGGAAAAGACGAGGGTTAATATCACTCATCGCGAGCAGGGCCGCTTATTCCACATCAAGCTACGCTACTCCCGCCATGCGGGTAATAAGCATGGTAAGCGACCAGGCGGCGTTGCCATTTGTTCCCGTTGACGAGGGCCACCATGCTGCATTGTTCGCCTACGACTATAGCGCAGGCGTGTTCGGCGTCGGGAATCCGGGCGAAGGGCAAGCGGATGCGTGAGCGATGATCCTGCGCCCTCAGCGTCCGCGACCAAACAGACAATCCAGTTCAGTCCGCGTCAGCTGCGCCCAGGTAGGCCGGCCATGGTTGCACTGGCTGCCATGTCCGGTCCGTTCCAGTTCGCGCAGCAGGGCGTTCATCTCCAGCAGATTGAGCGGCCGGTGGGCGCGCACCGCAGCATGACACGCCAGGCAGGCCAGCACCGCATGCAGTGCTTCCTCGGCGCGGGCGCTGTGCTCATGCTGAGCCAAGTCGGCGAGCATGTCGCGCACCAGCGCGGCGATGTCGCCGGCCGCCAGCAGCGCCGGTGCCTGCCGCACCACCACGCACTCGGATCCGAGGGCGGCAAGCTCCAGGCCGATGCGGGCAAACAGCGCTGCGTGCTCGTCAAGCAGGTGCCGCTCATGCGGACTGAGCGGCACGGTGACCGGCACCAGCAGTGCCTGCACTTCCAGGCTGCCGTCCGCCAGCGCGGCCTTGAAGCGCTCGTAGAGAATGCGCTCATGGGCCGCATGCATATCCACCACCACCAGGCCGTCGCTGTTCTCAGCCAGCACATAGCAACCCTGCAACTGACCCAGTGCATAGCCCAGCGGCGGCATTTCCGGCGCGATCGCCGGTTCCGCCGCGATGGGTTCCGCTGCTGATCCAGACTCGATCGCTGCACCGGTAACGATAGCGGCGTCATGATGCAGGCGACCGTAGAGCGCCAGTTGCTCACGCACCTGAAAAGGCGATGGTGTGTCCACGCCACGCCCCCAGCCGCTGCTCATGGACCCAGCAGGGCCACGGATTGCGCCGCCTTCTACCTGCAGACGCGCGCCCAGATCGTTCAGTGGAGGCGCGCTATTGCCCGGTTGCACTGCAGCCAGCGCCGCCTGGACGAGATGCCGGACCCCATCATGCACCAGCGCCGATTCGCGAAAGCGCACTTCCTGCTTGCTGGGATGGGCATTGACATCGACCCGCTCCGGGTCCAGTTCCAGATACAGCACAAAAGCCGGATAGCGATCCGCAGCCAGAATATCCTGATAAGCCTGACGCACGGCGTGGGCGATCACCCGGTCACGCACCGGCCGGCCATTGACGAACAGGTATTGCCCATCAGGCTGGGCACGCGCCACCGCCGGCAAGCCCAGCCAGCCCGATAGGCGTAAGCCGGCTGCCGCACCCTCCAGGGGCACGCTGGCCGCAGCGAAGGCCGCACCGCACAGCGTCGCCAACCGCTGCTGGCGGTTTTCTGGATCGCCAGCCGGTGGCAGATCCAGCAGCACGCGCCGGTTGTGCGCCAGGCTAAAGCCCACCGTGAAGCGGCTCAGCGCCAGCCGGCGCACCGCGTCTTCGATATGGCCAAATTCAGTACGCTCGCCGCGCAGAAACTTGCGCCGCGCCGGGACATTGAAAAACAGGTCGTGGACTTCCAGTGTGGTGCCGGGCGGATGCGCCGCTGGACACGGTTCGCCAATGTGATCACCGCCATCACCGCTGATCCGCCAGCCACTGGCCTCACCCGCAATCCGTGTGCTCAGCGTCAGCCGCGCGACCGAAGCGATACTGGGCAGCGCCTCGCCGCGAAAGCCCAGGCTGGCGACGTGCTGCAGATCGGCAAAGCTGTGGATCTTGCTGGTAGCGTGGCGCGACAGGGCCAGAGCAAGATCATCGGGGTGAATACCGCTGCCATCATCGCGTATCCGGATCAGGCGCAGGCCACCCTGCTCGATTTCGATCACGACATGGCGCGCGCCGGCGTCCAGGCTGTTTTCCAGCAGTTCCTTGACGACGGCGGCAGGACGTTCCACCACTTCACCGGCAGCGATCTGGCTGACCAGCTGCGGCGGCAGACGCTGAATGCGTGCGCTCATCGTCCGGGCCTCCACCACCAGAACAACATCGGACAGCGCCGCCCCGGTGGATCGCGGCGTACCGCGACCGGGGCGGCTCTCACGACAGGATCACTTGATGACGTTCTGCAGGGAGTCGAGCAGCTGGCGCGCACCCGGCGAATCGTCGGGCCGGTCGGCGCTGTCATGCACCACAACCACGGTTTCCTTGCCCTGGCCGGCGAGACGGACCCGGTAGCGGGTGCCCGGTGGTGGCGCATCCGCTTTCTTGTTGCGCCAGAACGCCATCTTGGACAGCCAGCCGTCATCACCCTTGGCCTGATTCTCCAGCTCGGGGTCGCGGTATTCCACCACATACAGGCCCTGGCCGCGGTTCTGCTCCTCGACCGCATAATTGCTGCTGTCCAGCGCCAGCCCGATCAGGCGCCAGGCCCGGGAATAATCCTCGCTGATCAGCAGCCGGCTCTGACCCCCTTCCTCGACCCGCCGCACCCGTGGCCCAGCCTGGGCACTGGCCGCCTGACGGGCTTCGGCGCGCTTTTCCGCCGCGCCCAGATAAACGGTCAGGCGGTTGAGCATTTCGGCTTCCAGTTCCGGATCCGAGGGTCGCCGCTGCCAGATGTAGGTGTTGGTAGCGCTGGCGCTGGTACCGCCGGCTGCCACTTCCTCGACACCGATATGGCTCAGGTAGACATCGGTGGCAGTGCCATTGGCAGCCCGCTCCAGACGCACACGGAACTTGTCGCGGGTCGGGGCCGAATAGAGCACATCAAGGTAATTCTTGAGCAGGCCGCGCAAACCATCCTGGGGAATATCGGCGCGATTTTCCATCCAGTCGGTTTCCATGATGCCGATGGTCGGATCGTCGCGCTTCAGGGCAAAGCCATTGCTGGTCCAGAATTCACGCACCTTGGGCCAGACCTGATCGGGCGGTGCGGCAATCACCAGCCAGCGCTGATTGCCATCCTGTTCCAGGGTGATGCCCGGCTGTGGCGGCAGCACCGCGCCAGTCTGACGCGCCTGTGCCTGCGGCCCCTTGCGCTCGCTGGCATAGGTGGACAGGCTGGCCGAGCCAGCCGGGTTCAGTTCCGGCACCGCCAGCGTATCGTCAATGGTCGAACCGGTCAGGTCCGGCGGAATCTCCAGCGGCTGCGCCAGGGTGCTCTGCTTGTAGTCCGGCCGCCGATCCGGCAGCAGGGTATCGAAGTTTTTCGAGCAGCCCGACAGAGCTGCAGCCACAGCAACCGACAGCGCGACTGCGCGACCGGAAAAATAGGGTAAGCGAATGCTCATGGTCTTGATCTTGATCTTGGCCCTGATCACAGCACGCCCGCCTGGCGCATCGCCGCACGCACCTCGGGATACAGCGCTTCCGACAGCGGCGTCAGCGGCAGGCGAATGCCCGCTGGAATCAGGCCCAGTTGCGCCACCGCCCACTTGACCGGGATCGGATTGGATTCGAGGAATAAGGCTCGGTGCAGACCGGCCAGCCGCGCATCGAGGGCTTCAGCCTGGACACGATCACCGGCCAGCGCCGCGACGCACATCTCATGCATCAGTTGCGGCGCAACATTGGCGGTGACCGAGATGACGCCGCGCGCGCCATTGAGAATTGCCGCCGCCGCCAAGGCATCGTCGCCGCTATACACGTCCATGCGTTCGCCGAGCCGCTGCACCAGTTCCTGAATGCGCTCAATGCTGCCACTGGCTTCCTTGATACCGACGATATTGGGAATGTCGGCGAGACGTTCAACAGTCTCAGGCTTCATGTCGCAGGCAGTGCGCCCGGGTACGTTATACAAAATCTGCGGAATGGCCACGCGATCGGCAATCTGCTTGTAATGCCGGTACAGGCCTTCCTGGGTCGGCTTGTTGTAATAAGGCGTCACCAGCAGGCAGGCATCAGCGCCCGCCTCCATCGCCTTCTGGGTCAGAAACAGCGCCTCGCTGGTGGAATTGGCGCCAGTGCCGGCGATCACCGGCACCCGGCTGCGCACGGTTGCAACCACATGCCGGACGACCGCGATGTGCTCTTCCCAATCCAGGGTTGCCGACTCGCCGGTGGTGCCGACGGCGATGATGGCATCGGTGCCGTTCTCGATATGAAACTCCACCAAGCGCGTCAGCGCCGCGAAATCCAGCGTGCCATCCGCTGCCATCGGCGTGACGATCGCCACCATGCTGCCACGAAACATAATGTTAGGATCTCCGTTTACGGGTCATCGTCGCATGGTACGGATCAAGGGCAGGCTTGACAAGCATCGGTCCGGCCTGCTGCCGGCCAGTGGTTTTCACCCCTGCGGGATGCCTGTACACTGCAGCTCATTGCTGATCGATCGCGGCGCCTGGAACCGCATTCAACGTGCCCGGCTCCACTCGTCGTCGTTCCATCCGTCCACCCCGCCGTAGGAAGCTCCGTTCGTGAAAAACTATCTGGTCGTCTCCGCCCTGGGTGAAGACCGTCCCGGTCTGGTGAATGAACTGTCTCGCGTGATCCTGGATTGCGACTGCGGCATCGTCGACAGTCGCATGACGGTGCTGGGCGGTGAATTCGCCATTCTGCTGATGGTCCAGGGCAACTGGAACACTCTGACCAAGCTGGAGATGCAGCTTAAGCGGCTGGAACAGACGCTCGGCATGACCATCGTCACCAAGCGCACCGAGGGCCGCACCCTGGCCGGCGACGTGCTGCCCTACGCGGTGGAAGTGGTAGCGGTCAATCAGCCGGGCATCGTCCACCATCTGGCCAGCTTCTTCGCCAACCGCTCGATCAACATCGAGGACATGGTCACGCGCAGCTACAGCGCGCCGCACACCGGCACGCCGATGTTCTCGGTCAATCTGGCCGTCGGCATTCCGGCCACCACCCACATTGCCATGCTGCGCGAAGAGTTCCTCGATTTCTGCGATGAGCTGAATCTGGATGCCGTCATGGAACCCATCAAAGGCTAGGCAGCCATGGCGATCGCCATCGGCGAGGTCGTACCCGAATTCAGCGCCGCCGCCAGCGCCGGTCAGACCGTCACCCTGTCTGCGCTGCGCGGCCGGCCGGTGGTGCTGTATTTCTATCCACGGGACAACACGCCCGGCTGCACCCGCGAAGGCGAACAGTTCCGCGACCTGCACGAGCGCTTCGCGGCGCTCGGTGCACAGGTGTTCGGGGTATCGCGCGACAGCCTGCGCAGCCATGACTGCTTTCGCGCCCGGCACGGCTTTCCTTTCCAGCTGATCGCCGATACTGACGAAACCCTGTGCCGGCTGTTTGACGTCATCAAGCTGAAAAAGCAGTACGGCAAGGAAGCGCTGGGCGTGGAGCGCAGCACCTTTCTCATCGATGCCGAGGGCGTGCTGCGTCGGGAATGGCGCAAGGTCAAGGTCGATGGCCACGCCGCACGCGTGCTGGACGCAGTCGTAAGCCTGACGCAGACCGGGGCGCCGTGACAGCCGCCCAGCGGCCTTCTACGCTGTGTCCTGAGCGCTGATTTCCCATCCACCGCTGCGCGCCACGAGGCCTGATCGATCCGCCATGCCTGAAACCGCCGCTGTCACATCCCCGTCTTCCCGTAGCGAACGCCGATTGTTCGTGCTTGACACCAACGTGCTGATGCACGATCCGACCGCGCTGTTCCGCTTCAAGGAACACGATATCCACCTGCCGATGATGGTGCTGGAGGAACTGGACCGGGCCAAGAAGGGCGTTTCCGAAGTCGCCCGCAACGTCCGTCAGGTCAGCCGCTTTCTGGACGAACTGATCACCGGAGCCAGCAAGGACACCATCGACCGGGGCCTGCCCCTGCCCGAACTGCCCGGACCGGAAGGGGCACGCGCCAGCGGCCGCCTTTACTTCCAGACCCGCCCCATCCGGGTAAGTCCGCCGGCCTCGCTGCCGGGCAATGTTCCGGACAATGACATCCTCGGCATGGCCCTGACCCTGCGTCAGGATCACCCGCGCTGCCAGGTCACGCTGGTGTCCAAGGACATCAACCTGCGCATCAAGGCCGCCATTCTCGGCATCAACGCCGAGGACTATTACAACGATCAGGCGCTGGATGACGTCAACCTGCTCTACAGCGGCGCCCGGGAACTGCCGGCGGATTTCTGGGATCGGCATAGCCAGAACCTGGAATCCTGGCAGGACAGCGGTCGCACCTTCTACCGGGTGCGCGGTCCGGAAGTGAGCCACTGGCATCCCAATCAGGGCCTGTTCCAGAGCGATGCCGACACCGCCGCATTCATCGTCCGCCAGTTGCGCGGCAGCGAAGCGGTGATCGAAATCCTCCGCGATCACACCCTGCCCCACCACGCGGTCTGGGGCATTGCCGCGCGCAATCGCGAGCAGAATTTCGCCCTTAACCTGCTGCTGGATCCAGACGTGGATTTCGTATCGCTGCTCGGTGCGGCGGGCACTGGCAAGACTCTACTGGCGCTGGCCGCCGGGCTGGCGCAGGTGCTGGACAGCAAGCGCTATCGGGAAATCATCATGACCCGGATCACCGTGCCCGTCGGCGAGGATATCGGCTTCCTGCCCGGCAGCGAGGAAGAGAAGATGACACCGTGGATGGGCGCATTGATGGACAATCTGGAAGTACTCGCTCCGCAGGAAGGCGGTGAATGGGGTCGCGCTGCCACCGCCGACCTGCTTAGCAGCCGCATCAAGATCCGCTCGCTCAACTTCATGCGCGGGCGCACCTTTCAGAACAAATACCTGATTCTCGACGAGGCGCAGAACCTGACGCCCAAGCAGATGAAAACCCTGATCACCCGCGCCGGTCCCGGCACCAAGGTGATCTGCCTGGGCAATATCGCCCAGATCGACACGCCCTACCTGTCCGAGACCACCTCGGGCCTGACCTATGTGGTCGACCGTTTCAAGGACTGGCCGCACGGGGGCCACGTCACCCTGCGCCGCGGTGAGCGCTCGCGACTGGCGGAGTTTGCCTCCGACCGCCTGTAGGATAGCCGGGCCGTGACCGAGCATCTGATCACCCTGCTCTCGCTGGCCTGGCTGCTATGGATCGCGCTGGTCGCGACCGGGCTCATCCTGGAACGGCGTTCGCCAGCCGCCACTCTGGCCTGGCTGCTGGCGCTGCTGTTCATGCCCTATTTCGGTTTCCTGGTTTACCTGCTGCTTGGGCCGCGACGACTGCGCCGGCGCCGCCTGCGCTACAGCCGGGCCCGCGAGCGCCTGATCCAGTCCACCCGGCAGCGGCTGCATGCGCCGCGCACCCCGCAGCCGGGCTTTGTCAGTGGCGATCTGGAACGGCAACTGGCGACGCTGCTCGCGCAGCTCGGTCAGGGCGCGCCCCTGGCCGCAACAGCCGTGACCGTGCTCAACAGTGGCGACGCCTGCTTCGCTGCACTCGTCAAAGCCATCGCCGAGGCCCGCCACCATGTCCACCTCGAATACTACATGTGGCAACCCGACCGGGTGGGCACGCAACTGCGCGACCTGCTGGTGGATAAGGCCCGCGCCGGGGTGCAAGTACGGCTGCTGCTGGATGCGATTGGCTCCAGTCGGGCCACCACGCACTTTTTACAAGCGCTCTGCGATGCTGGCGGCCAGATCGCCTGGTTCAATCCAATTGGCCTGCGCCGCTTCCGCTGGCGGCATGTCAATTTCCGTAGCCATCGCAAGATCGTGGTCTGTGATGGCCAGATCGGCTTTATCGGCGGCATCAACATCAGCGATCAGCACAGTGCCACACACAGCGGTCCGGAGGCCTGGCGCGATACCCATCTGCGCATCGACGGCGCACCGGTGCAGCGCCTGCAGTTCATTTTTCTGGAGGACTGGTATTTCGCTACTGATCAGGCGCCCTTTGAAGCGGCCTTTTTTCCCCGCCATGCCGACAGTACCGGGCCATGGCTGCAGATGGTCGAATCCGGCCCCGACAACAATCGCCATGCCATCGCCAAGCTGTATTTCGCCGCGATCGCCGGCGCCCAGCGGCAGATCCTGCTGGCCACACCCTATTTTGTCCCGACCGAGGCCCTGACTGCCGCCTTACTTACTGCGGCCCTGCGCGGCGTCGATGTGCGCATTCTCGCCCCCCGGCACAGCGACTCACGACTGGTCACCGCTGCCGCGCGCAGCTATTACGATGAACTGGTCAGCGCCGGCGTAAGCCTGTACGAATACGGCCCGGCGATGC
>OFRV01000033.1_pt1 | contig 21881 bp, 35 predicted proteins | sample 1543231 | NCBI WGS metagenome assembly OFRV01 (sample SAMN05442499, study PRJEB24371) | freshwater metagenome | isolation source: Freshwater Lake | place: Canada: Niagara | collected 2013-08-21 | reverse complement strand
TGCATATCGTCGGCAGCGTCAGATGTGTATAAGAGACAGGCCGGCAGCAGAGGACACAAAGCCCGGTTCCTGTTGTGGGAACCGGGCTTTTTTCAGCCTGTCCGATGGTGAAACGGATTGCTACTGAGCCGCAACCAGCGCCCGGGCATCCGGTCCGAGCGGCAGTGCATAGTCATAGGAGGCCAGCACCAGATTATCAGTGGCACGGATCAGGCGCGCGGTGACGTAGACCGACTGGCGCGCGACCGCGTAGGTACCGGCAATGACCGCCGCCGCGTTATGCGACTGACTGATCTCCCGCACCGAGCGCGACAGGGTCAGTTCACCCGTGCCCTCAGCGACGAAGATGTTATTACGCATCTTGATCTCAACCACCGTAAAACCCTGCTGCGCGAATCGCGAGCCGATCTGCTCACCGATCACCCGTCCCAGGGCGGACGATGTTTCGAGATTGTTGATATCAACGAAGGTTGCCGCCAGCAGGGGCTCACGACGCTCCTTCAGCCAGGGCGCCCGCATCAGCAGCGCGTCGGCAGCCTGATAGCTGGCATCCACCAGGTTGGTGTCACGGATAATCGGGCGCACCGGCACCTCGTCGGCAGACGAGGCACAGCCACCGATAACGCCCAGGCTGAGTGCGGTCAGCAGGACTGCTGTTCCACGCATGATCAGGTTCCCTCTCATGGCCCAACCACCTCTACCATCCGGGTCGTCACCGGTGCCGGCCCCTTGGCAATGTATTGATCGACGTTGTTATCGCTGATGTAGTAGATATCGCGCATGCGCGCTACATAGCGATCACCATTCATCACCGAGGTCGTGACGATGATTTCACTGTTCGGCGTATCCGTGATGTAGCCGGTGGCGATATCCAGGCCCACCGCGCCAAGCATCGCCGCCGAGGCCGGATTACCTGCATCTGCAACATTATGCAGTACCAGCACACTGCTGGTCAGCGCCGTGAACAGCCCCGGCACCGGGCGGATGAAGCCACGATCATTATGCGCCACGACCTGGATCTGGTAGCTCAGCGGCAAGCCCGCCGAGGGATTCTCACTGATCGAGAAGCCCTGCTCCATTAAATGGGTCATCAGCAGGCTATGGAAGGCCTCGCCGAAATCGCTGTTATGGCGCGGCGCCTGCACATACAGCGCCATCTGCCGGCCCGTCTGCTCACCCGAGCCAAGCAGCGACGCACGCAAACGGCCGGCTACGTCAGCGGCCAGAATATCCCAGTGTCCGGCGGCCTGCATTTTCTGTTGAAATGTCACCGGGTAGGTCGTGGCAACGGGGACCTGAGACACGCAAGCCCCGAGCCCAAAGCACAGGAGCAAAAGAGGGGCGTACAGGATTTTCATCGTTTCTCCCTCGGACACTTAGTATCCGCTATCGGCGTTATCCACCGAAGTGTAGCCGGTTATGTTGCCAGTGCCATCGCACTTTTTGATCTTGTTAGGTTGCGACGGGGTGAAGGTGGCGTCCACCCGGTGCTGACGCAAGGGCACCGCTTGTAAAACATGATACGACCGAACGGTTGCCGTTAAAAGCATGCCGGCTACGATCAGGATCTGCTGGCGCGCACCAGCCTTTGCTGCCCGGTTCCATGCCGCATCCTGCTGATCACCAGCATGAGCAAGAACCTGATGTTTCAGCACAGATGGCCCCATCAAACACATTATGTAGTGTTTTTGTTCATAAAAAATCTATATATAGAAAATACGCTGGTATTTACGGGTGCAGATCACTAGAATCCGCAAGCCTTGGCGGCGCACGATAGGCGTGGCGCTTTACCCTCCCCGCTGCGCACACCCCACGACCACTGCCCCGATATCCTGCCCGTGGATCGCCCGTTCAACAAGGATTTCCGTCATGATGCAAACTGCGCATATACAAACGATTGTTCAGCCGACCGCGGCCTCCGATGTACCGATGCAACCGGCTTCCCTGGAAATCTGGGAACAGAAATATCGCCTGCAAACCAAGGACGGTCGCGCCATCGACGAGACCATTGACAGCACCCTGCAGCGCGTTGCCCGCGCCCTAGCCGATGTCGAAACCACACCTGAGCAGCGCGAACACTGGTACGAAAAATTCCTCTGGGCACTGCGCTGTGGCGCCATCCCCGCCGGCCGAATCATCTCCAATGCCGGTTCCTGGAAATACAAACCCGCCACGTCGACAATTAATTGTACCGTCTCAGGCACCATCGAGGATTCGATGGATGACATTCTGCAAAAGGTGCATGAAGCAGGATTGACACTCAAGGCCGGCTGCGGCATTGGCTATTCATTTTCCACCCTGCGCCCGCGCGGTGCCTATGTCTCTGGAGCCGGTGCCTATACATCGGGTCCTTTGTCGTTCATGGATATTTACGACAAGATGTGCTTTACCGTCTCTTCGGCTGGCGGACGCCGCGGCGCGCAAATGGGGACGTTTGATGTAGGTCATCCCGATGTACTGGAATTTATTCGGGCCAAGCGTGAAGCTGGACGCCTGCGGCAATTTAACCTATCGCTATTGATCACCCGCGAGTTTATGGAAGCGGTCAAGCAGGATGCGGAATGGCCGCTGTCATTTCCGCTGCGTGCCCAGGAAACCACTCAGGATCAACTGGATCTGCAGGACTCCGATTTGGTGCTGTGGCGTGACTGGCCGACGACACAAGGCCTGATCGTTAATGATAAAGGCCAAGTCGCCTGCCGCATTTATCGGAAGATTCGCGCTAAACGGCTGTGGGACGTGATCATGTCGTCCACTTATGACTACGCTGAACCCGGGTTCATCCTGATTGACGAAGTCAATGAAATGAACAATAACTGGTTCTGCGAAACGGTGCAGGCCAGCAATCCATGCGGCGAGCAGATGCTGCCCCCCTACGGCTCCTGTCTGCTCGGCTCTATCAATCTGACCCAGTTCGTCCGCAATCCCTTTACCCAGGATGCCAGTTTTGATTGGGATACCTATCGTGACGTGGTCGCGATCTTCACACGCATGCTCGATAACGTGGTCGAGATCAATGGCCTGCCCCTGGAACAGCAGCGCCGGGAAATCACCAGCAAGCGCCGGCATGGCATGGGCTATCTGGGTCTGGGTTCCACGCTGACCCTGCTTGGCATACGCTACGGTTCCCCGGAGTCCCTGAGCTTCACCAAAGCCGTAACGCAGGAAATGGCCCTGACCGGGTGGCGCACCGCCTTGAGTCTGGCCCAGGAAAAAGGCCCCGCGCCCATTCTCGAACAGGATTTCGTCATCACGGCGGCACTGCTGCGTTTGCGCCCGGAAATGGAACGCGATGGCATTCATATTGGCGACCGGATCAAGGGCAAGGTTCTCCACGCCCGCTATAGCCGCTACATGCAACGCATCGCCCAGATCGATCCGCAACTGGTCGAGCAATTGGCGGAAACCGGCGCGCGCTTTACACATCACACCTCTATCGCTCCTACCGGCACCATCGCCCTATCGCTGGCCAATAACGCCAGCAACGGCATCGAACCCAGCTTTGCCCATCACTATTCGCGCAACATCATCCGTCCGGGCAAGAAGTCCAAGGAAAAGGTTGATGTATTCTCCTTTGAACTGCTCGCCTATCGACACCTGATAGATCCACAGGCCACAAGTGACCATCTGCCTGAGTATTTTATCTGCGCCGATGATGTGACACCCATACAGCATGTCGACGTGCAAGCTGCAGCACAATACTGGATCGATTCGAGCATCTCCAAAACCGCCAATGTACCCACTGATTTTCCTTATGAGTCATTCAAGGATATTTATTTCTATGCCTATGAGCGTGGGCTCAAGGGTTGCACCACCTTCCGCTTTAATCCAGAGGCGTTTCAAGGTGTGCTGGTCAAGGAGCAGGATCTCGCCAACACCCGCTACCGATTCGTACTTGAAGACGGCAGCGAAATCGACGTGACAGGCAACGAAGAAATTGAGTACGATGGCGAGCGACATACCGCAGCCAATTTATATGACGCTCTGAAGGAAGGCTATTATGGCAAATGGTAAGCGCAGATACCGCCATCCGGACCTGGAGACCTGACCATGGCCATTACAATCGATAAAAAAATCATTGCTTATAGCGTTGTCAAACCTGAAGGCGCGGCGCGTCCGGAAAGCGGTACGCCAGTGCCGACACAACCGGGCGTTGTGCAAATGCACGAGAAGGTCGAACGCCCGGAAGTGCTGATGGGACGCACCTATAAGGTTAAGACACCCCTGTCCGATCATGCGCTCTATATCACTATCAATGACATCATTCTCAATTCCGGCACCGAGCATGAAATGCGCCGACCGTTCGAGATCTTCATCAACTCGAAGGCCATGGAGCATTTTCAGTGGATTGTCGCTCTGACCCGGATTATCTCGGCGGTATTTCGCAAGGGCGGCGACAGTACATTCCTGGTGGAGGAAATGCGCTCGGTTTTCGATCCCAAGGGCGGCTATTTCAAGAAAGGTGGCAAGTACATGCCATCGCTGGTCGCGGAAATCGGCGACGTGATTGAATCGCACATGCGCTTCATTGGCCTGCTCAAGGCCGATGAACTGGATGAGCACCAGCGGCAACTGATCGAGGAGCATCGTAACAAGTATGAAGCCAGTATGAAGGCGGTCGAGGATACCGGCGCCAGCAGCTTTCCGCCGGAAGCCACGCTGTGCGGCAAATGCCAGACCAAGGCCGTCATTGTCATGGATGGCTGTCTGACCTGCCTGAACTGCGGCGATTCCAAGTGTTCCTAGCTGCCCCGCGTATCCGTCCATAACCGGAGAGCTTTTTCGATGACGACATCCCTGCCCGCTAGCATGCTCGCCGTTGCCATTGCCGCGCCCGGTGGCCCCGAGCAACTGGTCACGACCCGCCGTCCATTGCCGGAACCGGGTCCCGGCGAAGTCCTGATTCAGGTCACGGCTGCCGGCGTGAACCGCCCCGACTGCCTGCAGCGCCAGGGCAACTATGCGCCGCCGCCGGGTGCCTCAGATTTGCCTGGACTGGAAGTAGCCGGCACGATCGTTGCGCTCGGCAGTGGCGTCGCATCCTGGCGCATGGGTGACCCGGTCTGTGCCCTGCTGACCGGCGGCGGTTATGCCGAATACTGCACCGCACCGGCGCTGCAGTGCCTGCCAATTCCCGCCGGACTCAGCCTGCAACAGGCCGCTGCCCTGCCGGAAACCCTGTTCACGGTCTGGAGCAACGTCTTTGACCGGGCCCGGCTGCAGGCGGGCGAAACGCTGCTGGTCCATGGTGGAACAAGCGGTATCGGCACCACCGCCATCCAGCTAGCCCGGGCACTCGGTGCGCGCGTCATCACCACGGTCGGCAGTGCCGAGAAAGTACAGCCTTGCCTGGATCTAGGCGCGGAACGCGTGGTGTGCTACCGCGATGAGGATTTCGTGCAGGCGGCCAAGGCCTTCACTGACAACCGCGGCGTGGATGTGATTCTGGATATGGTGGGCGGCGATTATATGCAGCGCAATCTCAGCGCCCTGGCCGTAGAGGGTCGGCTGGTGTTCATCGCCTTCCTGCGCGGCGCCAAGGCGGAGCTGAATCTGGCGCCAGTACTCCTGAAGCGGCTGACCATCACCGGCTCGACCCTGCGTGCCCGACCGGTCGCCGATAAGGCCCGCATTGCCGCAGCGCTGCACCAGACCGTCTGGCCGCTGCTGGAGCAGGGCCGTATTCGACCGATACTCGATCAGGTCTTTCCGCTCGACGAGGCCGCCGCCGCCCATGCCCTGATGGAATCCAATCGCCACATCGGCAAGATCCTGCTGCAGGTCAGCTAAGCCCTCGTCCTTCTGTCTCTGTGCCTGGTGGTACTGGTCATCAGCGCTGCTAGTCATGGTTTTTGTGCGCGAAATCCGATGATTCCGCTTTGCAGCAAAAACACAGTGACGATGCTATGATAAATAAAAGCTGCTTCCAGACGCTGGGGCCAGCCTTTAAAACAGCTCGGCATCAACTAACATCAAGGGTGACGCTGCCGAATGCCGGCATGGATACCGGCCTCACCCGGAACAGTCGATGTCATAACAAAGCGCTGTTTCAATTTCGTCAGGCACGTTTGGCCTGCGCGAGTTTGTCATTTACAGGATCAAGAGGTTTAAAACATGCGTGGCTATCACAAGCTTCACCACCCGTTTGTATGGTTTGAAAATGGCGGCTGGTGGTTCAAGACCTTCGGTGAGCGCTTTGGGCCATACCGGGATCCGGTTGAAGCTCGCTACAACCTGCTCGTCATTCAGGGCTTGAGTTCCCGTCTGCGCCAGGCGGTTGCGCCATAAAACGCCACATGCGGCACTCCACTCTTGCCCTGCCCAGAAACGATCAAGCCGGACCCTGCACAGGGCCCGGCTTGATTATTTTCAGCGTTCCACACACCCAAACAGCCAATCCCTATTCGGCAGCGGCTTCCGGACGGTCCACCAGCTCGACATAAGCCATGGGCGCATTGTCACCGGCGCGGAATCCACACTTTAGGATGCGCAGGTAACCCCCTGGACGAGCCTGATAGCGTGGCCCCAGTTCATTGAACAGCTTGGTGACCACATCACGGTCACGCAAACGCGCAAACACCAGACGCCGGCGGGCAACGCTATCTTCCTTGGACAAGGTGATCAGCGGCTCGGCAACCCGGCGCAGTTCCTTGGCCTTAGGCAGGGTGGTGCAAATCAGCTCATGCGTGAACAGGGAAGCCGCCATGTTGCTGAACATGGCCTTACGGTGGCTGCTGGTGCGATTCAGCTTGCGACCGGCTTTGCGATGGCGCATAACAATGGTTCCTTACAAAAATTCAGATACTCAGTTCATGGCTGAACAGGCAACAACAGCGCTGTCAATCCTCGGCATCCTGATCATCGATATCCGCAGCGCGTGAACCCTGACGCATCGACCGGTCGGTATCGGCGGCATCATTCAGGGCAGCGGCGCGGCGCCCCGCAGCGCGTTCGTCACCCTGCTCTAGATTCGGCGGCGGCCAGTTCTCGACCTTCATCCCCAAGCCCAGCTTGTACTTGGCCAGGACATCCTTGATCTCGGTCAGCGATTTCTTACCCAGATTAGGCGTCTTGAGCAACTCTGCCTCGGTACGCTGCACCAGATCGCCAATGTAGTAGATGTTCTCCGCCTTCAGGCAGTTAGCCGAACGCACGGTCAATTCCAGATCATCGACGGGCTGGACCAGTACCGGATCGATATCCAGCGGTGGCTGTGAAACTGGCTCGCTTTTTTCACCCTTGAGCTCGACAAACGCCGCCAACTGGTCCTGCAGGATCCGCGCGGCAGTACGAATCGCTTCCTCGGGATCGATAGTGCCGTTGGTTTCCAGATTCAGCACCAGCTTATCCAGGTTAGTCCGCTGCTCAACGCGCGCATTCTCAACCCGGTAGCTGACGCGCTCAATCGGGCTGAACGAGGCATCCAGGCGCAACTGACCGATAGGCCGAGCCTCGTGATCCACACCTTCCCGCTGCGTCACCGGCCAGTAGCCACAGCCCCGCTCTACCCTGAGAGACATGGTGATCTCGCCACTCTTGGTAAGATGGGCAATCACCTGCTCCGGGTTGACGATTTCGACAGCATGGCTGGCTTCTATATCACCCGCTACGACCTGGCCCGGACCCTTCTTGGTTAAGCGCAGCCGCGCTTCAGTCGAGCCGTCCTGGAGCGTAACCGCGACCCGCTTCAGATTCAGCAAGATATCAATGACATCTTCCTGGACCCCTTCGATCGTGGAATACTCGTGCAGAACACCCTCGATCTCGCATTCCACGATCGCGGCGCCGGGTATGGAGGAGAGCAGAATCCGCCGCAGGGCATTGCCCAGGGTGTAGCCAAATCCACGCTCCAGCGGCTCCACGGTCACCTGCGCCGATCGCCGCTTATCGTCGAGAATCTTGACATCGACGCGGTTCGGTTTCAGCAACTCAAATACGCTCGCCATCCGTTCCCCCCGGAATCGGTCACTTGGAGTACAACTCCACAACCAGGGATTCGTTGATATCGGCCGGCAGATCGGCGCGATCCGGAACCCGCTTGAGCACGCCGCTCTTCTTGCCAGCGTCGACTTCAACCCAGTCCACGAAACCCTGGCCCTGCGCCAACTGCAGCGCGGACTGAACACGGATCTGCTCACGACTCTTCTCGTGAACCGCGACCACGTCACCGGGTTTAATCTGGTAGGACGGAATATTGACCCGCTGCCCATTGACCGTAATGGCGCGATGCGAAACCAACTGCCGTGCTTCGGCGCGGGTGCTACCAAAACCCATCCGATACACAACGTTATCCAGGCGGCACTCCAACAGCTGCAACAGGTTTTCACCCGTCGAGCCCTTCAGACGCGCCGCTTCCTTGTAATAATTGAGAAACTGCCGCTCCAGCACGCCATAGATGCGGCGCAGCTTCTGCTTTTCCCGCAACTGCAGACCATAGTTGGAAAGGCGGGGACGGCGCGCGCCATGCTGGCCGGGCAGCCGCTCCAGATTGCACTTGGACTCCAGCGGCCGGGCCGCGGACTTCAGGAACAGGTCCACGCCTTCCCGGCGGCTCAACTTGCACTTGGGACCGAGATATCTCGCCACGGTTCGACTCCTGTACTAGACGCGACGGCGCTTCGGGGGACGGCAGCCGTTATGCGGGATCGGCGTCACGTCCATAATGCTCATGATCTTGAAACCAGCGGCATTCAGAGCGCGCACTGCTGATTCACGACCAGGACCCGGTCCCTTAACGTTGACTTCCAGATTCTTGACGCCGTAGTCCTTGACCACATTACCCACCCGCTCGGCCGCAACCTGAGCGGCAAACGGCGTGCTCTTGCGCGAACCGCGAAATCCCGAGCCACCCGACGTCGCCCATGCCAGGGTGTTACCCTGCCGATCGGTGATGGTGATGATGGTATTGTTAAACGAGGCGTGGATATGGGCGATACCATCCACGACATTCTTTTTGACGCGCTTGCGCGTCTTGGTAACCGGTTTTGCCATGCTCTGACCTATGCCAGCGATGTTCCAGAAAATTCAGGCGGGCTTACTTGCGAATCGCGCGTCGCGGACCCTTGCGCGTCCGGGCGTTGGTGCGGGTGCGCTGGCCGCGCACCGGCAAGCCGCGCCGATGCCGCAAGCCACGGTAGCAGCCGAGATCCATCAACCGCTTGATGCTCATCGACACTTCGCGGCGCAGGTCGCCTTCCACGATGTATTTGGCGACCTCGGCACGCAATGCATCGACTTGCGCTTCGTTCAGGTCGCGAACTTTGGTTTCCGGAGCAACGTCGGCTGCCACACAAATCTGGCAAGCACGCGTTTTACCGATGCCATAGATGGCTTGCAGTGCGATCACCGCATGCTTGTTAACCGGAATATTGATACCTGCAATACGGGCCATGCCTTACAATCCCTCCCATCGCGCCCGGGCGTTTACCGCGCAAAGAAGCGAGAATTTAACTCACCCGGCGATGTAAATCAATCGATAAAGTTGGTAGCGATCTATCCCTGCCGCTGCTTATGGCGGGCATCCTTGCAGATTACCCGAACCACGCGTTCGCGGCGGATAATCTTGCAGTTACGGCAGATCTTCTTGACTGAGGCACGCACTTTCATTGTCATTCTCCAAAATTCAACAGGCGCCGCGCAGGGCGGCGCGCCAGCAAACAGTTTGTACTCAACGCAGCAGACTCTGCCCCTTGAAACTGCTCTTCTTCAGCAGACTCTCGTACTGGTGCGACATCAGGTGGGCCTGCACCTGGGCCATGAAGTCCATGACCACCACCACGATGATCAGCAGGGAGGTACCGCCGAAATAGAACGGTACTCGCCAGTATAGAATCAGGAACTCGGGCATCAGGCAGACTGCGGTGATGTACAGAGCGCCGATCAGCGTCAGGCGCGTCAGCACCTTATCGATGTAGGTTGCGGTCTGCGTGCCGGGACGAATACCCGGAATGAACGCGCCCGACTTCTTCAAGTTATCGGCGGTTTCCTTGGAGTTGAACACCAGCGCCGTATAGAAGAAACAGAAGAACACGATCAGGCCAGCATAGAGCAACACGTACAGCGGCTGACCTGGTGACAGGGTTGAGCTGAGGTCGCGCAGCCATTCCATATGGGGGGCGTTGCCGAACCAGCTGCCCAGCGTGGCCGGAAACAGAATCAGGCTGGAGGCGAAGATCGGTGGAATCACCCCGGACATGTTGAGCTTCAGCGGCAGGTGGGTGGTCTGCGCTGCATACATGCGCCGCCCCTGCTGCCGCTTGGCATAGTTGACCGTAATCCGCCGCTGGCCACGCTCGACGAACACTACGCAGCCGGTCACCACCACCGCCAGCACCAGCAGAAACAGGACCAGCATGACATGCAACTCACCGGTGCGCGCCAGTTCCAGCGTCCCACCGACCGCTTGCGGCAAGCCGGCGACGATGCCAGCGAAGATCAGCATAGAGATGCCATTGCCGATGCCACGCTCGGTCACCTGTTCGCCCAGCCACATCAGGAACAGCGTTCCTGTGACCAGACTGATGGTGGCGACCATGATGAAACCGATGCCCGGTGCAATCACCACCGTGCTTCCGCCAGCCATCTGGCCCTGCAGGGCCATGCTGACGCCGATAGCCTGGAAGGCCGCTAGCAGCACCGTCAGGTAGCGCGTATAGCGCGTCAGCGTATGCCGGCCTGCGGCACCGCCCTCCTTACGCAACTGCTCCAGGGAGGGTACGACCATCGACATCAGCTGCAGGATGATCGAAGCCGAGATATAGGGCATGACGCCCAGCGCGAAAATACTCAGCCGCTGTAGCGCGCCGCCCGAAAACATGTTGAACATGTCAAGGATGGTGCCGCGCTGCTGGTCGAACAACTGCGCCATCGCGTGCGGATCGATACCCGGCACCGGGATGTGCGTACCGATGCGGAACACGACCAGCGCCCCCAGCAAAAACAGGAGGCGTTGGCGCAGTTCGGTCATCTTGCCAAGATCCGGCAGAGCGGTCGCCATGGTCGCTTACTCGAGGATGGTCCCGCCAGCTGCCAGCACTGCCGCGCGAGCGCCCTTGGTCAGCACCAAGCCGCGCAAGGTCACCGGCTGTGCCAGTTTGCCGGACAGGATAATCTTGACCTGCTTGGCGAACACCGGCACCAGATTCACCAACTTGAGCACGGTCAGATCGATCACCTCGGCCTCAATACCGGCCAGTGCATAAAGCCGCACCTCGGCGGTGTCCTTGGCAGTCATCGAACGGAACCCACGCTTGGGCAGGCGCCGCTGCAGGGGCATCTGGCCGCCTTCGAAACCGACCTTGTGGTAACCACCGGCCCGGGCATGCTGGCCCTTGTGACCACGGCCTGCAGTCTTGCCGAGACCGGAACCGATGCCGCGCCCGACCCGACGCTGTTCTGGCCGGCTGCCAGCAGCCGACTTGATGGTATTCAGACGCATGGGTCAGGCCTCCTCGACCTTGAGCAAATACGAAACCTTGCGAATCATGCCGCGGTTTTCTGGAGTGTCGATGACCAGCGCACTGCTGTGCAGCCGTCGCAACCCCAACCCGCGCACGCAGGCCTTATGTGCGGCCAACCGACCATGCACGCTCTTGACCAGAGTGACTTTCAACTTCTCGGCCATATCCATCAGCTCCGAATCTCGTCCACGCTCTTGCCGCGCTTGGCAGCCTGATAATCAGGCGATTTCATGGCACCCAGGCCGCGAATGGTCGCCCGCACCACGTTGATCGGGTTGCGCGATCCTACGCACTTGGACAGCACATCCTTGACGCCCACCACCTCGAACACCGCGCGCATGGCGCCACCGGCGATGATGCCGGTACCTTCGGAGGCCGGCTGCATGAAGACCCGCGCCGCGCCGTGCTCGGCCGTAATCGGGTACTGCAGGGTGGTACCATTCAGGGCTACGCTGCGCATGTTCTTGCGCGCCTTGTCCATCGCCTTCTGGATAGCCATTGGCACTTCGCGGGCCTTGCCATAACCCAGACCAACCCGACCATTACCGTCACCGACCACGGTCAGCGCGGTGAAGCCAAACTGCCGGCCGCCCTTGACCACCTTGGCCACCCGGTTAACTGCAATCAGCTTTTCCTGCAGGCCATCAGTGCTCTGGGAGCTTTCTACGTTCGTCGCCATGCTCTCTGTTCCTTAAAACTGCAAACCGTTCTCGCGGGCGGCATCGGCGAGCGCCTTGACCCGGCCGTGATACTTGAAGCCGGAGCGATCGAACGCGACCTGGGTGATGCCGATGGCCTTGGCTTTCTCGGCGATCGCCTTGCCCACAGCCTGGGCGGCCTCGATATTGCCGGTGCTCTTGAGCGACTGGCGCATGGATGTTTCCAGGGTGGAAACCGCCGCCAGCGTCTGGTCTCCGGCGGGCGCCGGCATGATGAGTTGCGCGTAAATATGGCGCGGTGTGCGATGTATGCACAAGCGACAAACGCCCAGCTCGCGGATCTTGAGTCGGGTCCGCAACCCGCGCCGCAGGCGCATGCCCTTCTTATCGGCTGCTTTCTTGTCCATGGCGAATCCTTACTTCTTCTTGGCTTCTTTCAGGATGATGGTCTCATCCGCATAGCGCACGCCCTTGCCCTTGTAGGGTTCTGGCGGCCGATAGGCGCGGATCTTGGCGGCGACTTCGCCAACCTGCTGCTTGTCCACGCCCCGGATGATGATCTCGGTCTGGCTGGGCGTTTCGATGGTGATGCCGTCTGGCACCTTGAATTCGACCGGATGCGAGAAACCGAGCGTCAGGTTCAGCACCTTACCCTGGGACTGAGCGCGGTAGCCGACGCCCACCAGTTGCAGCTTGCGGGAGAAGCCCTGTGAAACTCCGATCACCATATTGTTGAGCAGCGCACGCATGGTACCGGTCATGGCCCGATACTTCGCTTCGTTGGACAGTTTGCAGGGCTGGAGCTTGAGTTCGGCGCCTGTCTGTTCAACGAGTACCAACGGATGTACGGACAGAGCGGCCGTGCCGTTCTTACCCTGGAGCGTGACCTGCTGCCCTTCGACCGTCACGCTGACACCGGCAGGAATCGCCACGGGCTTGCGGCCGACGCGCGAACTGCGGATTTTCTTGTCCTGCTTCACTACGGTTGCCATGGATGCGTCTCCTTACGCCACAACGCACAGCACTTCGCCGCCATAGCCGGCAGCGCGCGCAGCGCGATCGCTCATCAGGCCCTTGGGGGTGGAAACGATCGCCACACCCAGACCACCCATGACCTTGGGCAGCTCATCCTTGCCACGGAAGACCCGCCGGCCCGGGCGACTGATGCGCTCGATGCGCTCGATCACCGGCTGACCTTCGAAATACTTCAGGATTACGGTCAGCTCGGCCTTGCCAGGCGCGGTCTGCACCGTCGAGAAATCGGTTACATAGCCCTCGTCGCGCAGGACCTGGGCGATCGCTGACTTGAGCTTGGAAGCCGGCATGCTCACCTGGGCCTTGGCCGCAGCCTGAGCATTGCGGATGCGCGTCAGCATATCCGCGATGGGGTCGGTCATACTCATTGTAAAAATAACTCCACGTGGTCAGTCTTGGGATTGTCGCACAGGGCGGACCATCCCCTGAACTTAAGGCGTCATCGCCCCACCGTGACCGGCAGGGTCTGTCTACCAGCTGGCCTTGCGTAAACCCGGCACATCGCCGCGCATGGCGGCTTCGCGCAGCTTGTTGCGGCCCAAGCCAAACTTGCGATAAAAGCCGTGCGGACGCCCGGTCAGCCGGCAGCGATTCTGGCCGCGCACCGGACTGGCATCACGCGGCTGCGTCTGCAGACGCTTCTGGGCGTCCCGCCGCTGTTCGGGTGTGCTGGCCGGATTGCGGATAATCTCCTTCAACTCGGTGCGCCGGGCAGCGTACTGTTCGACAGTGCGTACCCGCCGCACTTCGCGGTTGATCATGCTCAGTTTTGCCACACTCTAATCCTCAACTGCGGAACGGGAAATCGAACGCCGCCAACAGGGCGCGGCCTTCCTCATCGGTGCGCGCCGTGGTGGTGATGGTGATATCGAGACCGCGAATGGCGTCGATCTTGTCGTAATCGATTTCCGGAAAGATGATCTGCTCGCGCACACCCAGGCTGTAGTTGCCACGACCATCAAAGGCCCGGGCACTGAAGCCGCGAAAGTCGCGAATGCGTGGGATGGCAATATTGACCAGCCGATCCAGGAACTCATACATGCGCTCGCGGCGCAGCGTCACCTTGCAACCGATCGGCCAGTCGGCGCGAATCTTGAAGCCGGCAATGGATTTGCGCGACAAGGTCACGATCGGCTTCTGACCGGCGATCTGGGTCATATTGCTGACCGCATGCTCCATGATCTTCTTGTCGGCAACCGCCTCGCCAACCCCCATGTTCAGGGTGATCTTGGTGATGCGCGGCACTTCCATGACATTGCGGTAGTTGAACTGCTCACGCAGCTTCGGCACTACCGCCTCGCGATAATACTGTTGCAGTCGGGCCATGACCGTCTCCTCAGACATCCACGACTTCGTTGTTAGACTTGAAGTAGCGCACCTTGCGCCCATCTTCCAGGATGCGGAAACCGACCCGGTCGCCCCGCTTGGTCAGCGGATTGAACAGCATCACGTTGGAGGCATGAATCGAGGCTTCGCGCTCGACAATACCACCGGCCACACCGCGAGCCGGATTGGCCTTGGTGTGACGCTTGATCACGTTGACGCCCGCCACGAGCAGGTGTTCGCTATCCAACACGCGAACGACCTTGCCGCGCCGCCCTTTGTCCTTGCCCGCGATGACGATGACTTCATCGTCCTTTCGAATTCTGCGCATTACCGCTTTCCTCCCGCCTCACAGCACTTCCGGGGCCAGGGATATGATCTTCATGAAGCGCTCGCCGCGCAGTTCACGGGTCACTGGTCCGAAAATGCGGGTGCCAATCGGCTCCAGCTTGTTATTGAGCAGCACCGCTGCATTACCGTCGAAACGGATCAGCGAGCCGTCGGGCCGGCGCACACCCTTGCGGGTCCGCACCACAACCGCGTTGTAGACCTCGCCCTTGTTGACCTTGCCGCGAGGGATCGCGTCCTTGACGCTGACCTTAATGATGTCGCCAATGTGCGCGTACCGGCGGTGCGACCCACCCAGTACCTTGATGCACATCAACCGGCGGGCGCCGCTGTTATCGGCAACGCCCAACATCGTTTGCATCTGAATCATGGTTCTACATTCCGTTCAGGGATTCTGGAAAACGCCGGTTTGCCGGGCGCATCCGCCAGAACGCAGCGATCATTGCGCGCGCTCAACCACCTGAACCAGCGTCCAGGTCTTGGTCTTGGACAACGGGCGGCATTGGCGGATGGTGACCGTATCGCCTTCGCGGCACTCGTTATGCTCGTCATGGGCGTGCAGCTTGGTCGACCGACGGATGTACTTGCCGTAAATGGGGTGTTTGACCAGCCGCTCGATCACCACCGTGATGGTTTTATCCATCTTGCTGCTGGCCACGCGCCCGGTCAGGGTCCGCTCTACCTGGTTTTCCGTCGTCATGCCTTGTCCGCCTTCTCGCTCATCACCATCCGCACCCGGGCAATATTCCGCCGCACTTGCTGGAGCAGGTGGGGCTTGCTCGCCTGACCGGTGGCCCGCTGCATCCGCAGGTTGAACTGCTCGCGCAGCAGCGCCAGCAGTTCCTGCTTCAGTTCGTCCGTATTTTTTTGCCGCAACTCGTTCGCTTTCATCACATCACCGTCCGGGCCACGAAGATCGTCCGTACCGGGAGCTTAGCCGCCGCCAGGCGAAACGCCTCGCGGGCAATCGCTTCGGAAACGCCCTCGACCTCATACAACACGCAACCGGGCTTGATTCTGGCGACCCAGTATTCGACGCTACCCTTGCCGCTGCCCATGCGGACTTCGAGGGGTTTCTTGGTAATCGGCTTGTCCGGGAAGATGCGAATCCACACTTTGCCGCCGCGCTTGATATAGCGATTGATCGCGCGTCGCGCGGCTTCGATCTGGCGGGCAGTTAACATCCCGCGCGTGGTGCACTTCAGCCCATACTCGCCGAAACTCACCCGGTTGCCGCTGGTGGCCAGCCCCCGGTTGCGCCCCTTGCGCTGCTTGCGGAATTTCGTTCTTTTCGGCTGTAACATGTTCAGTCTCGTCTATAAACAAAGGAACTCCGCGACAGCGCACGGAGTTCCGCGATCATCCCGGGTTTTCAGCCAGCGGCCGCTTTTTCGGCTTTGGCTTCACCCTGACGGTCGAAGCCAAACACCTCACCCTTGAAAATCCAGACCTTGATGCCGATGACTCCGTAGGTAGTCCGGGCCTCCGCCAAACCGTAATCGATGTTGGCGCGCAGGGTATGCAGCGGCACCCGCCCTTCGCGGGTCCACTCGCTGCGGGCAATCTCGGCACCGTTCAAGCGACCGGAAACTTGTATCTTAACGCCTAATGCACCCAAACGCATAGCGTTGGCGACCGCGCGTTTCATGGCGCGCCGGAACATGATGCGCCGCTCCAGCTGCTGTGCCACGCTCTCGGCAACGAGCTGGGCATCGAGCTCCGGTTTGCGGATTTCCTCGATGTTGATCTGCAGGTCGTTAACCTTCAGCGCCATCATCCTGGCGACATCCTTGCGCAGGGCTTCGATATCCTCGCCCTTCTTGCCGATCACCACGCCAGGACGGGCGGTATGGATGGTGATGCGGGCGAGGCGCGCCGGCCGCTCGATCTGCACCCGGCTCACTGAGGCATTGGACAGCTTCTTCTTCAGGAACTCGCGCACGCGCAGGTCGGTTTCCAGCAGATCGGGAAAATTCTTGCTGCTGGCATACCACTTGGACGTCCAATCGGTCGCGATCCCCAGCCGAATACCCGTCGGACTGACTTTCTGGCCCATGTCGTTTTTCGCTCCTGTTACTCGGCTACGGTCACGGTGATGTGGCTGGTGCGCTTGACGACGCGATTGCCACGGCCCTTGGCCCGAGCATGCATGCGCTTGAGCAGCGGCCCGGCATCGACGCAAACGGCCGATACCCTCAGTTCATCGATATCGGCACCTTCGTTGTGCTCGGCGTTGGCAATGGCCGACTCCAGAACCTGCTTGATCAGCTGCGCGGCCTTCTTGTTGCTGAAGGTCAACAGCTGCAGCGCCCGGTCCACCGGCAGGTTGCGCACCTGATCAGCGACCAGTCGCGCCTTCTGCGGCGAGATACGGGCCTGTTTCATAACAGCGACAGCTTGCATGGACATGCCCCCTCTTACCTGGATTTCTTGTCGGCCGCGTGGCCGCGGTAGGTACGGGTCGCGGCAAACTCGCCGAGCTTGTGACCGACCATGTTCTCGGTGACCAGAATCGGCACATGCTGGCGACCGTTATGCACGGCAATCGTCAGCCCGACCATTTCCGGCAGGATCATCGAACGGCGCGACCAGGTCTTGATCGGCCGCTTAGTGTTGGTAGCGACCGCCTGCTCCACCTTTTTGAACAGGTGGAGATCGACGAACGGTCCTTTTTTAATCGAGCGTGGCACGTTACTTATCCTCTCGGTTGCACCGTCCCCGGCTGGCAGCGGGGACGACCGCCCGGTCCCAGCCGAGCGGCCCTTGCATTATTTCGCTTTACGCCGGCGCACGATGAACTTGTCAGTGCGCTTGTTCGAGCGGGTCTTGTAGCCCTTGGTCGGCGTACCCCACGGCGATACCGGATGGCGACCGCCCGAGGTGCGGCCTTCACCGCCGCCGTGCGGGTGATCAACCGGGTTCATGGCCACGCCGCGCACGGTCGGACGCACGCCGCGCCAGCGCTTGGCGCCGGCCTTGCCGAGCGAACGCAGGCTATGCTCGCTGTTGCCAACCTCGCCAATGGTGGCTTTGCAGTCGGCGTGCACCTTGCGAATTTCGCCAGAGCGCATCCGCAGAGTGGCGTAGCTGCCCTCACGGGCGATCAGTTGCACCGAGGCGCCGGCACTGCGGGCGATCTGTGCACCCTTGCCAGGGCGCAGTTCGACGCAGTGCACCTGGCTACCGACCGGCACGTTGCGCAGCGGCAGGGCGTTGCCGGGCTTGATCGGCGCCGCCGGCCCCGACATCAGGGCCGTGCCAGCGCGTACATCCCGCGGCGCGATGATGTAGCGACGCTCGCCATCCGCGTACAGCAGCAGGGCGATATGCGCGCTGCGATTCGGATCGTACTCAAGACGCTCGACCTGCGCCGGGATATTGTCCTTATCGCGCTTAAAGTCGATCAGCCGGTAGTGCTGCTTATGGCCGCCACCCTGATGCCGGGTGGTGATGCGGCCCATATTGTTACGGCCGCCCTTGCGGGTCTGCTTCTCCAGCAGCGGCTCGTGCGGCTTGCCCTTGTGCAGATCCGGGTTGACGACCTTGATCACAAAGCGCCGGCCGGGCGAAGTCGGTTTAGTTTTGACGATTGGCATGGGTGTTTACCTTAATCCTGCAGTACCGGGGCCCGGAATGCCCACTTACTCGGCCACCATGAAGTCGATTTCATGACCGGCTTCCAGGGAGACATAGGCCTTCTTCCAGTCCGAGCGCTGGCCATACACCGCCCCGAAGCGCTTGCGTTTGCCCTTGACGTTGACGACCGTGACATCCTTGACCTTGACGTTGAACAAGGTCTCGACGGCGCCCTTGATTTCGGGCTTGGTGGCATCGCGCAGCACCTTGAAGACCACCTGATTGTGCTGTTCGGCAGCCCGGTTGCTCTTTTCGGAGACATGCGGGGCCAGCAGAATCTTGAGCAATCGTTCCTGGTTCATGCCAGCCACTCCCCGACACGCTGCAGTGCGCCCACTGTCATTACCACTGTATCGGACCCGACCAGGGTGACTGGATCCAGGCCCACCACATCGCTGACCGCAACGCCGCGTAGATTGCGCGCCGACAGGTACAGATTAAGATCCACGCTCTCGGTCACCAGCAACACCCGGCGCTGCTCAGCCAGCCCCAGATTCGCCAATTGGGCGATCATGTGCTTGGTCTTGATTTCCGGGAAGTCCAGCGCATCAACCAGCAGCAGGCGCTCCTGGCGCAGCAGCTCGGAGAAGATGGCGCGCATGGCGGCGCGATACATCTTGCGGTTGAGTTTCTGCGTGTGATCCTGCGGGCGTGCCGCAAAGGTCACACCACCGCCGCGCCACAGCGGACCCCGGGTCGTACCGGCGCGGGCGCGCCCGGTCCCCTTCTGCCGCCAGGGCTTCAGTCCGCCACCGCGGACCTCGGCACGGGTTTTTTGCGCGCGGGTGCCAGCACGGCCACCTGCCAGATAAGCCACCACAGCCTGATGCACCAGCGTCTCGTTGAACGGCCGGGTAAAGGTCTCATCGGCTACCGAGATTTGGCCGGTCGCCGCGCCACTCGCGTTTTTGACCTGAAGTTCCATATCGCCTCCTTACCGGCGCGCCTTCACGGCGGGCCGAATCATCACATCGCTGCCCTTGGCCCCAGGCACCGCCCCCTTGATCGCCAGCAGATTACGCTCGGCATCGACGCGCACCACTTCCAGGTTCTGTGTGCAGCGCCGCGCCGCGCCCAGATGGCCGGCCATTTTCTTGCCCTTGAACACCCGGCCCGGACTCTGGTTCTGACCGATGGAACCGGGCGCGCGATGGGACAGCGAGTTACCGTGGGTGGCGCGCTGGCTGCGGAAGTGATGACGCTTGATGGCGCCGGCGAAACCCTTACCGATAGTGGTACCGGTCACGTCGACTTTCTGGCCGACCTGGAACAGGTCAACGTTCAATTCGGCACCGACCTGAATATCGACACCTTCGTCCTCGGCGAGACGGAACTCCCACAGGCCACGGCCCGGCTCCAGACCGGCCTTGGCAAAGTGACCCGCCATGGGCTTGGTCACCCGGTTGGCGCGGCGACTGCCGATCGTGACCTGCAGCGCGCGATAACCGTCGCTTTCCTCAGTCTTGAGCTGGGTGACGCGGTTGGGTTCGACTTCGATGAGGGTGACGGGAATTGAAACGCCATCCTCCGTGAAAACGCGAGTCATACCGGCCTTGCGGCCGATGAGTCCTAGTGCCATTTTTTAAACCTCTTAATCGACAACTACGGGCCAGAGGAGGGGAAGGCGCCCCTCATGGCCCGGATCGCTTGCGCGCTCAGTTCAGTTTGATCTGAACATCCACGCCGGCCGCCAGGTCAAGGCGCATCAGCGCATCAACCGTCTTGTCGGTAGGATCGACGATATCCATGAGTCGCTTGTGGGTCCGCAGTTCGTACTGGTCACGCGCATCCTTGTTGACATGCGGCGAGATCAGCACGGTAAAACGCTCCATCTTGGTCGGCAGCGGAATCGGGCCGCGAACCTGGGCGCCCGTGCGCTTGGCGGTCTCGACGATCTCTCGCGCCGACTGGTCGATCAAGCGGTGATCAAACGCCTTGAGGCGGATACGGATACGCTGGCTGGTCATGACACTCACTCAATGATCTTAGCGACGACGCCGGCGCCGACGGTACGACCGCCCTCGCGGATGGCGAAACGCAGACCTTCGTCCATAGCGATCGGGGCAATCAGGCTGACAACCATGCGTACATTGTCGCCGGGCATGATCATCTCGACGCCTTCAGGCAGGTCGACCGAGCCGGTTACGTCGGTGGTGCGGAAGTAGAACTGCGGCCGGTAGCCCTTGAAGAACGGGGTGTGCCGTCCACCTTCTTCCTTGCTCAGCACGTACACTTCAGCTTCGAAGTTGGTGTGCGGGGTGATGGTGTTGGGCTTGGCCAGCACCTGACCGCGCTCGACGTCTTCGCGCTTGGTGCCGCGCAGCAGTACGCCAATGTTGTCGCCCGCTTCGCCCTGGTCGAGCAGTTTGCGGAACATCTCGACACCGGTGCAGATGGTCTTGACCGTGGGCCGGATGCCAATAATGGCCACTTCTTCACCCACCTTGACCCGGCCTCGCTCAACACGACCCGTCACTACAGTGCCGCGCCCGGAAATCGAGAACACGTCCTCAATCGGCATCAGGAACGGCTTGTCAATCTCCCGCACCGGTTGCGGAATGTAGGCGTCCATCGCTTCCACCAGCTTGTGGATCGAGGGTTCGCCAATGTCGCTGCTGTCGCCTTCCAGCGCCTTGAGCGCCGATCCGGTGATGAGCGGCAGGTCGTCGCCCGGGAAGTCGTAGCTGCTGAGCAGTTCGCGCACTTCCATTTCAACCAGCTCAAGCAGTTCGGCGTCATCAACCATGTCCGCCTTGTTCAGGTAGACCACGATGTACGGGACACCGACCTGCCGGGCCAGCAGAATGTGCTCTCGGGTCTGCGGCATCGGGCCGTCCGCCGCCGATACCACCAAAATGGCACCGTCCATCTGCGCGGCACCGGTGATCATGTTCTTGATGTAGTCCGCGTGCCCGGGGCAGTCAACGTGCGCGTAGTGCCGGTTCGGCGACTGGTATTCCACATGCGCAGTCGCAATGGTGATGCCGCGGGCCTTCTCTTCCGGCGCGGAGTCAATCTGGTCGTAGGCCTTGAACTCACCACCAAATTTCTGCGCCATCACCTTGGTGATCGCCGCAGTCAGCGTGGTCTTGCCATGGTCAACGTGGCCAATCGTCCCAACATTGACGTGCGGCTTGCTGCGCTCAAACTTTTCTTTGGACATCCAGGCACTCCCCTGAAAATCTTGAAAAAGGCCGGAAAATCGGGCTAACCCTGCAAATGTTTATGGAGCCCATAACCAGATTTGAACTGGTGACCTCATCCTTACCAAGGATGCGCTCTACCGACTGAGCTATATGGGCTCTGAACTTGTCTTAAGGATTCTCAAATAATTTGCCAGGCAAACCGGGCCAAGGGCGCGATGGAGCGGGTGATGGGAATCGAACCCACACCATCAGCTTGGAAGGCTGAGGTTCTACCG
>OFRV01000032.1_pt1 | contig 22038 bp, 19 predicted proteins | sample 1543231 | NCBI WGS metagenome assembly OFRV01 (sample SAMN05442499, study PRJEB24371) | freshwater metagenome | isolation source: Freshwater Lake | place: Canada: Niagara | collected 2013-08-21 | reverse complement strand
CCTTCTGGTTTACCGCCAGCCTGGCCCGTGGGCAAACGCTGCCGGCCTTGGCGACGGAAGATGGGGTGGTCGAACGGGTGCTGGAAGCATACCGGGGCGCCTGCGTTCTGCTGGCCGAGGATAATCCGATCAATCAGGAAGTGGCCCTGGAACTGTTACAGGAAGCCGGTCTGCGCGTCGAAGTGGCCGAGAATGGCGCTGTGGCCGTGGCCATGGCCCGGCAGCGGGTGTATGACCTGGTGCTGATGGATGTGCAGATGCCGGTGCTGGATGGCCTGGAGGCAACCCGCCAGATTCGCGCCCTGCCGGGTTGGGCACAGGTGCCGATCCTGGCGATGACCGCCAGCGCCTTCGATGAGGATCGCGAGCGCTGCCTGCGCGCCGGCATGAATGCCCATGTGGCCAAGCCGGTTGAGCCGGATCGCCTGTTTGTGTCGTTGGCGCACTGGCTGGCGATCGGGCAGCAGGATGTGGCCGCAGCGGAACCGGTTGTAACGCCGGTGTCAGTGCCGGTGGTGTTGCATGCGGCGCCGGCCTTGCCTGCCGATGCGGCGGACTGGCGCGCCCGTCTGGATGGCATTCCCGGTCTGGCGCTGATCCAGGGTCTGCAGCGGGTGCGCGGCAACCCGATTCGCTATGCGCGCCTACTGCACCAGTATGCGCAGGCCCATGTTGAGGACATGGCCCGGCTGCGCGCCTGCCTGGACGCCGGCGACAGGCACGCTGCCGCGCAGATCGCCCATGCCCTCAAGGGGGCTTCGGCAACGCTGGGCGCGGTGACGGTGCAGGTCCATGCCGCAGCCCTGGAAGCGGCGCTGCGTCGCGCCGGGACCTCGACAACGATCGAGCCGCTGATCGTGGCCGTGGAACAGGCGCTGGCACCGCTGACTGCCGCCGTGCTGACGCGCCTGGCCGAGACGGACAGCCCACCCGCAGTTGATTCGGCCACGCTGCAGGCGGCACTGACACAACTGGAAACACTGCTCGCGGAGGATGATCTGCGCGCTGCAGCACTGTTCCGGACGCTGGAAAGCGGATTGCGCACCCTGATCGGCGACCGGGCAGCCCTGCTGGCGCGGCAGATTGCGGCCTTCGAGTATGAGCAGGCCCTGACGACGCTGCGCAGCGCGCCTGATCGCGCTGCGCCTTGACAAGTGAGTGGATGAATCGCTATTTTGGCCAATGAATTAGCACTCGTAAACAGAGAGTGCTAGGCAGATAATCAACCCGAATGAACAGGATGGAATTCACGGCTGCAGGCTATCCCGCGCTCAATGAGCGCACCCAGCACGTTCTCAAGGTGCTCGTCGAGCGCTATATCCGCGACGGCCTGCCGGTCGGCTCGCGGACTCTGTCGCGCGATACCGGTCTCGATCTGAGTCCGGCGACCGTGCGCAATGTCATGGCTGATCTGGAGGAATTTGGTTATCTGCGCGCGCCGCACACTTCAGCCGGGCGGGTGCCGACTGCGCGCGGCTACCGGTTTTTCATTGATGCCCTGCTGCAGTTGAAACCACTGGAAGAGCAGGAAGTGGCCGCGCTGCGCCGGCGCATTGATCAGCCCGCCTCCAGCAACGCTGCGCTGGCGCATACCGTATCCGATCTGCTGTCAGGCATTACCCGTCTGGCGGGCGTGGTGATGTTGCCGCGCCGGCACAGCGCGACTCTGCGCCATGTCGAATTCCTGCCGCTGTCCGACAATCGCGTGCTGGTAATCCTGGTGCTCAATGCCCAGGAAGTGCAAAACCGCATTATCCAGACCCAGCGTCCCTACAGCGCCAGTGAGTTGCAACAGGCCGCCAATTACCTTAACGCCCACTTTGCCGGTCATGACATCCAGCAGGTCCGTGGCAGCCTGCTGGATGAACTGCGCCAGACCCGCGCGAACCTCGACCACCTGATGCAGACCGTGGTCGAGATGGCTGAGCAGAGCCTGAGCCCCAGTCCCGATGTTGACGATTGCGTGGTCGTCGGCCAGACCCAATTGATGCAGTACGCCGAACTGTCTGATCTGGACAAGCTGCGCCAGTTGTTCGAGGCCTTTAACCACAAGCGCGATCTGCTGCACCTGTTCGACCAGTGCCTGCGCGCTGAGGGTGTGCAGATCTTCATTGGCGAGGAATCCGGCTTTGAAGTGCTGGAAGGCTGCAGCGTGGTCACTGCGCCCTATACCGTCGAGGGTCAGGTGCTGGGCGTGCTGGGCATCATCGGCCCGACGCGCATGGCCTACGACCGGGTGATTCCGCTGGTTGATGTGACCGCGCGGCTGCTGGCGGCGACGCTGGACGGCCAGGCCTGAAGCCGCTGGTGTGCCCTGGTTAAGCTTCCGGCGCCGCCGATGGTTCCGGCGTGGCCAGCCAGTCATGGATGTGCTGGTACACACGCGGCGTATTCAGCAGCTCCATATGATGCAGGCCGCCGAGCCGGACCGTATCCACATCATCGGCCAGGTCGGTGGCGGTGGCGCTGCCGAGCGTGACCAGGCCATCGCCAAGGAGCTGGCCGATGGGGTGGTCAATCCGCTGGGTCAGACTGGCGCCGATCAGGCGATAGGCGATGCCGGGTGATCCGGGTGGCGTGCCGGTGGCGCGCAGACCATGGCGCAGATCCTTGATGCCGGCGCTGCGGGCGTTGGCGATCTTGCCCAGTGGCGCTACCAGGCTGGAAAGTCCCAGGGCCACGGTGGTCAACTGCCCCAGCTTTTCCAGGGGCGCGCCCTGATGTGGCGAGCCCAGACAGATCACCATGCGGGTCAGGCTCGGCCACGTTTGAGGCGTCGTAGCGGCCTGCTCGCAGGCACTGCGGGCAACCAGTCCGCCCATGCTGTGGCCGATCAGCACCAGTTCGCGCACTGGCAGCGGATAGACCGCCAGCAGCAGATCCAGCAGCCGCGCCAGTTGCTCGCCATTGTCAGCAATCGGCAGGCCGGTGTTATAGCGCAGATAGAGCGGCGTGTAGCGCAGCTCGGCGTGCAGGCGCTGGCCATAATCCTGGCCCGGCGGATCCCAGGCGGTGTCGGCGTACAGCCGCCAGGACTGCTCATCGCAGCCCAGGCCATGGATGAAAACGCACAGGCGGTCGCTTGGATCAATGAGGCGGTCGCGCAGGCCGTCTGCAGCGAGGGGCAGGGGTTGGCCGTCGGTGTAAAAGCCCATGTGGATGGCCAGAGGGTTGGCGCTGCTGGCCAGGAAATCGCCCACTGCGGCATTGATCGCGCTTTGCAGGACGGTGGCGCGCCGGCTGGCGAGTGGCGCAGCGCTGGACGCTGGCTTAACGGCGTGCTGCTCGATCCAGGCTGCCAGCGACAGCAGGCCGACCCCGCTGTGGCGAATCGCCGCATAGACCCCGTCAGCAATGAGCCTGTGCGCCTTCTGTGTCAGCGCAACCGGCTGGCCCAAGCCGGGTACCTGGCGCAGCACATGGAACGAGGTGTGGGCGATGGCCTGGTGCATTTCCTGCACCCGCAGGGTGGTTTCCTGGAAGCCGGTTTTCAGCGCCTGGCAATAACCGCCGCGCGGTGCCGGGCTTTCAGTGCGATCCGATGAATCAGGCTGCGACATGGAGTATCCTCTTGGGCCGATCAAGCAGCGGTGCCGCGGTCAGGCCCAGGTGCGCGGACGCCGAGCGATAGCTTCATAGTCCACCTTACTCCATGCCGCCCGCCATGCCAGCCCCGTGCCCTTGAATTCCGATCATTGAGCCCCACTTCTTCCGCCATGAGGGGGGCAGTGCCCGCCTGGCCGATTTGATTGAGCGATTGAGCGACGGAGAACATACCCGATGACCCCAACCGAACCTACCCTGGACCCCCGTACCCGCCCGGAGGCCGCCGCAACGAACCATCCTTTCAGCGAGACCGAACTCGCGCCGGCGAGCGGCGAAGAGCAGGAACTCACGGTTGAGCCCGAGGAATTCGCCGCGCTGCAGCGTGAACTGGATCAGGCTCTGGCCAAGGCCGATGAGCACTGGAAGCTGTATCTGGGCGCGCACGCCGAGATGGAGAATCTGCGCAAACGTGCCGAGCGTGAAGTGCAAAACGCCCACAAATTTGCCCTGGAGCGCTTCTTTGGCGAACTGCTGCCGGTGCGCGACAGCCTGGAACTGGGTCTGGCGGCGGCCAGCGAGAGCGTGGATGTGACCCAGTTGCGCGCAGGTGTCGAGCTGACGCTCCGGCAACTGGTGGCCGCGATGGAAAAATTCGGCGCCCGCGACGTGAATCCGGCGGCCGGTGTCCGGTTTAACCCCGCCGAACACGAAGCGATGGCGATGGTGCCGACCGATCAGGCCGAACCCAACACCGTGGTCCAGGTCGTGCAGAAGGGCTATTCGCTCAACGAGCGGCTGATTCGTCCCGCCAAGGTGCTCGTCGCCCAGGCCGCGCCCAAGCCAGCGGGTTCATAAAACCGCGCCCGCCGCGCGCCATTGAAAAAAGCCGTCGCCGTCCCCACATCCCGGGGTAAGCCAGATTTATAACCCGCATTCCTGGAATTCCGAAGAGAGCACGATCATGAGCAACAAGATTATCGGTATCGACCTGGGCACCACCAATTCCTGCGTAGCGATCATGGAGGGTGGCAAGCCCCGGGTGATTGAGAACAGCGAAGGCGACCGCACCACACCGTCGATTGTTGCCTTCATGGAGGATGGCGAGATCACCGTCGGCCAGCCGGCCAAGCGCCAAGCGGTCACTAATCCGCAGAACACCCTGTTCGCAGTCAAGCGCCTGATCGGGCGCCGTTTCAACGAGCCGGAAGTGCAAAAGGACATCGATCTCGTTCCCTATAAGATCGTCAAGAACGACAACGGTGATGCCTGGGTGCAGGCGCGCGACAAGAAAATGGCGCCGCCGGAAATTTCCGCGCGCGTGCTGATGAAGATGAAGAAGACCGCCGAGGATTATCTCGGCCACCCGATCACCGAGGCGGTGATCACCGTGCCGGCCTATTTCAACGACAGCCAGCGCCAGGCCACCAAGGATGCCGGGCGCATCGCCGGTCTGGAAGTCAAGCGCATCATCAACGAACCGACTGCGGCGGCGCTGGCCTTTGGTATGGACAAGTCCAGCACCAAGGATCGCAAGATCGCGGTTTATGATCTGGGCGGCGGCACCTTCGATATCTCGATCATCGAGATCGCCGAGGTCGATGGCGAGAAGCAGTTTGAAGTGCTCTCGACTAATGGTGACACCTTCCTCGGTGGCGAGGACTTCGACAAGCGCATCATCGACTACCTGATCGAGCAGTTCCAGAAGGAGAGCGGTATCAATCTGACCAGCGATCCGCTGGCGCTGCAACGGCTCAAGGAAGCGGCGGAAAAGGCCAAGATCGAACTCTCCTCCAGCCAGCAGAGCGAGATCAATCTGCCGTACATTACCGCCGATGCCAGCGGACCGAAGCACCTGAACCTGAAGTTGACCCGCGCCAAGCTGGAATCGCTGGTCGAGGATCTGATCGAGAGGACCATTGCGCCGTGCCGGGTGGCGCTCAAGGATGCCGGGCTGGGCGTCGGCCAGATCGACGATGTGCTGCTGGTCGGTGGCCAGACCCGTATGCCCAAGGTGCAGGAGAAGGTGCGCGAATTCTTCGGCAAGGAGCCGCGCAAGGATGTGAATCCCGATGAGGCGGTGGCGGTTGGCGCGGCCATTCAGGGCGGCGTGCTCGGCGGTCAGGTCAAGGATGTGCTGCTGCTCGACGTGACTCCGCTGAGCCTGGGCATCGAGACCCTGGGCGGGGTGATGACCAAGCTGATCGAGAAGAACACCACCATCCCGACCAAGGCCCAGCAGACCTTCTCGACCGCTGACGATAACCAGACCGCAGTGACCGTGCATGTGCTGCAGGGCGAGCGCGAAATGGCGCAGGCCAACAAGTCGCTCGGCAAGTTCGACCTGCAGGACATCCCGCCGGCGCCGCGTGGCGTGCCGCAGATCGAGGTGACCTTCGACATCGACGCCAACGGTATCCTGCACGTCTCGGCCAAGGACAAGGCGACCGGCAAGGAAAACCGCATCGTCATCAAGGCCAGTTCCGGCCTGTCGGACGACGAGATCCAGCGCATGGTCCGCGATGCCGAGGCCCACGCCGAGGAAGACAAGAAATTCCACGAACTGGTCAATACCCGCAACCAGGCCGAGAATCTGGTACACGCCACCGAGAAGACGCTGCGCGATCTTGGCGACAAGGTTGAAGGTCATGAGCGTGCGGCGATCGAAGCGGCGATCAGCGACCTGCGCAGCGCCGCCAAGAGCGACAACAAGAGCACCATCGAGGCCAAGACCCAGGCCCTGGCGGAACTGTCGGGCAAACTGGCCGAACGGGTCTATGCCCAGGCGGGCGGTGCCCAGGGTCCGGGCGCTGCCGGTGGTGCCCAGGGTCCAGGCGGTGCGCACAAGCCGGCTGATGAAGGCGTGGTTGACGCCGAGTTCGAGGAGGTCAAGAAGTAAAGCGCCGCATGCGTGGCACGGCCGGATCCGGGACGCGGACAGTGTTCCCGGATTTCGGCGCTTGAATTTCCTGGCAGGCACCCGCAACGCAAGACCGAATCATGGCCAAACGCGATTACTACGAAATCCTTAATGTGGCCCGCAACGCCAGCGACGCCGAAATCAAACAGGCGTACCGGCGGCTGGCGATGAAGCACCACCCCGACCGTAATCCGGGCGATGCGGTGGCCGAGGAACACTTCAAGGAAGCCAAGGAGGCCTACGAGGTCCTCAGTGATTCGCGCAAGCGGGCCGCCTACGATCAGTTCGGGCACGCCGGCGTGGATGGCTCGGGCGGCGGCGGCTTTGGCGGCTTTGGTGAATCGGCTGACCTCGGCGATATCTTTGGCGGCGTGTTCCGCGATATTTTCGGCAACATGCGCGGTGGTGGCGGCGGTGCCCAGACCTATCGGGGCGCCGATCTGCGCTACACCCTGGATCTGAGCCTGGAAGAGGCGGTGTTTGGCACCACCGCCAAGATTCGTGTGCCGACCCTGGTCAGTTGCGCGGCCTGTGCCGGCAGTGGCGCCAAGCCCGGCACCAAGCCGACCACCTGCCCGACCTGTCGCGGCGTCGGTCAGGTGCGCATGCAGCAGGGCTTTTTCTCGATCCAGCAGACCTGTCCGCGCTGCCAGGGACGCGGCACCATCATTCCCGAACCCTGCGAAAGCTGTCGCGGCGCCGGTCGCGTTGAGGAGCAGAAAACGCTATCGGTCAAGGTGCCGGCGGGTGTCGATAACCGTGATCGCATCCGGCTGTCGGGCGAGGGCGAGGCCGGCGAGCACGGCGGGCCGCCGGGTGATCTGTACGTCGATATCCGTGTCGCGCAGCACCCGATTTTCACCCGCGAGGACAGTGACCTGTACTGCGAGGTGCCTATCGGCTTCCACACCGCTGCACTGGGCGGTGAGTTGGAAGTACCGACCCTCGATGGGCGGGTCAATCTGAAAATTCCCGCCGAGACCCAGACCGGCAAGGTGTTCCGCATCCGCGGCAAGGGTGTCAAGCCGGTGCGCGGCGGTGCCACGGGCGATCTGCTGTGCCGGGTGGTGATCGAAACCCCGGTCAACCTGACCCGTGAGCAGAAAGACCTGCTCGAACAGTTCGCCCGGACCATGGAAGACGGTGGCAAGCGCCATACGCCGCAACACGGCAGCTGGCTGGATGGGGTGAAGAAGTTCTTCGAGGATCTGGCCTCACGCGCCTAACGGCCATCGAGCAGCTCACCGAGCGTGCGCAGGATCAGCACCAGATCCTGCTCGCGCGACAGGGTATGCTCGCCATCCTTGATCAGCAGCACCCGCGTATCGCCACTGTCCAGTTTCTCCGCCACCCGCGTACTGATCTGCCACGGTACGTCGGCATCGCCCATACCGTGAATCAGCCGCACCGGTTGCCCGATGGGCAGCGTTGGCTGTTCCAGCAGCGCGTGCTGGCGCGCCTCCTCGATCAGTTGCCGGGTAATCAGGTACGGCGCGCCATACGGTGAGGGTAGACTCAGCAGGCCCTCGCGCCACAGCCGTTCACGCTGTCCGGCATCCAGCCGTTCCCACAGCAGGTACTCGGTGAAATCAGCGGCACAGGCCAGCCCGAGCAGCCCAGTGATGCGCTCCGGGCGCTGTAGCGCCACCAGCAGCATCAGCCAGGCGCCCATCGACGAACCCACCAGCACCTGCGGTCCATCGGTCAGCCGATCGAGCATTGCAACGCTTTCCGCCGCCCAAGCGCCAATCGTGCCGTCAGCGAAATGCCCGGCGGATGCACCATGTCCCGAGTAGTCAAAACGCAGGAATGCCTGGCCACGCACCCGACACCAGCGTTCCAGCGCCTGCGCCTTGATGCCGGTCATGTCCGAAGTGAAACCTCCGAGGAACACCACGCCCGGCGCCGCACCCGGGCTGCGCTGATAGGCAAGGGTCAGGCCGTTGGCCAGCGCCAGCCGCGCCGGCGCATTGTCAGAGGGAGGCATGCGCTATTTCTCCTGGTGAAATGCGAACCGCTAGTCTATTACTGATACAAGGCAGGGAAAACCTGAGCCGGCGCATCGTCTTGATCAGCCTGTGTGCTGAAGGCCCGCCGAGCTGAGCCAAGATCCGCAAGAGCGCGGGCGGCAGTGGCAAATAAAAAAATGATCCCGGCATCCCGCCTGGTAACCCCGAGGAGCAAAATGATGAAGAAGCGCTGTGCGATTCTCTGGCTGCGCAATGACTTGCGTCTGCATGACCACGAAGCCCTGAACCTGCTGGCCGAGACCATGGACCAGTTATTACCGGTCTACTGCTTCGATCCACGCGACTTCGAGAACCAGCCACTGGGGTTTCCGCGCATCGGCGCACTGCGTGCCCGGTTTCTGGTCGAGAGCCTGGAAGATCTACGCGCCGCGCTGCGTGCCCGGGGCAGTGATCTGCATGTGGCCCTGGGGGCGCCCGAGCTGGTGATTGCGCGTTTGGCGCGGGACTGTGGCGCCGCGGTGGTGTTTACCGAGCGCCAGATGCTGGGTCCAGCGGTGGAAGTTGAGCGGCGGCTGGCGGCGGCATTGGAGCCGCTGGGCGTGCCACTGCGCAGCTACTGGGTTAACACGCTGACCCATCCGAACGATCTGCCGTTTCCGATTGCCAATCTGCCGGAGCGCTTCGACCAGTTTCATCTGACGGTTGAGAGGGCCGCCGAGCCGCGCCTGCCGTTATTGCCGCCGCATCGTTTGCCGGCGTTTCCGGCCGGTATCAGCGGTGACAGCCTGCCAACGCTGCTGCAGGCCATGGGCTTGAGTGCAACGGTGTTCGCGGACGCTGCTATCCGTGTACCGCGTGGCGGCGAGTCCACTGCTCTGGCGCGCCTGGAGGATTATGTGCAGGGACGGCGTGCATCGTTGGCGACCCGACGCGGCGGTGCGGGTGATCCCGAGCTGGCGCGCGGCGATACCTTTGGTCCCTGGCTGGCCTGTGGCGCCCTGTCGCCCCGGCAGATTTATCAATACGTCAAATATTCAGGGCTGGAAGCCTGGGCCGATGAGCTGGCGACCGGCCTGATTGATGATCTGCTGTACCGGGATTATTGCCGGCTGCGGGTGCTCAAGCGGGGTGTTCAGGTTGCGCGCGTCGCCGAGCCGGCCGGTGAGCATGATGCGGCGGCTGGCGAGCGCTTTGCCTGCTGGCAGCAGGGCGCTACCGGTGAGCCGTACGTCGATGCCCATCTGCGTGAACTGGCCTGGAGCGGCCGTCTGGATGGCTTTGGTCGCCGCCTGGTGGCGAGCTACCTGTTTCATGATCTGCGTCTGGACTGGCGCTGGGGCGCGGCCTGGTTCGCAGCGCAATTGCTGGATGACGATCCCTGCGTCAATCTGGCGCTGTGGCTGGAGGTGACGGGGCTTTGGCATATCGCTGAGCCGGCCATCCGCCTGGATCCGGTTGCCGAAGCGGCGCGCCGCGATCCACAGAGCCGCTATCGGCACGACTGGCTGGATGACAAGGCGCACGCACTGCGCCGCGCTGGCTGAATCTATCCTGCAGACTCAGTACGGCGACGCCTCACACCAGGTTTGGGCGACCAGTGCCGGCAGTACCACGCCGGCCGCGCCGTGCAGGGCAAAGCTGGCCTGCGCACTGAGCGGGGTCGGCTGGGGGTTGATCTCCACCACGGTCGCGCCGGCAGCGAGTGCCTGCAGCGGCAGATCAGCAGCCGGATAGACCTGCGCTGAGGTGCCAATGCTGAAAAACACCTCAGCATGGGTGGCGGCCTGCGTCGCGGCGTGCAGTATCGCTGCTGGCAGCATTTCCCCGAACCAGACCACATCCGGCCGCAGCAGACTGCCACAGCGCGGGCAGCGCGGCGGCACTGCGTCGCCCTCGCTGTCACCTTCCACCGGCCGATCCTCGGCAAAGCACTTGCTGCGAAACAGGTTGCCATGCAATTCCAGCACCTGATGACTGCCGGCGCGGCGGTGCAAGCCATCGACATTCTGCGTGATCAGGGTGAAGGTGGCGATGCGCTGTTCCATGATGACCAGGGCCTGATGGCCCGGATTCGGCATGGCCTGCCGCACGATCTGCTGACGCCAGGCATACCATTCCCAAACCAGACGCGGATTGCGCCGAAAAGCCTCGGCGTTGGCCAGTTCCTGTGGGGAATAGCGCGCCCACAGGCCGGTCTGGGTGTCACGGAAGGTCGGGACACCGCTTTCGGCGGAAATGCCCGCGCCGGTGAGAACGGCAACCCGCTGGGCACCGCGCAGCCGCTCGATCAGTGCAGCGGGGATGGGGAATGGGCCGGTCATGGGAATCGTGCCAGAGAGGGATTTAATCGCTGTAGTCTATCACGTTGCTGCGCTGCGCCCGTTGTGCGGCAGGCGCAGGGTGTGCATAATAGTGGCGTAAAGCAACTAATAGGCATGATGCCGGTGTCGCCGGCAGGGTTCGCGTCCGCGGTCGGGCGCGCCGGAGCATTGCCGGGAGTACTGCCGTGCGACTCGAATTCCTGATCATCGATCCGCAGAACGATTTCAGCGATACACCGGGCGCGGCCCTGCCGGTGCCGGGTGTCAGCGCCGATGCCGTGCGCCTGGCCGCGCTGCTGGAGCGCCTCGCTGAGCGCATTGACGCCATCCATGTCACCCTCGACACCCATCAGCTGGTGGATATTTCCCATCCGGTATTTTGGTGCGATGGCGCCGGCCAGCCACCACCGCCCTTTACCCAGATTGACGTTGCCGCGGTCGAAAATGGCCTCTGGCGGGCGCGGCAGCCGCAGTATCAGCAACGGGTGCTGGATTATGTGCGGGCGCTGCGCGACAACGGCCGCTACATCCTGACCATCTGGCCGCCGCATTGTCTGGTGGGTACCTGGGGGCATAACGTGATTCCCGTGGTGGCGGCGGCGCTGCGCCATTGGGAAGAGCAGGGCTTTAAGCGGGTCAACTATGTGATCAAGGGCCACAATCCCTGGACCGAGCACTATTCGGCACTGCAGGCCGATGTGCCCGATCCGGCCGATCCGGGCACGCAGCTTAACCTGGACCTGCTTGAGACCCTGAAACAGGCCGATCTGGTGGCCTTGTCCGGGCAGGCGCTGTCGCATTGTGTGGCTAATACCGTGCACGATATTGCGGCGCACGTCGGCCCGGAGCAGTTGCATAAGCTGGTGCTGATCGAGGACACCACATCGCCGGTGGCCGGTTTCGAGGCACTGGCCGGTGAATTCATGGCGACGATGAAACAGCGTGGCATGCGAACCGCGCGGGCGGCGGATTTCCTGCGCTGAGCGAGAGTGATGATGAAGATGATGACGCGATGAAACTGGCTCTGGATTCGCACTACACCATCGGCAAGCTGCATCTGTGCTGTGAGGATTATGGCTGCCACGGGCGTACGCCGTTGCCGCATGTGATTCTTGCCGATGGCTGTTCGGCGGCACCGGATAGCGATGTCGGCGCCCGGCTGCTGGTACTCAACGCCCGCCGCCTGCTGCCGCAGTTCATGCGCCGCGATCTGGATGCCAGTGGTCGGCAGGCCCAGCATTGGCGGCTGGGGCGGCGCGTGGTGCGCAGCGCAGCACGCCAGGCTCGCGATATGGGTCTGCATCTGGCGGCGCTGGATGCTACCCTGCTGGTAGCCTGGTGCGATGGCGTGACCGTTTACGTTCACCTGTACGGTGATGGCTGCATCCTGACCCGCAGCCGCGATGGGATGCTGGCAGCGATCCAGGTCGAATACGCCGAGAACATGCCCTATTACCTGTCCTACCTGCTCGACCGCCAGCGCTGGGCGCTGTATCAATCTGCGGTAGGCGATTCACGAGTGGCGCAGCGCGTACGCCACCTGCGCGAGGGCGGCGACGAGGGTCGGCTGGAGGCCTTCGACACGCCGGCGGTGTTCAGTTTTCCGCTGGCGGCATGTCCTACTGTTGCCGTGGCTACCGATGGCCTGCATTCCCTGATTGAAGCAGACACCGGCGCGCGTCTGGATCTGCTGGACGTGGCGCGGTCGGTGCTGGATTTCGACAGCTTCGACAATGACTTCGTCCGCCGCCGCCTGCGTAAGACCCTGGCCGAGTATGGTCGTCGGTTGGTATTCAATCTTGATGATCTCAGTCTGGGGGTGTTTGCTGCGGCTCGCTAAGGCGTGGCGCTGGCGTGCCCCGGTTTCCACCTGTCTGCCCTGATATGAGCACCTCGACGCCTGATCTGGAAGAAGCGGCCTTTCTGCTCCACTATGACCCGGCGCAGTATGACCGACCTTCATTCAGTGTTGATCTGGTGATTTTCACCGCGCACGACGCTCAGTTGCAGGTTCTGCTGGTCAAGCGCGGCGAGCATCCCTACAAGGGCTGGTGGGCGCTGCCGGGTGGCTTTCTCGATCTGCACCGCGATTCGACCCTGGAAGCCTGTGCCGAACGCAAGCTGCTGGAGAAGACAGGCGTCAAGGCGCCCTATCTGGAACAGCTCAGAACCTATGGCTCGCGCGATCGCGACCCGCGCCACTGGACTGCTACTGCTGTCTATTTCGCGCTGATCGCCTCACAGGCCGTGCATCTTGGCGGTGGGCCGGACACGGTGCGCTGGGCGCCGGTACACGACAGAGCCGTTGCTGATCCACTGGCCTTCGACCACGCGACCATTCTCGCTGATGCCATTGAGCGGCTGCGCGCCAAACTCGAATACACCCACATCGCCGTGCATCTGCTGCCGGAAGAATTCACCCTGCCGCAGCTACAGCAGGTCTACGAGATCATTCTGCAGCAGCCGCTGGACAAGAGCTCCTTCCGCCGCCGGGTGGCTGAGGCCGATATGCTCGAACCGGTCGCGCGTCAGTCGCGCAATGGTTCCGGTCGTCCGGCGCAGTTCTATCGCTTTCGCGACTACGACCGGCGCACCTTCTTTCCGCGCAGCATCAGCCGCAACGCCCGCTGACCCGATCGTGCCTAGAAAAAGCGCAGATAAGCCTCCAGCACGCGCAAGGTATAGCTGCTAGTGGAGCCGCTGCGGTACTGGTTGGGATCGCCGGTCATCCACCAGGCGGCCACGCGCTGCACGGCAATAATCTCGTTATGGTCGCTGGCGGTGAGCTGCTCGACCAGAACCGGCTTGATCACGCAGATCAGCACCCGTCGGGCCAGCGCCGGATCAGCGGCAAACTGTTCCGGTGTCACCGGCTGTTCCAGGCAGCGCTGCGACCAGCGGCTGATGTTATCCGGCTTGACCCGCCAGTCGCTGTACAGGCTGGAATCGGCACTCGCCGGCGGCGCGGCCAGCCGCAGCGCCTCCACGAGGGCCTCGACCTTGGCGTCGGACAGCGGTGCTGGTGCCGGTGTGGCGGTCAGCGGCGGTATCAGCAGCATCCAAAACAGCAGCAGAGCCAGCGCTAGCGGCCAGTGACGTGGTTGAGGAGCAGGAGCAATAGCAGGCAGTTGATGCGACATCGGTTTTTGCTCGCGATAGGTGAAGAAAGCAGTAGGCAGGCAGCACCCTAGCGATGCACATTGCGGTCCAGGGCGCGGTAGCTGATCGCCTCGGTCAAATGCAGGGTGCGAATCGTATCGCTGCCCGCCAGATCCGCGATGGTCCGGGCGACCTTCAGGATGCGGTGATAGGCACGTGGTGACAGGCCCAGCCGCTCCAGCGCTTGCTCCAGCAGGCGATAGTCGGCCTCACTCAGCGCACAATCGCGCTCGATTTCGCGTGTACCCAGGGCGCTGTTGGGTTTGCCAGCCCGGCGCAGTTGTCGCTCGCGAGCGGTGCAGACCCGGGCGCGCACCGTGGCGCTGTCTTCCTCGACGGTATCACCGCGCAGGGCCCGGTGCGCCAGGCGTGGCACTTCGATGTGCAGGTCGATGCGATCGACCAGCGGGCCGGAAACCCGTGCCCGATAGCGGCGCACCTGTTCGGCACCACAGGCGCACCGCCGCTCGGCATCGCCCAGATAGCCGCAGGGGCAGGGGTTCATCGCGGCCACCAGTTGAAAGCGTGCCGGAAAATCGGCCTGCCGGGCGGCACGCGAGATGGTGATGCGGCCCGATTCCAACGGTTCGCGCAGAACTTCCAGCACGCGCCGTTCGTACTCGGGCAGTTCGTCGAGGAACAGCACACCATGGTGGGCCAGGGAGATTTCCCCGGGCCGCGGCTGACCGCCACCACCGACCAGCGCAACGGCCGAGGCGGTGTGGTGCGGGGCGCGGAACGGGCGTATGCCCCACTGCGACAGGTCCAGACCCTGGTTGCTGACCGAGGCGATCGCCGCAGTTTCCAGCGCTTCGACTTCATTCAGCGGTGGCAGGATGCCGGGCAGGCGGCTGGCCAGCATGGTCTTGCCGGTGCCCGGTGGTCCGATAAACAGCAGGTTATGACCGCCGGCGGCGGCGATTTCCAAAGCGCGCTTGGCATGCTGCTGACCGCGCACCTCGTTCAGGTCGCGCAGGCTGCCGATGGCAGGTGCTGGCGGTGGCCGTTCCGGAACCTGCAGGGCCGTGCCGGTGTTCAGTTGCCGGCAGATATCCAGCAGATGCGCGGCGCCCAGGACCTGCGCGCCGCTGACCAGCAGCGCTTCCGGGGCGTTATCGCCCGGCACCAGCAGGGTACGCCCGGCATCGCGACAGGCCAGCGTCGCCGGCAACACCCCGCGTACCCCGCGCAGCTCGCCACCCAGGGCCAGTTCGCCGAGGCACTCATATTGACCCAGCCGCGCGTGACTGATCTGGCCCGAGGCGGCCAGGATGCCCAGTGCAATGGGCAGGTCGAAGCGGCCGCCTTCCTTGGGCAGGTCAGCCGGCGCCAGATTGATGGTGATGCGCCGCGCCGGGAATTCAAACTGGCTGTTGAGAATTGCGCCGCGTACCCGGTCTTTGCTTTCCTTCACCGCCGCTTCCGGCAGGCCGACGATGAATAAGCCCGGCAGGCCGCCGGACAGATGCACTTCCACGCGGACCAGCGGGGCATCGATACCGATTTGGGCGCGGGTGTAGACGATGGCGAGCGACATGGCGATTCCGTTAGCAGCCGGGCGGTACGGCGGCTATGCCCGCCCGCCGGTTTATCATGGTGCAGAGAGAGCGACGAGCGGGCGCGGTTTTTGAACTATTTTGGTGCAATAGGCTGTGGCAGCGTAGGCCGCATTATTCGTTGCTGTCCGTTTCGGCGGGTTTTTCCGCTGTTTTGCGGCGCTTAGTGCTGCCTGTCTTCGCTTCCAGTTCGCTGACCTGCTTTTCCAGTTCTTCCAGCTTGGCGCGCGTCTTGGCAAGCACACCCTGTTGCACTTCAAATTCCTCGCGCGTGACCAGGTCGAGCTTGGCGAAAGTCGCCTGCAGGGCAGCATGCAGGTTTTTCTCCATCTCCGCCTGAAACTGCCGTACTCCGGGGGGAACGGCTTCGGCGAAGCGCTTGGCGATGTCGTCGAACACCTTGGGGTCGATCATGGCCCTGTCTCCAGTCGTGGGTTGCGATGCTGCAAGTGTAACGGGATTTTCGGGTTTCTGCGTACTGCTGTGCGAGCACTTTTTTGGTGCAATGAACGGGTCTAGCGCGCGACAGGCGATCGAATATCGGCGCTCATGGGTGGGTAGTGGAATGATAATAGTCTGTATAAAAAAGAAAAAAAGCTGATGGCATACGATGTGCTTTGCGGTGGCAACACCAATCAAGCGCCGGTGCCGGCGGCGTGGACGTGCCGGAGAGCCGGTGTAACGCGCCCGCCCTGCGTGGGAGTTCAAGCCATCATGGAGACAAGCAAGTCATGAAACTGATCACTGCGGTTATCAAGCCGTTCAAGCTGGACGACGTGCGAGAAGCACTCTCGGAAGTGGGCGCGCAGGGCATTACCGTGACCGAGGTGAAGGGATTTGGCCGCCAGAAGGGTCACACCGAGCTGTACCGGGGCGCGGAGTACGTGGTGGATTTTTTGCCCAAGATCAAGATTGAAGTCGGCGTCGATGATGCGCTCGCCGATCGCGTCATTGAGGCGGTGACCCGCGCGGCAAATACCGGCAAGGTCGGTGATGGTAAGATTTTTGTGTATGACCTGGAGCAGGCGATCCGGATTCGCACCGGTGAATCCGGCACCGAAGCGCTGTGATGAATGGGATGATGCCGCGTCAGGGCGCCGCTGCGGTTTGCTCTGGACCTGTTTTGGAAAACTGCATTTGAAACCCTAAAACCCGGGAGAATTTCACTGATGATTCATATAAAACAAATGGCGAAAAGCGGCAGCCTGTTGCTGCTAGCGGCGCTGATGCCGGCGTTGGCGCTTGCGCAGGAAGCCGCCAAGCCGGAATTGAATTCGGGCGATACGGCATGGATGCTGACTTCGACCGCGCTGGTATTGTTCATGACCATTCCCGGCCTGTCGCTGTTTTACGCGGGCATGGTGCGTGCGAAGAACGTGTTGTCGGTGATGATGCAGTGCTTTGCCATCACGGCTCTGATGACGGTGCTGTGGACCCTGTACGGTTATAGCCTGGCCTTTGATACCACCGGTATGGAAGCGGGCGTGGTGAATCTTAATTCACTGATTGGTACCCTGAACAAGGCCTTCCTGAGTGGCGTGACGGTGGAGAGCCTGTGGCAGCCGCTGGCTGCGGTACCGAATGCGATTCCGGAAACGGTGTTCATGGTGTTCCAGATGACCTTCGCCATCATCACCCCGGCGCTGATCGTTGGCGCGTTCGCCGAGCGCATGAAGTTCTCCGCCCTGCTGCTGTTCATGGGGATCTGGTTCACGGTGGTCTATCTGCCGGTGGCGCACATGGTATGGGGCGGCGCCGGTTCGCTGATTGGCAGTACCTGGGGCGTGCTGGATTTCGCCGGTGGCACCGTGGTGCATATCAATGCGGGTATCGCCGGTTTCGTGGCCTGCTTGATGATCGGCAAGCGCAAGCATTATCCGCAGATGGCCATGCCTCCGCATAACCTCAACTTCACCATCATGGGCGCGTCGATGCTGTGGGTGGGCTGGTTTGGCTTCAACGCCGGCAGTGCGGTCGCGGCCAATGGTTCGGCCGGTATGGCCATGGCGGTAACCCAGATTGCCACCGCCGCTGCAGCGCTGAGCTGGATGTTCGCCGAGTGGCTGTCGCACGGTAAGCCGAGCGTGCTGGGTATTGCCTCGGGCGCAGTGGCTGGCCTGGTGGCGATTACCCCGGCATCTGGCACCGCCGGACCGATGGGCGCGCTGCTGATCGGTTTTGCTGCGGGCGTGGTCTGCTTCCTGGCCTCGACCAAGCTCAAGCGGGCGCTAGGTTACGACGACTCGCTGGACGTGTTTGGCGTGCATGCGGTCGGCGGTATTCTCGGTGCCATTCTCACGGGCCTGTGCGTTGACAAGAGCCTGGGTGGTGTTGGCTTGGCCGAGGGCATGACCATTGGCAGCCAGCTGTGGGCGCAGACCAAGGGCGCGCTGTTTACCATTGTCTACTCCGGTGTGCTGAGCTTCTTGATTCTCAAGGTAATCGATGTAGTGATCGGCCTGCGGGTGACCGAGGAACAGGAAACCGAGGGTCTGGATATCGCGCTGCACGACGAGCGCGGCTACAACCTCTAAGGATGTGGCGGGCGGATATCGCGTGCCGGCAAGGCGCCGGTGTCCGTCCAACATCGCATGCAGGCGCGGATTTCGGTTATATTCCCGCTCAGGTTTTGGTTTTGGATTAGGCGAAACGCCAGAGGGTATCCATGAAGCTAGTCACTGCAATCATCAAACCGTTCAAACTGGACGATGTGCGGGAAGCGCTATCGAGTATCGGCGTCCAGGGGATCACGGTCACCGAGGTTAAGGGTTTCGGTCGCCAGAAGGGCCATACCGAGCTGTACCGGGGTGCCGAGTACGTGGTCGATTTCCTGCCGAAGGTGAAGCTGGAAATCGCCGTTGACGATGGCCTAGTCGATCAGGTGGTGGAAGCCATCTGCACCGCGGCCAACACCGGCAAGATCGGTGACGGCAAGATCTTCATTTATGACCTGGAGCGCGCGATCCGGATTCGCACCGGTGAAATCGGACCGAGCGCCTTGTAAATCGCGCCGCGAGGCGCAGGCAGCTACAGGGCGGAGCTACGGCTCCGCCCTTGCTGTTTGCAGCGGGCAAAAAATGCGCGACTGGCGAGCATGTCCGGTGTGTGCCGTGGTGAATCTGTCGTGACTGAGATCCCCGAAACGGGCGCGGCGTCGCCGCTGATCGTGCTGCGGGATGCGGCGCGCGGCGTCTGGCTGCGCTTTGGCGGGCCGCGCCGCCTGCTGGTGGCCTGGCGCGTCGAAGAGGTATTGCCGTGCCTGGCCGAACTGGAGACCGCAGTAGCTGCCGGTTTGCACGCAGCCGGCTTTATTGCCTACGAGGCCGCACCGGCCTTTGATCCGGCACTGCAGGTGCGCCCGCCTGAGACGCAGTGGCCCCTGCTGTGGTTTGCACTCGGTCCGCCGCCGGAACCCTTCGCATGGCCCGCGCCGCCGGTCCCCGTGATCGCGCCAGATTGGCGGCCGGACCTGACAGCGGCCCGTTACCGGCAGCGGCTGCGCCACATCAAGGCGCTGCTCGGCGCAGGCACGGTCTATCAGGTCAATTTCACCTATCGCCTGCGCAGCACCTTGCGCGCTGATCCTTGGCTGTTCTTCCAGCAGCGGGTAGCGGCGGAGCAGCCCCGCTATGGCGCCTACATCGACGGCGGCGACTGGGTGCTAGCTAGCCTGTCACCGGAACTTTTTTTCCGTCTCGATGGGCAGTGCATCAGCTCGCGACCGATGAAGGGCACGGCGGCGCGGGGCCTGTGGTATCAACAGGATATGGCACAGGCTGCGGCGTTGCGGGCATCGCCTAAGGAACGCGCCGAGAATCTGATGATCACCGACATGGTGCGCAACGACCTGGGGCGCATCGCCACGCCGGGCAGCGTCACGGTGCCCGAACTGTTCGGCGTTGAACGCTACCGCAGCGTCTGGCAGATGAGCTCGACCGTGTGTGCGACCACATCGGCATCGCTGAGTCACATTCTCACCGCGCTGTTCCCGGCCGCATCGATCACCGGCGCCCCCAAGGCCATGGCCATGGCGACCATCGCCGCCCTGGAAACCAGCGCCCGGCACAGCTACACCGGCGCGATCGGCTTTATCGCCCCGGCGCGCCAGGCCCAGTTCAATGTGGCGATCCGGAGTCTGTGGCTGGATCGGCGTCAGGGTCAGGCTGAATATGGGGTGGGTGGCGGCATCGTCTGGGATGCGCGGCCGGCACAGGAATGGCGCGAATGCCAGATCAAGGCCCGCGCCCTGGGTTCGACAGCGGTGGAGTTCGAGCTGCTGGAGACGCTGGCCTGGACGCCGGCCGAGGGCTATCGACGGCTGTCGCGGCATCTGCTGCGCCTGGCGCGATCGGCGGCCTACTTCGCCTTCAAATTGGATCAGTGCGCAGTTCGCCGCGCTCTGGCCAGACTGGTGGCGCGCTTGCCACCGCAACCGCATCGTATCCGCCTGCAATTGAGTCGCGATGGTACGCTGCAGCTCTCATTCCAGGCCTATGCGGTGCTGCCGGCCATGCTGCAGCGCATTATTCTGGCGCGAGCGCCCATCGATCCAGCCGATCCGTTCCTCTACCACAAGACCACGCAGCGCCGTGTGTACCAGCAGGCTCTGGCGGACCGGCCCGGCTGGGACGATGTCCTGCTCTACAACAGTCGCGGTGAAATCACCGAATCGACCATCGCCAACGTAGTGGTTGAGATCAAGGGTGTGCACTATACGCCGCCCTTGCGCTGCGGGCTGCTGCCCGGCACCCATCGCGAGGCGCTGCTGGCGTGCCGGCAGCTTCGTGAGCGGGTGCTGACGGTCGAGCAGCTGCTGAGCGGCGCCCGGATCTATTTGATCAACTCGGTGCGCGGTATCGGGCAGGTCGAACTGCAGGCCGGCCCGGACTAGCACCGCGTAGCGCGGTTGCGGCTGTCAGGAGGGCGTGGTCAGGCGCAGGGCCTGGGACAGGCTGTCCAGCTCGGTCATGCTGGCCTGCACCCGTAGCAGTGCATCAAAGGCCTGATCACGGTTGATGCCGAGGGTGAACATGGCCAGCGCAGGCAGGCGGTTGTTGTTTTCCTCGCCGAGGCCGATGTGTTGCAGCAGCCGGTTGGCGATCAGCACCAGATTGGCATATTCGGCGTGCGGCTGGGTGCAATCCTCGCTGTGATGCCAGCGCACTGCGGCGATGACCTCCTCAGGCATCGACCAGGCCTGCATCAGCCAGGCGCCGATATGCCAGTGCTCGACACCCAGCACATAGCGTTCCACTGCGTTCAGCGCCACGTTGCGGTTAACAGCCAGGAAGCGGTTGAACAGGAAAAAGCGCGCCGGCAGGACGTGCCCCAGCACCAGATAGCCAAAATCGTGCAGCAGACCGCACAGATAGGCCAGTTCGGGGCGGATATTGATATCGCCAGGCAGCAGCTTGGCCAATTCACCGCTCAGCGAAGCGCAGTAAACGCTATGGCGCCAGAAGGCCTCCAGGCCGGCTGGCCCATCAACCGGCAGGTGGAAGGTCTTGCCTATGCAGGAGCCAAGCAGCAGGTTGAGCGTGTTATCGGGGCCGAGGATGCGCTCGACCGCTGTTTTCAGCGAGTCCACCGTGCCGTGATAGCCATGCAGGGGTGAGCGTGCCCAGTACACGACTTGGGCAGCCAGACTGGGGTCCTGCTCGACGATTTGCAGAATGTCGTCGATCGCGAGCTGCGGGTTGCTGCGCAGGCCGAGGATTTGCTGGACGGTCTGGGGCATGATCGGCAGCTCGGTGATGGCCTCGATGCCCTCGCGCAACTGCATGGGTGTGTAGCGCCGGGTGAGGTTGACCAGGTTTTGCGGGGTCAGCGCTTCCTGGTTGATCATAGTGTCCAGATCATCGGTCGACACTGCAAACTGCGCCCAGCGTGCCCGGGAGAGCATATGGCGGAAGTCAGCGCCGCGCATGCCAATCAGGGCTTCGCTGCCGCCGCTATCGAAGTAGATTTCCTCGTCCTCGTCGATTAACAGGCTGGTATCGACCAGGGCTGGCACTCCAAAAGCCTCGGCCAGGGGCGGGTGAGAGTAGGCGGCGCAGCCCTGATCTTTAAAAAAACTCAGGGTGTCGGCGCCATAGAGGGGTTCCAGATCGCGCTGCAGCACCTGGCAGATCAGTGAAAAATCCAGCATGTAGTTGCAGGGCAGGATGGCCATGACCAGGCCGGTGTCGTCGCGCAGCAGGACTGTGCGCGCCATCCGCCGTGTTGGCAATTGCAGTTGTGCGGCGCTTTGCCAGAGTGTTTCACAGGATGGGCTGGCAATCAGCCGATAGGACAGATGCCGTTGATCAAGAAACGTCTGGACGGTCGCGGGCAGGTTCATTGGATCTTGGCGGCAACCGTGGTTTGGGGTAGCGGCTGCAGGGCCGTCGGCGTTGCTGCGGTGGCTGGCTTGGCAACGCGTTTGGTTGTGCCAGTCGAAGCGGTCGAGTGCTGCGCGGGTGCCGTACTGCGGGTAGCGGCGGTCCGTGTCCTGGTATCGGTCTCGCTAGGGGAGGTGCGCTTATGCGCGGGTGCCGTACTGCGGGTAGCGGCGGTTTGGGGCTTGGTAT
>OFRV01000031.1_pt1 | contig 22272 bp, 16 predicted proteins | sample 1543231 | NCBI WGS metagenome assembly OFRV01 (sample SAMN05442499, study PRJEB24371) | freshwater metagenome | isolation source: Freshwater Lake | place: Canada: Niagara | collected 2013-08-21 | reverse complement strand
CATTGGCACCGATAAGCCGGCTGATACGCCATGAACCGATCGCAGCAACAGGCATGGGTTTAGCGTTGCTGCTGGGCGGAGGTGGGTTATTTATGCGTAGCCGGTGGCGCTTTTCATCGCCAGGTCGCGCCAGGTCGGCATCCGTGCCCAAACCTGAACTGCTCCTGCATGGACTCTGCGGCCCGTTCGCTGGCAATACGCTGGAATTGCCAACCACGCCGCTGGCGCTAGGCCGTGATCCGCGCCTCTGCCAACTGGTGTTTCCGGCTGAATGCACCGATATCGGTCGCCATCACGCGCGGCTGTGGCGTGATGCGCAAGCTGAACGCATTTGGCTGGAAGACTGCGGCTCAACCAATGGCACCTTCCTCGACTCCGGCGAACGACTATCGCCGCATCAGCCCCACAGTCTGCTGCCCGGCACCCGTTTTTACCTCGGTAGCCAGGCATTCCAGTTTGAAATCACCCACGCACCACACCGACCGGTACGACCGGGACACTCTCCACGCGCATAACCTTCACCCGGTCTATCGATTACCCTCTCCCGGAGGGCGAGGGCATAGATTTGTTGCGCACAGCTTAAACCGTCATATTCCCGGCCTTATCAGGTTATGACCCGAAAGCCATACCGAACGCGCACAACCTACGCCATCGCCACCCTGACCGTCTCCTGCACCTAGCGCAGCAGCGCCTCCAGTTCCGCCGCCGGCACTGGCCGACCCCAGAGATACCCCTGCAAGCAATCGCAACCCTCGGCCAGCAGCAGCGTCCGCTGCGCCTCGGTTTCCACACCTTCGGCCACCGTGGTCAGACCCAGACTCTTGGCCAGACGGATGATCGCAGTGGTAATAGCAACATCGTCATGATCACCTGGCAAATCCTGGATGAACGACCGGTCGATCTTGAGCGTATCCAGCGGGAAACGCTTCAGATAACTCAGACTGGAATAGCCGGTGCCGAAATCATCCACCGCCAGACGCACGCCCATATCCTTAAGCTCGCGCAGATCCACCCGACTCTGCTCGATGTCCTCCATCAGCATGCCCTCGGTCAACTCCAGCTCCAGGCAACTGGCCGGCAAACCGCTCAACTGCAGCGCCCGCGCCACCGCCGCCACCACCGCGCGCCGCCGGAACTGCACCGCCGACAGATTAACGGCCACGGGCCGCACCGGCAGACCCGCCGCCCGCCAGAGCTGATTGCGCCGGCAGGCCTCCTCCAGCACCCAGGCACCCAGCGGCAGAATCAGACCGCACTCCTCAGCCACAGGAATGAACTGCCCCGGCGACACCAGCACGCCATTGCTGCGCCAGCGCACCAGCGCCTCATAACCGATCAAGGTCCGGTCAGCGATGCAAAATTGCGGCTGGTAATACAACTCGAACTCGCCCTGTTCCAGCGCACGACGCAGGCGATTTTCCAGCGACAGCCGCTCATGCGCGCGCGCATCCATCTCCGGCGTGAACAGCCGATAGCTGTTGCGGCCCTCATCCTTGGCGTAAGCCAGCGCCAATGCGGCGCTGCGCAGCAGAGCATCGGCATCCTGGCCATCCTCGGGATAAATGCTCACGCCAATGCTCAGGGTCAGCACCAGCACCTCATCGTTATCAAGCCGATAGGGCCGGGACACCGCCTGCGCCAAACGATCAGCGGTCACCGCTGCCTGATGACTGCGATCCAACAGCGGCAGCAATACCACGAACTCATCACCACCATAACGGCTGACTGTCTCATCGGCGCGCAGGGCCTGGCACAGCCGCTGCGCCACCTCACGCAAAATACGATCGCCATCCCGGTAGCCAAGCGAATCGTTGATGGTCTTAAAGCGGTCCACATCGAGAAACAGCACCGCCACACGATGACCGGCATGGGCCGCCGCCGCCAGCGCCTGCACCAGACGATCGCGCAGCAGGGTGCGATTGGGCAGATCTGTCAGTTCGTCGTGCTCGGCCATATGGCGCAACCGGGCCTCGGCGGCACGGCGCTCATCAGCCTCGCGACCGGCCAGCGACCGGGCATCATCCAGCGCTGCGGTACTTTGCTGCAGGGCCTGGGTGCGCGCCAGCAGATCACGCCGGTAGCCCGAAATCAGACTCTTCATCCAGCGGGCATGCAGGGCCGAAAACAGCGCCGCCGCTGCCGCTGCCAGCAGCACAATCAGCACCGCCGTGCTAACGCGCCCGCGCAAACTGTTCTGGTTAACGGCGCGCTGCTGAGCCAGCGTGGTTTCCAGATCATCCAGATACAGGCCAGCGGCCACGGTCCAGTTCCACTGCGGCATATGGGCCACATAGGCCAGCTTGGACTGCGGCAATTGCCGCTGCACATCCTCGGGCCGAAACCACTCATACTCCAAAAAGCCGCCGCCCTGACGGCCAAGGCTTATGATCTTTTCAATCAGTGCCTGTTCGCGCGGGTCCTGCAGCGTGCGGTAGATGCGGCCCCGCGCGTCAGGATTGCCCGGCGAAACCAGCACGGTGCCATCGTCGGCGATGATCATCATGTAGCCGCTCAGACCAAAGCGAATGCTATCGATCCAGTCCAACGCTTCGCGCTGCAGGTCAGCACGGAAGGTACTCAGATATTCGCCAGTGCCAATCAGCCAGTTATAGGGCTCAAACAGGCGCACATAGGCGATCTTGTCTTCCATGCGCAACGGGTCGGATGGCGCATACCAGCGATAGCGCGAGAAACCCTCGCCGACCGGGGCGCGCGCCGCCCGCACCAGATCGCGCATGATGTAGTGACCGGTATCATCACGGTTGTCCCACAGCGAACTGCCCTCGCGCTGCGGGGCCGTCGGCAGCAGGATGCAGGTACCCTGCAGATCGTCGATGAAGAAATAGCCGCGACCGCCGAAAAAGCGCAGCGGCCGCAAGGTCTCGACGATCAGCTGCTGCAGCGCAGCCGGATCGCGCCGCCCCTGTTCCCGCTCGTAGAGTGTGGTCGCTACCTGATAGGCCTGATCCACCTCGGCGCGAATCTTGTCCTTGAGCAGAGCCTCGGAACGGTCGCGCAGGTGTTCAAGGTAGCTTTGGACGCTTTCCACCTGCCGCACCAGTTGCGCGCGATGCCCGCGCATGAATTCCGCTTCCATCGCCTGTACATGGCCTTCGAACAGGCGCACGTCATGCAGAATGAAATAGGCACCCAGCACCAGCGCCAGGGTCAGCACCAGGGCCAATGAACCAATGAACTGCAGACGGGACAGGCGGTTTTCTTCGTTCATGGGGAGCGCGGTGGAATGAAACTGCACAAAGTGGCCGTGAAAGGCCTTAAGTATAACGGGCATTAGACAAAGCGCAGCGTGCAGCGCACAAGCGGGCCGCCCGGCACGCTGCTGTCCGATCGGTTTTCGATATCAACGGAAAAGCCGCTTGCCCGAGCTTGGATTATGCTTGAATTGTAGTTTGCATTCGTCAGCGCATTCCGTATTCCGGGATGTTTCTCGTTCGTGCATCGCTCAGGAGAGATTGCCGTGTCCACGCCATCCGCCCATCAGAATCTTTATGAACTGGCCGCGCAGGTCGGGATTGGTCTGCGCACCCGGGGCCGGACTCTGGCCATCGCCGAATCCTGCACCGGCGGCTGGATCGCCAAGGTCGCTACCGACGTGGCCGGCAGTTCAACCTGGTTTGATCGCGGCTTCGTCACCTACAGCAATGCCGCCAAGGTTGACATGCTGGGCGTACATGAAACCACGATCGCTGCCCATGGCGCAGTCAGCGCTGAGGTGGTCGCCGAGATGGTCGCCGGTGCCCTGGCGCGCAGCGGTGCCGATATCGCCCTTGCCGTCAGCGGCATCGCCGGTCCCGAGGGTGGTGGTCCTAACAAGCCGGTAGGCACGGTCTATCTGGCCTGGGCGCTGCGCGGCGGCCCGGTGTATGCCGAGGACCGGCTGTTCAGCGGCGACCGCGATGCCGTGCGCCTGCAAACGGTCGCGACCGCCCTGCAAGGGGTGCTGGATGTCCTTGCCCAGCAGTGAGCCCGGCAGTGAACCCAGCCGCCGCCTGTTTCTGGCCCTGTGGCCCGATGCGACGGTACGCGCGCAACTGGCCGGCCTGGCGGCGGAAGCGGCGGGCGCGCGCCAGATCGCAGCCGCCGATCTGCATCTGACCCTGGTCTTTCTTGGCGCCACCCCGCCCGCACGCCGCGCCGATTATGAAGCCGCACTCGCCAATCTGCCGGCGCTGGAACTGGAACTGTGCCTGGACCGCTACGGCTACTGGCCGCGCACCGGCATTCTCTGGCTGGGACCGCAGCACACGCCGGCGGCGCTGCTCGAATGGGTCGCGCTCCTGCACCAGCGCTTGGCCAACTGCGGCTTTCTACCCGAGCGCCGCCCCTTTCAAGCCCACGTGACCCTGGCACGCCGCTGGCCCGGCCCGGCACCGCAAGCTGCACCATCCCGGGCACTGCACTGGCCGGTGCGCGATCTGGTTCTGGTCGAGTCGCTCGCCCAGCCACATGGAGCGCGCTACCGAGTGCTGCGCCGCTGGCCCGGGGACTAGGTTCGGTGCGCAGTTCTATGGAATAATCGCTGAAAACAACCGGTTCCGCAGCATCAGCATTGGCCGGCTGTTCACCTTGACCCGGAGTGTGTGGAATGGATGACAACAAGAAAAAGGCGCTTGCTGGCGCCCTGACCCAAATTGAACGCCAGTTTGGCAAGGGCGCCGTCATGCGCCTGGGCGACACCAGCAGCGCGTCGCGTGATGTGATGACGGTCTCCACCGGTTCGCTGGGCCTGGACATCGCCCTGGGCATCGGCGGCCTGCCACGTGGCCGGGTCACCGAAATCTACGGCCCCGAGTCCTCGGGTAAGACCACACTGGCCCTACAGGTGATCGCTGAAACCCAGCGTCTGGGCGGCTGTGCAGCCTTCATCGACGCCGAACATGCCCTGGACCCGATCTACGCCGCCAAGCTGGGCGTCAATGTCGATGATCTGCTGGTTTCGCAGCCCGACACCGGTGAGCAGGCGCTGGAAATCGCCGATATGCTGGTGCGCTCCGGGGCAGTCGATACCGTGGTGGTCGATTCGGTAGCGGCACTGACGCCCAAGGCCGAAATCGAAGGCGACATGGGCGATTCGCATGTCGGGCTGCACGCCCGCCTGATGAGCCAGGCGCTGCGCAAGCTCACCGCCAATATCAAGCGCTCGAACACCCTGGTGATCTTCATCAATCAAATCCGCATGAAGATCGGCGTGATGTTCGGATCGCCGGAAACCACCACCGGCGGCAATGCCCTCAAGTTCTACGCCTCGGTACGCCTCGACATCCGTCGCACCGGCTCGATCAAGAAGGGCGATGAGGTGATCGGCAACGAGACCCGGGTCAAGGTGGTCAAGAACAAGCTGGCCCCGCCCTTCAAGCAGGCCGAATTTGAAATTCTCTACGGCGAAGGCGCCTCGCGGCTCGGTGAAATCATCGATCTGGGCGTCAAGGCCGGGCTGATCGATAAATCCGGCGCCTGGTACAGTTGTGCCGGCACCCGCATCGGCCAGGGCAAGGAAAATGCCCGCGCCTATTTGCGGGAAAACCCGGAACTGGCCCGCGAACTGGAAAACAAGATTCGCGCCCACTTCCTGGAACGCCCCGAGGCAGTGCCGGGCACTCTGGAACAGGACAGTGCCGCGGGCGAGTCCGGCAGCGATGAGCTGGACGCGGACCTGCTCTGAGCGCGGCGCCGCCGATCCCGCCACCCTGCGCGCCAAGGCGCTGGACTTGCTGGCCCGCCGCGAGCATTCCCGCCTTGAGCTGCGGCAGAAACTGGTGCAGCGCGGCTTTGCCACCAGCGATATTGAGCCGGTACTGGATGCGCTGGCTGCAGAAGGTCTGCTCGACGAGCGCCGCTACGCCGAACTCTATGCCTGTAGCCGGGCCGACAAGGGCTATGGGCCGCTGCGCATCGCCCGCGAGCTGCGCGAGCGGGGCATCCCGGATGCACTGACCGAGGCGGCGATTGCGGCACTCGATGACTTCTGGATGCCGAAACTTCGGGAACTGCATCGCAAACGATTCAAGTCCCAAATGCCCGCTCATGCCGCTGACCGGATGCAGCAAAGCCGGGTGTTGCGCCAGCATGGCTTCACTCTGGACCAGATCCGCCACCTGTTCGAACCCCTCACCTGAACCGCGTCCATCCACCGACTCGAACCACGACCATGATCCGCAGCGCCGACCTTCGCAAACTCTTCCTGGACTATTTCCGCGACCACGGCCATGAGGTGGTCGCCAGCAGCCCGCTGGTGCCGCTCAATGACCACACGCTGCTGTTCACCAACGCGGGCATGGTGCAGTTCAAAGACGTCTTCACCGGTCGCGACCCGCGCCCCTATCAGCGCGCCGCCACCGCCCAGCGCTGCGTGCGCGCCGGTGGCAAGCACAACGACCTGGAAAATGTTGGCTACACCGCCCGCCATCACACCTTCTTTGAAATGCTGGGCAACTTCAGCTTCGGCGACTACTTCAAGGCCGATGCCATCCGCTTTGCCTGGGAATTCCTTACCGGTGTGCTCAAGCTGCCGACCGACAAGCTGTGGGTGACCGTCTACGAAACCGACGACGAGGCCTATCAGGTGTGGGCCGACGAGATTCGCGTGCCCCGCGAACGCATCGCCCGCATCGGTGACAAGCCCGGTGGCAAGCGCTACGAAAGCGACAACTTCTGGGCGATGGGCGATACCGGCCCCTGCGGCCCCTGCTCGGAAATCTTCTACGATCACGGTCCCGAGGTAGCCGGCGGCCCACCCGGCACGGCCGATGCCGATGGCGACCGCTACATCGAAATCTGGAATCTGGTGTTCATGCAGTACGACCGCAGCGCTGATGGCACGCTGACGCCACTGCCCAAGCCCTCGGTGGACACCGGCATGGGCCTGGAACGGCTGGCGGCGGTGATGCAGGGCGTGCACAGCAACTACGAGATCGACCTGTTCCAGCGCCTGATCGAAGCCGCCGCCGCCGCGACCGGCGCGACCGATTTGCAGGCCAGCTCGCTCAAGGTCATCGCCGACCACATCCGCGCCACCGCGTTCCTGATCACCGATGGCGTGCTGCCTTCCAACGAAGGGCGCGGCTATGTGCTGCGGCGGATCATGCGCCGCGCCATCCGCCACGGCTACAAGCTCGGCGCCGCCGGCAGCTTCTTCCACACCCTGGTTGGGCCGCTGGTCGCGGAAATGGGCGATGCCTACCCGGAACTGGCCGCCAGCGCCGCCCAGGTCAGCCGGGTCATCGAACAGGAAGAGGAGCGCTTTGCCGAAACCCTCGCCCACGGCATGAAGCTGCTGGAAGAAGGCATCGCCGCTCTGTCCGGAGACACGATTCCCGGCACTACCGTGTTCAAGCTCTATGACACCTACGGCTTTCCGGTCGATCTGACCGCCGATATCGCACGCGAGCGCGGCCTGCACCTGGACATGGCCGGCTTCGAGCAGGAAATGGCCGCGCAGCGGGAACGCGCCCGCGCCCACAGCCAGTTCGGCGTGCGGCAGAACACGGATCTGGGCCTCAGCGGCAGCACCGAATTCCATGGCTATGAATACCTGGACGAGGAAGCCACCGTGCTGGCGCTGTTCCGCGACGGTCAAGCGGTCGAGACACTGAACACAGGCGAGGAAGGGCTGGTGGTGCTGGATCACACCCCGTTCTATGCCGAATCCGGAGGTCAGGTCGGTGATAGCGGCCATCTGCACGCCGAGGGCGTAAACTTCGCGGTTCGCGACACCCGCAAGCAGGGCGAGGGCCTGTTCACCCATATCGGCGTGCTCGAACAGGGTACGCTGCGCCGAGGCCAGACCGTGCATGCACAGGTCAATGCCGAGCAGCGCCAGGCAACCGCCCTGCACCACTCCGCCACCCATCTGCTGCACGCGGCCCTGCGCCAGGTGCTCGGCAGCCACGTCAGCCAGAAAGGCTCGCTGGTCGATGCGCAGCGGCTGCGCTTTGACTTCGCCCACTTCGAGCCCTTGAACGCCGAACAGCTGGATCAGGTCGAGCGCCTGGTTAACGCCCAGATTCGCGCCAACGCTGCCGTGGAAACCACCATCATGGCTCCGGAAGAGGCCATCGCTACCGGGGCCATGGCCCTGTTCGGCGAGAAATACGGCGACCGGGTGCGCGTACTGCGCATGGGCGATTTTTCCACGGAACTGTGCGGCGGCACCCACGCCCGCCGGGTCGGCGATATTGGCCTGTTCAAGATCGTCTCCGAGGGCGGCGTGGCCGCCGGGGTGCGGCGCATCGAAGCCGTGACCGGTGAGCGGGCGCTGGATTACATCGCCGCCCTGCAGGAGCGTGCCCGTCAGGTGGCGCAACTGGTCAAGGGTGACCGCGACAACTTCCCCGACAAGGTGCGCCAGCTGCTGGACCGCAACCGGCAACTGGAAAAGGATCTGGAACAGCTCAAGGGCCGGCTGGTCAGCGGCCAGGGTGCCGATCTGCTCGGTCAGGCAGTGGCGGTGAACGGCATTCAGGTACTGGCGGCGCGCCTTGATGGCGTCGATGCCAAGACCCTGCGCGAAGCGGTGGACCGCTGCAAGGAACAGCTCAAGGCGGCGGCGGTGGTCCTGGCCACAGTCGAGGAGGGCAAGGTGCGGCTGGTCGCGGGCGTGACCGCGGCGGAAACCGCGCGCATCAAGGCCGGTGAACTGGTCAACCAGGTCGCCCAGCAGGTCGGCGGCAAGGGTGGCGGCCGTGCCGATCTCGCTCAGGCGGGCGGCACCGATCCGGCCGGACTGGATGCCGCGCTGCGCGCCGTGCCGGACTGGGTACGCGCGCGGCTGGCCTGAAACACCGGAGTCCGGGCAACACGGCAACCCCCGCGCGCCCACCGATCTCCATGTTCCGTTTCCGGCGCTTCCCGGCCTACGGTCGCAGCTATCGCGATGCGACATGGGAATTCTTTGGAGATTAGCGGCCTTTCGTTATAATCGGCCGCCTTATGCCCCGGTGATGCTTAGCACCGCCGGGTATTTATTCCCGATTCTTTTCCTCCTTCAAGCTTTAGCGGTAGGGACAGCATGGCGCTTATCGTGCAGAAATACGGCGGTACCTCGGTCGGTACCAGCGAGCGGATTGAAAATGTCGCAAACAAGGTCATCGGCTGGCGCGACCGTGGCCATCAGGTGGTCGTGGTCGTGTCGGCGATGAGCGGCGAAACCGACCGCCTGATCGGACTGGCCAAGTCGATCACGCCGCGCCCCAATCCTCGGGAACTGGATGTACTGCTGGCTACCGGTGAGCAGGTCACCATCGCCCTGCTGTGCATCGCTCTGGAGAAGCGCGGCTACCCGGCCCGCTCCTATACCGGTGGCCAAGTGCGCATCCTGACCGACAGCGCCCACAACAAGGCGCGCATCCAGGACATCGAGGCCGCAGCCATGCGCGCCGATCTCGATGCCGGGCGCGTGGTGGTGGTCGCCGGTTTCCAAGGCGTGGACGAGAACGGCAACATCACCACGCTCGGCCGGGGCGGTTCCGACACCACCGGCGTGGCCCTGGCTGCGGCGCTCAAAGCCGATGAGTGCCAGATTTACACCGATGTCGATGGCGTCTACACCACCGATCCGCGCGTAGTGCCCGAGGCGCGCCGGCTCGACCGCATCACCTTCGAGGAGATGCTGGAAATGGCCAGCCAAGGCTCCAAGGTGCTGCAGATTCGCTCAGTGGAATTCGCTGGCAAACACAATGTCCCATTACGAGTGCTCTCGACCTTCCAGGACGGTCCGGGCACACTGATTACCTTTGAGGAAGCGTTCGAGGCGCAAACGATGGAGAAAGTGCTGATTTCCGGTATCGCGTTCAACCGCGACGAGGCCAAGCTCACCGTGCTCGGCGTACCCGACCGGCCCGGCGTCGCCTTCAGCATTCTCGGCCCGGTCTCGGCGGCCAATATCGAAGTCGACATGATCATCCAGAACATCAGTCGCGATGGCACTACCGACTTCACCTTCACCGTCCACCGCAACGACTATGAGCGGACGCTGGAAATCCTGCGCGAGCATGCCACTGCGCTAGGCGCACGGGAAGTCTCCGGCGACCACCGGATTGCCAAGATTTCCCTGGTTGGCATCGGCATGCGCTCGCACGCCGGCGTGGCCAGCCAGATGTTCGGCGCGCTGGCCAAGGAAGGTGTCAACATCCGCATGATCTCCACCTCCGAGATCAAGATCTCGGTGGTTGTGGATGAGAAATATCTGGAGCTGGGTGTGCGCGCCCTGCACGAGGCGTTCGAGCTGGACAAGGCCGCCTGAGGCCTTCGCGAAGGGATCGGTGGCGACCTCGCCCCGATCCACCGCCGCGCAGGGATTGATGACAGATGCGGACTGTCGAAAAAAACCGCAAGACGACCTGGTGCTGTTGACGAAAACAAGGAGAGCTTAAATGTTGATTCTGACGCGCAGAGTTGGAGAAACACTCATGATCGGCGACGAAGTCACCGTGACCGTACTGGGTGTAAAAGGCAATCAGGTCCGCATCGGGGTCAATGCCCCCAAGGACATCGCGGTGCACCGCGAGGAAATTTATGAGCGGATCAAGCGCGAACAGGACAACGCCGCGTCTATCAACACGCCCTCGCAACCGGAAATCTAATTAGGGCTTTACGCCAGTATCTTTAGGCGTTATCCTTAAGAACTCGATACCTGCTCAGCAGGCGATTCCCGGAGAGATGGCCGAGCGGCTGAAGGCGCTCCCCTGCTAAGGGAGTATGGGGTCATAAAGCTCCATCGAGGGTTCGAATCCCTCTCTCTCCGCCAAATCCCAATTCAGTAGTATCGGTTTGAGCCTTGACAAGGTTTCATTGATTCCTGAAAATATGCGTTCACAGTTTTTGCGCCCGTAGCTCAGTTGGATAGAGTACCTGGCTACGAACCAGGTGGTCGGGAGTTCGAATCTCTCCGGGCGCGCCAAGTAAACAGGGCCTGAATCTCATGATCCAGGCCCTTTTTATTTGCCCGTTATTTGCCCGGTGTGTGCAGCCGCTGGTGCAGACTCCAGTCAACAAGGCGCCCCCATCACCCGGAACCACGCGGCGCGAGCGGTTGCCACAGCAGTTCCCAGCCCGGCTCACCGGACGCGGCAGCCGCAGCGCTAGCCACGCCGAGACCTGGAACCACCAGCAGCACATCCTCCCGATACAGCAGGGGCAAACGCTCGCGCTGCCACGGCGGAATACCCGCCTCCTGCAACAACTTCTTCAATTCCTGCCCGTGGGCGCGACCGACCGGATGAAAGCGCTCACCGCCGCGCCGAAATCGCACCTGCAATACCCCGCCCGTTAACAGCCCAGCGCGCAATCCCGCACCAACCGTCTTCTGCATGCGCAGGCCGCCCAGATTCGGCACTGTCAGCGGCGGCCAGACATCATCAGCCTGCGCACGCCAGAGCAGGATTTGCCGCGCATCATGCGGTGCCTGCGGCGACAGTGCATATAATACCTCGCGATAGCGGCGCACCTCGCCACCCGGCCAGCATACGCAGGGATTGCGATCGGCAGCAGCGTGTAGCGTGTCGTGAAGAATCCGTGCCAATTGCCGCGCATCCGGCACGGGCAAGCGCAGGCAACGCAGCCAATAGCGCAGCAGATTGCGCTGGCGCGGCTCGGCAAGTTCGCGCACGACACGGATCGACAGACCCTCGGCATCGCTGCGGGCGGCGCGCAGGTCGCGTTCCGCCTCGACATCCAGCCACGCGGCTGTTTCGGCGCAATGCCGGGCGGAGCGCGCCAGGGTTCGCTGGACCGCTGGCCAGCGCTGGCGCAGCAATGGCATCACCCGATGGCGCAGGTAATTGCGATCAAAGTCGGTGTTGGCGTTGCTGGCATCTTCGATCCAATGCAGCGCATGCGCCTGTGCATAGGCCTGCAGCACGGCACGGTCGACATCCAGAAACGGTCGCCGCAGCCAGCCCCGGCCAAGGCGACTGACTGCCGGCATCGCTGCCAAACCATGCGGACCGGCACCACGCAGCAGTTGCAACAACAGGGTCTCGGCCTGGTCATCACGGTGATGGGCCGTCAACAGGGCGGCATCCGGCCCAAGCTCAGCGGCGAATGCTGCGTAGCGGGCACGACGCGCGGCAGCTTCGGGACTTTCTCCCGGTGCCGGCTGGGCATCGACCCGGCAAATGCGCAACGGCACCTGCAAGGCCTGGCACACAGCGGCGCAATGCTCGCCCCAGGCAGCGGACGCGGCCTGCAGGCCATGATCGACATGCAGCGCCTGCAGCACGCAGCCCAGCCCGGCGGACTGCTGCATCGCCAGCCAATGCAGCAGGACATGGGAATCCAGACCGCCACTGTAGCCGACGATCAGGCGGCGGATGTGGGGATGGGCAGCCCGCCACGCCTGGATCTGCTGCTGGGCGCTGATCAAGACGGCAAACACGCAGCGGGTTGACGACTCGACAATCCTGCCCTAGCCCTCGCCCTTTCTCAACAGGGCGGCTACGCTGCTTTGCCAGGTCGATTGCAGGGAAGGCATCAGCGGCTCGGCTTCGCGGAACACCCCGTAACCCATCAGCCGCTGATAGCGCTGCTCCAGGCGTTCATCGACCGTCAGCGCATCCAGTTGTCGCAACTGCTCCAGCAGCGCCGCGCGCAGGTGCTCGGCCATGCGCGCCATGTCGCGGTGCGCGCCGCCGGGCGGCTCGGCCACAATCGTATCGATCAGATTGAGCTTGTGCAGCTTGTCGGCGGTCAGGCCCATCGCTTCGGCAGCATCGGGCGCCTTATCGGCGCTCTTCCACAGAATCGCCGCGCAGCCCTCCGGGGAAATCACCGAGTAGGTACTGTATTGCAGCATCAGAATCCGGTCACCGACCCCGATCGCCAGCGCCCCGCCGGAGCCACCTTCGCCGATCACCGTGCAAATCACCGGCACCCGCAGCCGGCTCATTTCAAACAGGTTACGCGCGATGGCCTCGCTCTGACCGCGCTCCTCGGCGCCGATGCCCGGATAGGCGCCCGGCGTATCGATAAAGGTCAGCACCGGCAGATGAAAGCGCTCGGCCAGCTTCATCAGGCGCAGCGCCTTGCGATAGCCCTCCGGACGCGGCATGCCGAAATTGCGATAGATCTTCTCCCGGGTATCGCGGCCTTTCTGGTGACCGATCACCATCACCGGCCGCCCCTCGAAGCGCGCCAAACCGCCGACCAGGGCATGATCATCGGCAAAGGCACGATCCCCATGCAACTCCTGGAATTCGCCAAACAGGCGCTCGATATAGTCCAGGGTGTAGGGCCGCAACGGATGACGGGCGATCTGGGAAATCTGCCACGGTGTCAGGGTGGCGAAGATCGAATCGGTCAGCGCCTTGCTCTTGGCTTCGAGCCGGGCGATCTCATCGCTGATATTCAGATCCTGCTCGCTGCTCAGGTGGCGCAACTCCTTAAGCATCGCCTCCAGCTCAGCAATCGGCTTTTCAAAATCCAGGCAGCTATTGGGATTCATTCCTTCACTCCTTCACCTCGGGCAGCCGTACCGCCAGATAGAGCGATTCGTTGTCGCGCCGCACCAGAATGGGCACCGCCTTGCCCGCCGGCAGTTCGCGGGCCATCTCAACGAACTGGCTGGCACTTTTTACCGGCACATGGTTGATCTGCAAAATAATATCTTCCGCATACAGGCCGGCGTTCTCGGCCGGACCCTCTTCGATGCCGGTGACCAGCACACCCTGATCATCTGGCCCCAGGCCCCGGCGCTGCTCGTTGCTCAGATCGGCAACGGTGACATTCAGGCGCAGATCGCTATGCTCGTCCATGGTGGTGAGGTTTTCTTCAGTAGCCTCCAGGCGGGCGATGGTGGCCTTGATTTCCAGCGGCTCGCCATTGCGCAGGATCGACATGGCCACGGTCTTGCCGACCGGCGTCACCCCAATCATGCGTGGCAACTGCGAGGAATCCTCGACCGGCTCACCGCCATAGCGCAGGATCACGTCACCCTGCTTGAAGCCGGCACTGGCCGCAGGACTGTCGGGCAGAATCTGCGCCACCAGCGCGCCCCGCGGCCGGTCGAGCTTGAAGGCTTCCGCCAGATCATTATTCACCGGCTGCAGCAGCACGCCCAGCCAGCCACGGGTGACCTCGCCAGTGGCCTTGAGTTGATCGACCACCTGCATCGCCAGCTTGATCGGAATGGCGAAGGACAGGCCCATGTAGCCGCCGGTGCTGCTGTAGATCTGCGAGTTGATGCCGACCACTTCGCCACGCAGGTTGAACAGCGGGCCGCCGGAACTGCCCGGATTGACCGCAACATCACTCTGGATAAACGGCACATAGGTACCGCTGGGCAGATTGCGGCCAACCGCACTGACAATGCCCTGGGTAGCGGTGTGCTCCAGGCCGAACGGCGAGCCAATCGCCAGCACCCACTCACCAACTTCCAGGGCGTCGGAATCGCCGATTTTGACTGCCGGCAGGTTGTCGCCCTCGATCTTGAGCACGGCAACATCGGTCAGCTCATCGACACCGATCACCTTGGCCGGCCGTTCGCGCTGATCGCTGAGGCGAATGATGATCTTGTCGGCATCCTGGGCAACGTGGGCGTTGGTGAGGATGTAGCCGTCGGCGGAAATGATGAAGCCCGAACCGAGCGAGTTGGCCTGACGATCACCGGGCAGTTCCGGACGTTCCTGAAAGAAGCGCTTGAAGAACTCCTGATAGGGATTTTCCTTGCCGGGCAGTTCCGGCAGGCCCGGCGTGCGCGGGCGGCGATTCGGCGCTGGCGCCTGGGTGGAGCTGATGTTGACGACCGCCGGCTCGTTTTGCTTGACCAGCTTGCGAAAATCCGGCAAGGGTTGCGGATCGGCCGGCTTGGCCGGAGCGACAGCGGACCAGCACAGCGGTACCAGCAGTACGCACGCGTGCAGCAGGCGACGGGGGACGACATTCATGGAAACAGCGATCTCCTGGGTCAGGCAGCGCGGAATGGCGCACGAAGCGCCCTTCGGCAGGCTCAGGGCAGCGAGGACGGGTGTGGGCACACGGACCGGGCAACAGCAGAGGCATTGCCACGGGATGATCAGACGGTTAACTCATCGTGCGCATAATATAATTCAAAATCAGAACCCGGCGGGAGCAATAGCGCCTTCCCGCATATCCAGCGACGCCATGGGGCGACCTGAACCCTACAGGGGGTAAAAGATGGAGCAGCAAATGGGCAATGCGGGGCAAGGCATCAATGACCATGACAAGGCGACCCAGTATCTCTACGAACTGGCGATCAAGCTGCTGGAACTGGGCGGGTCGGACATTTTCGTCACCGCCGGCAGCGCGCCAGCGCTCAAGGTCAACCAGGATGTGCATCGCCTCGGCGAGCGCCGCCTGACACCGCAGCAGACTTCGCTGCTGGTGCGCTCAATCATGAATGACCGTCAGGCGCGCGAGTTCGACCGTGAGCACGAGGTGAACTTTTCGCTCAACTTTCCCGATGTCGCCCGTTTCCGGGTCAGCGCCTTTACCCAGCGCGGCAGCGCCGGCATGGTGCTGCGCCTGATCCAGCAGCGCATTCCGACCATCGAGGAACTGAACCTGCCGCCCATTCTCAAGGATATCGCCCTGACCAAGCGCGGCCTGGTGATCTTTCTCGGCGGCACCGGCTGCGGCAAGACCTCGTCGATGGCGGCCATGCTCGATCACCGCAACAGCACATGCCGCGAGCACATCGTCACCATCGAGGATCCGATCGAGTTCTTCCACCGCCACAAGCTATCCCTGGTTGACCAGCGCGAGGTCGGCACCGACACCGAATCCTATACGGTAGCGCTGAAAAATACCCTGCGGCAAGCGCCCAACGTGATCATGATTGGCGAAGTCCGCGACCGCGAGACCATGGAACAGGCGATCAACTTTGCCGAAACCGGTCATCTGTGCCTGACCACCCTGCACGCCAATAACACCGATCAGGCTTTCGACCGCATCATCAACTTCTTCCCCGATGAGAAGCGCGCCCAGGTGCTCATGGATCTGTCGTTTAACATGAAGGCCTTTATCTCGCAGCGCCTGTTGCCGCGCGAGGATCAGAGCGGCCTGATTCCGGCGGTGGAAATCCTGCTCAACACGCCGCTGATGGCGGAATTGATCTTTCAGGGCCGCTTCAAGGAGATCAAGCCGGTGATGACCCGCTCCAGCGAGTCGGGCATCGTCACCTTCGATCAGGCGCTGTTCAATCTCTACGAAAGCAGCCAGATCAGCTACGAAACCGCGATCCGCCATGCCGATTCCGCCAATAATCTGCGCCTGCGCATCAAGCTGGAAAGCAAGCGACCCCAGCCCCAGTTGCTGGGCGAGGGTCTGCTGCAGATCGAAGCCGAGCAGCGCCGCCGCTCGCCCTGAACCTACACTTCGCCATAGCGGGCACCGACGCCGATCCAGCGCCGAATCAAGGGCTCGACCCGCTCGGGCGCAGCGCGCAGCAGATGATCAGCCGCATAGCGGGCGGCATTGAGCAGATCCTGATCACGCAGCAGATCGGCGACCCGCAGAGTGCGTACCCCGGTCTGGCGGGTGCCGAGCACCTCGCCGGGACCGCGCAATTCCAGATCGCGGCGGGCAATTTCAAAACCATCGTGGCATTCGCGCAGCGCCGCCAGCCGCGTATGGGCCACCGCCGACAGCGGCGGCCGGTACAGCAGTACGCAACTGCTGGCGGTGGCGCCGCGCCCCACCCGCCCGCGCAACTGGTGCAACTGCGCCAGCCCGAGCCGCTCGGCGTTCTCAATGATCATCAGGCTGGCGTTGGCTACGTCCACACCGACCTCGATCACCGTCGTCGCCACCAGCAGGTCGAGATCGCCGGCCTTGAAGGTCGCCATCACGGCTTCCTTGGCCGCCGCCGCTAGCCGGCCATGCACCAGACCGATACGCAATTCCGGCAGGCGCTCGGCCAGTTGCGCGGCGGCAACCGTCGCCGCCTGGCATTGCAGCGCTTCCGACTCCTCGATCAGCGGGCACACCCAATACGCCTGGCGCCCAGCACGGCAGGCCGCACGGATGCGCTCGATGATCTCGTCGCGGCGAACGTCGGGCACGGCCACGGTCTTCACCGGCTGGCGACCGGGCGGCAGCTCGTCGATGATCGAGGTGTCCAGATCGGCATAGGCGCTCATCGCCAGGGTGCGCGGGATCGGCGTGGCCGTCATGATCAACTGATGCGGACAGCCCCAATCACCACGGCCCTTCTCGCGCAGCGCCAGACGCTGATGCACACCGAAACGGTGCTGTTCGTCAACGATCACCAGCGCCAGCGCGGCAAAGCTGACCGTTTCCTGAAACAGGGCATGGGTGCCGATTGCAACCTGAATCTCTCCCGCCGCCAGCCGTTCCAGCAGACTGCGGCGCGCCTTGCCGGTCAGCCGCCCGGTCAGCCAGGCCACTTCCACACCCAGACTCCCCAGCCAGTCGCGCAGATTGCGATGATGCTGCTCGGCCAGCAGTTCGGTAGGCGCCATCAGCGCCGCTTGGGCGCCGGTTTCCACCGCACGCAAGGCCGCCGCAGCCGCAACCACGGTCTTGCCTGAGCCAACATCGCCTTGCAACAAACGCAGCATTGGCCGTGGCTGGGCCAGATCCTTGCCAATCTCGGCCAGCACCCGCTGTTGCGCGGCCGTGAGTGCAAACGGCAGCCGCTCCAGAAAACGCTGGCTGAGGCCACCGGGTCCGGCCAGGGCTGGCGCGCGCTGGCGCTGCACCTGCTGGCGCAGTTGCCGCAGGCTGAGCTGATGGGCAAGCAGTTCCTCGAAGGCCAGCCGCCGCCGGGCCGGATGGCGGCCACTTTCCAGCTCGGCCAGACTGGCATCGGCCGGTGGCTGGTGCAGCACCCGCAGCGCTGCGCCAATGGTCGGCAGTTGCAGCCGCGCCAGCAACGCCGCCGGCAGCAGTTCCGGTAACAGCCCTGCACTCTCCAGTTGCGCCAGGGCCTGCTCGACCAGAGCGCGCAGGGTGAACTGTTGCAGGCCGGCAGTGGCTGGATAGAACGGGGTCAGCCGGTCGGTCGCCGGCGGCGCGTCCGCATCCAGGCGCCGGCACTCGGGGTGGATCATTTCCAGCGCGCCGTAACCCTGGCGGACCTCGCCAAAGCAGCGCAGCCGCGTACCGGGCTGGCCGAGCCACTGCTGCTGGGCGGGACTGAAGTGGAAGAAGCGCAGCAGCAGGCTGCCGCTGGCATCGCGCAGATGGCAGAGCAGGACGCGTCGGCCCCGGCTGCTGATTTCACTGCTGAGCACCTCGGCCTCGACCTGGGCTTCCTCGCCGGGGCGCAACTGCGCGATCGGGGTGATGCGCGTGCGATCCTGATAGCGCAGCGGCAGGTGCAGCAGCACATCCTCGATGCTGTGCATGCCCAGCCGGTGCAACCGTTCGGCCAGTCGCGGCCCGACGCCCTGCAGAGCCGTTACCGGCAGCGCATCCACGATGGACGGTGGCGGTGCTTCACACAGCTTGGATTTGACATCCTCCCCGGCCTGAAGGCCGGAGATGCCTACGGCGCTCAGGCGCGGCATTGAGCCACCCCTGAGTCGCTTCGGTGGGTTCCTGCTGCTGGCGACCTGACTGCATCGCTCACTGCACAGGCGAACCGGGCGTGTCCCGCCCTTAGTACATTGATCGCGCCGACCACATCGGCGTTTTCCTCGAAGCCACATTCCACACACGCAAATCGGGCTTGCGTCTGCCTATTGTCCGCCGACACATGGCCGCAGCACGGACAGGTCCGGCTGGTGTTCTGTGGCGGCACCGCGACCAGGTACCCGCCGTTCCACGCCGTCTTGTAGTCCAGTTGGCGGCGGAACTCGAACCAGCCTTGATCGAGGATCGCTTTGTTCAGACCGGACTTAGCCCGAACGTTTTTACCCGGATCATCTGTACTGCCTGCCGCCGACCTGGACATGTTCCGCACCTGCAAATCCTCGATACACACCATCGCGTGGTTTTTGCTGATGGCGGTCGAAGTCTTATGCAGGTAGTCGCGGCGGGCGTTGCCGATGCGGGAATGAATACGCTGGACGCGGGCTTTCGCCTTTTTCCAGTTGCTGCTGAATTTAGTCTTGCGACTCATCGCCTGCTGCGCTTTGCGCAAGCGCGTTTCGTGACGCTTGAAGCTGTTGAGCGGTGCGTAGAACGTGCCGTCCGAGAGCGTGGCGAACCGGGCAATGCCCATGTCGATGCCGACCGCATCCCCCTGTGGAATGGGCCGCTCAACCTCACGCTCGGTCTGGATGCTCACGAACCACTTGCCGCATGACCGGCTCACGGTGATGTTCTTTACCGTTCCCAGAACCTCCCGGCTCTTGCGATAACGCAGCCTGCCGAGCTTGGGCAGAAACAGGCGGTTGTTGGTCTGATCGAGCTTGATCTGTTTCGGGTCGGGGTAGCGGAAGCTGTCGGACCGGCCTTTCTTCTTGAAACGCGGGAAGTCGGCCCGCTGGGCGAAGAAGTTGCTGTAGGCCCGCTCCAAATCCTTGAGCGTCTGTTGCAGCGGATGCACGGGCGCATCCGCCAGCCAAGCAGTGTCCACGCTGTTGCGCCACTCGGTGAGTAGCTTGCACAACCCAGCGTAGCCGAGCTTCTTCTCGCCGCGCGCGTAGCGCTCCTTCTGCACCGCCAGTGCCTTGTTGTAGACGAACCGGCACGAGCCCGCGAAGCGGCGCATTTGCCGCTCCTGCTGGCCGTTGGGCATCAAGTCGTACTTGAAGGCTTGAAGTCGTTGCATAACCCAATCAGACTCTTGGTCTATGAATAATGACAACCAAATTAGACACGGACGGCACTGCGTTTTCAAGATGCACGTCCACTTGGTCTTTGTGGCGAAATATCGCCGTAGAGTATTCGATGGCGATGCTATCAACCGGCTGCGCACGATCTTCGCCAAGGTTTGCGCCGACTTTGATGCGCAACTGATCGAGATGGACGGAGAGGACGATTATGTTCACCTGCTTGTGGAGTACCCGCCGAAGGTGGCGGTCTCCACCCTGGTGAACAGTCTCAAAGGCGTATCCAGCCGCCTGCTGCGCAAGGAGCGGCCCGACATCCAGAAACGCTATTGGAATGGCGTGCTGTGGTCGCCGTCCTACTTCGCTTCAAGCTGTGGCGGGGCGCCCATTTCCATCGTGCGCCAGTACATCGAACAGCAACAGACCCCACCCTGAACCAAAACCCAAGGACGGCTTCGCCGTCCGCGCTATCCTTCCCCGCCCTGAACGGCGGGGCTTGTCGCGCACCGGGTCATCGCCGCTCAGCACCGCCCGGGCGTCATGCCGGCAGTTCCAGGAAAAAGGTCGTGCCCTGACCGGCCGCGCTCTCGATCCAGACCCGTCCGCCCATGCGCTGCAGCGCCTTGCGCACGATCGCCAGACCAATCCCGGTACCGGGATAATCCTCAGCACGCTGCAGACGCTGGAAGATCTCAAAAATGCGTTCGTGAAAGCGCGGGTCAATGCCAATGCCGTTGTCCTTCACCCACAGCGTCACCACGCCCTCACCCGCCTGACCACCGATCTCCACTTCAACCGGTACACCGGCACGACCAAACTTGAGCGCGTTATCCAACAGATTGCGCAGCGCCTGACGCAGTCCGTCCAGATCAGCACGCACCTGCAGCGCCGGCACCGTGATCTGCACCATAGCCCCCTGCCGCTCAATCTCCGCCGCGCAATCGGCCACAATCTCGTCCAGCAGCACCCGCAGATCCAGCAGGCCGCAATTCAGGGCGCGCCGCTCCATCCGCGAATAGGCCAGCAGGTCATCGATCAGCGTAGCCATCCGCTGTGTACCTTCGCGGATATTGTGGACAAACGCCCGCCCCTCGTCGTCAAGGCAGACGGTGTATCCATCAAGCAGCAGGCGGCTATAACCATCAATACCGCGCAACGGCGCCTTCAGGTCATGCGAAACCGAATAGGCGAAGGTTTCCAGTTCCTTGTTAGCAGCCTCAAGCTGCGCAGTGCGCTCGTGGATTCGCGCTTCCAGATCGACATTCAACAGGCGATATTGATTTTCACTCTGCCTCAGCAAGGTTTCCATCTTGCGCAGAGCCACATTATCCTGATCCAGCTTTTGATTGACTTCGCGCAACTGGATAACTTTTTGCTTGACCATGCGCCGGAGTATGAAACTCCATATCAGGATAAGCAGGGTCACCCCAACAAGGCCATAGAAAAGATTTATCAGGATGGCAAACATCCGGGTTTCTTTTTCACGCCGCAGCTTTTCCGGATCAAAAACCAGATCATCCATATTGAGCGGATTTTTCAAAATGCCGATCCCACGCATCAACTGGTACATATGAGCCCAGCGATTTGGATTGACATGGCCAGTTTCAACCACCCCAAACAAGGCCAAACTTATCACGCCATCAATCTGGAAGCGATTATAGTCACGCAGATTTCCGCTCACTGACTTGTCGTTACGCGGCAGTTCATCGGCAATACGGTCTGCGATTTGATGCGCATGCGACAAGGCATACACCCAGCCTTTCAGCGTCGCCTGCACAAAGCGCTGCACCTCTTCCGGGTCACGGTCAATCCTGTTGCGCAGAGTAAACAGGGAATCCCCATAAAAATTGATTCCGTAGCTAATCGGGCGCAGGACTTTAAATCGGATACCTTTCTGCGCCAATGTATAAGGCAAGGTGATTCGATAACCGGGTATGGCATCAACGCGACCTGATAAAAAATGTTCCACGCCTGACTCATGTGGATAGGGTGTTACTTTCTGCGGATCAATGCCCTCGGAAAGCAGCATCGCCTGCAGCTCGACATCGATGAGATCATTAACCCGGCGCGCTACCCGCAGATTCAGCAGGTCTACGGGTGATTGAAGACGGGTATCTTCCCTGGCATAAAATTCTGCGGCGCTTTGCTGAAAAATGGACGCCAGCACCACCAGTGGAATACCCTGATCCTGGGCAATCAGAATATCCGCCGCGCCCACGCCAAAATCCGCCCGGCCCTGGGCGACTTCCTGCGTCGCACTGATAATCCTGCCTTCGGGCGTAATCGCGGAGCGGATTTCAACCGCGAATCCAGCCTCCTGGTAATAGCCCTGCCACTGCGCCGCATAGTAGCCAGCGAACTGGGATTGATGATCCCAGCGCAATTGCAGCACGACGTTTTCCAGCGCTTGAGCATCGGTCACCAGAAAGAGCAGCAGGATACCGAGCAGAACATGGCATTTCATGCCGGCAGTTCCAGGAAAAAGGTCGTGCCCTGACCGGCCACGCTCTCGATCCAGACCCGTCCGCCCATGCGCTGCAGCGCCTTGCGCACGATC
>OFRV01000030.1_pt1 | contig 22395 bp, 20 predicted proteins | sample 1543231 | NCBI WGS metagenome assembly OFRV01 (sample SAMN05442499, study PRJEB24371) | freshwater metagenome | isolation source: Freshwater Lake | place: Canada: Niagara | collected 2013-08-21 | reverse complement strand
GGCTTCCAGTTCAGTGCGGCGCTTGAGATAAAGCGCGAAGCCGGCAGCGACATAGAACGGTTCGACCAGGCTCATGCCGCAGAAGCCGACCAGGTTCAGACACAGTTGCCCGAGTGCAGTGTCATCGCTGAACAGGTCGAGCAGATCCAGCGCCACGAAATCCGGTATCAGCATCCACACCAGGGCGATCAGGGCCAGATCAAGGCCGATCTCCACAGGGGCGCAGATCACGGTCAGCCACACCGCCGGACCGCGTCCCGGCTGGCCGAGCGTGCGCTGCCGCTGGCGCCGGGCCTTGCCGCGCAGGTGTTCCAGTTGCGAAATCGGCAGGGTGAAGCTGCGCGCCAGATCGAAACGCCGCCACAGCAGCGCGGCCAGGGCCTGCTGGCGCAGCACCAGCGGCAGTGCGCGCCCGATCCGGCGCAGGCTGGGCAGATCGCCAAACAGGACATGGCTGAGCAGATACAGCGGCGCGCGGTCCAGCAGCGGTTTCAGCCACCACAGCAGCCACGGAATCAGCCACCAGCGCTGCCAGCAGAGCAGATGCAGGAGCACAAACAGCGGCAGCGCCACGCTGAACCAGGCGCCATACAGCGGCCCGATCCAGCGCCGCGCCAGCGCCACGCCCAGATCGGTCGCCTCCCAGGGATTGCGCGGCCGCAGCACGGCGGTCACGGCTTCAAGGCGCATGGCGACCGGCCCGGGTCAGGTACAGCGCCACCAGCAGCCAGCCGGCCATGCCGACCGCGTACTTGATCTGCGCCGGAATGGCGTCGTTGGATGACCAGAATGCCTCGATGAACGCCGCCAGCAGCAGCAGAACGCTCATGCCGATCACCAGACGCAGGCCACTGGCCGCCGCCTGCCGCAGCGCTTCCACCCGCTGCTGGCGGCCCGGCGCTATGACTGCCCAGCCCAGTTTCAGGCCGGCCATCCCGGCCAGCACGATCCCGGTCAGCTCGAACGGGCTATGCCCGGCGACGAAGGTGTAAAAGTTTTCGGTCAGGCCGCGCGCGCTCAAATAGCCCGAGACTGCGCCAATCAACAGGCCGTTGAACAACAGGATGAAGGCCGCGCCCACGCCGCAGAGTGCACCGCCGGCGAAGGTGCGAAAGCCCAGGCCGATGTTGTTGTGGATGTAATGGCCGAACATGGCCAGATTATCGCGGGCATCGCGCTGGGTGGCCGGTTCCAGGCTGTACATCGCCTCCAGATCGGCTACGGCCTCGGTCGGCAGCAGGCTGTAGATCAGCTCCGGCGCGGTGTAAACCGCCATGGTCATGCCCAGCAGCGGCAAGTAGAACAGCGTCGCACACAGCCAGAACAGGGCGGCATCGGCGCGCACCCGTTGCGGAAAGTCGGCGCTGATAAAGTGCAGCAGCGCCTGCCAGCGCTGTTGCGGTGCCCGATAGAGCTGCTGATAGGCGCGCAGGGCCAGTTGTTCCAGCTGTGCCCGTAGCGCCGTGCTGTAGCGGCGCTGGCGGGCAAGCGCCAGGTGCTGGCAAATCCGCCGGTACGCAGCGGGCAGCTCGGCTACCGGCAGTGCTGTGATCGGCGTGGCCTGTTTCGGCGTGGCGCGCCGTTCCAGCCGATCCAGGCATGCGGCCAGGGCCTGCCAGTCGCTGGCATGGCGCTGTTCGAACGGTCGCTGTCTCATTGCAGGTCCCCAAGCAGCCAGCGCGCCTGGGCCTGCAGACGCTCAACGCCGGCGCGGCCGCGCAGACCGGTATAGTCGGCCAGCAGGTCGGCCAGTTCCTCCTGACGGGCCGGATTGAGACTGGCGGCGCGCTCGGCGAAATCGATCAGCAGTTGCTGTTCGTCGGCCTGCAGTGCGCAGGGTGGCGGCAGTGCCGGACCGGGTGGCAGACGCGGCGCGGCCGGCGGCGGTTCGCGATAAATCACCACCGTAGCGGCGGCCAGATCGCCGAGGCGCTGGAACTTGCGGTTGCTCAGCAGGGTGACCAGGCCCAGACCATACAGGACCGGCAGGAAATCCACCGCCCGCAGCAGATTGCGAATCAGCGCCCCCGGCCAGTCCACTGGGGTACCGTCGGCGTGCATGACCTGCAGATTGAGCGCCTTCTTGCCGGGTGTGGCGCCCTGGGCGTAAACCTCCCACAGCGCTGGATAGATCCACTCGGCGATGAACAGGGCAATCAGCCACAGGCCCCAGCCGCCGCGATCGAGCAGCGCCAGCAGCATGAGCAGGGCCCACAGCACGCCGTACTTGATCAGGTTGTCGATGATCCAGGCCAGCGCCCGCGCCATCGGCCCGGCCACCCGCAGGCGCACATCAATGCCTTCGGGCGTCTCGATGGCATGCAGGGTATCGAGCAGGGCGGGTGCCGACATCGGGCGCGCTGATCCGGTGGAAGAATGCGTAAAGCATGGCACGGATCAGCGCGGTGGAACAGTTGCCCGCGGGCGGAGCGGTTTTAAATTGCGGCAATCTGGACAGGCTCTTAGAATCGCGCCAGGCCGCGTTTTGGCGCATCTTTCGACTTCCGCCCTTCTGCTTGAGAGTAACCCCTGCCCATGCATGCCAGTCCTTACCAGCCGCCACGCAGCGCGCTTGCGCCGCCGGTCAGCACCGAGTACGGCCCGGTGGGTTGGTTCAGTACGCAGGGCCGCCTGGGTCGGGTGCGCTATATCGGCTACGCAATCGGGCTGGTCATACTGATCAATGCCGCAGCCCTGCTGCTCGGCGGGCTGGCCGGGCTGGCCGGGCTGGCCGGGCTGTGGGTTAAAAATAGCAATGACTTCTTCCAGTGGCTGTTCGGCGGCGTGCTGGGCGTGCTGGGTGTGGCAGCGCTGCTGATGTCGCTGCTGTTCACCGTGCGGCGCCTGCACGATTTCGATGCCAGCGGCTGGTGGTCGCTGCTGCTGCTGCTGCCGCTGGTCAATCTGGTGCTCTATCTGCTGCTGCTGATCATGCCCGGCACGCAGGGCGCCAATCGTTTCGGCGCGCCGCCACCGCCCAACAGTACCGGGGTGATTGTGCTGGCGGCGATTCTACCGCTGTTGTTCGCACTCGGCGTGGTTGCGGCCATTGCCATCCCGGCCTTGCAGCAATTCCATCACCGCGCTGAACGGCTGCAGGGCCCCACGCAGCCATGAGCGCCATAACCAAAAGCGATGATGTCGCTATGAGCATTAGTGTTGATCTGGGTCAGGCCATTCACGCCCTGTCCGATGCGCTGGATCTGGTGGGCGTGGATCAGGTGTATCACGGCAAGCGGGTCGGCTTCATGGTCCTGCACTGTGGGCAGGCGCTCGGCCTGGACGATGCGGCGCTGGAGGATTTATTCCATGCCGGCCTGCTGCATGATTGCGCGGTGTCCTCGACCAGCGTGCACCGGCATCTGGTCAATGAACTGGACTGGGAGGGCGCTGAATTTCACTGCATCCGTGGCAGCGAGCTGCTGGCGCAGTTTGCGCCGCTGGCGCATCTGGCGCCGATCGTGCGCTATCACCATACCCACTGGGATGAACTGAGTAGCCTGAATGTGCCGCCCGAGATCGCCCGCTGGGCCAATCTGGTCTATCTGGCTGATCGGGTCGATGCCCTGGCCGCGCCGCATTATGAAAAGGATCTGCTGCTCAACCGGCAGATGATCCGTCAGAAGGTGTGGGGCTTGGCCGGAGCCTTTTTTGCGCCGGATCTGGTGGCGCTGTTCATGGATCTGTCCGATAGCGAGGCGTTCTGGCTGAGCCTGGAGGCGCGGCATCTGGTGCGCTTCCTGTACGAGCGCGAACGCCATGCCCGGCTGGTGCCGCTGAGCTTTGCCGAACTGAGGAAGCTGGCGCTGCTGTTCGCGCGTGTGGTCGATGCCAAGAGCCCCTACACCATGGAGCACTCGCTGGGCACGGCGCGGCTGGCGCGGCTGCTGGCCGAGCGCGCCGGATTGTCGCTGCCGGTGTGCGAGAAGATTGAAGTGGCGGGACTGCTGCATGATCTGGGCAAGCTGCAAGTACCCGATGAGATTCTGGAGAAAACCAGTCCGCTGACCGAGGCCGAGCGGGCGCTGGTGCAACGGCACAGCTTCGAGACCTATCAGATTCTGCGCGGCATCACCGGGCTGGAGGATGTCACGCTGTGGGCAGCCTATCACCACGAAACCCCGGACGGGCGCGGCTATCCCTTTCATCGCCGCGGCACCGAGCTGACCGTGGAAATGCGCATCATTGCCGTGGCCGATGTGTTTCAGGCCCTGGCGCAGAAGCGTCCCTATCGCCAGCCGCTGTCGCCGGCGCGCATTCTGGATATGCTGCGGGCCTTCGTGGACCAGAACCGCCTGGATGGCATGGTGGTGGATCTGGCCGGTCAGGATGTCGAGGCCAGTTGGCGGGCGGCGACCGGCGCGGAGTCCTTCACCGCATGGTCGCGGAAAGTGATCCCGCTGCGCTAGGTCAAGACGCGTGACGATTGCCGTTGTCGCTGAAAAGCCAGCCGTGGCGCGCGATATCGCCAAGGTGCTCGGCGCCCGCCAGCGTGGCGACGGGTTTCTGCACGGCAATGGTTATGTGGTGACCTGGGCGGTGGGACATCTGGTGCGGTTGGCCGAGCCGCAGGAGATGAATCCGGCCTGGCAGCGCTGGCAGCGCGCGCTGTTGCCGATGCTGCCGGAGCATTGGCCGCTGGTGATCAGTGAGCGCACCCGCGCCCAGTTCGAGGTGGTGCGGCGCATCCTCAATGATGCCGCCATTGAACGCATTGTTTGCGCGACCGATGCCGGGCGCGAAGGCGAGCTGATTTTCCGCTATCTCTATCAGGCCGCCGGCTGCCGCAAGCCGTTCAGCCGCCTGTGGATTTCCTCACTGACGCCGGACGCGATCCAGAAAGGCTTCCAGACCTTGCGCGATGGCCGCGAATTCGAGCCGCTGGCCGCTGCCGCACGCGGGCGCAGTCAGGCCGATTGGCTGGTGGGCCTGAATCTAAGTCGCGCCTATACCCTGGCCTGTGGCACGCCCGGCGACGAGGCGCTGTCAGTCGGGCGGGTGCAGACGCCCACCCTGGCGATGGTGGTCGAGCGCGAGCTAGCGATTCGCGCCTTTGTCGCCGAGGAGTATCGGGAAGTGATGGCGGTTTTCGCGTCTGCTGCCGAGGATGCCCTGGCCTACGCCGGTACCTGGTTTCGCGGCGCGCGCCCGGAGCCCAAGGCCAAGCGTCTGCCGGCTGATGGCGAGGAGGCGGAACGCATCATTGCCCGCGCCCGCCAGGGTCGGGCGGTGATTGAAGCGCGCAGTGCCGAAACCCGGCGCGCCGCACCGCCGCTGCTGTATGACCTCACCGAACTGCAGCGCCACGCCAACCGCCTGTATGGCTTCAGCGCCCAGACCACGCTGGATATCGCCCAGGCGCTTTATGAACAGCACAAGCTGATCAGCTACCCGCGCACCGATAGCCGCCACCTGTCCACGGCAGTCGCCGGTACGCTGGCCGCCGTGGTCGCGGCGATCGAGGAACCTTATCGCGACCGTCTGGCCGCGGGCAGCGGGCAGCGGCCACTGGGCGCGCGCTTCGTCGATGATGGCAAGGTCAGCGATCATCACGCCATTATTCCCACCCCGGTGCCGGTCCGCGCCCGTCTGAGCGCGCAGGAACAGAAGATTCATGATCTGATTTGCCGGCGGCTGCTGATGGCCTGGCATGACGAGCATATCTGGGCGGTGACCACGCTGATCACCGCGATCAGCAGCCGGCAGGCCGATGGCGCGCCCCTGATCGACCGCTATCACAGCAGCGGCACGGCGGTCGAGCAGATCGGCTGGAAGGTGCTGGAGGTCAGCGGCAACAAGCCAGTGGCGAAATCCGCCGCGGCCACGGCGCGCAAGGCCAAGGCTGCGAATGCCGCTGAGACCGCTGAGACCGCTGAGACCGCAGATGCCGAGCAGGCGCTGCCCGCCGGGCTGAAGGTGGGTCAGGTGCAGCACGTGCGCGAAGTACGCGCCCTGCTCAAGCAGACCCGGCCGCCGCCACGCCTGACGGAGGCAGCGCTGTTGACCGCAATGGAAACCGCTGGCAAGCAACTGGAGGACAAGGAATTGTCCGCAGCGATGAAGGAGCGCGGCCTGGGCACACCGGCCACCCGCGCCGAGATCATTGAAACCCTGCTCAAGCGTCAATACCTGACGCGCGACGGCAAGGCCCTGCAGGCCACCGAGCGCGGTCTGCGCCTGATTGCGTCGGTGCAGGCGCCGATCAAGAGTCCCGCCATGACCGGCGAATGGGAAGCACGCCTGAAACGCATCCAGCGTGGCGAGGATAATCTGGCCGATTTCATGACTGGCATAGCCGAGTTCGTCGCCCAGGCGGTGGCCGCGGCCTTTGCGCTGCCACGTCCGGCAGCGCCCGCAGCCTTGCCGGTGCCGTCAGCGCAAGCAGCACCGCGCCGTGAACCGGTCCCGGCGACACAACTGGAGACGCTATTGCGCAGCGTGTTCCGGCTGCCGAGTTTCCGACCCTATCAGGCGCGCATCTGCCAGGCGGTCACCGAGGGCCATGATGTGCTGCTGGTGATGCCGACCGGCGCCGGCAAGTCGCTGTGCTTCCAATTGCCGGGGATCGCCCGCGCCGGCACCACGCTGGTGGTGTCGCCGCTGATCGCGCTGATGGAGGATCAGGTGGCCAAGCTGTGCGAATTGGGTCTGCGCGCCGAGCGGATTCATTCCGGTCGCGATCGCGCCGATTCGCGTCAGGTGTGCATGGACTATTTGCAGGGGCAGCTGGATTTTCTGTTCATTGCCCCGGAGCGGCTCAGTGTGCCCGGCTTTCCCGAGATGCTGGCCCGGCGCAAGCCGACGCTGATTGCGGTCGATGAGGCGCATTGCATCTCGCAATGGGGCCACGATTTCCGTCCCGATTACCGCATGCTCGGCCGCCATCTGCCGCTGTTGCGACCGGCGCCGGTGATCGCCCTGACCGCTACCGCGACCGTGCAGGTGCAGGATGATATTGCCGGGCAGCTCGGATTGAGCGCGGCAACCCGTTATATCCACGGCTTTCGCCGCCCCAATCTGGCAGTGGAAACCGTGGAGACACCGCGCGGCGTGGCGCGGCAGCAGACGGTGCAGCAGATTCTGGCCGCTGCGGCGCGCCGGCCGGCCATCGTCTACGCGCCGACCCGCAAGGACACCGAGGCGCTGGCTCTGGAACTGGGCGCTGATTATCCAAGCGCCGCGTATCATGCCGGCATGACCGCGCAGGAGCGCGAGCGGGTCCAGGGCCAGTTCAGCGCCGGGCAGTTGCAGGTGATCGTGGCCACCATCGCCTTTGGCATGGGCATCGACAAGGCCGATATCCGCACCGTGATCCATACCGCACTGCCGGGCAGCGTCGAGGGGTATTATCAGGAAATCGGCCGCGCCGGGCGCGATGGCCAGCCGGCCCGGGCGATCCTGCTGTATTCCTACGCGGATCTGCGCACCCATGAATATTTTCACCAGCGCGGCTATCCCGATGTTGAAGTCCTGGCACGCCTGTTTGCTGTGCTGGGCGCGACGCCGCAGCCGCGCGAAGAGTTGCGCGACCGGCTTGGTATAGGACTGGAGCCGTTCGATGCGGCGGCGGAAAAACTGCTGGTGCACGGCGGGGCGCGGCGCGAGCTTGATGGCCAGCTCAGCCGGGGCGAGACCGGCTGGGTGCAGCCCTACCGGCAGCAGAGCGCGCATAAGCTGCGTGAGCCGCATCAGATGCTGGAATTGGCCGATCAGGCCACCGGCTGCCGGATGGTGCGGCTGGTGCGGCATTTTGGCGATAACGACGATGATCAGCCCTGCGGCATCTGCGATGTGTGCGCACCGGACGCAGCGGTGGCGCGCAAAAGCCGCTGGCTGAATCGCAGCGAGAGCCAGTGTGCCTTGCAGGTGCTGGAGTGGCTGCGCTGGCGCGATGGCCAGACGCCCGGCCAGTTATGCGAACGGCTGGGTGATGGACAGATGGAGCGGCGAGCGCTGGAACGCCTGCTGGAGGCGCTGGCCGGGGCCGGGCTGCTCGAACTGCGCGAGGATGCCTTCAGCAAGGACGGCCGGGTGATTCCCTTTCGGCGTGCCTATCTGAGCGCGGCCGGGCGCGCGGCCGGCATGACTGAGATTGGCCGGGTGCGCCTGGTGGATAAGCCGGTTGCAACACCGGTCCCGCGCCGGCGGCCACCGCGCCGCAGCGGGCCATGAGCGGTGCGGGGCTGTGCCCGACCGGTGCATGGCATGCGTTACCCTCGCGACGGTTCCAACCATCAACTGCTTGACCAAAAACTATTCATGATCCCGGAAAACGACGCCAATAAACTTGCCCATGCCCTGATGAGCATCCTGCGCCTGCTGGATCTGCTCTGGGCGATTGTGGCGGCACTGCTGATCCATGCGCTGCGCTACCGGCATCTGGAGTTGCCGTCCTGGTCGGTGCCGGTGATTCCCGGTTTCGCGCTGCTGGCCATCCACGGCTTCAGCGCTGCCGGGGTCTATCTGTTCAGTCCCAGCCAGTCGCCGTGGACCAGCATTCGCCTGCTGACGCGCAGTTGGCTGCAGAGCGCGCTGCTGCTGGCGGCCATCCTGCTGCTGGCCAGCATCGACCAGGTCGGACTGCGCTTCTGGCTGATCGGCTGGGTGCTGGTCGGGCTGGCCGGTTTTATCGTGCTGCGCCTGTTGCTGCATCCGCTGGTGCGCCGCTTTTATCGGCAGGGCGGTTTCGTAACCCGGGTGGTGGTGATTGGCGCCGGGCAAACCGGTCGCTGGGCGATTCGCCGTCTGAACCGGGTCAGCCGCAAGCTGGTGCGGGTGGTCGGCATCTATGATGATCGCTATGACCCGGATCGCAGCTCGATTCGCCAGATCGAAATGCCGCCGCTGACTATCTATGGCGATATCGATGCGCTGCTGCGATTTGTGCGTGAAAACCGCATCGACGTGGTGGTGGTGACCTTTCCCTATGAGGCTCAGGAGCGCATTCATCAACTGGTGATGAAGTTGCGGGTGCTGCCGGTGCGGATTCATATCTGCTCCGGGCCGATCAGCTACGAGCTGGATAAATCCGAAGTGGTGGACCTGGGCGGTATTCCGATGCTGCAGATTGTCGACCGTCCGCTGGAAAAGGGCGGCTGGCTGGTCAAGGCGGTTGAAGATGTGCTGGTGGCCAGTCTGGCGCTTGTGCTGACGGCACCGCTGCTGCTGCTGATCGCCGTGGCCATCAAGCTGGAAAGCCCCGGACCGGTATTGTTCGTCCAGGCACGCGGTGGTTTCAACGGCCGGACCTTTCGCATGTACAAGTTTCGCAGCATGCGCCATGATCCGCGGGCACGCTTGCTGCAGGCCGGTCCTGGCGATGCGCGCGTCACCCGGGTCGGACGCATCCTGCGCCGCTACAGCCTCGATGAGTTGCCGCAGTTCTTCAATGTGCTCAAGGGCGACATGTCAGTGGTCGGGCCGCGTCCGCATGCCCTGGAGCATGATCAGGAATTCAGCGCCATTATCGGCCAGTATGTGGCGCGGCTGCGCGTTAAGCCCGGTCTGACCGGCTGGGCGCAGATCAATGGCTTTCGCGGCCTGACCGATACCCGGGAAAAGCTGCTCAAGCGCCTCGAATATGACCTGTATTACATCGATCACTGGTCGCTGCGGCTGGATCTGTGGATCATCCTGCGCACGATCGCCGCTAGCGCAGCGGCGCAGAATGCGTATTGAGCGGCCACGGTGCTGCGCTGGGTGCCGCGAGCGCTGGGCGGCGCGGGCCGCTGCGGTCGTGGCTGCCGCAGTGTGGACAGCGCACCGCAGTGGCGGCATAAGTCTGGCTGTGGCTGAGCAGAAAGGTCCGCGCGCAGCGCAGGCAGTGGGTCAAGCGATCGGCCTTGGCCATGACGGGTCCTCGGCAAGGTGGCAGGTGGCGCCGATTAAACACCGGCCTGTGTTGCGCTATCGTGAACAGGGCGTGACCGGGCACCTGAGGTGGCGATAGGCAGGGGCAGCGCCGGGCGTTCCGTAATGAGTGAGTAGGCCGGATAAGGCGCACCGCGCCGCATCCGGCGTTGGTCTGACATGCCGGATGCGCTTCGCTTATCCGGCCTACGCGGCTGGAAGTGCCTAAATGGCCGGTGCATCACTCGATATCAATCTGAGCATTGCCAACGCGCAAGCGGTCAAAGCCGCGTTTAAGTCCCTGCAATCGCGCCTGGCCGACCTGACCCCGGTGTTCCAGGACATCGGTGAAGTCGGGCGATGGGCCGGTGATCCGGGTAGCGGGTGTTTTTGCCTGCATCTATTAGAATATCAGTACATTACTGACAAGTATTCGGAGCACGGTATTCGTGAAGCTGCTGGCTGTGGAAACCGCGACCGAAGCCTGTTCGGCGGCGGTCTGGATGGATGGCGTGGTGCTGGAGCGTTATGAATGGGCGCCACGGCGCCATGCCGCGCTGATTCTGCCGATGATTGAGGCGCTGCTGGCCGAGTGCGGTCTGCGCCCGACCCAGCTTGATGCGCTGGCGCTGGGCTGTGGGCCGGGCGCGTTCACCGGGGTGCGCATCGCGGTGAGTGTGGTGCAGGGCATTGCCTTTGCCGCTGATCTGCCGGTGGCGCCGGTGTCAACTCTGGCGGCGTTGGCCTTGGGTGCGGGCCGCGAGACCGCTGCGACCCGGGTGGCGGCAGCGCTGGATGCGCGCATGGGCGAGGTGTATTGGGGGACCTATGCCGTGACCGACGCGACCGCGACTCTGCTGGGCGTGGAGCGCTGCTGTGCGCCGGATGCCGTGAGCGCACCGGCTGCAGAGGGAGACTGGCTGGGCGTGGGCAGCGGCTGGGCGACCTATGCCGGGGTATTGGCGCAACATCTGTCGGTCAGCGCCTGGCAGGGCGACCGCTATCCGCGCGCCGGTGAAGTGGTGCGGCTGGCGGCTGATCCGGGCCGGCGTGCAACCTGGGTCAGCGCGGAACAGGCATTGCCGGTGTATCTGCGCAATGAGGTGGCGAAGAAACAGGCCTCGATCAATCCCCAGTGCTGAGCGATGCGCGTGGGGTCTTGGCAAATGGTGTGCCAGTGCTAGCATAGGCACGATCCAATGGAGAAGAACCATGCACACCGAGACCCGTGCCGATTCCGCGCACAGCAAGGCTCTGCCTGATCTGGTGGACAAGCTGCTGGATGCGCGCCAGCAGAGTCTGCTGCTGTATCAGAAACTGGCGGCGCTCAAGCCGTTTACCCAGCCCGAAACGGTGACGCACCTGCTGCGCCGTTTCCGGCAGGCCCTGATCGATTACCTGGCCCTAGGCCCGTTCGAGGTGTATCAGGCCCTGGAAGAACAGCCCGCCGATTCGCCCTATGGCCCGGCGCGCGCACTGGCCCGGCAGCTCTACGCGCGCATTGCCAACACCACCCAGGCGGCGCTGGTCTTCCATGATGGCTATGAGGGTGAGCTGTCCGCGCCGGCACTGGCCGAGCTGGGCGCAGCGCTATCGCAGCTTGGCGAGCATCTGGCACGGCGCATCGAGTTGGAAGACCGCATTCTCAGCGCGATTCGCTGCGCCGCCGACGCAGCCTGAGTACGGCTATTGCGCCACCCGTAAGGGCGCGGATCCGAAATCAGCCCGGTTGCGCCCGGCCTGCTTAGCCCGGTACATCGCCGCATCGGCGGCATCCAGCAACTGTTGCGTGCTGGCCCCGTCGCGGGGAAAGAGCGCAAAGCCGATGCTGGCGCTGACCTGAAATTGCGTGTCCTGCCAGTGAATCGGTTGCGTGATCGCCTCCAGAATGGCGCGGGCGATGCGTGGCAAGCCCTGTGCCGGGCTGTTCAGGAACAGGACGAATTCATCACCGCCATGCCGGCTCACCAGGTCCTGTTCGCGCACGCACTGGCGCAAGCGGCTGGCAATTTCCTGTAGCACCGCATCCCCGGCCTCATGACCGGCGGAGTCGTTGATCGGCTTGAAGTGATCCAGATCGATAAAGGCCAGAGCAAAGGGCGATTGCGGGTAGCGGGTGCTGTGCAGGGTGTTGTCCAGATGCTCCAGCAGCAGCGCCCGGTTGGGCAGGCCGGTCAGACGATCGTGAAAGGCCAGATGTTGCAGCAGCAGTTTCTGTTCCTGCTGCGCGGTGATATCCACGCCGACGATGACGGTGCGGGCATCGCTGTCCTGCCCAATCCGCAAGGCTTCAAACTGGTAGGTTTGCGCCGGATCGGCTACGGAGGTGAACGTGGCTTGGGCGTTGCCGTGACCGTGGGTCTGGGCCTGGTGCATCAGGCCATGCAGCGGGTGATCCGGCGCGTCCAGTGTCGGTAACAGGGCCCAGTTCTGCCCGGCCAGGGCACTGCCCGGACTGCCCAGCAGCCGGTTGGCGGTGGCATTGGCCAGCAGGATGGCGCCGTTGCTGCCGATGACGCAGACAAAACCGGGAATCGAACGCACCAGCGCCAGGGTCAGTTCATGTTCACGGCGCAGTTCGCGGTTGCGCTCATCCAGATTGCGAGTGCGCTCGGCGATGCGCCGTTCCAGGCCAGCATTGGTGGTGGTGATCGCCTGATGGCTTTCCGCGATCCGCAGCAATAACTGGTTGAATCCCTGTTGCAGGGTGGCGATTTCGCTGATGGGGGTTGCCCCCAGATCAATCTGCTGTTCCTCGCCGGTTTTCAGACGACTGACCTGTTCGGAAAAGCGCGTCAACGGTTCGACCACCAGCAGGCGTGCCAGCAGCGCCAGCGCCACGCCCAGGAACAGCAGTTGCGCAGCAATAAACAGGGCCACCGACAGGGCCGCGCCGCGCAGATGGGCGAACACCCGGCCAGTGCTGGAGGCAATGCGCAGCGTGCCCAGGGCTTCCTGCTGATTGTCCTCGAAGCGGTGATACAGGGGCTGTTGCACGGTCAGGCTCTCGGCGACTGTTTCATGCGGCGTTGTCCGGTAATGGACATTGATGCGCCCGTGCAGGTCGCTGATATCGACGGTGACCACCAGCGGATGCTCACCGATGCCGCGCGCCAGCGATTTGAGCAGATCTTCCTGATAATCCCACAGGGCCGCCGCGACGCCCGGGGCAAACGTGCGCGACAGCGCATCCAGGGTATGGACCACATCCAGGCGAATGTTGCGGTATTCGATATAGAGCTGCGCACCGGTGACGGCGACGGCGAACAGCAGATACCAGACGGCAATCCGGCGCAGCAGCACCCGTGCCAGCGGACTTGGCCGGTTCATGGCTGCGGGATCTCGCTGGGCGTTGGCGCACCGCGCAGAATACCGCTCAGTTGCGCCTGCCATTGGGCATGGCTGCTGAGATAGCTCTGGCGAAACGCGGGGTCGGTGACCAGGGCGTTGATGGCGGTGATGAGTTGCTCGCCCTGGGGGGTGCGCGAACAGCCGACCCGCCATTCCTCGCGCGCCGCTGCTTCGGTGAGGGGCAGGAAATGCAGCGGGACCGGGCTGCGACTGGTTTTCAGCCAGTAGGCAGCTTCCAGCGGATAGGCGAGCACCAAATCCACATGCTGTTGCTGCTTGGACAGCGTGGACAACAGAGACAGCGTAGAGCCTTGACCCCCTTTCTCGATCAGATAGGGCTGGCCGGCATGCTGGGCGATCAGGGCGTTGAGGCTCGGTCCGTAGCTGCGCTTGTGGGCGATGCCCAGCGTGAAGGCGCGGGTTTGCAGGACCTGGCCCAGGGACAGACGCCCATCGCGCAGGAAGGGTTCAAAGCGGCGATAGTCAGCGGCGCGGATCAGGGTGCCGTTGGTGGAGGTGTAGAGAAAGGGGTTGGAGAAATGGATGTGCTGTTCGCGTTGGGGTGTCAGCAGCAGGGCGACGGCACAGGCCAGCCGGGTGCTGGTGCTGGTGCTGGTGCGGTCCAGTGCCCGTTCCAGCGGCGCGTTCACCATAAGATGACGGTACTGCGGCAGGCGGCTTATCAAGGCCCGCAGCAGGGCGTCGCCAAAGCCCTGATCGCGTGCTGCACCAGCGAGAATGAATGTCGGGGCAAATTCCACCCGGTGCCATTCCACGGTCAACGGTTCCTGTGCCGGAACCAGAGGGCTCAGCAGCAGGGCGAACAGGATCAAGGAGCCGGACCAGACACGCAGTAGCCGCTTCATGGGATTTTTACTGGGATTTGTTGCGCCTTGCGGTGCTGATAATAGGCGTGCAGTTCCGGGGGCAACCAGGTCAGTGCAGCCCGTTCAATGGCTGCGTTCACCGCTGGACGGGCAAGCACCCGGTTAAAGGCGTCAATGAATTGCCGGCCCTGTTCGGTCTTGGAACAGCCAATTTCGCCCAGGATCATGCTGGGGGCTTCGGCGATGGGTAGAAAGGTGAACGCGTCCGGCACGACACCGGTGCGAACCAGATAGTACAGCTCGGTGGGAAAGCCGATCGTGGCATCGATCTGATTCTGGGTGGTCAGTTTTTGCAGAGTACTGGACAGCAGGTTGGCGGACACGATCGGCGACAGACGCGCCGGGTAACGGGCCAGGATGGTATCGATTTCCTCGCCATAGGAACGGCCGCTATGGATGCCCAGGCGCAGGCTGGATTGCGTTAGCAGCCGTTCCAGTTCCAGTTCACCGGCGGCGTTGAGGAACGGGGCAAAATTGGCGGCCTGCGTCCGGGTGATGATGACGCCATTGGGCAGCGCCCAGTCGGCCGATATGCTGTAGTAGGCGAAGCGCGCCCGTTCCTCGGTATACATCAGCGCCGGCTGGCAGGCATTGGGCGTGTTGCGCAGCGCATCCAGTGCCCGCGGGCCGTTGCTGTAGGTGATGCGATGGGTGAACTCCGGGGTGTTTGCGATCACCTCGCGCATGGCCGTATCGCGGTTGCCCTGACCTTTATTGGGCCCCTGGATGATATTGATCGGCGCAAAGTCGAGCACATACCAGGTCACGACCGGCTTGTCTTCGGCATTGGCGCTGGCACTGAGCAGTACCCCCAGCAGCAGGCTCAGGCAGGCACTGCGCCGTATCATGGTCATGGCGCGGGCTGTTCGGCCAGGCGGCGGCGGTAATAGGTCTGCATGCGCGCATCGGGGAGCCAGTTCAGATAGGCGCTTGCAAAAGCCGCCTGCACCTGCGGCTGGGGCAGGGTGCGTTCGATCAGCTCGATCAGTTGTTGTCCCTCGGCGGTCTTGGAGCAACCAAAGACCACCGGCATCAGTTTCCGGGCTTCGGCGATCGGCAGGATTTGAAAATTCGCCGGTACGGTATTGCTCCAGGTCAGGTAATACAGCTCCGTGGCATAGCCGATGGTGGCGTCGAATTCGTTCTGGGTGTCCAGCTTGTTCAGGTTGCTGGCCAGCAGGTTCGAGGACACGGTTTCAAGCACTTGGTCACGGTGGCGGGCCAGTATCGCGTCAATGTCCGCACCGTAGGAACGCTTGGCGATGATGCCGATGCGCAAGCGGCTTTCAGTCAGCAGTTTTTCCAGTTGCAGTTCGCCGGCGGCGTTGAGGAAGGGGGCAAAATCGGCGGCCTGCCGGGCGCGGATGATCAGGCCATTGGGCAGGCCCCAGTTAACCACCCGCTTGGAGAAGTACATGAATTCGGCCCGTTCCGCAGTCCACACCGTTGCCGGATGACAGGCGTTGGGCGTGTTGCGCAGCGCCTCATAGGCCCGTGGGCCATTGCTGTAAATGATGCGGTGCTGGAGCTCCGGAAGCTGTTTGATCAGCGCGTACAGATTGGCGTCATGATAGCCCTGACCCTTGGCGGCGCCGCTGACGATGTGGGCGGGCGCAAAGTCGAGCACATACCAGGTCACGACCGGCTTGTCTTCGGCGCTGGCACTGGCGCTAAGCAGCAGGCACAGCACACCTAGCAGGCGTGCAATGTGGTGCCGTGTGATATGGACGATGTCAGGATTCATGCTTTTCCGATGAGATTGTGCGGTGAACTCACCGGAATTCTAGAGCATGTCCGGCGTGGTGCAGTGCAGCGCCAGAATTTAATAGCCGCGCAGCCATGCCGGACGCAGTCGGGTCGCACCGGTCCGGGCCTGTTCCAGTTGCGCCAGCAACCGCTCACGGTCTGCAGGCAGCGTCCCGGCCAGCGCCAAGGCATTGGAAGCATGATTGGAGCGGAAGATCAGCGGCGCCGGCGGGTTCAGCCGTTCGATCAGCCGGGCCTGTTCCGCCAGCAGCGCCTGATCATCCTGCATGAGGAACGGCTCGCCGAATGTGCGCCGGAATTCGCCCTCGATCAGCGGGTCGAGCATCAGTTGCAGGGTGGACAGATAATCCAGTTCCAGCCGGTTGACCAGCGCGGCGGTAGCGTCGATATGCTCGCGCCAATACGTCTGCCCGCCCAGACCGAGAATCAGCGTTGCCGAGATGCGCAGCCCGGCCTGCTTGGCCCGGAGCAGGCCCTTGGCCATGGCATCAGGCGTTGCGCCCTTGGTGATGCGCTTGAGCAACTCAGCATGGCCGGTTTCAATGCCGTAATACAGCAGGCTCAGGCCGGCGGCGCGGAGCTGCGCCAGTTCATCGACCGGTTTTTTCAGTAGATTGGCGGGCAGGGCATAGCTCGATACCCGTTCCAGATGCGCAAAGGCGCTGTGCAATGTCTCCAGAATCGTCAGCAGATGCGCCAGCGGTGCGGCCAGTGCATCGCCATCGGCCAGGAACACCCGGCGCGTATCCGGATAGCGCTGCGCCATGATCTGGATCTCGGCCTGCACCTGTGCCAGCGGGCGCACCGTGAAGGTTTTGCTGCGGTACATCGAACAGAAGCTGCAGCGGTTGAAACTGCAGCCGAGCGTGGCCTGCAGGATGAAGCTGTTGCCTTCCGACGGTGGCCGCCAGACCGGCATGTCGTAATCGATCAGCATGGCAAAGTCTCTCTGGCTGGATGATCAGCGGCACGCGGCGCAATCGCGCGGCCCGTTTTTAGCCATAATCGTTTACAATCGCCGCCGCAGCCGCAGGGCTCTCTGGCGCGGCAGTCAGATTAACACGTTCATTGGTAAAGCGTATTTTTCCGGTTTCCCGAATTTCTGTCGAGGCGGCACATGGCGCGAATCAAACTGGACCTGCCGGCGGAGTTTCCCTTCACTACCGAACTGCGGGTCAGGATCACCGATGTCAATTATGGTGGGCACATGGGGAATGATGCCCTGCTGGGCCTGCTGCACGAGGCGCGGGTCCGGTTTCTCAACCACTATGGGCTGAGCGAACTGGACATCTTCGGCGTCGGTCTGATCATGGCCGATAGCGTTATCGTCTACAAATCCGAGGCCTTTCCCGGCGAGACGTTGTGCATCGCCGTGGCGGTGACCGATTTCAACCGCTATGGCTGCGATGTCGTCTACCGGGTCAGCGAGAAGAGCAGCGGCCGCGAGGTGGCGCGCGCCAAGACCGGCATCGTGTTCTTCGACTATCGCCAGCGCACGATTCAGAACGTGCCCGCGCCCTTCCTGGACCTGTTCACACCCCATGCCGCTGCTGTCTAAGCTTCCCTTGTCGCCGGGCGCCCGCGCCTGGCTGCCGGTACGCCTGCTGCTTGGCATCGGCGCCAGCGTTGGCGTTGCCGTGGCGCTGGTGCTGGTGCTGTATATCACCGATCTGGGCCTGTCGGTGTGGGATCGCCTGGCGCAGCGCGGCACGGCGTTCTGGGTGCTGTATCTGCTGCTGCTGGCTCTGCTCAGCGCCGCTGGCATCTACGGCGTGTTGCGGGTGCTGCGCCTTGGTCAGCCGGCCAGCCGTTCCCGCGCCGTGGTGCCGGTGAAGCCACTGGACGAGGCGAGCCTGCGCCAGCGCCTGGAACACAGCGAGGCTGCCGGTGTGGCCGTTGAGTCAATCCGCCGCGAGCTGGAGGAATTGCAGCGGCGGCGGGCGGCGGGTGAAATCATCGTTGCGGTGTTTGGCGAGATCAGCGCCGGCAAATCCTCGCTGGTGCGCGCCCTGCTGCCGGGCAGCGATATCGCGGTTGACGTGCGCGGCGGCACTACGCGCGTGGTGACTTATTACACCTGGACCAGTTCCGCCGGCGACCGTCTGATCCTGGCCGATCTGCCCGGTCTGAACGAAGCCGACGGCACGCTGGATCAAAATGCCCGTGATGAAGCACTGCGCGCCCATGTGGTGGTCTATGTCTGCGAAGGTGACCTGACCCGCGATCAGTATCAGGCGCTGCGCACGCTGCTTGATCTGGGCAGTCCGCTGATCGTGGCGCTGAACAAGATGGATCGCTATAGCGAGGCCGAGATGGCGCAAGTGCGCCAGCGCTTGAACGAGCGCGTCGGCGAGCAGATCGAAGTGGCGCCGGTGCAGTGCGGCGGCACCGAGGAAGTGACCCGCATCTATCACGATGGCCGCGAAGAAACCAGCCTGCGCGAGCGGCCCGCGCGTATCGAAGAACTGCGCCGCGCCCTGCAGCGCTATCTCGATGCCGATCCGCAGGTGCTCGATGCGCTGCGCGATACGGCGGTGTTCGTACTGGCTCAGCAGAAGCTGGATGTGGCGGTTGCCCAGCACCGCCGCGAACGGGCCGATGCCATTGTCCAGGGCTATTCACGCAAGGCGGTGTTTGGCGCCCTGGCTGCGGTCAGTCCGGGCACCGATGTGCTGATCCAGGGTTATCTGGGTTTCAATCTGATCAAGGAACTGTGCGCCCTGTACGAGGTGCCGGCGCGCGAGATGGACATGCAGCGCTTCCTGGATCTGGCCGGCAACCAGATCAAGCGCAGTATCAACCTGCTGCTGGCCCTGGTCGGCAACGTGTTCAAGGCCTTTCCCGGCATGGGCACGGTCGTGGGCGGCATGCTGCACGCCGTGGTCTACGGTCTGATATTCGAAAGTCTGGGGAAAGCGGTGGCCCGTTCCCTGGAGAGCCGGGGCGACCTGGTCAGCGGGCCGACCCTGCGCATGTTCGAGGATAATCTGAGTGAAGATCTGGAAGCGCGTGCAAAGCGTTTTGCCCAACTGGTTTGGGCGCGACAGCGGGATGATGGCAGTGGCGGCAACGGATCCACCCCGAGCTGACGGCGACGCCCATCTGGCGCTGGCCCGCGATAGCCTGCGCGAACTGCTCGATGACCAGCGCGTACCGCCGCCGGTGCGCGCGGCGCTGGCCGAGGATTACCGGCAGTTGCAACTGCTGCTGGAAAAGCTCGAGCATGGCCATATCCATATTGCCGTGTTTGGCCGGGTCAGCGTCGGCAAGTCGGCGCTGCTCAATGCACTGCTCGGCGAGGTGCGCTTTTCCACCAGTCCGCTGCATGGCGAGACCACCCGCGCCGCCCATGCCCGCTGGCAGGAATATGACGCGGGCGGCGTGTTCCTGATCGATACGCCGGGCATCAACGAGGTGGCCGGTGAGGAGCGCGAGAAGCTCGCCCACGATGTCGCCAGCCGCAGCGATCTGGTGCTGTTCGTGGTCGATAGCGATATCACTGACACCGAACTTAAGGCGCTGCGCCAGGTGAAGGGCGTGGCGCAGCGGCTAGTGCTGGTGCTGAACAAGATCGATCGCTACAGCCGCGCCGACCGTGATCTGCTGCTTGATAGCCTGCGTCTGCGCGCCACCGGACTGATTCAGCCGCAGGATATCGTGACCGCTGCCGCGCAGCCGGCCGAGCGCATTGTCATCCTGGTGGATGCCGATGGCCAGGAAACTGAAACCCGCCGCCGTCCGGCCCCGGATGTGGCCGCGCTGCGCGAGCGCATCTGGGACATCCTCAAGGCCGAAGGCAAGACCATGGCGGCGCTGAATGCCGGGCTATTTGCCGGGCGCTTCTCCGACCGCCTGACCCGCGAGATCGTCACCATTCGCCGTGATCTGGCGGAAAGCGTGGTGCGCAATTACTGCCTGGCCAAGGGTGTGGCGGTGGCGCTGAACCCGATTCCGGTCGCCGATATCATTGCCGCAGTGGCCACCGATGCGGCGATGATTCTGCATCTGAGCCGCGTCTATGGTCTGCCGATCAGTCGCACCGAGGCCGGTTCGCTGCTCAAGACCATTTCCATTCAACTGGCGTTTCTGATGGGCACGGTGTGGGCGATGAATCTGGTGGCGACGGCGCTCAAGGGCATCAGTCTGGGCCTGTCGACCGTGGTGACTGCGGGTGCGCAGGGCGCGGTGGCCTGGTATGGCACCTATGTGGTGGGGCGTGCCGCCGAGCAGTATTTTGCTCAGGGCAAGTCCTGGGGTGAGGGCGGGCCGAAGCGGGTGGTGCAGGATATTCTCGACAGCCTCGACCGGGAATCGCTGCTGGCCCAGGCGCGCGACGATATCCTGGCGCGGCTGAAGCCGCTGCTATGAGCTTTTCCTTCCTGCTCGGTTTCCTGCTCGTTGTCGGCATTGGCCTGTGGTTCTGGCGCGACAGTCTCGGCGCCCGCGAACAGGCCCGCGCCGCCAGCACCCGTGCCTGCCGGCAGAGCGGTGTGCAATTGCTCGACGATACCGTGGCGCTGGAACGGCTGTGGCTGCGCCGCGATCGCGATGGCCGGCTGAAGTGGGAGCGGCTGTATGTGTTCGAATTCACCGATACCGGCCTGCATCGTCAGGTGGGCAGCGTGCTGCTGATCGGCTGGCGGGTTGAAGTGCTGCATATGGAAGGCGGCGACCTGCTGTTGCCCTGAAGCGTCGGTTGCCGCGTATCGCGGTTTTTTCCTATCATCAGCGGAGTGCCGTTATGAGTTCATCCCCGCTTGCCGATCTGCGTCAGGACTACCGTCGCGGCGTCCTGGACGAAAGTACCGTCGATGCCGATCCGATCCGTCAGTTTCAAACCTGGCTTACGGATGCGATCAGCGCCGGCCTGCCCGAACCCAACGCCATGACCCTGGCCACCGCTGACCGCACCGGCCGTCCCTATGCCCGTGTGGTGCTGCTCAAGGATTGCGACGCCAGCGGCTTTGTGTTTTACACCCATTACCGCAGCGACAAGGGCCGGCAACTGGCGGAGAACCCGCATGCTGCTTTGGTCTTTGCATGGCTGGCGCTGGAGCGGCAGGTGCGCATCGAAGGCACGGTGACCCAGGTCGCGCCCGCCGAATCCGAGGCCTATTTCCGCAGTCGCCCGCGTGAAAGTCGCATCGGCGCGCTGGCCTCGCGCCAGAGTCAGATCGTCGCCAGCCGCGCCATTCTCGATCAGCGTTTCGATCTTCTGGCAGCGCAATATGCCGACGACAATATTCCGCTGCCCGAGCACTGGGGCGGCTATCGGGTGCAGCCGGAACGGTTGGAATTCTGGCAGGGGCGACAGGGGCGCATGCATGACCGGCTGCGCTATGTACGACTTCAGCAAGGCGGCTGGCGGCTGGAGCGGCTGGAGCCCTAGGGAGCGGGCCGTTGTTCTACCTCTTGGGATATACCCGAATCGGTATAGCGGTATAACTGTTGCGGGATTAGGCGTGGGCGGTATAATGGATCAACCACACTGGTTGCGCGGACAGGGCCCAGGAGCTTTACCCCGGCTCGATCCCTGCTGAGTGCTCTGGTCTGGTTTAAGGACTTGGCGCCCTTCCAAACGGTCAGAATATGCAAAACCGCTTCGGCGGCTTTACAAAGAAAAGACCGGGCAGGGCGCCCGGCCAATAACCACCAAAGAAGGGTTGCGCACTGGATCGATACCCGATCCGCTTTGTGCACAGTCCGAATTGTATGCAGCGGGATTAGAGCAAACATCCTAACCCCCGTGCCTTTGACAGCCGGCCAACCCCACCGGGCCGGCTGTCCCTGTATTCACTCCGCCAGTCGCCCCATCTCAGAATGCCGCGCCCGCATCGTGGGTGCCCGGTAGCGTGCCCCGCTGTCCGCCCGGTTTACTGTCCTGGTTCAGGCCGCAACCATCCGTTCCGACAGATAATGCTCGCAGCCTTTCAGGGTCGACAGTTTCGGATAGTCGAAATCAAAGATGGTCACGTTCAGCTCTTTTTCCAGCCCCATCATCAGGCGCAGGAAATCGATCGAATCCAATTCAAGCTGATCGTGGAAGCTGATATCAGGGTTGATGGCCTGTTTATCGATATTCGGTGCGACCTCGTGGAGGACGCGCAGAACCGTTTCGCGAATCTGCTCTTTGCTCAGGGTACTCATGGTGTTTCACCTTCTTGGAAAAGCAAGCTCAATACCTGTTATAAGAATCTGATTGATCGGCATGTTGCGCCGCAACATCAGTCTCCCATCGTCGTTGTCAAAAAGCAAGCAGCCGCTGCTATTCACACTACAACCGGTGGCCGGCGAGCTGATCCCATTACAGCTACCTTAGCAAAAGCGTTTAGAATAAACCCACTAGCTTTCCACCTGTTCGGCGTCGTCATTTTCCAATCCGGACACGTCGCCGGGTGCCAGGCCCAGTTCCCCGCGCCCGTGCAGGCACAGGCTGTAGAGCAGCTGCGTCTCGTCGGCCGGCAGGGCCCGCGCCAGGCGCAGGATCTCGGCGGCATCGGGGTCGTCCAGGTCCTGGGCGCTGGCGCGCTCAGGCACCGCC
>OFRV01000029.1_pt1 | contig 23025 bp, 22 predicted proteins | sample 1543231 | NCBI WGS metagenome assembly OFRV01 (sample SAMN05442499, study PRJEB24371) | freshwater metagenome | isolation source: Freshwater Lake | place: Canada: Niagara | collected 2013-08-21 | reverse complement strand
CATACGAGATTCCTCTACGTCTCGTGGGCTCGGAGATGTGTATAAGAGACAGAGCCGCTGCTCGATGGCAGTTTTGTGGCCAAGGATCCGCACAGCATTCGCCTGATGCCACTGCTGCTGGTCGCGGTGTTCATCATTCGCGGCCTGGCCAGTTTCGTCGGTGCGCTGGCTATGGAATGGATCGCCCAGCGCGTGGTGACCGATTTGCGCGGTGACCTGTTCGCCCGCCTGCTGACCCTGCCGACCCGCTATTTTGACGACCATTCCGCCGGCAACCTGCTGTCACGCCTCACCTACGACGTGACCCAGGTGATGAGCGCCACGACCCAGGCGCTGGTAACCCTGGTGCGCGATGGGCTGACCGTCATCGGCCTGCTAGGCTGGATGCTGTATTTGAACTGGAAGCTGTCGCTGCTGGCCTTTCTGATCACGCCCGGCATCGCCCTGATCATGCGTCTGGTCAGCCGCCGGCTACGCCGGCTCAGTCGCGAGCTGCAGGATCTGATGGGCGATCTGGCCCACGTCATTGACGAGGTGCTGCAGGGGCACAAGGTGATCAAAATCTTTGGCGGTCAGGAGTACGAGCGGGCGCGCTTTCACCGGGTCAACAACCGGGTGCGCCATTTCAATCTCAAGCTGGCCGCCGCGTCCGAGGGCAGTGGGCCGCTGGTGCAATTGCTGGCGATTTTCGCTCTCGGCGCCATGATCTATTTTGCTTCGCTGCAATCGGTGGCCAACCAGATCACCGTCGGTGGTTTTGTGTCGCTGTTTGGCGCCATGGCCATGCTGCTGACGCCGATCAAGCGTCTAACCAAGGTCAACGAGCAACTACAGCGCGGTCTGGCGGCGGCGGAAACCCTGTTTACGTTGCTCGACGAGCCGCCGGAAAGCGATCACGGCACCCGCAGCCTGGGGCGTGCCCGCGGTGAAGTGCACTTCCAGCAGCTCAGCCACCGCTATCGCGCTGAGGGTGCTCCGGTGCTGGAGCAGTTTGATCTGAGCGTGCAGCCCGGTGAAACCATCGCCCTGGTGGGTCCTTCCGGCAGCGGTAAGACCACGCTGATGGCGCTGCTGCCGCGCTTTTATGAACCGGACTCCGGGCGGATCCTGCTTGATGGCCTGCCGATCAACGAGCTGCGCCTGGCCGAATTGCGGGCCAACATCGCCTATGTCAGTCAGGACATCGTGCTGTTCAATGACACCGTCGCCGCCAATATCGCCTATGGCGCCGGTTTCCAGGTCAGCGAGGACCGGATTCTCCAGGCCGCCGAGCATGCCCATGCCCTGGATTTCATTCGTGAGCTGCCTGAGGGCATGGCCACCCTGATTGGGGAAAATGGTGCGCGCCTGTCCGGTGGCCAGCGTCAGCGCATCGCCATCGCCCGTGCCCTGCTCAAGGATGCGCCGATCCTGATTCTTGATGAAGCCACCTCGGCACTCGACACCCAATCCGAGCGCAAGGTGCAGCAGGCACTCGATACCCTGCGGCGTGGCCGCACCGCTTTTGTCATCGCCCACCGCCTGTCCACGGTGGAAAACGCCGACCGCATCGTGGTGCTCGATCGTGGCCGCCTGGTTGAAAGCGGTACTCATAGCGAACTGCTCGCCCAGGGAGGCTTGTATGCCAGCCTGTACCGGATGCAGGCGCAACAGACTGATTAATAAATAATTCATGACCAAATGGCCATTGCTTCCGAATCGAACGATTAAACAACAAAGTTGTAAAAAAAATAAAATTTTATTCAGAACGCAACACGGGCGTCGGCAACTGGTCTAAAATGGCCATGAACTTGCTGGAAAACTCCGATGCGCGGCAGTGGCGATTCCTCTCAGAAACTGGCCCCGCTGTTTCAACAGGCTTTTCGCCTGGGTTTTGAAGCAGCGCGCTGCGGTGACGAGCAAAATCCTTACGTTAAAAACAGTTATCTGTATCATGCCTGGGTCGCAGGTTGGGCGTCCTGGGGGCGGGGCTGGAACGATAACAGCGACCTGCGCTGGGATTGACGCAGCCACCACAGCGGTTGCGTGGGTGTCGCGCCGCCCGGTGCTACACTGAAGCCGTTTTGATTGACGCCACGACTGATCCTGCATCCATTTCTTCGATTGAGCATCCATCCATGAATAAACCACTGTTTTTGCTGCTGGCTGGCAGCCTGCTGGGGAGTGCGCCCGCCTGGACCGGTGACGGTGACTGGGGCCGGGCGCGCACCGCTCACGAGCGCGGTGACTACGCGGCCGAACTGGCCATCGTTCGCCCCTTGGCCGAGCAGGGCTATGCCTTTGCCCAGTTCAATCTGGGCGTGCTGTACGACAACGGCCAGGGTGTGCCGCAGGACGACGCTCAGGCGATCATCTGGTACCGCAAGGCTGCCGAACAGGGCCTGTCACAAGCGCAGGTCAATCTGGCGATCATGTATGAGGACGGCGAAGGCGTGGCTCGCGATCCGGTGCAGGCCTATGTCTGGTATGCGCTGGCCGAGAGCCAGGGTGATGGTCAGGCGCCGCAGGCCAAGCGTGAGCTGGCCGAGAAGATGACGCCGGCGCAGATCGCCGAGGCCGAGAAGCAGGTTGAAGCCTTCCGCGCCACGCATATTTTCACCATCCCACAGCAGCCGCAATTCGACTCTGGCACCGGTCACGGCAACGGCTAGCAGCACCGGGCGCAGATCGTGGCCCGGTCGCTCCCGGCCACCCCCGCGCGTGTCCATGGATCGACGGGGAACGGGGAACGGACAGCCAGGGCACGAAAAAGCCCGCCTTGCGGCGGGCTTGGGCGATGCTGAATCTCTGTTGGTGCCGGAGACAGGAATCGAACCTGCGACCTACTGATTACGAATCAGTTGCTCTACCGACTGAGCTACTCCGGCGAAAAGCGAAGGTTGCAGACTATAGCCGACCCGGCCGGGCGATACAAGGCACGCTGCACCCGGTCGATATGCGGCGCGTCGAGTGGATCATTGGTGATCTGTGCGCGATGCGTAGCCCTGTGAAACAATAGGCAACTTCCCTGGCCACCGGGTTTTGTCCTCGCCATGTCCGCTTCGCCCGTCAGCTCCCGGCCCGCGCCACCCCTGGTTGCGGTTCTGCCGTCCGATGCCCGTCAGCCCTTGTCCTGGGGTGCGCTGCACGGTGCCGCGCCGGCCCTGCTGATCGCCGCCGCGACCCGCTTTCGCGGCCTGGTGCTGGCCATCACCCCCGACAGCCAGAGTGCGCTGCGCCTGGAAAGCGAGCTGCGCGTGTTCGGCGGCGCGGCGCTGGATATTCTGACCTTTCCCGACTGGGAAACCCTGCCCTACGACGGCTTTTCGCCGCATCAGGACATTCTCTCGCAGCGGCTGGCGGCCCTGTACCGGCTGCCACAGCGCCGCCATGGCATCCTGGTGGTGCCGGTGGCGACGCTGATGCAGCGGCTGGCGCCGCGCGATTATCTGGATCGCTATGCCCTGCTGCTGAAGACCGGCGAACGGCTGAACCTGGACCGCTTCCGCCAGCGCCTGGAGGCAGCCGGTTATAATTGCGTGTCACAGGTGGTCGAGCACGGCGAGTTCGCGGTGCGCGGTGCGATTCTCGACCTGTTCCCGATGGGCGCGGCGCGACCCTACCGCATCGAACTGTTCGATGACACGGTCGAGAGCATCCGCGACTTCGATCCCGAGACCCAGTTATCGGTAGCACGCACCACGGCCATTGAACTGCTGCCAGCGCGTGAATTCGCCCTGGACAAGGACAGCATCAGTCAGTTTCGCCAGGCCTGGCGGCGGCATTTCGAAGGCGATCCGCAGCGCAGCACGCTGTATCGCGACGTGAGCGCCGGTCATGCGCCCGGCGGCATTGAATACTATCTGCCGCTGTTTTTCGCCCAGGCCGCGACCCTGTTCGATCACCTGCCAGAGAGTACCTTGGCGATCCGCCTGCCGGGTGTCGATGCGGCGATGGCCGCATTCCAGGTGCAGATCATGGATCGTTACGAACAGCTGCGCCACGATGCCGAGCGACCGCTGCTGCCGCCGCCGCTGTTGTTTCTGGACGCGACGCAGGTGGCAAAGGCGCTGGCCCGCTATCCGCGCATCGAACTGGGCGAGAACCGCGTCGACGGGGTGAACTATCCAAGCGCACCGCCGCCCGCCTTGTTCTTTGACGCCCGCGCCGCGCGCCCGGCTGCTGCGCTGCAACAGTTTCTGGCCGATTTTCCCGGCCGGGTTCTGATCGCCGCTGAATCGGCCGGGCGCCGCGAGCTGTTGCTGGATACCCTGCGCGCTTATGGCCTGCAGCCGGTGGTGTGCCCGGATTGGAGTGCGTTTCTGGAGCAGCCGGCGCTGCGTCTGGCGCTGACGGTAGCGCCGCTGGAACGCGGTTTGGTGCTGACTGATCCGCCGCTGGCGGTGATCGCCGAAGCGCAGCTATACGGTGAGCGGGTCCGCCAGAGCCGGCAGCGGGTGCGCAGCCGCGATCCCGAGACCATCCTGCGCGATTTGACTGACCTGAGTCCGGGTGCGCCGGTGGTCCACGAGGAACACGGCATCGGCCGCTATGCCGGGCTGGAGCGTCTGGAAGTAGCCGGCATCGATGGCGAGTTCGTGGTGGTCGAATATGCCGGTGGCGATCGCCTGTATGTGCCGGTAGCCTCGCTGCAACAGCTCAGCCGTTATACCGGCACTGCCCCGGAACATGCGCCGCTGCACCGCCTCGGCAGTGGTCAATGGGAGAAGGTCAAGCGCAAGGCCGCCGAACAGGCCAGTGATGCCGCCGCCGAACTGCTCGATCTGTACGCGCGCCGGGCGGCCCGTCCTGGCCATGCCTTCCGACTCAGCGAGGCCGACTATGCCGCCTTTGCCGCAGGCTTTCCCTTCGAGGAAACCGCTGATCAGCAGGCCGCCATTGCTGCGGTGATCGCTGATTTGCGTTCCGGCAAGCCCATGGACCGGGTCGTGTGCGGCGATGTCGGCTTTGGCAAGACCGAGGTGGCGATGCGCGCCGCCTTCGTTGCCGTGCAGGACGGGCGACAGGTGGCGGTGCTGGCGCCGACCACGTTGCTGGCGCAGCAGCATACCCAGAACTTTCTCGACCGCTTCGCGGATTGGCCGGTGCGCATCGAGTCGCTGTCGCGCTTCCGTTCACCAAAGCAGCAGGCCGAGACCCTCAAGGCGCTGGCCGCGGGTCAGGTCGATATCCTGATCGGCACCCACAAGCTGTTGCAGGACAGCGTGTGCTTTAAGCAGCTCGGACTGGTGGTGATCGACGAGGAACACCGCTTTGGCGTGCGTCATAAGGAGCGGCTCAAGGCACTGCGCAGCAGCGTCGATGTGCTGACCCTGACCGCGACCCCGATTCCGCGCACTCTGAACATGGCCATGGCCGGGCTGCGTGAACTGTCGATCATCGCCACGCCGCCGGCCGGGCGTCTGGCAGTGAAAACCTTTGTCGGCGAGTGGAACAAGGCGCTGATTCAGGAAGCCTGCCAGCGCGAGCTCAAGCGTGGTGGACAGATCTACTTTCTGCATAACGAGGTCGAGACCATCGAGCGCATGGCCGCGCAACTGACTGATCTGGTGCCGAGCGCGCGCCTGGCGATTGCCCACGGCCAGATGCGCGAGCGTGATCTGGAGCAGGTGATGCTCGACTTCTATCACCGCCGCTGCAACCTGCTGCTTTGCACCACGATCATCGAATCGGGCATCGACGTGCCCAGCGCTAACACCATCATCATTCATCGCGCCGACAAGCTGGGACTGGCGCAGTTGCACCAGTTGCGCGGCCGGGTCGGGCGTTCGCATCACCGTGCCTATGCCTATCTGATCGTGCCGCCGCGTGCGGCGATGACCGCCGACGCCATAAAGCGTATCGAGGCCATCGAGTCGCTGGAGGATCTCGGCGCCGGTTTTCTGCTCGCCAGCCATGATCTGGAAATTCGCGGCGCCGGCGAACTGCTCGGCGAGTCGCAGAGCGGCCAGATTCACGAGGTCGGTTTCAGCCTGTATATGGAACTGCTGGAGCGGGCTGTGCAGGCGCTGAAGGCCGGGCGGATACCGGAGCTGGATCGACCGCTTGATCACGGTCCGGAAATCGATCTGCAAAGCCCGGCGCTGATTCCCGACGATTACCTGCCTGATGTACACAGCCGGCTGATTCTGTATAAGCGCATTGCCAGTGCCGCCGATGCTGGCGCGCTGCGTGAGCTGCAGGTGGAGATGATCGACCGCTTTGGTCTGCTGCCGCCACCGCTCAAGCACCTGTTCCGGGTGACCGAACTGAAGCTGCGGGCCTTGCCGCTCGGGGTGCGCAGGATCGAGGCTGGCCCCAAGGGTGGGCGCTTCGTGTTCGGGCCGGCACCGAAAATCGATCCGGCGCGCGTGGTGCGGCTGATTCAGCAGCAGCCACGGGTTTATAAGCTCGATGGCCAGGACCGGCTGCGTTTTCTGCAGGAACTACCCGACGCCGCGGCGCGGGCCGCGGCGGTCGAGCGTCTGCTGGAACGGTTGACCGGTTGAAGCAGTGCCGCCCGTTTCGTCTATTCGATGTGCTGTTGCAGGCGGGCCATGGTCGTAGCGGTGAACTCGCGCGCCAGCGGCAGCAGCGCTACGGCATCGGCTACGGTGCCGTCACGGCCCGCCTGCTCCAGGCGGCGCACCACTTCAGCCAGACGCAGCGCGCCGAGACTGCCGCAACTGGACTTGAGCTTGTGTGCTGCGTTGTACAGCTCATTGCTGTCACTCTGGGCGACGGCCGCTTCCATGTGAGCGAGTTGCACCGGCAGATCATGCAGGAAGGTATTCAGCAGGTCGGTAAATTCATCTTCCATGATCTCGCGCAACTCGATGATGATGTCTTCATCGAGTAGTGGCAGTTGGTTGAGATCGATATCGCTCATTGGACATTTTCCCGGACAGCGGTGTTAGGGGGGTAGGCTGTGAACAAGCATACACAAACACCAAGATATGGCGAAGGGTGTCGCTTCAATGCACAACCGGACCTGCCCGATCACTACGGAAGCTGCGTGGGCTGATTCCGCATCGAGGAGAAGAACAGCATGGCTCTGGAAATCGAACATAAATTCCTGCTGCGTGATGGGCGCTGGCGCGATCAGGTGGAGCGCTCGTTGCGCATGCGCCAGGGTTATCTAGTCAGCGATGCGACGCGCTCGGTACGGGTGCGGGTCGCCGGCGGCGAGGGCTACCTGAACATCAAGAGCGGCACGCTGGGCATTGCGCGCCGCGAGTACGAGTACCGCATTCCGCTGGCCGAGGCTGAGGAGCTGCTTGATACCCTGTGCGAGAAACCGCTGCTGGAGAAGACCCGCCACTTTCTCCACTACGGCGATCATCTCTGGGAAGTGGATGAGTTCAGCGGCGATAACGCCGGACTGATTGTCGCCGAAGTCGAATTGGGCGCGGTTGACGAAGCATTCGCGCGCCCCGACTGGATTGGCGAGGAGGTGTCCCATGACCTGCGTTATTACAACTCGCAACTGGTGCGCCATCCCTACAAGGACTGGCGGTGAGCGAGCGGCTGCTGCGCGTCGATCTGGCCGGGCAGCGGCTGAGCCTGTTTGAAGGCGAACGGCTGCGGGTGAGCTATCCGGTGTCCACCGCCCGCAACGGTCCTGGCGAGCAGCGTGGCAGTGGCTGTACGCCGCGCGGCTGGCACCGGATCCGCATCGCCATTGGCGCTGGCCTGCCAGAAAACACAGTGTTCGTGGGCCGGCGCCCGACCGGCGAGATCTATGATGCGGAACTGGCCGCTCGCTATCCGGAACGTGACTGGATTCTAACCCGGATTCTGTGGCTGACCGGTCTGGAGCCGGGGCGCAACCGGGGCGGTGAGTGCGATACGCTGCGTCGCTTCATCTACATTCACGGTTGCCCGGACAGCGCGCCGCTGGGCGTGCCGCTGTCGCATGGCTGCGTGCGCATGCGCAACACCGAGCTGCTGGCGCTGTTCGAGCAGGTCGCGGCGGGAGATCGGGTGTGGATCGGCTGAGCGTACCGCGGATGCGGCTGCTGGTGTTCGCCAAGGCGCCGGTGCCGGGACGGGTGAAAACCCGGCTGGCTGGGGTGCTGGGCACGCGCGGCGCGGCGCGGCTGTATCGGCTGCTGCTGCTGCGGACGCTGGCCATGGCCACGGCCACGGCACTCGGGCCGGTGGAGTTGTGGTGCGCGCCCGACAGCCGGCATGGCTTTTTCAACACCTGTCGGCGCGCGTATGGCGTGCGTCTGCGTCGGCAGTGCAGCGGCGATCTTGGTGCGCGCATGGCGCAGGCCCTGCGCCAGACTCTGGCTGCGGGGGATTACGCGCTGCTGATCGGTGGCGATTGCGTGTCGCTAAGCGGGGCGGAATTGCGTGCGGCGGCCTGTTATCTGGCCAGCGGTGCCGATGCGGTGCTCGGACCGGCGGCGGATGGTGGCTATGTGCTGATCGGCCTGCGCCGGCCCTGCCGGAGACTGTTCGAGGGCATCGCCTGGGGTACGCCGCAGGTGCTGGCGGCGACCCGGCGGCGCCTGCACCGGCTCGGCGTGAACTGGTCCGAGCTGGCGCCGGGCTGGGATCTGGACACACCGGCCGATCTGCGCCGCTGGCGACGGCTTCAGGTGGATTCGGCGTCGGCGTCGCCGAAGGCTTCAGTGGTATAGCGTTCGGCGCGCAGTTCCGGCGACCAGAAGTCCAGCGGCAGGCCGGCCTTGTGCTTGAGCTGGGCCAGGAACACATAGGGATCGGGCAACTGTTCCCACACCGCCGGCAGGAAGGTGGCGCGGCCCCGGCGAAACTGCAGGATCAGCCCGTCGATGCCCGGGCGCAACTGCTCCAGCAGCGCATCCTCGGAATCAAAGTGCAACGGCTCTGGCGGCGACAGCACGGCAATGTGCAGCCCCAGGTGTGCGAATTCTTCCGCAGCCAGTTCTGGAAAGCGCGGATCGTCAAAGGCGGCCGCGTAGGCGTGGGCAGCGATATCCTGCACCAGTGGCTGATGGGCGATGAGTGTGCCGATGCAGCCGCGCAACTGGCCCTGTTTTTCCAGAGTGACGAAGGTGGCGCGCAACGCTTGCAGGGATTCGGGATAATCGCGTAGATCGACGGGTAGCGGCTGGTGATGGTGCAGGCCATGCTGGATCGAGGTGCGGGCAAGATCGAGCAGGATGCGACGTTCCCGGGGCGACAGGGTAGGCGTTGCAGAAGCGGTGAGCATGACGGAGTCTCAGTACGGGTAGCGGATCAGGCAGAGGGTTCAGTGCAACAGGTAGGCGCCATAGCCGACGACCTGATCACGCGGGCCCGCGGTATCGCCGGAATTGCGCAGATCGACGGTATCGATGTGCAGGCCCTTGCGCCGCGCTGCCCACAGCAGACCATTGAGCGGATTGCGCCCGCAGGCCTGCTCATAGCCGATGTCTTCATAACGCAGTGTTTCGATAGCCCGCGAGGTTGCGCCATCCATGTGCTGGGCGGTCGGATAGTCGTGGTAATGACTAAGATCGGAGCTGATCACGATCAGGGTTTCCGGGCCACCCCATAGCAATTCCAGCACCGCGCCGACCGTTTCCGGCCGCGCATCGCCGATGACCATCGGCACGAGCTGAAAATCGCCCAGCACGATCTGCAGGAACGGCAGCTGCACTTCCAGACTGTGTTCCTGGGCGTGAGCCTGTTCGAGGAAGCCGACATCCTTCAGTTGCTGCAACTGTTCGACGGCGTTCTGGTCGATGGGAATGGTGCCCAGCGGGGTGGCAAAGGCGGTCATGCTGCTGACGGCGATGCCGCGAAAGCCAACGCGGTGGCTGGGGCCGAGCAGCAGCACCCGCTCGACGGTGCCGCGCGCGGCGCGCAGGCGCGCATAAGCGGAGGCGGCGACCGGCCCGGAGTAGATGTAGCCGGCGTGCGGGGCGATGATGGCCTTGGGTGGCGGCTCTGCAAGCGGCTTGACCTGATTCAGCAACTGCTGAATCTGGATGCGCAATTCAGCGGCATCCGCTGGATAAAACAGGCCCGCAACTGCGGGTGCGCGTACAGTATGCATGGGTGTTCTCCCGGTGTCCTTTCAGGATCGCTAAACTCAATTCAGTATAGGTGCCAGAATGCACGGCAATAGCACAAGCGCGGCCACCCGGCCGGTTTGGATAAAACAGGCGCCTTGGATCGAGGAGGACGCCCATGCATGCGATAACCACCGATTTCTTTCCTACCCAGTACTGGCATGCGCTCGATGACGGGCGGCTGCAATGCGATGTTTGTCCACGCTATTGCAAGTTGCACGAGGGCCAGCAGGGCCTGTGCTTTGTGCGTGGCTGTCACGACGGCCGGATCGTCCTGACCAGTTATGGTCGTTCCAGCGGCTTTTGTATCGATCCAATCGAGAAAAAACCGCTCAACCATTTCCTGCCGGGTACGCCGGTGCTGTCGTTTGGCACCGCCGGCTGCAATCTGGCCTGCAAGTTCTGCCAGAACTGGGATATGAGCAAGTCGCGCGAGATGGATACCCTGGCCGATGCCGCTGCGCCGGACAAGCTGGCGCGGGTAGCGCATGAGCTGGGCTGCCGCAGCGTCGCCTACACCTATAACGATCCGGTCATCTTCATGGAATATGCCATCGATACCGCGATCGCCTGCCGCGAACACGGCATTCGCTCGGTAGCGGTGACTGCCGGCTATATGTGCGAGGAGCCGCGCCGCGAGTTCTTCCGCTACATGGATGCTGCCAACGTCGATCTGAAGGCCTTCAGCGAGGACTTCTATTGGAAAATCTGCGGTGGCCATTTGCAGCCGGTGCTCGATACCCTGCTGTATCTGAAGCAGGAAACCTCGGTCTGGTTCGAGATCACCACCCTGCTGATTCCCGGCGAGAATGACTCCGATGCCGAACTGGAGGCGCTGACCCAGTGGGTGATGGAACATCTCGGCCCGGATGTGCCGCTGCATTTCACTGCCTTTCATCCCGACTTTAAGATGATGAGCCATTCGCCGACGCCACCTTCGACCCTGAGCCGGGCGCGGCGCATCGCGCTGCAAAACGGTATCCACCATGCCTACACTGGCAACGTCAACGATGAAAAAGGCGGCAGTACCTATTGCCACCACTGTGGCCAGAAGCTGATCGGTCGCGATTGGTATACGCTCGGCGTGTGGAATCTGACCGCCGAGGGCCGCTGCAACAGCTGTGGTACGCCCTGCGCCGGCGTGTTTGAAGACCAGCCCGGCACCTGGGGCGCGCGCCGCCGTCCGGTGCGCCTGCGGCAATTCGCTGACTGAGGCGGCCATCGGTCGCTGCACTGAGAACTGAGAGCCTGCACCAAGATCCCGATGCTCAGCTATCGCCATGCCTTTCATGCCGGCAATTTCGCCGATGTCTTCAAGCACATCCTGCTGCTGCAACTGCTGCACAGCCTGCGCCGCAAGGACAAACCGTTTTGCGTGTTCGACACCCACGCCGGCGCAGGTCGCTACGATCTGCACGCGCCAGCCGCGGACAGAAACCGTGAGTTTGCCGCTGGTATCGGTGCTTTGTGGCCGGCGCCGGTGCTGGGCGCGGAGTTAAGCGACTATCGCGACCAGGTGCGGGCGCTGAATCCCGATGGCGCGCTGCGCTATTACCCCGGTTCGCCCTGGCTGAGCCGCGCCCTGCTGCGCCCCGGTGACCGGCTGCTGTTGACCGAGCTGCACCCTGGCGACTATCCGCTGCTCAAGGCGACCTTTGCCGGTGATCGGCAGGTCGCGGTGCATCACGCCGACGGCTACGCATCCCTGAAAGCCTTTCTGCCGCCGCCGGAGCGCCGTGGTCTGGTATTCATTGATCCGGCCTTTGAGCGCAGGGACGAGTTTGAGCGCTTGCGTGCAGCGGTGCAGACGATCCATCAGCGCTGGCCGGGCGGGATCGTGGCCCTCTGGTATCCGATCCTTGAGCGCATCCCAAGCCAGCGCTGGCAGCGGCAGCTCCAGGAGCTGGGCATTCCGGCGATCCTGTGCGCCGAACTCGGCCTGCAACCGTATGACGCGCCGCGTGGCCTACATGGCACGGGCATGGTGATCATTAACCCACCCTGGCAGTTCGACCGGATGCTCGGTCGCTTGCTGCCGGAACTGCTCGAACGGCTCGGCGGTGGCGTGCATGGCCAGACCCGGCTTGACTGGCTGGTGCCGGCCCCCTGAGCTTTCCCGTCAATCCGCAAACCTGACTCCCATTCGCCATGGCTCATACCACGCTGATGACCGCCGCTACCCTGCACGCCCATCTCGACCGTCCCGACTGGGTGGTGGTCGATTGCCGTTTCAATCTGGCCGATCCGGCCGCCGGTCGCCGCGCCTATCGGGCTGGCCACATTCCCGGTGCCCGCTATGCCCATCTCGACGAGGATTTGTCCGCGCCCGTGACCGCTACGACCGGCCGGCATCCGCTGCCCGATCCGGCCCGGCTGGCGGCAACGCTTGGCGCCTGGGGTATTGGGCCCGAGACCCAAGTGGTTACTTATGACGATCTGGGCGGGATGCTGGCGGCGGCGCGGCTGTGGTGGCTGCTGCGCTGGCTGGGCCATGAGGCGGTGGCGGTGCTGGATGGCGGTCTGCCGGCCTGGGTGCGTGCCGGCTTGCCGCTGAGCACGGATGCGCCGGTGATTACGGCGCGGACCTTTACAGCGCGCCCGGATGATCGGCTGTGGCTGACGGTGGAACAGGTGCGGACCCTGCCTGCGCATGAGCTGCTGCTCGATGCCCGCGGTGCGGCGCGTTACCGGGGCGAGATGGAGCCGATTGATCCGGTCGCCGGCCACATTCCCGGCGCGCTCAATCTGCCGACCGAGAGTAACCTGGCCGCCGATGGCTGCTTTCTGCCGGCCGCTGCCTTGCGGGCGCGGTTTGCGGCGCTGCTCGGTGAACAAGCGGCGGCAACGGTGGTGCATAGTTGCGGTTCCGGGGTCACCGCCTGCCATAACCTGCTGGCGATGGAGGTCGCCGGGCTGTCCGGTTCGCGACTGTACGCAGGATCCTGGAGCGAGTGGATTCGCGATCCGCAGCGGCCGGTGGCGACGGGCGCGGCCTGATATGACCGGCATTTTCCGTGAATTCTTCCGGTTTTATTGAAAATAATTCTGAAAATCAGCATCATGACCCGGAAATGCCGGGTGAGCGCCTGCGTGGTGTCTGCAACGTTGCGTGGGCGTGATCGTTCGTGCCGGCCGCACGTCACCGCTACGACCGGGAAAATAACGATGCCAAGAACCTTTTTTGCGACGCCTGCTGCGCTCTGCCTAGCCACTACGCTGGGCGCCTGCGCGGCGCTGCCGCAACCCGAGAGCAGTTCCGAGACGCCGCCGATTGCGGCTGCTGCAGTGATTGAATCCGCCCCGGATACCGCCACAGCGCCGGTCAGCGCCCCGGCCAGTGCCACACCCGCCGCAGTTGCTGCTGCCTCAGCGGATGTGGCCGTGATACGCCCGGCAGCATCGACGGCGCCCGCGCCGACCCAGGATCAACCCCGCATCACCGTGGTGCTGCCGACGGCGCCGGGCGCGATCAAGGCCGCCGTCCAGGCATCGGCTACGCGCGCATCCAAACCCGTGGCGGTGACGGCCGTGGCCACAGCACAGCCGGCGCCGCCGCGCACGCTGGCCGCCGTCAAGAGCAAGGAAAGTGGAAAAGGCCGCACCGTTGCCAAGGCGGCCAAGGCGGCTGCGCCGCTCGCCAGCCCGGATCTCTGGGTGCGCATGCGTGGGCGCATGGCGCTGGCTGACATCGAGCATCCGCGCATCACCGAGCAGCTGGAAACGCTCAAGCGCCAGCCCGGCTATTTGAACCTGTTCACCCAGCGCGCCCGCCCCTATCTGCACTATATCGTCGAGAATATCGACCGGCGCGGCCTGCCGATGGATCTGGCCCTGCTGCCCATGGTGGAAAGTGCTTTCGATCCCACCGCGCTGTCGCCCAAGGATGCCGCCGGGCTCTGGCAAATCATTCCCAGCACCGGACAGGAATGGGGGCTGCTGCTGGCCGAGGGTTATGACGGGCGCCTGGATATTCACACCTCAACCGGGGTGGCGCTGCGTTATCTGCGCTATCTGAATCAGCAGTTCAATGGCGACTGGCTGCTGGCCCTGGCCGCCTACAACGCCGGCCCGCGCGCGGTGCAGGACGCGATCAAGGCCCGTACCGCCGAATCCGCGCCGGTCATTGCCCATCCTGGCCTGGACACCCAGCCGCTGATCCGCGAGGTCCTGGCGGTAGCGGGCGCAGCGGATGCGCCGCCGGTGTCGCAGTCGCTGTTCTGGAGCCTGAAACTGCCCAGGGAAACCCAGGACTACGTCCCGCGCATCGTCGCCTTGGCGCATGTCGTCGCCAATCCCGGCGCCTATGGCCTGAAGCTGCCGCTGATCGACAACCAGCCCTACCTGTACCGGGTCGATCTGACTGCCGATCACAAGGTCATCGACAGCATCATCGCCGCTGGCATCCCGATAGAAGATTTCAGCCGCTTCAATCCCGGTTTCAAGCAGGGTGTCGAACCGCCAGCCCGCGCCTATAACCTGCTGCTGCCGCGCGAGCAGGCACAGACCCTGGTGGCCAGTGCACCCGGCGCCCAGCTGGTCGCGCCGAGTCGGTACACGGTGCGCAAAGGAGAAACCCTCGCGGCCATCGCCCGCCGCCATGGCGTGCCGTCCGGACAATTGGCGCAGTGGAATGGCCTGAACGACCGGGTGGCGCTGAAAGCCGGCCAGCAATTGATCGTCTACCCCTCCTCCTGAATCTCTTGACCACCCGGTCGCGTTGGATCATCGACGCGGCCCGGTGCCCGCCGCCGCGCCTGCTACACTTGCATATGCACGATTTGAAACGAATCGTGTAACCGTGCTGTTCGCCCAAAACCATAATTCAAGCTGAATGAGGGCAACATGTTAGATCCCATCTTTTATGCGAACTCCAACGCGCAGCCCTATTACCAGGATAGCAACTTCAATATCTGGAAATTCTCTGCGCAGCCCGAAGCAGGCAAGCGGCAAAAGCGCCCCCTGATCCTGAATTACTCGATCATGACCCGGGCTTACGGAACCTTCTTCAACGACGACAGCTTTATTTCCTTCTTCAATAAGCACGGCTTTGACGTGTATCTGATGGACTGGGGCAAGGAAAGCATCTTTACCCTGCCCGGCTGGACACTGGACAAACTGGCCGATACCCTGAACGACAAGGCTGTGTCACCCCTGCTTGAAGAATACGGAGTGGATAGCCTCAATATCTTCGGCATTTGCATTGGCGGTCTGATTACCTCGCATCTCATCAACCGGAAGATGCAGAGCGACAAGGATTACGCGAAGCGGTTTCACAAGATCGCCTATTACGGCTCACCGATTCTCGGCAGTCGCGACCTGGGAATGGCCAGAACCTTCCTGAATTTTTACCACACAATGAAGCCCTATCGACCGGCCCTGGAGAATAGTGGCATCTCCCTGTTCACGCTCGATATGATGCTGATGCAGGGCACCAGCAGTTCAATGACGCAATGGTTCTGGCAGCGTTTCTGGGAGGCCGGACCCAAGACCTTCTCGGAAGCACTGATGCTCACCTACGATGACCGCTGGGTGCCATTCGCGGCGCTGATGGACATTCTGGAGGAGGGTTTTTCATCAGGCGAGAAACAAAAGGAATCCTTCCACTTCTACGGCGATGTGTCCAATATCCATTTCTTCAATATGGTCGGTGAGCATGATTTTCTGGTCATGCCCTCAGCTTCCATCGTGGAATGGAAGTCCCCGGTGCCGCAACAGTTTGCTTCTTTCGAACAGATGATCTTCCCAGGGGGTCACTTTGTATTCGCGCGGCCGGGATTCAAGGAAGAAAAGGAAAAACTGGCGGTTTGGTTTAAAGATGCCGCGTGACGTCTGAAGCGTCCCGGCTGTCCCCGTGACTGCAACGCTGGATGCGATGGAGTCACGGGGCAGGCGGCGCCTGTTTCAGCATGGCCGCGCGCGGTTTTCCGCCGCGAATGCATGAAACGCGGGTTCAGCAATTCACCATGGTGACGCCCAGACCGGCGGTGCCCATTTCCTTGAACGGTGCGGGCAGCGCCCGTCCTGTTTCCAGCATCGCCAGAATCACCCGGTCCAGATCCTCCCAGTGTTGTGTGGCGATCTCGTTTTTCGCCAGCAGATAGGCGTTATAAGCCTTGATGGCACCAAAGGCATTGCGCTCGATGCAGGGGATCAGCACAAAGCCGCCGACCGGGTCGCAGGACATGCCCAGATGATGCTCCAGGGCGCTGGTCGCGGCGATTTCCGTGGTGTCCAGTGGCGCACCGCTGGCGTGGGCGAGCATGGCGGCAGCCATCGCCGAAGCAACGCCAATCTCGCCCTGACAGCCGACTTCGGCGCCGGCGACGCTTGCGTTGTTCTTGCACAGAAAGCCCACCAGTCCCGCCGCCAGCAATCCCTGACGCATCGCGTCCTGAGAAAACTTCAGTTGATGCTTCATCAGGTAAACCAGGGCGGGCAGAGTGCCAGCGGAACCCAGGGTGGGCGCGGTGACCGCCAGCCGGCCAGCGGCATTGCCTTCGGAGACGGCCAGCGCATAACTGCTCAGCCGATTCATGAATCCATCGCCATCGCTGGCGTTCTGGGCGCTCTGATACAGTCGCTTGGCCCGGCGGTAAACCGGAAATGGCCCGGGCAGCACGCCTTCTTCACTCAGGCCCTGATTTACACCATTTTCCATAGTGCTGAGCACCTGGTCGAGATGCGCCAGAATCTCGGCATCGCCGACCTTCAGAATGGCCTTTTCATTTTCCAGCAGGATTTCATCGAGATTCTTCTGACGCTCCCGTGCCAGTTGCTTGAAAGCCGTCATATTGCCATAGGGATAGACGGGCTGGCCGCGATCCGGAGCCGGCTGGCCTTTCCACTGAAAGAAACCGCCACCCGGTGAATAGTATTCGCGCTCGAACAACACGGTGGCATCCGGCCCCATCAAGCGCATGATCAGGGTATTGGAGAAGGGATAAGAGTGCTTGACCTGATCCCAAACGATGGTGCTCTGATCCACGGTAAATGTTTTGCCGCCGATCTGAGTAGTATAGGAACGGTGGGTGTCTTCCAACTGGTCCATCAGGGCGGTATCGCAGGTGTCCGGCTTCTGTCCCATCAGGCCAGCCAGAATGGCCCGGTCGGTGCGATGACCACGACCGGTGGCGCTCAGACTGCCAAACAGATGGGCCTGAATGGATTGGGCCTGATTCAGGGTTTCCGTAGGCAGTGCCGCGACCGTCTCGCGGAAATTGCTCGCGATGCGCAGCGGTGCGATGGTGTGCGAACTGGACGGCCCTGGACCGATTTTGAACAGATCAGTCAGGGTGGTGAGAATGACGGGGTTATTGGGCGGGGCGTAGCATTTGCCTAAGGGACCACCCGGAAGGTTCTGCGCTGGAATGCCGCGTGCGGTGGCGTCGGGCGACAGCAGAACCGTACTCGCGGAGGATAGAGCAGCGATCTTGAGGAAACAGCGACGATCCATGACGTACCTCCTGCTTTTGAAAAGATATTGATAGTTTATTGATACAGCTCATTATAATTCAATTGAGGCCACTATGTGGTTCCAGGGCTTGCGATTCGCATGCATCTGCTGCGTGAAGTATCTTGTGAACATTCATTTGCAGATCAATCCATATCTTTGTTATGCAGATAGGTTCTAAGAAGGTTGCGATGTCGATTATCCTGCTGCGTCTGATAGCCATGCTATTGCTGGCGATGGTCTGGATATCTCCGGTATACGCCGAGAATCAGGGTCTGTCCGTGCGCGCGGCCACCGTCGTGTTGCCGCCTTTTGTGATTGATCAAGATGGTGTATTGACCGGTTTCAGCATCGAAATTTGGAATGAAATCAGTAAGCGTATCGGCGCTAAAACAACCTATTATTTGATGCCAAATGTGAATGAGATTTTTAATTCCCTGCGCGATGGAAATGCTGATGTCGCTGTGTCTGGCCTGTTTTATACTTCCGATCGTGACCGGGAATTCGAGTTTTCCTATCCGATTCTGGAATCCGGTCTGCAGGTTATGGTGCGGAATAGTGCAAGTGGAGAGGTGGTGGCGTTTTCGTCACTGTGGCGCTTGCTGGATCTATTATTCTCTCGCGCAACCCTGGCGTGGCTGGGTATCGCGCTCCTGTTCGTCGTCATAGCCGCGCATGTCGCCTGGATATTGGAACAGCGCCATCCGGACGGCATGATTCCTAGCCAGAGTTATTTTCCCGGTATCTTTTATGCCATGTATTGGGCAGCGGCGACTCTGTTGACTCAGGCAGTGGATCGATTTCCGCGCCGCTGGCTGGTGCGCACACTCTCGGTACTCTGGATGTTTGTTGGCATCAGCTTTGTCGCATCCTATACCGCTCAATTGACCACGAACCTGACGGTGCAGCAGATCAGAGGGGCGATCAATGGACCGGATGATTTGCACGGCAAGCGGGTTGCTACCCTGTCAGGTGGATCTGCTGTCCGTTATCTCAGGGAACACGGCATTCAGGTCGTAGAGTTTGCACAGACCAGCGAGATTTATCAGGCACTGCTGGAGAGCAGGGTGGATGCCGTGCTATTGGGTGCGGCGGGTCAGATTTACTACGCGACCCATGAGGGCAGGGGACTGGTGAGAGTCGTGGGCCCGGAGTTTAATAAAAATGATGTGGGCTTCATCTTTCCAGAGGAAAACCTGCTGCGCAGGAAGGTCAATGGTGCTTTGCTGAGTCTGCGCGAGGATGGAACGTATCAGCGCATCCATGATAAGTGGCTGGATAGCAAATAGCAGCGATGCACTTATGCATGGAATGGAAATAGAACAGGCTTATCCAATACCGGATAAGCCTGTTTTTCAGCGACGCGGGTAGAACGAATGCCTACACCAGCACCAGATTGTCGCGGTGAATCAGTTCGGGGTCGTCGATATGGCCGAGCAGTTCCTCGATGCGCCGGGTGGTTTTGCCAATCAGCAGCAGTGCCTGTTCAACATCGTAATTCACCAGGCCGCGCGCTACTTCGACACCGCCCGGATCAAGACAGGCTACCAGATCACCGCGCTCGAAACGCCCCTCAATTGCCGTCACGCCGACCGGCAGCAGGCTCTTGCCCGCCGTGCGCAGCGCCCGCACCGCGCCGGCATCCAGATGCAGGCGCGCCCGTACCTGCAACTGCACGGCCAGCCACTGTTTGCGTGCCGCGACCGGGCTCTGGCTCGGCCGCAGCAGGGTGCCGAGCACCTCGCCGGCCGCGACCCGCCGCAGGACTTCCCGCTCGCGCCCCCAGGCCAGCAGTGTGAACGAGCCGGAGCGGGCTGCCCTGCTCGCCGCGCGCAGCTTGGTGAGCATGCCGCCACTGCCGAGACTGCCCGCGCCGCTGGCCATGCTTTCCAGCGCAGCATCGCCGGCGCGGCCCTCGCCGATCAAATGGGCATCGCTGAACTGGCGCGGATTGCGGTCATACAGGCCCTGCTGATCGGTGAGAATTACATACAGCTCGGCCTCGACCAGATTCGCGACTAGCGCGCCAAGGGTGTCATTGTCGCCGAAGCGGATTTCCTCGAAGGCGACCGTATCGTTCTCATTGATCACCGGTATGACCCGCAGCCGCAACAGATTGCGCAGGGTATTGCGGATGTTCAGATAGCGGCGCCGGTCAGCCGCATCCTCATGGGTCAGCAGAATCTGTGCAGTCTGGATGCCGTGGCGCTCGAACGCTGATTCCCAGGCCTGCACCAGCCCCATCTGGCCAACCGCTGCTGCCGCCTGCAAATCGGCCAGCGCCGTCGGTCGCTGCGGCCAGCCCAGCCGGCGCATGCCCTCAGCGACCGCGCCGGAGGTTACCAGCAGTACCTCACGTCCGGCATGGTGCAGCTCGGCCATCTGCGCCACCCAGGCATCAATGGAGAAGCTGTCCAGGCCCTGACCGTCATTGGTGATCATGGCGCTGCCAATCTTGATGACCCAGCGCCGGGCCTCACCTAACTGTTCACGGGTCTTGTTGAACATCGCCGGGTGCTCCCATATCCACTTGCGTCGCAGCCGCAGCCGCAGCCGCAGCCGCAGCCGCCGCATCGGCCCGTTGCCGCGCGTCCAGCCGCTCCATGACCGCCTGCATCAGCGCTTCGGTGCCTGCGCCATCGACCGCGCTGATCGCGAACGCCGGTCCATCCCAACCCAGAGCTGTCACGATCTCGGCCACCCGCGCCGCGCGCTGCTCCGCCGGCAGCAGGTCCAGCTTGTTGAACACCAGCCAACGCTCGCGTTCAGCCAGTTCAGCACTGTACTTGGCCAGCTCGGCCAGGATCACCGCGACATCGTTCACCGGGTCGCCGCTGTCACTGTAGGGGGAAACATCGACCAGATGCAGCAGCAGCCGGGTGCGCGACAGGTGGCGCAGAAACTGAATGCCCAGCCCGGCGCCTTCGGCAGCGCCCTCGATCAGGCCGGGAATATCGGCCATCACAAAGCTCTTCAGCGGTCCGACCCGCACTACGCCCAGATTCGGATGCAGGGTCGTGAAAGGATAGTCGGCGACCTTGGGCCGGGCCGCAGATACGGCGCGAATCAGAGTCGATTTGCCCGCATTGGGCATGCCGAGCAGGCCGACATCGGCAAGCACCTTCAACTCCAGGCGCAGGTTGCGCGCCTCGCCGGGGGTGCCGGGCTTGGCCTGCCGCGGGGTGCGATTGGTGCTGCTTTTGTAGCGGGTGTTGCCAAGGCCGTGGAAACCGCCCTGCGCGACCCGCAGACGCTGGCCGGGGGCGATCAGGTCGCCGATCAGTTCGCCGGTGTCGGCGTCGTAGGCCAGGGTGCCGACTGGAACGATGATTTCCAGATCAGCGCCGCTGCGGCCGGTGCAGTTGGCGCCCATACCGTTCTGGCCACGCTCAGCGCGAAAACGCCGCGTGTAGCGGTAATCGACCAGAGTATTGAGTTCCGGGTCGGCGCGCAGGTCAATGCTGCCCCCGTCGCCGCCATCGCCCCCGTCGGGGCCACCAAACGGGATGTATTTCTCGCGGCGGAAGCTGACACAGCCGTTGCCGCCATCGCCGGCCTCGACGCGGATGATCACTTCATCGACAAATTTCATGGCGTTCTCCGCGGACCGTGGACAAAAAAAAGCCCCAAACGGGGCTTTTGACGCACCCGGACCGCCGGTGATTCACGACGCCGGATAAATGCTCACATACTTGCGGTTGTGCGGACCCTTGGTCTCGAACACCACCTGGCCTTCGGCCTTGGCGAAGAGCGTGTGGTCCTTGCCGCAGCCGACGTTCAGCCCCGGATGAAACTGGGTGCCGCGCTGGCGGACGATGATGTTGCCCGGAAGCGCTAACTGGCCGCCGAACAGCTTGACGCCGAGGCGTTGCGCCTGCGAGTCGCGACCGTTGCGGCTGCTGCCGCCTGCCTTTTTGTGTGCCATGTTTCAAGTCCTCGTGATTCGATGCCGCCCGGGCACCCGTCAGAGACCGCTGATGCCGCTGATGCGCAGCTCGGTGTAGCTCTGGCGATGGCCCTGGGTCTTACGGTAGTGCTTGCGGCGGCGGAACTTGACGATCCGCACCTTGGGGCCGCGGCCCTGGGATTCGACGGTGGCGGTGACGCGGGCGCCGTCGATATAGGGCGCACCGATGCGGACCTGCTCGCCATCGGCGATCATCAGCACCGTGTCGAATTCCACGGAAGCGCCTTCTTCGGCGTCGATTTTCTCGACCTTGAGGGTCTGGCCCTCGGCGACCCGGTATTGCTTGCCCCCGGTTTTGATGACAGCGTACATTTATGCACTCTCCAAGAAACTGCTCGTTCCGTCCCGAACTAAAGGGATGCGATTCTAGCTGTGCGTCTGGCGCAGGTCAAATAAATTCCAGCCTGCAGCGACGCTTAGCCCTGTTGCCTTGACCCTTCCCTAGGCAAACCGTAGCATGACCGGCGTTATTCACGAGGACCTTTGCCGCTCCATGGATATCGCACACATCCGCGCGCCCATCGCCGACGACCTGCAGGCCGTCAATACCTTGATTTGCCGCGAGTTGCATTCCGACGTCGTGCTGATCAACCAGTTGGCCAGCTATATCATCGATAGCGGGGGCAAGCGGCTGCGGCCGGTCACTGTGCTGCTCGCGGCCCGGGCCTGTGGCTATGCCGGCGACGCGCATATCGCTGCTGCCGCCATCGTTGAGTTTATCCACACCGCGACCCTGCTGCATGATGATGTCGTCGATGAATCCAGCCTGCGCCGCGGCCGGCAAACTGCCAACGCCATCTGGGGTAATCAGGCAAGCGTGCTGGTGGGTGATTTTCTTTACTCGCGCTCGTTCCAGATGATGGTCGATATTGGCAGCATGCGGGTGATGGAAATCCTCGCCGATACCACCAATACCATCGCCGAGGGCGAGGTACTGCAACTGCTCAATTGCCATGATGCCGACACCAGCGAAGAGCGCTATATGGCGGTGATCCATTCGAAGACCGCCAAGCTGTTCGAGGCCGCCGCGCAACTGGGCGCCGTGCTGGCCGACCGGCCGCGCGAGGAGGAGCTGGCGCTGGGCCGCTATGGCATGCATCTGGGTACCGCGTTCCAGTTGATCGATGACGTGCTCGACTACAGCGCCTCCAGCGCCGAACTGGGCAAGAACATCGGTGATGATCTGGCCGAGGGCAAGCCGACCCTGCCGCTGATCCACGCCATGCGCCACGGCACGGCCGAGGAAGCGCGGGTGATTCGTGAGGCCATCGAGCAGGGTGGACTCGAGTATATCGATATTGTCACCCGGACTATTGAGTCCACCGGCGCGCTCGACTATACTGCGCGCCTTGCTTCGGATGAGGCTGATCGGGCGATCGCCAGCTTGGCGATGCTGCAGGAGTCTCCCGCCAAGGAAGCCCTGCTTGGGCTGGCGCAGTTCGCGGTAAGTCGTCGTTATTAAGGCGCGATTGTTTTGCAGTTTCGCCGGTTTCATTCAGTCGGGGTGTAGCTCAGCCTGGTAGAGCACTGCCTTCGGGAGGCAGGAGTCGCAGGTTCAAATCCTGTCACCCCGACCATCAAAT
>OFRV01000028.1_pt1 | contig 24075 bp, 23 predicted proteins | sample 1543231 | NCBI WGS metagenome assembly OFRV01 (sample SAMN05442499, study PRJEB24371) | freshwater metagenome | isolation source: Freshwater Lake | place: Canada: Niagara | collected 2013-08-21 | reverse complement strand
ATTGCGTGCCGCGAAATCCCAGTTCAGCAGATTGTCGAGCAGGGCATTCACATAATCAGCGCGCCGGTTCTGATAATCCAGATAATAGGCGTGCTCCCAGACATCAACGGTCAACAGCGGCTTTTGCCCATGCGCGATCGGCGTATCGGCGTTACCGGTCCGGGTCACGATCAGCTTGTCACCCTCCTTGACCAGCCAGGCCCAGCCACTGCCAAACTGGCCGGTCGCTGCCTTGGCGAATTCCGCCTTGAACGCATCGTAGCTGCCAAAGGAGCGGTCGATCAGCGCCGCCAGTGCGTTATCCGGCTTGCCGCCACCCTTTGGCCGCAGGCTGTTCCAGTAGAAGGTGTGATTCCACACCTGCGCGGCGTTGTTGAAAATCGCCACCTGATCGGCCTTGCCAGCGCTGGCCTGGATCACCGCCTCCAGCGACTGTTCGGCCAGCGGCGTACCAGCGACCAGTTCGTTGAGCTTGTTGACATAGCCCTGATGATGCTTGCCGTAGTGGAAACCGATGGTTTGCGCCGAGATATAGGGGTCCAGCGCATTTTCTGCATACGGTAGCGGGGGCAGGCTGAACGGGCCCTTGGCGACCTCGGCGGCGCGGGTCAGGCGCGGACTCAACAGGCCACCGGTGGCCAGAACCGCACTTCCTGCCAACAGGGCGCCCAGGAACTGACGGCGATTCAGGCGTGGGTTGAACAGCTTCGATTCAGACATCTCAGACCTCTCAGACATCGGCGGACTCCCGGGAGTGGCAAGGGATATACAGCTTGCAATAGACAGTCTAGCGCAGGGCCAGGTGCGGCGGCTGTACCGTGGCAGCGCAGCCCAGAACGAAGCGGGGGAGCATTCGCTCCCCCGCACACTTACAACAAGCACACTTGATCAGGCTGGTGGTGCGACACTCATCCGCTGTGCCTCATCAACCCAGCCGCCGCCCATGACCTTATACAGATTGGCCAGGGCGATGAACAATTGCCCCTGGCTTTGCACCAGGGATAACTGCGCGCTGTACAGATTGCGCTCGGCATCGACCACGGTCAGGTAGTCGGAATAGCCGTTCCGGTAGCGCAGCGTGGCCAGATCCAGATAGCGCTGCAGGGCCTTGACCTGCTCCACCTGAGTCTGCAACTGCTCGCGCAGCTTGGCCACCGCGACCAGCGCATCATCGACCTCGGCGAAGGCGGTCTGGATGACCTGCTGATAATTGAGCAGTGCCTGCTGCTGCACCGCTTCCGCGACCTGCACCTGCCCTTGCAGACGGCCGCCGGTAAAGATCGGCTGGGCCAGTTGCCCGGCGAAGGTCCAGGTGCGCGACGGTCCTTCAAACAGATCGGACAGATCGTTGCTGGCCAGCCCGAGCAGCCCGGTCAGGGAGATGCTGGGATAGAACGCCGCCTTGGCCACGCCGATCTGGGCATTGGCGGCGATCAGCTGCTGCTCGGCCTGACGGATGTCCGGACGGCGCTCCAGCAACTCGGACGGCAGACCACCGGGCACCTGCGGCATCGCCAGCTGATCCAGATTGCGACCCCGGGCGATACGCCCCGGATTGCGGCCTAGCAGCAGGCTGATGGCGTTTTCCTGCTGGGCAATCTGCCGCTCCAGCAGCGGCACCTGCACCGCCGCGTTCTGGTATTCGGCCACCGCCTGCTGGTAGTCCATTTCGCCAATCAGGCCGGCCTTGAAGCGCAAGCCGTTGATCCGCACCGATTCACTGCGGGTCTGCAGTGTCTCGCGGGTCACCACCAGTTGCTTGTCATAATCCAGCAGCAGCACATAACTGCCAGCCAGCTGGCTGACCAGGGTCAGGATCACCGTGCGCCGTGCTTCCTCGGTGGCCAGCAACTGGGCACGCGCCGCATCCGTAGCGCTGCTCAGCTTGCCCCATAGATCCAGCTCATACGACACCCCCAGATCCAGCTGGAAGTTGTTGTTGATCAGGCTGGTGCCTGCCGGCACGGTGGTCTCGCCACTGCGGGTGCGCGCGCCGGTGGCGCCCGCCCCGACCTGCGGAAACTGCTCGGAGCGGGTCACCCCATAGCGGCCCATGTACTCCTCGACCCGCGCTGCGGCAATCTGCACATCCTTGTTTTCCTGCAGCGCGATCTGGATCAGACCATCCAGCACCGGGTCCTGGAACTGCTGCCACCAGGCGGTATTGGCCAGCGTGTTAGCCTGCTGGATCGAGACCTGCCACTGCGCCGGCACCGGCACCTCGGGACGCTGATAGGCCGGACCCACCGCGCAGCCGCCCAGGGCGATACCGAGCGCGGTCACGAGTAAGGTTTTACGCATCGTGGCGATCCTCCAGCGAACCCTCGGCCCCGGCAGTCTTGCCGGTAGGAGCAGGCAGCGCGGCATCAGTGTGGACAACGTCATCCTTCTTAACGTCCTCCTTCTTCTTGTTGCCCCGTTCGCTGAGACCTTCGAACAGGCGGAAGAACATCGGCACGAAGAAGATCGCCAGTACGGTCGCTGCGGTCATGCCACCGACGATACCGGTACCGATGGAATGACGGCTGTTAGCACCAGCACCGGTAGCGATCACCAGCGGAATCGCGCCGAGAATGAAGGCCAGCGAGGTCATCAGAATCGGCCGGAAGCGCAGGCGCGCGGCATCAACTGCCGCCTCCAGGATCGGCATGCCCTCCTCGTGCTTCATCACCGCGAATTCCACGATCAGAATGGCGTTCTTGGCTGCCAGACCGACCAGGGTCAACAGGCCAATCTGGAAATACACGTCGTTTTCCATCCCGCGCAGCCACACCGCCAGCAGCGCACCGAAGATGCCAAACGGCACCGCCATCAGCACGCTAAACGGCAGTGACCACTTCTCGTACTGCGCCGCCAGGATCAGGAACACCATGATCAGGCCGTAGATGAACACCATCGCCGAATCACCGCCGACCTTCTTTTCCTGATAGGCCTGACCGCTCCAGCCAAAGGAGTAGCCCTGCGGCAGCGCCTCGCCGGCAACCTCTTCCATGGCGACAAGTGCCTGACCCGAGCTGTAGCCGGGCGCAGCGCCACCGGTCACTTTGGCCGCCGGGAAGGTATTGAAGCGGGTGATCAGATTGGGCGCACTGGTGTACTCCAGCTTGGTCACGGCCGCCAGCGGCACCATGCCACCGCTGAGCGAGCGCACATAGATCTGCTTGATGTCATCCGGTCGCGAGCGGTATTCCGGGGCCGCCTGGACGATCACCTGCCACACCTGGCTGTACAGGTTGAACTGGCTGACGTACAGCGAGCCAAACAGCGCCTGCAGGGTGCCAAACACATTGCCCACCGGCACGCCCAGGGTGCGTGCCTGCTCGCGATCCAGCGTGACGTACAGTTGCTGCGAGGCCGCGTTGATGGTGGTGGTCAAGCCGCGCAATTCCGGGCGCTGGTTGGCCTTGGCGACGAAGTCCTGGGTCACCTTCGCCAGTTGCTTGATATCGCTGCCACCGCGACTCTGAATCCAGAACTCAAAGCCGCCGGTAGTACCCAGGCCGGGAATCGAGGGCGGATTGAATACCAGGGCGACGGCCTCGCCGATCTTGGAAAACTTGCCCATGACCTCGCGGATCACGTTCGGCGCGCTTTCCTTTGGATCCTTGCGCTCCTCGTAATCCTTGAAGGAGACAAACAGGGTGGTATCGGTGGTCTTCTGTTGCGAATCCAGCAGGCTGTAGCCGTTGATCGCGACCACGCTGCCGACCGCCGGATTGGCGCGGAAGATATCGGTCATCTGGGCGGCTGCTGCCTCGGTGCGATCCAGGCTGGCGCCATCGGGCATGATCCCGACGCCGAATACATAACCCTGGTCCTCATCCGGGACAAAACTGCTCGGCACTTTATTGAACAGGCCGTAGATCGCCACCAGCATGATCGCGAACAGTGTCAAGCCCAGCAGAACACGCTTGGTGACAAAGCGCACGCTCTCGGCGTAGCCGTGGGTCACCCAATCGAAGCCGCGGTTGAACGGACCAAAGAAGAAGCGATAGAGCAGGTCGGTGCGCTGGTCGCCGTGCTGGCCGGGCTTGAGCAGCAGGGCCGCCAGTGCCGGACTCAGAGTCAGCGCCACCAGACCGGAGATCGCCACCGAAATCGCGATGGTGATGGCGAACTGCTTGTATAACTGCCCGGTCATGCCGCCAAGGAATGCAACCGGCACGAACACCGCGCTCAAGACCAGCACCACCGCGATCACCGGCCCGGTCACCTCGTCCATGGCCCGGTGCGCCGCTTCCTTGGGCGGCAGGTGAAACTCCGCCATGTTGCGTTCGACGTTTTCCACCACCACGATGGCGTCGTCGACCACGATGCCTATACACAGCACCAGGCCGAACAGGGTCAGCATGTTGACTGAGAACCCGAGCAGGTACATGCCGCTGAAGGTCGCAACCACCGAGACGATCACCGCGATGATCGGGATGATGGTGGCCCGCCAGCTTTGCAGGAACAGGTAGACCACCAGGATCACCAGCACGATGGCTTCCATCAGGGTCTTGATCACCTCGTCGATCGAGGCCTGCACGAACTTGGTGGTGTCCAGGGCGACCGAGTAATCAAGGCCGGCCGGGAAGCTCTTCTTCAGATCCTCCAGAGCGGCCCGGACCTGCTTGGATACGTCCAGGGCATTGGCGCCTGCCTGCTGGTAGACCGCGATGGCAGTGCCGACCTTGCCGTTGAAGCGGCTGCGCAGGTTGTAGCTCTGCATGCCCAGGGTCACATAGCCGATATCCTTGAGGCGCAGCACGCCCGCGCCGGTGGTGCTGGCGCGCAGGATGATGTTTTCGAATTCCTCGGGCGTGCTCAGCCGGCCCTGGGTGGACACCGGGAAGGTCAGCTCCACCGGCCCGTTGGTCGGCGACTGGCCAATCTGGCCGATGGCGAACTGCTGGTTCTGGGTCTGGATGGCCTGGATCACTTCGTCAGTGGTCAGGCCCAGCTCGCTCATCCGGTCCGGTTTCAGCCAGATGCGCATGGCGTAATTGGGCACGCCGAAGATGCTGGCCTGATTGGCGCCGGGAATCCGCTGCAGGGCATTGAGCACATACAGGTAGGCGTAGTTGCCTACGTAGGTTTCGTCGAGGGAACCGTCCGGTGAGTAGATCGCGATCACCATCAGGAAGGTCGACGACTTGGTCTGCACCTGCACGCCCTGCTTGGACACGGCTTCGGGCAACTGTGGCAAGGCCAGACTGACCTGATTCTGCACGTTAACCTGGGCGATATCCGGATCGGTACCGATGTCGAAGAACACATTCAGGTTCATGTTGCCGGTCGATGAACTCGACGAGTACATGTACATCAGGTTATCGACGCTGTTGACCTGCTGCTCGATCGGCGCGGCCACGCTTTGCGAAACTACGTCGGCGCTGGCGCCAGGATAGGTGGCCGATACCTGCACCTGCACCGGGGTGATGTCGGGGTACTGCGCAATGGGCAACACGCCCATCGCCGACAGCCCGGCCAGGCTGAGGATGATCGACACCACCGCGGCGAACACCGGGCGGTCGATAAAGAAATGGGAAATCATCGGGCGCCCCTTCAGGGTTTAAGCGGCGTGGCGCTGGGAACTTTTGCCGGTTCGGACTCAGGCGCGGCGGCCGCGGCTGACTGGATCTGCACCGGTGCGCCCGGCCGCAGGCGTATCGCGCCATCGACTACCACCCGGTCACCGCTCTGCAGGCCGGAATTGATGATCCACTGATCGCCGTACCAGTCGCCGACCTGGACCGGCTTGGGTTGCGCGGTGTTATCGGCGCCGACCACGAACACGAACTTGCCATTTGGCCCCTGCATCACCGCCACCTGTGGCACCATGATCGAATTCGGACGCACCGCGCCCTTGAGCTGTACGCGCACGAACTGGCCGGGACTGAGCGCGTTGGACGGGTTCGGCACGACGGCGCGGATGTTGTAGGTGCCGGTCTGGGCATTGATCACCGGGTCAACAAAGGTGATCCGGCCCGATTGCGGGTAGGTCGAGCCATCGGCCAGGATCAGGTCTACATCCAGTTTGCCGATCCCGGGGCCTTTCAATTGCCCCTGTTTCTGCTGCGTGCGCAGGGCGAGCACTTCGTTTTCGCCGACGCCGAAGTTCACCCACATCGGATCGATCTGAACGATGGTGGTGAGCTGGCTATCGCTGCCCCCGGCGCGAATCAGCGCGCCCTCGCGATACTTGGCGCTGCTGGACAACCCGGTGAGTGGTGACTTGATCGTGGTGTAGCCCAGGTTCAGTTGCGCCTGCTGGACTTGTGCCTGAGCGGCCTGTACCTGTGCCTCGGACGCCAGAACATTAGCGGTGGCGTTATCCAGATCCTGTTGGCTGACTGCGTTCTGCTTGGCCAGCGGCTTGACCCGGGCCAGGGTTTGCTGGGCGCGTACCAACAGTGCCTGCTGCTGCGCCAGGACCGCTTTGGCGTTTTCCAGCGCGGCCTGGAAGGGCTTGGGATCGATCTGGAACAGCAACTGGCCAGTGGTGACCAGGCTGCCTTCGGTATAAGCGATCTTGTCGAGAAAACCCTCGACGCGGGCGTTGATTTCTACTTGACGCGAGCTGGCAGTCTTGCCGGTAAACTCCAGGACCGCCGGGGTACTTTCGGGTTTGATTTCGACCACACTGACCGCGGTGGGTGGGCGGGGCTGCGCCGCAGGCTGCTGGGCCAGAGCCAGCACCGGGCCAACGCTAAGCAGAATCGCTAGACAGGCGCCAACACTGGACCGGGGTTGAAACCGGGGCGTGGGATTAGAAAAGAGGCACAAATCGCGCACTGAACGGGACTCCTGGTGGGGTTGCGGAAAATGCCTATGATGGCTGGGAGAATGGCGGGCGCCCACACTTGATCGCTACCGTTTAAGCACGAGACAGCTCATGATTCAAGCTGCTGGAGCGAGTTAGCCGCGAAAGGGCTGAAATCCAGGAGCAAATAGACCGCCACGACCATTATCAAGAGTTATTATAGTGAATTTTCCAAGCAGCCACCTTGACAGGATATGCCATTCATCCCCACCGCCGCGGCCCGCACAGTAACACAACCAGGAGTACTTATGGCGATCTCATCACAACCTTTAGCCGAGCGTGCGCATTATGTGACGCTGACCGGATTACTGACCTGGGCTGATTTTCAGGCATTCCTGGCACAGACCGAGGCGCAAGGACTGCTAACGCCCGGTGCGGTACGCGTCCTGATCCATCTTGACCACTTCACAGGCTGGGAATCCGGCGAGCACTGGGGCGATATCAGTTTTTTTTGCCGGCACGATCAGGAGATTGACCGAATCGCAGTCGTCGGCGAAGCGCGCTGGCGCGATGAAATGCTGCTATTTCTGTTCGGTGATCAGCGACATGCGGAAACGCGATTTTTCACCGATTCCGACCTGACGGCGGCCCGCGCCTGGCTGCTGGGCTGAGTTGTCACATCCGCGTGTCTAGCGCCCGCGCCAGAGCGCCGTCCAGACCAATCCCGGCAGCGCAATACCCAGACTCAGGAACAGCACAGTGACCGTTGCCCTGATACCGTCATCAAGTGCTGCCAGTAACAGCTCGCCATGCGCCTCCAGTCCCGGTGCATTGGCGACCTTCACCACCCCCAGCACCGCCTTATAGGCATAACTGCCCGGCACCAGCGGAATCGCCGGACCCACCGCAAACAGCGTGACACTCACCGCGAAGCGCTGCGCCAGGGCCGTAGACAGCAGACCGATCAGCAGTGCCGCCAGCAATGTAGCGAGCACCAGACCCGTGCCCCCCTGCATCAGGGCCGTGCGCAAGGCATAGGCCAGAGCGCCGACCAGTGCGCAATACGGCAAGGCATAGCGGGGCACGTTGAACAGCACCGCAAAACCCAGGGTCGCCAGCGCTGCCGCCAGACCCTTTTCCGCCAGCAGCAGCGCCAGATCAAGACCGCTCGCCGACGCACTCACAAGCGGACCTCCAGCAGGCGCAGCACGACGCCCAAGCCCAGGGCGATGCCGAGAAACACCATCAGGCTGGTAGCAGCCCGGGCCAGGCCAGCGGAGATATAGCCGCGCAGCAGGTCGATGCTGGCGTTGATCAGCGGCACACCCGGCACCAGCAGCAGCACCGCAGCCGTCAACGCGCTTTGCGGCGTCTGGCTCAACCAGAGTGCGCTGCCTGCCACTAGGCTGGCCACCAGCGCCGTCAGCAGCACCACCAGGAAGTAATTCATCCGCCGCCGGTTCAACTCCATGCGCACCCAGGCCGCAGCGGCCGACGCCACGCCGGTGATGATCAGCGCGGCCCAGTCGCCGCCAAACAACTGGCAGAATGCGGCGCAGGCCATGCCGGTCGCCGCCACATGCACATCGCGCGGATAATGGTGCGGCAAGGCGGCGATGTGTTGCAGCGCCTGCATCAGTTGTTCAGGCGTTACCTGACCCTGCTGAAAGCGGGCCAGCAACTGCTCCACGTCACTCAGGGCATTCATATTCACGCCAACCATCGGTACCCGCACAATCCGGGTGTGATGCGCATCCTGGCGGGTAGCCGTGAGCAGAATGGTCTTGGACATGACCACCGCGTCAATCCGGTCGATACCCAGCCCCTGCTCCATCTGCTGCAAGCTGGTCTCGACACGCCCGGCATCGGCGCCATGTTGAAGTAGCAAACTGCCCGCCTGCACCAGCACATCCACCATCGCCGATAGCGATGCAGGTTCCGGCCTGGGCGCAGGTGCGTCCACACTCATCGTGTCGCTATCCGAACCAGGCAGGGCCATGGCGGGCAATTCCACGTCAGTCACCACATCAGTTCCCGTACGGCATGCCTGACTGCCAAATCAATATACACATATCCGCACCTCACGGTACCGAGAGCAGAACTAACGCAGTGCCACGAGCTGTTTTAATCGACTCTCGCGGCACCGGTATCAGGACAGATCGGTTATTGATTCCAGCCGGACGAGGGTGGTGCAACCACTTCATACACCACGTTCGGGCCATCATAGCGCGGCGCATAATAGGTACCGCCGCAGTTCTGATAGGTGACGCCATCCGACATGAATGTCGAACAACTCGGCGGCAGCGTCGACACAACCGCGCCCACGACAATCGCGGTTCCCACGGCTACCGCTGCCGCACCTCCTGCATAACCCCAGTTCCGATCAACATCGACATTGACATTGCGGTTCACATTAACATTGCGATCCACATTGACATTGCCGCGATTGACATTCGCATTACCACGGTTGAAATCACCACCGCCGCCAACATTAGCCCGCGGCGCTCTCACTTCAGCGCCACCGCCAAAACCACCACGGCCACCACCACCACGGCCACCACCACCGCGTGCTTCCGCATCGACGCTCAAAAGCGCTAGAAGCGGTCCGGCAATCAGTGTAACCATGATCGCCCGTTTCAGGTAAATCGATCGTGCATTCTGCATGGGGAAACCCTCCCGGGATTACTGCGCGGCTTTCGACGGGTGAGCCGTCGGCGCTTGTTCCAGGAACTTAATTTTCTCGGCATTCTGCGGTGGCGTGAAGGTAAAGAAATCCGCCGGAAACTGCGGCGTGAGATTCCAGTCGCTCAGATCGGCCATCATCTGCGGTGCGCCCTTCACACTCTTATCTGTCAGAACTAGACGGCGTGGCAAGGGTTTAGGACCTTCCTCGATCCACAATTCCCAATCCAGATCCGGTGTCTGAAATGCGAGATGATGACAGACCACTCCCCGCACCAGAATACGACCGACATACAGTTCCGAGGTGATATTCTGCACCAGGCGACTTTCGGGATTAGCGACCAGCAGATCGGCAATTGGCAACGAGATCCGATATTGTGTGGCTAGAAGATCCAGGGTGTCGTCAAGGGTCGGTGCGGCAGCGGCACTGGCATAAACATTCTTTTCCGGTGTATAGAGCGAGAAATTCTGGCCATCGTAGAACAACTGGCGACCGCCGCTGAGATTCTGGAAATCAACCCGCATACGGTTGGGTTTCTGAATGGCGATCACCATGCTTTGATCGGCGTGCAGGTGCTGCTCAGTAGGCAGAATCAATTCCGTGGTTCTTTCCACCCGCACGGCAAAGCGGTCAAGAGTGCGCAGATAGGCCGCCATTTTCTTGATCACGTCCAGAGGCTGCGGTTTAGTCTGCGGTTCCGGACGGGCCACGGGTGCCACTGGAGCAGGCGTCGCTGTGGATTGAGCGGATGGCTCGGTCGGCGCATTAGCGCAACCGAATAGCACCAGGGCCGGAAACAGCATTATGGATAACAGGTGCTCCCTTTTCATGTGCGACCTCCTTATTGATAGGCTTCATTGAGGATCGGGGGCGCCCAACGAATAATCGAGCGCAGTGCAGCCTGTTGACTTAATAAGTTTCAGGAATCAGCTTGAACGGATAGTTTGGTTCCTGATAGTCACCGGCCTTTTGCCGCTTGGGCAACTTAATGTTCTCGCGCGGCAATTCTTCATAGTGAATCTGACTGAGCAGATGGCGAATGATATTTAGACGCGCCCGCTTCTTATCGTCCGAGCGCGCCACGAACCAGGGCGACCATGAAGTATCGGTCGCGGCAAACATGGCATCGCGCGCCCGCGAATAGTCATACCAGCGGTTGTAGGATTGCAGGTCCATCGGCGACAGTTTCCAGATCTTGCGCCCATCCTCGATGCGTGCTTCGAGGCGGCGGGTCTGTTCCTCGGGACTGACTTCCAGCCAGTATTTAAGAAGAATAATGCCGGAATCGACCATCGCCTTTTCGAGCACCGGGGCCATTTCCAGGAAGCGTTTGGCCTGCTCATCGGTGCAGAATCCCATCACTCGCTCGACCCCGGCGCGGTTGTACCAACTGCGGTCGAAGATCACTACTTCACCAGCCGCCGGCCAATGGGGTACATAGCGCTGTATGTACATCTGCGTTTTCTCGCGCTCGGTCGGTGCCGGCAGGGCTACGACCCGGAAGATGCGCGGACTGACCCGTTCGGTAATCGCCTTGATGGTGCCACCCTTTCCGGCGCCATCGCGGCCTTCGAACACAATGCAGACTTTCAGGCCTTTGTGACGCACCCATTCCTGAAGCTTGACCAGTTCGACATGCAGCTTGGCTAGTTCACGCTCGTAATCCTTGTTTCCGAATTTTTCCGGCGCGGACGTCTGGATTTCGTCCGACTTTTTCCCTGATTTGCTCATGGTAGTGTTCCTGAATGGTGGTCGTCGTGGTGCGAGAGTGGAGCCGGCGTGGACCGGTGCCGGTTATCAAGCAAAATATAGAAGCTGATCAGCAGGACCCATAGCGGGAAAACCAGCAGGATTCCCTCGATATAGCGACTGCTGAGCAAAAGCAGTGCTGCTACTGCATAGCCGGAAAATGCGATCCAGCGATCAAGAAAGCCTGTGCGCAGTGCCAGCGTCGAAGTGGCGATCATGAACACGCCGGCCATCTTAATCGCGTAAATGTTCATGATTTCATAAGCGACGGCACGTGCCGACGTGAAGGTGGGCGAACCTACGACCCTGGCCGGATCGGCTGAATAGGCGATGATCAGGCCACCGATCATCGCCGCTGACATAAATAGCATAGCCAGGAATAGTAGGCCGCTGCCCAGAAACACCGTGGCGAAAAAGCGGTCTTCCCGCTCGCCAAGGCGATCGCGCAGCACGCCGATGAACCAGAGAAACGCCACACCGGCAAACGGCACCAGATTCAACGCCAGTACCACCGTGTCGGCGCCGGTCTGTAACCACACCCCCGCTTCCAGCGGATTGGCTGGCACTGCGACCCGGATCAGCACAAAGCTGGTCATCAGCAGGACGGCGAAGAGAATACCAGCAATAGCGGCGGCCCGTGGTGCACGGGCGCTGGCGCTGGTCAGTGGTACCAGTACCGATTCCGGAGGCATGAGGGTTCTCTGTCGATCCATGATTCAGCGCCGGCGTCCGCCGCCGCTGCGCCCGCCGCTGTGCCCGCCGAAACCACCGCTGGAACGCTGGAAACTCTGCGTCCGTTCGGCACCTCGGGCGCGGGTGTTGAAATCCCGATTCAAGCCTGGTTGCTGACTGGCAAAGCGACCCTGTGGTCGGGTGGTGGTTTCCGGCCGCGACCAGTTGCTGCGCTCGCGCTGCTGCCAACCCTGATCGGTGCGGCGATAGACGTTGCCATCGCGGTCGGAGAACACGTTATTGCGGCCCAGATCGGCCGGCTTGGCGCGCGGTGTCGGTTGGGCCGGTCGGCTGGCGCGCGCGGGACGCGTTTCCGGGCGTTGCGCTGTGGTGCGGGCTTCGCGTGTTTCGGGTCGCTGCGGGCGCTGCTGTGCCGCGTCGCCGCGCCGTTCACTGAGGCGCGACTGCCGGTCCTGCACCCGGTCGGCGCGCGGCGTCTGACTATTGGCCAATCGCTCGTTGCGCTGCTTGAGCTGATCGCGGCGATTATTTTGCAGCTGCTGTGACCAGTTGGGATTGTTGTAGATGTTGTTGCGCATGTCCTGGCGATTGGTGCGCAGATTCTGGAAGTCCTGCCGCTTGAAATTGGCATTGCGCAGATTGGCTCGATCCGGGTTCAGATGCTGGACATAATCGCGACTGATGTTGACATTGCGATTGATGTCGACATTGACATCACCATGCCAGCCGCAACAGCCGCAGCCACCCCACCAGTTCGATGCCGCCGCGCCGGCGATGAAGCCGAAGGTAGCGCCAGCCAGGAAGTTCCAGGCGCCATAGCCGGGATCGTAGATCGGCGCATAGCCATAGGTGACCGGCGCCGGATAGTAGACGCTAGGCGCGACATAGGGCGGATAGACATAGCCGGTACCATAAACCACTGTGCCGCCCACGACATAGCTGCCAGTGTAGCCGGGCGTGTAGCCGACATATACCACCTCCGGCGTGGTCTGATAGACCCGGACATAGGTGACGTTGTACACCGGGCTGCTCGGCGGAATCTGGTAGATCTCCGCCGGCACCGTGGTGGCCACCCGGTAGGTGCCATCGGCCTGCGTGGACTGATACCACACAGCCCGATCGACGGCGTAGTACTGATCGGTGGTTTTGATCACCGGCGTGCTGGTGTTGACCGCGTATTGCAGCGGGCTACCCTCGATGGGCCGAAATTCCGGCGCGCCGTCATAGCGAACTTGCATGGTTTTATCGCGTGCGATGGCGCTGGTCACCGGAATCTGGGCGTCGGCCACCGCTTCGCGCGCCTGCACGGTGTCGGGCACGAAGGCCAGTACATGGCCCTTGGTCGACGCCGGCGGGATGCGGTAAAAGCCGGCCGGCAGCTGATCAGGGGCAAGGTAGCTCCACGGGCCATCTTCCAGTGACGGACTGCTGAACCAGCGCCCGGAGAGCAGGACGTAATACTGCTGCGTGCCGATGACCTGGAAGACGTCGCGGCCGCTGTTGCTGAGATAGAGCAGGTCGGTGCCTTCCAGTGGCGCGAACTGGGGCGTGCCATCGGCGACGATCAGCTCGGTCGGCTCGGTGGCGACCACGATACGTGGCACGATCCCGGACTTCAGGGCTGCCTCCTGGACTTTGGTCGGCACTTCGGTCTCGGCGATGCGCTGCGCGGCCATCACCACCGGTGCCGGGGGCGCATTCACCACCTGCCACGCAGCCGTGAGCTCGGTCGCTGTGAACCAGAGCTCATCGCCGGTGAGGTAATAGCTGCTATCGCCGGGATTGAACAGCAGCACGAATGGGGTATTCACCACCCGCTTGACTGGAAAACCCTGAACATCGCGCAGGATCGGCGTGCCATCGATGAGCACCAGGACCGATGGCACAGTGGCAAAGAGGATGCGCGGTGGCATGTTGTTGAAGCTGCCGCCCGTCTTGACCTTTTCCAGTTCAGCCAGCTCGGCCAGCAGCCGATCCAGGGCCAGGGTCGGTTTCGGCCAGCCCGCAATTTCCCGATCCAGCAGGGCGGCAAGGCGGCGCTCCTGCTCAGGCTGTGCATTGGGAAACTTGACCTGGGTGACCTTGATGTCCTGGAACGTTACCAGCCGGCGCTCGCGATCGGTACTGATGCGGCTGTCAAACCAGACGACGCCAAACATCGGTGCTTTCATGCCGGATTTCTGCACCGACACCGCAGCGCGAACCGCTACTTTCTCGCCCTGGAAGGATTCCAACTGGGGCTGATAGATCACGACCCGCCCTTCCGGGGTTCTGATCTCCTGGGGCCAGCGATCCTCGGCGGCGCGGGCGACATGGCCAAGCAGCAATGCCACGCTCAGGAGCAGCAGATTGACCAGTATTGCCACCAGCCGAGCGGCGCGCGCGGACGTGCAAGACACAACATTCATCGAAATTCTCCATGGGAAACCCCGGTATGCATGCCGGGAAATCAGCGCGCTGCCCTGGTGAAACCCCTGCCTGCTGACGGCAGGTTGCTGATGGACGACGCCCGCAACCGCGCTACCACCTTAACGCTGCGGTGAGGCATCCTCGCTACTGATAATGAATACGCCGTCTACCTCGGTGACGCGAAACACCTGCGGCGTGTGGGCAGCCGGCACATCACCCTCGCTCAGGCCGGCACCTTGCAGTAGATGGGCGCGTACCGCCGGATGATTCAGCGCCATCTGATCATCCTCCAGCCAGGCGCGAACCTGCGGATCCTGCGGCTCGAAGATATGCACCTCCTGGTGGCCCCGCCCGAGCATGGCATAGACCGGCGGATCGCCGACCTGCATATAAGAGGTATAGCCCAGTCCCACATAGCGCCGCACCGTCGCCGCCACGCTGGACACCGTCGCGTTCTGGCTCTCGTAGCGCGGACCGCGTTCGAAACGATGGCCCTTTTCCAGCAGGTAAGTACGCAGTGACTTGATCACCGCGACCAGATCAGTCTTCGATGTGCCTTTATTGCCCATGGAAAATCCTCCGCATTCTATTTCCGACAAGCGTCGCCGGGTGACGGCGCTACCTAGCGAACCGAGTACAGCAGTCGGTTGGCTTCCTTGAAGAAATCCGGTTGTGGTAACAGATCGCCGCTGGGAAAATGCACGAACAGCGCAGCGATCCGGCGCTCGTTTTCCATGACGATCTCATTGAAGGAGATCGTATTGGTCAGTTGTGGCGAACCGGCAGCAACCTTGGTGTTGGCGTGATCCAGGGTCAGGGTGACTGGCTCCAGCCGCAGATACTGATCCGGCTCGCTCAGGATGGCGACGACCTTGGCCAGATGCTGATCGAGCGTGGATGAATCGGCGCGCAATTGATCAAGCTCGCTTTCCAGCGCCTGCAACTGCTGCTCGATGGTATTCATATCCACCGACTCACCCCCGTTCCCGGTGAGGAAATCCAGGCCGACATGCGCCTTTTTCAGCAGGCCCGACTTCTGCTGCAACAGGCGGCGCTGCTGTTGTTCGAGTTGCGTCTTTTGCACGCGGCTGGTGGTCAGGGCCTGCAGGGCAACCCCTACCAGATAATCAAAGCCGCGCCGCATCAGCTCGCGGCGGGTATCCTGCTCGTTATCACTCAGACAGACCAGGCGGTGCTCACAGAAATTGACCGTGACCTGCGGCACATCGCGGCGCAGCATCTCGCCGTCCATCTCGATGCCGAGAACATTTTTTTCCACCCGGATCGCGCCGAGCGCGCCATACAGCCTGTCCGGCAGCGGCGTCGGCGCCTGTTTGAGATAGTCGCGCATGCCGTCGCTGAAGCTGAGTACCTCGCGCAGGCTCTCGGGCGAGGCAAACAGGGCGCGCAGCCGTGGATCAGCCAGATAACCAGCGCGATCGGCGGCGATCGGCGGCGGCAGGGCATTGACGAAGTTCACCACGAAATCGATGGTCTTCTCGACCGCCGGCCACAACTGGCGCCGGTAGTGACTCACCGCCCGCAGTCGCAGATCAGTGCCGTCCACCGCCCGCTCAATGGCCCTGAGCATCAATTCCTTATCGAATTTGGCCGGTTGACTCGGCGTCGTGGCGAAAATGGAATACAGGAAACGAAAAGCCATGGCGGTCCTCCTTCAAGGCAACTGCGACAGGGCAAGGGCGCGATTCTCAAACGCACTGCAAGGGGTTGCAGATCGTGCCCGTCATGTCCGTTATGGGATAGATTCCGCCCCCGTGAACACAACGCCCGTTGCGATTAAGTATGGATCACACGCGCAGCTTGCGCGCGGTAAGTATTTCGCAACAGCGCAATGGGCGCCTTGGAGGTGGATGATTCAGCCAGGCTGGATTCCGGTCATCTGTCGGGAATGCAGCCAGTTGACGATGATGTCTGCGGTTTTCCGGGGTGCTTCCAGCGGCGCCATGTGCCCGATTCCGGGCAGCACCACACATTCATCCTGTTTGCGCAGCCGGCGCCACTTGTCCCACGATGCAGCCGGGATCAAGTCGCTCGCCGCCGCCCTGATACCGAGTACTGGCACGCGCAGGGATTTGAGATGCCCCCAGACATGAGGGGGCGTGCTGAAGACATGCGCTTCCCAGATCCTGGGAAATGCCAGACGAAATCCACCATCCCGATCAGGAACTAGACCATGTGCTCCATAATCGTCGAGGGCCGTGCCGCTCAGGCGGGAAAACAGCCGCTTGCTACGATGGAATTCAACAAAGGATTGCACCGACTCCCAGTGCTCGCGCCGTTCCAGCGTCTTGCGGACGAGGGGAAACAGGCGGCGGACCCTGAAGGGTATGCTCTGCGCCGCCAGTAGAAATGCAGTTGAGAACAGGATCGGTTCAATCAGCACCAGCGCCCGGAACAAGTCCGGCCGTTTGCTGGCGGCCAACAGAGTGCCGATTGCCCCGAGTGAATGACCCACGCCGATGACCGGATGGCGTCCGCTTGCGTCCAGAAAGTCAATGAGATCGTCGGCATAGCTCATCCAGCCGGTCTTGGATGATGGCAGGCCGATATTTTTCCAGGTTGCGCGATGCGCCAGGCCGATCACCTGAAAATCGGCCGCCAGTTCAGTAACAAATTCGGTGTAGGTACGAAAGGGAAAGCCATTGGCGTGATAGAAGTGCAGCAGCGGCCCGGTGCTATGGGTTTCGTACCAGTGAGCGCTACCGGACTGCAACTGAATGGCATGGATATTCATCACGTTTCCCTGTCCCGGTATTCGACCGCGCACCGGTTTATCGCGCCTGTCGCTGCACGCGCACCTGAGCAATACGATGCCCATCCATGCCCGCCACTTCAAACTGATAGCCGACCAGCTCGAACTGCTCACCGCCGGTGGGAATTTCCCCCAGCTGATTCAGCACCAGCCCGGCCAGCGTGTGATAATCGCCGCGCGGAAAATCCTGGCAACTGATCACCTCGCGCACCTCATCCAGCGGCAGACTGCCATCCAGCAGCCAGACGCCCTCGCTCTCCTCGACCACTTCGGGCACATCGGCATCGACCGTATCAACCAGCTCGCCCGCAATGGAGGCTAGAATATCGGCGGCGGTCACAATCCCTTCCACGCCGCCATATTCATCCATCACTACCGCCATCGGAATCGGGTGCTGACGCAACTGTTCCAGCACCTGCAAGGCATTCATCCCCTCATGCACCATCAGCGGCTCGCGCAGCGCCGCGTGCAGATCCAGCGGCTCGCCCTCCAGCGCCCGCACCAGCAGATCACGGCTTTGCACCACGCCCTCAACCTCGTCCAGCTCACCCCGGCATACCAGATAACGGCTATACGCATGCTGGCGCAGGATCTCGCGCAACTCATCCGGGCTGGATTCCAGATCCAGCCAGACAATATCCGGGCGCGGTGTCATCAGCGCTGGAATCGGCCGTTCGCCTAAAGTCAGCACGCTGCGGATCATCGCGCGTTCGGTGGAATCAAACGCCTGTACTGCATGCTGACCCACACCCGCCAGAGCGGCCACATCCTCGCCGACCTCGGCCGATTCGGCCCGACCGCCCAGCAGCCGCAGCACCGCCTCGGCGGTGCGCTCGCGCAACGGCCGCTTGCCGGCCAGAAAGCGGCGGCGGTTGAACTGCGCCCACTGGTTGAACATCTCGATCAGGACCGAGAAACCGATCGCCGCGTATAGATAGCCCTTGGGAATCGCAAAGCCCAACCCCTCGGCAACCAGGCTAAAGCCGATCATCAGCAGGAAACCCAGGCAGAGAATAATCACCGTGCGGTGCGCATTGACAAAACGGGTCAAGGGCTTGCTGGCCACGATCATCAGCGCGATGGCGATGATCACCGCCGCCATCATTACTGCCAGATGCTCGACCATGCCCACTGCGGTAATCACCGCATCCAGCGAGAACACCGCATCCAGCACCACGATCTGCGTCACCACCTGCCAGAAACCGGCGTATATTTTCGAGCCGTCCTGATGCTCGTCGCCGCCCTCAAGCCGTTCATGCAGTTCCATGGTGCCCTTGAACAGCAGGAACAGGCCACCGCAGAATAAAATCAGGTCGCGGCCCGAAAAAGGCTGCCCGAACACGACAAACAGCGGCGCGGTCAGGGTCACCAGCCAGGACAGACTTGCCAGCAGCACCAGCCGCATGACCAGCGCCAGCACCAGCCCGATCACCCGCGCCCGGTCGCGATCAGCGGGGGGCAGCTTATCGGCGAGAATGGCGATGAAGATCAGGTTATCGATACCCAGGACGATCTCCAGCACGACCAGAGTCGCCAGACCAATCCAGATCGTAGGATCAGCAATCCATTCCATGACAGCGGTTACCCTTTTGATTCAGTGGCGGGCCGGCAGGTATGCCCGTCCGCCAGCAGGTGGTTTTCCTGCGCGTGAATAGGATGCGGGGCATGCGAAAGCGCAAACAGGGATGGGACAGCACAGCAGGGTAGCGCAGGGTAGCGCCACGACGGGGGTTCGGGATCTGAAGACACGGGCCAATGGAGGTTTGTTGAACACAAATTGCATTTAAACAAACAATACCGGATGCTGCCAAGCACGCTCAGGCATCCGGTTCACCCGGCAGGCCCAGCCGCGCCAGAATGCCATCGCACTCGTCAAGACTGGCAAAGGTGATTTCGATGCGGCCGCGTCCCCGATCAGCGTCGTAGCGCAGGCGCACCGGTGCCGCCAGCCGCTCGCGCAACTGCTCTTCCAGACGCAGCAGATCGGGATTGCGCGCCACCGTTGGCGATGCAGTGACCGGCACGGAGCGCGGACTGCGCCGCCGCTCCAGCTCACGCACACTCCAGCCTTCGAGTACCGCCTGTTCCGCCAGCCGAAGCTGCGCCTCACGCGGCAGACCCAGCAGGGTCTTACCGTGCCCCGCTTCCAGGCGTCCGGCCTCGATATGCGCCTGCACCAGGGGATCCAGGCTGAGCAGCCCCAGCGTTTTGCTGATCGCCGACTGTGACACGCCCAGCAGCTCGGCCAGTTGCTCCTGGGTCAGGCCAAACTCCTCGCGCAAGCGGCGCAGCGCCCGCCCTTCCTCGATCGGGTTCAAATCGCGCCGCAGCAGATTTTCAACCAGGGCAATGGCAGCGGCGGTACGGTCATCAGCGGCGCGTACCATCACCGGCACCTGACGCAGACCAGCGCGCTGCGCCGCCTGCCAGCGCATATGCCCGGCAAGAATCTCGTAACTGCCATCCGCCAGCGGTCGCGCCACCAGTGGCTCGATCACCCCAAAGCGGCGAATGCTCTGCTCCAGATCATGCAAGTAGGTTTCATCGAGCTGCTGGCGCGGTTGGTAACGACCGCTGACCAGCTGATCGAGATCAAGCAGCCGCACGCCGTCAGCATCACCACCCGCATCCTGAGTGGGTGCCTCTTCGCTACTGCTGAGACTGGCGGGATTTGTATCGGCCAGCAGGCTGCCTTCGAAACCATGCCCGGCACCGAGCCAGTCGCTCAGGTTCATCGGAGTCTTGCGGCGGCTCATGACGCCACCCGCACCTGGTTAGCCTCGGCACTTTCGATACCGTTGAGGATTTCCTGCTGCCAGATCTGCCGCACCGCCAGCAGAATTTCCGCATTGACCCCATCCAGCATCATGAGCGCCCGATTATAGGTATCGCGGGAACCGCGCGGCTGGTCGATCTCGTAGATGCTGACCTGATCGCTGGCCGATTTCTGCAATTCCTTGGTCAGACCCATGCGGTTGCTGAGAATCAGCTCGCCGTAGGCGCCATTGATCACCGCGATATTGTTCAGGGTCTCGGTGCTGGCATCGACCTTGGTCAACAGGATGTTGAGACGCTGCACGTTAATTTCGCGTTCATACAGGGCGCAGACCTGCTCCAGGATGCGGAAGTACTGCACGCTGGACGAGATGTCGTACATATGCGGCACAATCGGCATGATGATCAGGTTGGCGGCGGCGATGGCATTCAGCGACAGCATGCCCAGCGAGGGCGGCGTGTCGGCAACGATGACATCGTAGTGCTCTTCGACAGTCTTGAGCGCGCGATGCAGGCGCACCGGGGGCGGACCGAGTCCTTCATGCTGGCGTTCCTGCGGCTGCGAAAGCTGCCAGTCGGTGTATTGCAGCGCCAGCCGCGCCGGGATCAGGTCGAGATTTTCCCAATGCGTGCGCCGGATCGCCGCCTCGATCAGCTCCGGCCCTTCGGTCAGGGCGGCGAATAAATCATCGCCATCCCTGAGATCGAGATCAGGAATGAAGCCGAAGGCACCGGTAGTCGTCGCCTGTGGATCGGCATCGACCAGCAGGACCCGATAGCCCTCGCGCGCCAGATACTGGGCAAAGTGCAGCGACATGGTGGTCTTGGCCACGCCACCCTTGAGGTTGGAAAACACCACGCGCACACAGCGCGCGCCGGCCGGTCTTCCGGGACGCTTGCCGATCGCGGCGCGAATGCGGTTGACCTCATTACAGTTGTAGATGCGCCGCTGAATCGAGCCGGCATCCACCAGCCGGGGCGCAGGCAGGTCGCCGCGACTTTCCAGATTCCGGATATGGCTGGCGGTGCAACCGGCCAGTTGCGCCGCGCGCTCGATGCCAAATTCCGGCAGGGTCTTGACGGTATGCCGGGCGCCGAGCGCATCCAGCAGCCGCTGCTGCATCTGGCCACCGCGTTCAGCCGCATTGCGGCACAGGGTCCGGAAATTGAATCGCATCGCTTGCATGGGCGCCGGCTCCGAAAGGGATAAAACAGTTTTCATTGCGATTTTAACGCATGCATGCCCAATTTTTGCAGCCAATGCCAAATTTGCGTCGTAGTGTTAAAAATCCGTCTGCGGGAAAAGGCTCGCATGCATGCCAGAATTCACTTCCCGGGCAATTCAGCTAAGGTTAAGACGGTTCCCCGCAGTATGGCCGCTACGTTCGCACTGCCCTGACTGCTGCTTTCGGCGTGGCGCCGCGGAATGAACCGCTCAACAACAACTCCATCCCATCTGGAGGATCATCACCATGAAATTGACGCATACACTGCTGGCGGCCGGCACTTTGTTCCTGCTGGTTCAGGCACCTCTGGTTCTGGCGGCCCAAAGCCGTTGCGATGACGAAAAGCAAATCTGCCGCGATCAATCCGGTCCCAATGTAGAACTGACCCGGCAGAAATACGGTGATCAGGCAGCCCAGCGCCTGCAGCGACGCATGGATGGCGGCGGCGGCCAGGGCCAGGGTGGCGGCAAGGGCCAGGGCCAGGGCGGTGGTCAAGGTCAAGGTCAAGGCCAAGGCCAGGGCGGTGGTCAAGGCCAGGGCGGTGGTCAAGGTCAAGGTCAAGGTGGTGGCAAACCACAGGGCGGTAAGCCGCAACATCCCTACTATATCCAGGACACGCCGGGCGAAGATCGTTACTATCGTAAGCCGTAACGTTATCCCGGGCCGCTCCGAACCCGCGGTCGCGGCCCGCCTTCACTACTGGAGAGCATACGATGAGTGGCTGGGGCTGCCCCCATGAATTCAATGGAACTTGTCAGCATGTCAAGGATCGCGTCTGCGATCCGGGCATGAAAGGCTGCGTGCTGGCGGGCCGGTTTCGCTTTAGCAACGACAGCAAGAACCGTCCAGCCCGGCCACAGCGCCGCGACAGCCACGGACGCGACGGCAATCCGCCACAAGGTCGCGGCGGCTCCTAGCCTGGATCAAAACCGCTCAGGGCATTCCCCTCCCAACTGGATAACGCCCACGACTCTGGTTGTGCCGGACGTGTGCAGGGCTTTTCATGTCATTTGGTTCCATGTCGTTCATCCCGCATACTATGGCCAAATCCACATCCCGGATTGCCCGGCCAGCCGCGGTAACTTCCCAGGAGAACGCATGATGCAAGACCATACACCGGCGCGATCCCACCCGGTTTTATATCTGGTGTACGCCACACCGCTGGCTGGCGGCGCTACTGTCACAGATACGGTGGCAGCCCGGGATGAAAGCGAAGCCTACCAGAAGGCGCGCGAACTCTACCCGCGCGAACACTTTGACGTGACGATCTATCTGCAGTCGGCCGACGATGACTGAATTCACTCTGCGCGGGGCAGCACTGGGTCTGCTGCTGGCGGCCGGATTGGCGGGTTGTGCCAGCACACCGCCGCCACCGAAGCCTGCTATCGCTCCGACTCCTTCCGGAGCACTCAGCGACAAGGCCCGCCATGAACAGCAGCAGGGCATTTTGAAGATGCGCGCCCGCACCCTGCGCCAGCTCTACAGCCTCAGGCCTCAGGCCCGTGCCGAAATCGAACAGGCAGCTGGCTACGGCGTGTTTGAGATCAATGGCCTCAACGCGGTGCTTGCCGATGTCCATGGCCGGGGCGTCATTCTCGACCGGGCCGGCGGTCAGTCCGTGTATATGCAACTGGCCTTGACCAACATCAGTCCCGGCACCGCGATACGACCCTATTGGCAAGTGCTGGTATTCAATGATCCAGCCCGACTGCGCCAGTTCGTCGCCTCGGGATCCCCGACCGATGTGTCGCGCGACCCCACCATCAAGGTCTACCGGCTTACGGAAAAGGGGGTCACGGTGCAGGCCGAATGGGGCGCCCGCTACTTCCGCAACCCTGACCTGAACTGACGGTGCTCAGCCAGCATCCGGCGCGGTTGCGGCGGGCTTGACCGTATCCAGCACCGCCTGCAGTGCTGCTTCATCCTCATGAGATAGAGACGTTTTCAACAACCGCCCGCCGGTACCCTCCAGTTCAGCCAGCACTTTGTCCGGCGTGAAGTGCTTGACCAGGACGAACAGCACCGAACTGCCCGGCTTGAGCTCGGAAGCCAGCTTTTTCATGAAATCATCGTCAATGCCGATGTCGGTCAGAGCACCGCTGATGGCACCTCCGGCAGCGCCGGCCGCCAGGCCGAGCAGTGGATTCATGAAAATCAACCCGATCAGCAGGCCCCAGAAGCTGCCGGAAATCGCCCCGGCAGCGGTCATATCGTGAATCTGGTGCAGCTTGACCTTGCCTTTTTGGTCGCGTACCGCAGCTACCGCATCCTCCAGGTCAATCAGATACTCTTTCTGCAGACGCAGCAGGCGCAGGCGCACCTCCTGGGCGGTGTACATATCGTCGTAGGCGACGGCCACGAAGGTATTCTTACTCATTACATTCATTCTCCGTTTTGATCAGGACAGAAACAGGCAGCCCGGGCCCGGGCACCACCTTCAGTGTAGTCCTCTGCGCTCAATGATGATTGACGCAAAACGACTTAAACCACCCCCTACTGCCCCGGGAACGCATTGGCCAGGCAGTCAATGGTCAGGCGATTGTTGGGGTAAAGAATCCGCATGCGATCGGCGTACACCTCCACCAGCACATTCCGGTAATAGGTCTGGTAGCTGAGGGCCTCGAACTGGCTGCGCTGCTCGGGTGTCGTGAACGGCAAGGCGCCGTAAAGCGGTACGCAACGCGCCTCGGCCTGCGCCAGCCACTGGCTGAATGCCGGATCGGACATGCCGGTCGTCGTGCAGCCGCCCAGCACTAGCCCCAGCCCCGCCAGACCCATCACGCCACGGCCATATCTGCTTTGATTGTTTTGATTCCTCATCGCAACTCCATAATTCAAATGGTTATAAAATTCAGATCGGACGGGTATGGCTGCTGATTCGCTCTCACAGGATCGGGTCGAACAGCCGCGCCGCCCGCACCGCCCAGCGGAAGGCCGGGCCACGGGCGTGTAGATCAGCGGCACTGGTGCGCCGACTGTGCTGCAGATCCATTTCCAGCATCCTCGCGACCTGTTGGGCAAAGCC
>OFRV01000027.1_pt1 | contig 24851 bp, 21 predicted proteins | sample 1543231 | NCBI WGS metagenome assembly OFRV01 (sample SAMN05442499, study PRJEB24371) | freshwater metagenome | isolation source: Freshwater Lake | place: Canada: Niagara | collected 2013-08-21 | reverse complement strand
GCGCAAATGGAAACGGCAAGTCCATTTGCGCAATGCCCGACGCCGGAGTGGACCCTGGAACTTGCCTGGACCCTGCCCGAGCTGCTCGGCTATTGTCGCAGTTGGTCGGCGACCGGCCGCTATTGTGCCGCTCAGGGCCACGATCCGGTGGTGGAGCTGGCTACGATGCTGGCGCCGCTGTGGGGTGATCCGGGGCGGCGCCAGCGGATTCGCTGGCCGCTGGCGGTGCGCGTGGGCCGGTGCTGAGCGCAGGGCTGCAACGCGCTTTTGGAGGCCCGACAAGCGCTTCTGCCGGGGCTGGTGCCGAGTGTGGCCGCAACGGCAAGGCCGTGTGAGCGGACGGCGGTTGGTGCAGGGTTCGGAATTTCCTTCAACACTGTAGAAATACAGAACGGAGAACAGCATGGCGATAGAGACGCAAAGCGGCGCGGCCTGGCGCGATCTGGATTCCGGCGCCGATTCCATTACGGAGCAGGCCGCGCTGATTGGTTTGGGTGCGCGGGGCTGCGAGCAGCTGCAGCGCCTGTGCCGGGCGGGGCTGGAAAACGTGACTGCGTTCCTGATTGATCATGACAGCGCCGCGCGCCGCACCGATGATTTGCCCGTGCCGAGCTACTGGATTGGCAATACCGAAACGGTCGCCGATTTCGCGGCCTGCACCCTGCTCGGACTGGTGATCATGGGCGTGGATCATCAGGAAGGGTCGGAATGGCTCAGTCTGCGTCTGGGGCTGCTGCGCGAGCGGCCGATGCTGCTGCTGGGCATCGTGCTGCCGGCGGCGCCTGCTGCGGTTCCGCGGCGGCGCCCGGAGCGCTGGCGCGAGCTGGACAGTGTGATCGAATGGCCGGCGCTGCTGAACCCGGCGGCGGACCTGATCCTGTTGCGCGATGTCGTCGATGACCTGATTCGGTCCCTGCTTGATCCGGATCCACTGGGCGCCAATTTTGCCGAAATGCTGGCGGTATTCGGCGATGCGCGCACGGTGTATACCGCCAGTCTGGGGGTGGATCTGGCTGCGGCTTGGGCGCCGGAAATGCTTGATATCCTGATCGAGCAGGTGACTCGGCAGGGCCTCGACCTGCGGCGTACCCTGGGCCTGCTGGTGGTGCTGCGGGGCGGCGATGCGGCGGCGGGCGCGGCACTGCGGGCACTGCTGGAGCAGCGTCTGCCGCAGGGCGTGCTCCTGGCCGTGGCGGTACCCGATGCTGGGAATCTGGCCGAGAGCGGGGTGGTGCGGATCACGCTGTTCGCCACCACGACCGGTCTGGCGACCTCCAGCGTTGCGCGCCGGGGGCTTTCCACCTAGAATACCGGCCCCTTGCGGCCCGATACCGGGCCGTGACTCCTTGCCTCACCGCCACGGCGGGAGGCTGCCCCGTATCCGTAAGGAGCCTACATGCGACATTACGAAATCGTGTTCATGGTCCATCCCGACCAGAGCGACCAGGTCCCCGCGATGATCGAGCGCTATCGCGCGATGATCGAAGAGGACGGCGGCCAGATTCACCGTCTGGAAGACTGGGGCCGGCGCCAGCTGTCCTACCCGATCAACAAGGTGCACAAGGCGCACTATGTACTGATGAATATCGAGTGCAGCCAGCCGGTTCTGGACGAGCTGGAGAGCGCCTTCCGCTTCAACGACGCGGTCATCCGCAACCTCATCCTGCAGCGCGACGCCGCCGAGACCGAGCCTTCGCCGCTGATCAAGATGCGCGATGAGCGTCCCGAGCGTGAAGATCGTGACGAGCGCGGTGGCCGTGGCGACCGCGACGACGACGGCGACGACGGCGACGACGACGCCTGAGCCCGCTTTGGGCGTCGCTGCTATGCCGTCCGCACCGGCCGCTGATAACTGCCTGGTCATTGCCGGTCAGGTTGCCGGGCCCTGTGAACAGCGCTCCACGCCGGCGGGCATCGCTATCAGCCGCTTTCTGCTGGACCATGTGTCTGCCCAGGTTGAAGCCGGCTGGCCGCGCGAAGTACGCTGCCGAATTCCGGTCATGGCCTGCGGCGAACCGCTGGCACGGATTGCCGGCCGGCTGCCGGTCGGGGCCAGTGTGCGGGTACGTGGCTTTGTCGGCCGCGCCAACCCGCGCGAGGGCGAATACCGGCTGGTGCTGCACGCTGCCCGCATCGACGTTCTCGATTCCGCAACCCTTGAATCATCCGCATTTGCATCCGAGGATTGACCCATGTCGCGTTTTTTCCGCCGCAAGAAGTTCTGCCGCTTTACCGCTGAAGGTGTCAAGGAAATTGACTACAAGGACATCGCGGTCCTGAAGAACTACATCACCGAGACCGGCAAGATCGTGCCGAGCCGCATCACCGGCACCAAGGCCCGCTATCAGCGGCAGTTGTCGGTCGCGATCAAGCGCGCCCGCTTCCTGGCGCTGCTGCCGTTCTGCGACCGGCACTAGGCCGTTTCGCGCCGGCCTGCACTGACTGGCTCCAGAGTCCTGCGCCGCGATGAAAGCACTGGCTGCCTTCACCATGCAAGGCCGTGCATCGGCTGTACTGGTCATGGCGGTGGCAGCGGTGCTGTTTTGGCTGTTTCCGCCCTTCATGGTGGTTTCAGCGGCGGCGCTGGCGCTGGTGACGCTGCGGCGTGGTGTGGCCGAGAGCCTGCTGCTGCTGGTCCTGGCCGGCGGCGCGGCGACTGGATTGGCGACACTGGTGTTGGGTACGCCATGGCCGATGCTGGACGTGCTGCTGGCCGGCTGGCTGCCGCTGTGGCTGCTGGCCCTGGTGTTGCGGGCGACGGTATCGCTGGCGCGTACTCTGCAGGTAGCCGCCGCGTTCGGCCTGATCGGCGTTCTGGTGTGCTACCTGTTGCTGGGTGATCCCGCAGCCTGGTGGAACAGCCTGCTGGAGCCGCTGCGCCAGGAAGCGGCGCGGCTGGGGCCGACCCTGTCGGCGGCCGAGCGCGATACGCTGGACCGGATGCTGGTGCTGCTGGGCGAGTGGGCGCCGTTCCTGCCCGGGCACCTGGTGAGTACGATCCTGCTGAGTGGGCTGCTGGCGTTGTTTCTCGGCCGCGGTTGGCAGGCAGCGCTGTTCAATCCGGGCGGCTTTCGTACTGAATTCCACGCTCTGCGTCTGGGCCGGCCCCTGGCGGGCCTGACCCTGGTGCTGCTGGCCGGGGCGCTGCTATCGGGCTGGGTGCCGCTGACCAATCTGGCGCTGCCGCTGAGCGTGCTGTACACCGTGCAGGGTATTGCCCTGGTGCATGCCCTGGCCTTTGCTCGCGGCCTGTCGCCGGCCTGGCTGCTGCTGTTTTACCTGCTGCTGCTGCCCCTGCTGTCGCAACTGGTGCTGGCGCTGGGCCTCGCCGATGCCTGGCTCGACCTGCGGGCCCGCCTGCGGCCTGTGGCACAACGCTGAGTGCTGGCGCTGCCGACGCCGCGCAACGAACCGTATCGCAACGAATACACGCATATTTCGGAGTCTGACGATGGAAATCATCCTGCTGGAAAAAGTCGCCAATCTGGGCGGCCTGGGCGATCGGGTCAAGGTCAAGTCGGGCTATGCCCGCAACTTCCTGATCCCCAAGGGCAAGGCCACTGAGGCCACGAGCTCCAACATCGCCCGTTTCGAGGCGCGTCGCGCCGAACTGGAGCGGATCGCCGCCGAAGCGCTGGCCAAGGCGCAGGCGCGCGCCGAGCAGCTTGCCGAGCTGATCGTCACCCTGTCGGTGAAGACCGGCAGTGAAGGACGGCTGTTTGGTTCGGTGGGTGCGGCCGACATCGCCAATGCTGTTTCGGCGGCCGGCATCGAGCTGCAGAAGCATGAAGTGCGGCTGGCCGATGGCCCGATTCGCCAGATTGGCGAGTACGATGTCGATCTGTTCCTGCACGGTGAAGTCAAGACCCAGATCCGGGTCAATGTCATCGCTGAAGCCTGAGCGGTAACCGCTCCAGCGCTGCCGGGGTTTGGGCTAGACTAGAACGAGTCCCGGCAGCGGTCCGGTCTGATCCCTGCAGCGGATCGGGCCTGTCCATCCCCCGCGGGAGTTCCCTGTCGCCGGCCTGGTTCCGAGAGCTCCGCCATGCAGCCTGTTGCCCCATTTCCCAGTCGTAAGGATGCCGCGACCGACGCGTTGCGGGTGCCGCCGCATTCCCAGGAAGCCGAGCAGGCGGTGCTCGGTGGTCTGATGCTGGATAACAGCACCTGGGAGCAGGTGAGCGACTGGCTGGACGAACATGACTTCTACCGGGCCGATCATCGGCTGATCTTTCGCGCCATCCGTCGCCTCGCCGATCAGGGCAAGCCCTTTGATCTGCTCACCCTGGCCGAATGGCTGGAAGATCGCGCCGAGCTGGAAGACGCCAGCGGCTTTGCCTATCTGGGCGTGCTGGCGCATGAAACGCCCTCAGCGGCCAATGTCCGCGCCTATGCCGAAATCATCCGTGAGCGGGCTATCCGCCGCGAACTGATCCGCACTGCCACGGACATTGCCGATAGCGCCTACGATCCAAAGGGCCGTAGCAGCAAGGAATTGCTCGACGAAGCCGAGAAGCGGGTATTTGCGATTGCCGAGCAGGGCGCACATGCCCAGCAGGGTTTCACCAATATCAAGGATCTGCTGGCGCGCACGGTCGAGCGCATCGACCTGCTGTTTCAAAGCGACAATCCGATTACCGGGTTGCCGACCGGCTGGCCGGATTTCGACGAGATGACCGCTGGATTGCAGCGTGGCGAACTGATTGTGATCGCGGGCCGGCCCTCGATGGGCAAGACCAGTCTGGCAATGAATATCGTCGAGTACGCGGTGATCCAGGTGAAGTGTCCGGTGGCGGTATTCAGCCTGGAAATGCCCGGCGAAAGTCTGATCATGCGCCTGATGTCCTCGCTCGGGCGCATCGACCAGCACAAGGTGCGTACCGGCCGGCTGGAGGAGGATGACTGGCCGCGTCTGACCTCGGCGGTGACCATGCTCTCCGAGTCCCGGCTGTTCATTCACCACAGCACCATTCTCAGCCCCAATGAGCTGCGCGCCCAGGCGCGGCGTCTGCAGCGCCAGGAAGGGCAGCTTGGCCTGATCGTGGTCGATTATCTGCAGTTGATGAAGGTGCCTGGCACCAGCGAGAACCGCACCAATGAAGTCTCGGAGATCTCCCGGGCGCTCAAGTCGCTGGCCATGGAGCTGTCGGTGCCGGTGATTGCCCTGTCGCAGTTGAACCGGACCCTGGAGCAGCGCGGTGACAAGCGGCCGATCATGTCGGATTTGCGCGAATCGGGCGCCATCGAGCAGGATGCCGACCTGATCTGCTTCATCTACCGTGACGAGGTTTACAACCCCGACAGTCCCGACAAGGGTATTGCCGAGGTGATCATCGGCAAGCAGCGCAACGGGCCGATTGGGACAACCCGCCTGACCTTTCTTGGCCAGTACACGCGCTTTGAAAGTTATGTCCCTGAATCCTACTCCGCAGGTTCCGCATATGAGTCGAGCAACCACGGTACGCCTCGATCTGGGGGCGCTGGTTCACAATCTGCGCCGGGTCCGGGCAGCGGCGCCGGGTCGACGGGTGGCGGCCGCCGTTAAGGCGGACGGTTACGGGCATGGGCTGCTGCGGGTTGCGGCGGCGCTGGATGCCGATGCCTTCGCCGTGGCCAGCATCGAGGAGGCGCTGAGCCTGCGCGAAGCGGGCATCACGCGGCCGGTGCTGTTGCTGGAAGGGGTGTTCGAGGCGGCGGAATTGCCGCTGTGCGCGCGGCATGGCCTGGAAATCGCCGTGCATCACCCCGAGCAGTTGCGGATGCTGGACGGTGTCCGCGTCGAGCAGCCACTGCGGGTCTGGCTGAAGATCGATACGGGCATGCACCGGCTGGGACTGGCGCCGGACACGGTGGCGGCAAGCCTGCAGCGGTTGCGTGATTGCGCGGCGGTGGATGCGCGGCGAATCGGCTTCATGAGTCATCTGGCGCGTGCCGATGAGCGTGACAGTGCCGCGACGCGCCAGCAGGTGCAGCAGTTCGAATCCGCTACGACCGGATTACCGGGTGCGCGCTCGCTGGCCAACTCCGCCGCCATTCTCGGCTGGCCGGATACGCATTTCGAACAGGTGCGGCCTGGCATCATGCTCTATGGCGCTTCGCCGTTCGTTGACAGCCTGGCCCCGGATGAGGATCTGCGCCCAGTGATGACCCTGAGCACGCGGCTGATTTCGATCAAGCGCCTGCTCAAGGGCGAGCCGGTCGGCTATGGTGGCACCTGGACTTGTCCCGAGGATATGGATGTCGGTGTGGCGGCGGTCGGCTACGGTGATGGTTATCCGCGTCACGCGCCCTCGGGGACGCCGGTGCTGATCGGGGGGCGCGAGGCGGCGCTGATTGGCCGGGTGTCGATGGATATGATCACCGTTGACCTGCGTCAGCATCCTGGGGCGCGGATCGGCGATCCGGTGCTGCTGTGGGGCGAGGGATTGCCGGTGGAGCGCATTGCTGCTGCGGCCGGGACGATTTCCTACACGCTGCTGTGCGGGGTAACGGCCCGGGTGCGGCGCGAGGTGCTGCCGGCATTGCCCCCGGTCCCGGTCCGGCAGCCAGCGTGAGCAAGGGCCGCACGGTCTACGCCTGCAGCGAGTGCGGTGCGCAGGCCAGCAAGTGGTCTGGCCAGTGCGGCGACTGCGGTGCCTGGAACACCCTGCAGGAAGCGCTGGCCGCGCCTACGGGTAAGGGCGGTGCCAAGCCCGCTGGCTATGCTGGCTATGCCGGTCAGCTTGCTGGCGCCGAGGTGCGCGCCCTGGCCGAGGTCGATGCGCGCGGCGAATTGCGCCAATCCTGCGGCAGTGCCGAGCTGGATCGGGTGCTGGGCGGCGGACTGGTCGGCGGCTCGGTGACGCTGATTGGCGGTGATCCGGGCATCGGCAAATCGACGCTGCTGCTGCAGGTGCTGGTCGATCTGGCCACACGCCAGCGCACCCTGTATGTCAGTGGCGAGGAGTCGCCGCAGCAGATCAGCCTGCGCGCCCAGCGCCTGCAACTGTCCCGTGAGCACCTGCGACTGCTGCCGGAGATCAACGTCGAACGCATCCTGGCCAGCGCCGAGGGCGAGCAGCCCGGGGTGATGGTGATCGACTCGATCCAGACCGTGTTCACCGAGCGCCTGCAATCTGCGCCGGGTTCGGTGGCCCAGGTGCGCGAAAGCGCGGCGCAACTGGTGCGTTATGCCAAATCCAGCGGTACGGCGCTGTTCCTGGTTGGCCATGTCACCAAGGAAGGGGCGATCGCCGGACCGCGGGTGCTGGAGCACATGGTCGATACGGTATTGTATTTCGAGGGTGATCCCAGCGGACGGCTGCGGGTGCTGCGCGCGGTGAAGAACCGCTATGGGCCGGTCAATGAACTGGGCGTGTTCGCCATGACCGAGCATGGTCTGAAGGAAGTCAGCAATCCCTCAGCGATTTTCCTGTCGCGCCACGACACGCCGGTGGCCGGCAGTGTGATCATGGTCACCCGCGAGGGCACCCGGCCGCTGCTGGTGGAGATTCAGGCGCTGGTTGATGAATGCCATGGCGGCAATCCGCGCCGGGTCACGCTGGGTCTGGAGCAGAACCGCCTGGCGATGCTGCTGGCGGTACTGCACCGGCACGGCGGGGTGGCGATGTACGATCAGGATGTCTATGTCAATGCAGTCGGCGGGGTGCGGATCAACGAGACCGCCGCAGATCTGGCGGTGCTGCTGGCGGCGCTGTCGAGCTTCCGCGACCGGCCGCTGCCGAATGATCTGGTGGTATTTGGTGAGGTGGGTCTGGCCGGGGAGATTCGCCCGGTGCCCAATGGCGAGGAGCGGCTGCGCGAAGCGGCCAAGCATGGGTTCAAGCAGGCAATCGTCCCGCGCGCCAATCTGCCCCGGCGCAGCACGCATCTGGACGGGCTGGAACTGCGCGGCGTGAGCCGGCTGAGCGAAGTAATGGGCGGTCTGTGAGGCGTGTTAGGGCGTGATCGGCTCGGGGCGCGGTTCAACCCAGGCGAAGCGTTCGGCGATGAAGATTTCGTGCGGGTGGAAGCGGGATTTGTAGGCCATCTTGTCACACTGCGCGATCCAGTAGCCCAGATAGACCCAGTCCAGCGCCTGCCGCTGTGCCTCGGCGATTTGCCAGAGAATGGCGAACGTGCCCAGGCTGCGCGGCGCACAGTCGGGATCAAAGAAGGTGTACACCGCTGACAGGCCATCGCTCAGCCGGTCCACCACCGCTACCGCCAGCAGCCTTGATCCGAGGCGGAACTCGCACAGCGTCGTCGGGCACCATTGCGAGGTGATGAACGACCAGTAGCTCTCGGGGCTGGCCGGATCCATGCCGCCGCCGCCGTGCCGCGTGGCGATGTAGCGCGCGAACAGCGCGAAATGCTCATCGTCGAAGTGCGCGTCCTTCTGGCGCATGGCCAGATCCTGATTGCGCGCCCCGATGCGCCGCTGCGCCCGGTTGGGCTGAAAACGCGCCGCTGGAATGCGCAGCGAGCGACAGGCCTGGCAGGCCTGGCAGTGTGGCCGGTAGAGGTGATCACCGCTGCGCCGAAAACCCAGCGGCGCCAGTTGCCCATACAGCGCGCTGCTGATCAGCGCCGGATCGGCCACCAGATTGCGGGCGCGCTGTTCCGGCAGGTAACTGCACGGATATTCCGTGGTCAGAAACAGGCGCAGGTCATACAGGACGTGGCTGGGATGGTTCATGATGCTCATCCTGCGGCAGCCTGCACGACCTGCAGGTCGGCAAGCAGATCGGGGTCTAGCTGCCAGACGCCGTCCTGGCCCGGCAGCGGACAGTAGCGTTCCAGCAGGCTCAGGAAGGTAGCGCGCGGGATTTCCACCGCGCCCAGGCGCAGCAGATGCTCGGTGCGCACCTGGCAATCGATCAGCGCGAATGACCAGCGCCGCAGTTGCGCCGCCAGCAGCGCCAGTGCCACCTTGGAGGCGTCGTCGACGCGGCTGAACATCGATTCGCCATAGAACACCCGGCCCACCGCGACCCCGTACAGCCCGCCGACCAGCTCGCCATCCTGCCAGGTTTCGATGGAATGGGCATGGCCAAGACGGTGCAGGCGCAGATAGGCGCGGTGCATGTCCGCGGTGATCCAGGTGCCCGGGACGGCGCGCGGCGCGGCGCAGGCGCTGAGCACGGCCTCGAAGGCGCAGTCGGCGCTGACCGTAAACACCGCGCGGCGCAGGGTCTTGCGCAGGCTGCGCGATATCCGCAGCGCCTCGGGCAGCAGGATCAGGCGCGGGTCCGGCGACCACCACAGAATCGGCTGATCCGGCGAATACCAGGGAAAGATGCCGCGACGATAGGCGCGCAGCAGGCGGCGCGGGCTGAGGCTGCCGCCGGCGGCCAGCAGGCCGTCCGGTTCGCGCAGGGCACGCTCCGGGTGTGGAAACGGCTGTTCGTCGTTGTCAGGGTCCAGCCACGGCAGGGGCATCGGGCGTGATCTCGTCGCGGTAGGGTGAGTGCTGCAACAGCTGCTGGGCGTAGGTTTGCACTGCCGGCGTCTCCCGCGCCAGGAACGCGGCGATGGCCTGGCGGAAACCCGGGTCGGCGATCCAATGTACCGAATGGGTCAGGGTAGGCAGGAAGCCGCGAGCGATTTTGTGCTCGCCCTGCGCGCCCGGTTCAAAGCGCTGCAGGCCGGTATCGATGCAGTATTCCAGCCCCTGATAATAGCAGGCCTCGAAATGCAGGCTGTCGTAATCGGCCAGGCAGCCCCAGTGGCGACCGTACAGGGTGGTGGCGCTGCGAAAACTGATCGCACCGGCAACTTCGCGGCCACCGGCGCGGGCCAGCACCAGCACGATGCGTTCGCCGAGTGTGGCGGCGATGTCGAGGAAAAACGGCAGGCTCAGGGTCGCTACGCCGCCCAGCCGGGCAAAGGTGGTGCGGTAGAAACGGTGCAGGTGCTGCCACTGCGCCTCGCTGGCCTCGCGCCCGGAGAGCAGGAGCAGTTCCAGACCGGCTTCGCGTACCCGGCGCCGCTCGCGGTTGAGGGTCTTGCGGCGCTTGGCGGTGAAGGTATCGAGGAAATCCTGAAAATCGCGATAGCCGCGATTGTGCCAGTGAAACTGGCAGCTCTGGCGCAGCAGGCCGCCTGCCGCTTGCAGTGGCGCAAGATCGGCGCTGGCGGGAAACAGCCAGTGTACCGAGGACAGGCCGTGGCGCTGCGCTTCGTCAAGAATGAAATCGACCAAGGCCCGGGCGGTGGCTGCCGGATCGGCCTGATCGCTGGCCAGCAGCAGGCGGGGACTGGTGGCCGGGGTGTAGGGCAGGGCACTGACCAGCTTGGGGTAATAGGGCTGGCCGTGGCGGCGGTAGGCCTCCGCCCACCCCCAGTCAAACACGAATTCACCGTAGGAATTGAATTTCAAATACAGCGGCGCCGCGCCGAGCAGGCGGCCAGTCGAGTCACGGCAGGTGATGTGCCAGGGCAGCCAGCCGGTGGCCTCGCCGACCCCGTCATGGCGTTCCAGCGCATCGAGAAAGGCGTGACTGAGAAAGGGATTGTCGTCGGGAACCAGGGCATCCCATTCGGCGGCGGTGATTTCATTCAGGCGATCGACACGTTGCAGGTGCATGATAGCTCAGGATAGCGTGAGGCTCCCGCTTGCGTGGGAGTGACGAAATGGCTTACGGCTTAGGCAGTGCCGGTCAGCACCGGTTCGCCGCTGCGGGCGCGTACTTCACCTCGTCTGCCGGGAATGGGACAATGGCGCTTCATTCGCATCTTCGATGACCGCCGCCGGTGGTCGTGCTTTCCGGGGCGCGTGCTCCGCGCAACCGTCCAGCCTTACCCCAACGATAGATAGGATTCAGCTTTGGCGCAGGCACACCGCATCAAAACCGCGCCGCCCGTGATCCGGGTCGGCATTCTGCGTTTTCTCAACAGCCTTCTGCGCGCGACCGGTTTCTGGCTGCTGGCGGCGCTGGCACTGGCCATGGCCGGTGCGTTGTGGACCTTTACGCCAGCGGACCCAGCCTGGACCCATACTACCGAGGTGGGCCAGATCCACAATCTCGGCGGGGTGGTGGGGGCCTGGTTCGCCGATATTGTCCTGTATTTTTTGGGCTATGCGGCCTGGCTATTGCCGCCAGGGGTGTTTTTCTCCGGCTGGCGCCTGTTTAAGCGCGGTGAGTGGCTGGGCCTGGATGGCGAAGTGGTGCTGCTTCGGGTGCTGGGTTTTGCGGTGACGCTGGCGAGTGCCTGCGGGCTGGCTGGGCTGCATCTGCGTGTGCTGCCGGGGTTGCTGCCGGATGCCGCGACCGCCGGTGGGTTGGTTGGCCTGCATGTGGGGCCGTTCCTGACCGAGGCGTTTGGTGTGCTGGGGGGTAATCTGTTCCTGGCCGGGCTGCTGTTGTCCGGGCTGCTGTTGGCGACGGGTGTGTCCTGGCTGTCAATGCTGGATGCGCTCGGCAGTGGCGTTTTGAAAGTTCTGGATGGGCTCGGCGCGCTGGTGCTGCTGCCGCTGGAGGGCTGGCGCGGCTTGTCGGGAGTGCTGGGATGGACCGCGCGCGCGCGGCGCGAGCCGCCGCCGGACGTGGATGGTGCGCCGGCGAATAATGCGGAAACGGTGGCCCCGACCGGGACTGGCGGGACGTTGCGCCCGGCGCTGGCCCGCTGGCGTGCGCTGCTGGGGCGCTTGCGTGCCGGGCGTGCTGAGGTGGCGCCGTCGTCCGTCGCGCCCGTGGTGGAGGCAGCGCCGGTGTCGACCGGCAGCGCCGGGCACCGTGGCGGTGTGCGCATTGAGCCGGTGCTGCATTTGTCAGGATCGGGAGCCGCGCCGGAATCGACTGTGGAACGCACGATCGGCGTGCCCGCCGCGCAGTCGCCACTGCCTCTTCCAACCCCAGCCAGGAGTGCTGATGTGGCGGTTTCGGCAGCCTTATCCGAGGATACCGCGCCGCCAGTGATCGCGCCGCCGGTATGGCGCCATGAAGAGCAGCCTGTGGATGAATCCGTGTCGCCGGCTGCCCAGGCCATGTCTACGGCAACCCTGATTCCGCGCCGACCGCTGATGATCGAGGCGACGCCTGCGGAGCCGGTCGCGCCGGATCGTGCAATCGAGCCAGAGCATGGGGGCACCAGCCCACATGAATCACGACCGGTCCTGACCCCGGCCATCACACCCAGCACGTCGCCGCCGGAGCCGGTCACGCCACCGGACGCCCTGGATGCGCACACCCTGATTCCTGTGCTGGCGCCCCGTCGATCCACTGCTGCAGCGCCACCGCCACCCCCGTCACCCGCGCCGGTTATTGCGCCGCGTCCGCTGCAGCCCAGTCAAGCGCGACCTGATCCCCGGCTGGCTGAGGCATCGAATGATCCACTGATCGAAATGCCATCCACGCCAGCGTTTAGCGCGCCGCAGCGGGCCGATCGGCTCAGTGCTGCACCCGTGCCAGCGGTCGCGCCCCTGATCGACGCCATGTTTGATGCGAACGCGGATATGGATGCCGAAGACGACGCCGGCACCATGGCTGCCCCGCATCCGGCCAACGGCGTGGCGGCGCTCGCCCATGCCCGTGCGCCTGAACTGCCGCCGGCGCGGCCGATGGCGGCGTCACCCCGACCGGTAGTGGCGCCTCTGCCACCGCTGGATCTGCTGGACCTGCCGCCGGCGCACGTGGCGGGCTACTCCGATGCGGTGCTGGAGGACTTGTCGCGGCGGGTGGAAAGCCTGCTCAAGAGCTTTGGTATCGAGGTGCACGTGGTTGCGCCCAAGCCGGGTCCGGTGATCACCTGCTTTGAAATCGACCCGGCCCCCGGCGTCAAGGTCAGCCAGATCAGCAACCTGGTCAAGGATCTGGCACGCGGCCTGTCGGTGACCAGCGTGCGCGTGGTCGAGGTGATTCCGGGCAAGTCGGTGATCGGCCTGGAGATTCCCAACCAGCAGCGCGAAACCGTCTACCTGCGCGAAGTACTGGAAGCGCCGGTGTATACCCAGGCTGCATCGCCGTTGACTCTGGCGCTGGGCAAGGACAGCAGCAGCAAGCCGACGGTCGCCAACCTGGCAAAGATGCCGCATCTGCTGGTCGCCGGCACCACCGGCTCAGGCAAATCGGTGGCGATCAACGCCATGCTGCTGAGCCTGCTGTACAAGGCGCCGCCGAGTGAGGTGCGCCTGATCCTGGTCGATCCGAAGATGCTGGAATTGTCGGTGTACGAGGACATCCCGCATCTGCTGACGCCGGTGGTGACCGATATGAAGGAGGCCGCCAACGCCCTGCGCTGGTGTGTGGCGGAGATGGAGCGCCGTTACAAGCTGATGGCGGCGCTGAAAGTACGCAACATTGCCGGTTTCAATCACAAGATTCTCGACGCCGAGGCCGCCGGCGAAGCGCTGGTCGATCCGTTCTGGAATTCCGCCGAGGCCGGCGCCACTTTGCGACCGACGCCCTTGCGCACCCTGCCGTTCATCGTGGTGGTGATCGACGAACTCGCCGACATGATGATGATCGTCGGCAAGAAGGTCGAGGAACTGATCGCCCGGCTGGCGCAGAAGGCGCGCGCGGCGGGCATTCACCTGATCCTGGCCACGCAGCGACCGTCGGTGGACGTGATCACCGGACTGATCAAGGCCAACATCCCGACCCGCATAGCCTTCCAGGTGTCGTCACGGGTTGATTCACGCACCATTCTCGACCAGATGGGCGCCGAGCAGCTGCTCGGACACGGCGACATGCTCTACCTGCCGCCCGGCACGGGCCTGCCGCAACGGGTGCATGGCGCCTTTGTCGACGATCACGAAGTCAATCGCGTGGTCGAATACCTGCGCCAGACCGGTGCGCCGGATTACATCGACGAGGTGCTGGCCGAGGCGCGTGAGGACAGCGACAGCAACACCAGCGAAAGCGAAGGCAACAACCGGGGCAGCGAAAGCGACCCGCTGTATGACGAGGCGGTGCGCATCGTTACCGAATCGCGGCGGGCTTCGGTATCCGGCGTGCAACGCCGCCTGCGCATTGGCTATAACCGGGCGGCGCGACTGGTTGAGGAAATGGAAGCGGCTGGCGTGGTGGGTCCCTTGCAGTCGAACGGCAGCCGCGAAGTGCTGGCGCCGCCACCGCCCTGACTGCGGCATGCTCAATCCTTTATTGTGGAGTGTTTCTGACCGCTATGTGCAAACCGCTACGGTTCTTCCCGTTTCTGCTGGTGACGCTGCTGGCATGGCCAGCACTGGCTGCGCCCGCATCGCCGGTGCAGCGCTATTTCCAGGAGCTGCGCACCCTGCGCGCCGATTTCATTCAGCGCGTGTACGACGAACGCGGCCGGATCACGCAGACGTCCAGCGGTCGCATGCTGATGCAAAAGCCCGGTCTGTTTCGCTGGGACTATCGCGCGCCTGCCGCGCAAGTGATCGTCGCCGATGGGGCCCGGCTGTGGACCTACGATGTCGGCTTGGCGCAGGTGACGGTGCGCAAGCTTGACAAGGCGCTGAGCACGACGCCGCTGGCTTTGCTCAGTGGTACCACGCCGATCGATGAGAGCTTCACCGTCAGCGGGGTGCGCAATCGCGATGGCCTGAACTGGTATGAGCTGATCCCGCGTCAGGACCAGCCCGAGTTCCGGGCGCTGCGGGTGGCTTTCAAGGGCGACACGCTGGTGACTCTGGAAATAGAGGATGGTCTGGGCCAGCGTACCCGGCTGGATTTCCAGGCGCTGGAGCGTAACCCGGCGCTGGATCCGGCCCAGTTACGCTTTACGCCGCCGCCCGGAGTGGACGTGGTCGGTGATGCCGGCTGAGGCGATGCGTGCCAGCGATGCGCGCCGCCCGCTGGCCGACCGGCTGCGGCCGCGCCATCTCGACGAAGTGGCCGGGCAGATGCACCTGCTGGCGCCGGGTCAGCCGCTGCGGCTTGCTCTCGAACGGGGCCAGCCGCATTCCATGCTGCTCTGGGGGCCGCCCGGCACGGGCAAGACCACCCTGGCCGAGGTGCTCGCCGGTGCCTGCCAGGCCGAATTCATTCGACTGTCGGCGGTGCTGGCCGGGGTGCGCGAGGTGCGTGCAGCGGTCGAGCAGGCGCAGCGGGTTTGGCAGGCGCGGCAATGCCGCACGGTGCTGTTTGTTGACGAGGTGCACCGCTTCAACAAGGCCCAGCAGGATGCCTTTCTGCCGTTCGTCGAGGACGGCACACTGATTTTTATCGGTGCCACCACGGAAAACCCCGGTTTTGCGCTCAACAACGCACTGCTATCGCGGCTGCGCGTGTACATGCTCAATCCACTGGATGATGTGGCACTGGGTGCGGTGCTGGAGCGGGCGCTGCGCGATGCCGAGCGGGGTCTGGGCGGGCGCTGGACACTGGGTGCGGCGGTGCGGAATCGGCTGCTCACCGCCGCCGATGGTGATGCCAGGCGTCTGCTGCTCTGGCTGGAACTGGCCGCAGAGCTGGCTGCCGCCCAGGCTATTGATCTGGATGCGGCCCTGGATGCCGTGCTGCACGATGGGACCGGGCGTCGCTTCGACCGTGGCGGCGACCTGTTTTACGATCAGATTTCGGCGCTGCACAAGGCGGTACGCGGCAGCAGTCCGGATGCGGCGCTGTACTGGCTGGCGCGCCTGCTCGATGGTGGCTGTGATCCGCTGTATATCGCCCGGCGACTGGTGCGCGCGGCCAGTGAGGATATTGGCAACGCCGATCCACGCGCGCTGCAACTGGCCCTGAACGCCTGGGAAGCGCAGGAACGGCTGGGCAGTCCCGAGGGCGACCTGGTTCTAGCTCAGGCCACGGTCTATCTGGCGATCGCCGCCAAGAGTAATGCGGTCTATACCGCGTTTGCCGCCGCGCGGCGCGATGTCGAGCAGCGGGGCAGTCTGGAAGTACCGCTGCATTTGCGCAATGCGCCGACCGCGCTGGCACGTCAATTGGCCCATGGCGCCGATTATCGCTACGTGCATGACGAAGAGCATGGCTATGCAGCGGGCGAAAATTATTTCCCTGAGGCGCTGCGGAATGCCCGCTATTACCAGCCGACCGCCCATGGTCTGGAAGGGCGTATCGCTGAGAAACTGGAACGCCTGCGGGCCTGGGATCGGCAAAGCCCGCGCCAGCGCTATCCGGCCTGAACTGCTGGCTATTTATACCATCTTCTAATTGCATAGTTTCTAAAACCCCGGCCTGATGCTGGGAAATTGACATGTGCCGAACATCGGCTTTACTTAGCAGCATCTTCCGCTGCATGCATCGCCCATTCAGATGCATCTGGCGGGGTGTAACGGCAGGAAGGCAACCCAGCCGGGCATGCAACCCCTCCAACCACACAAAACGAGGATTATCCATGGCTTTCAAAGATGTCGTGATCGTTGGCGCCGCGCGGACGGCAATTGGTAAATTCATGGGCGCCCTCAAGGACGTGCCGGCGCGCGAACTGGCCATGACCGCCGCACGGGGGGCAATCGAGCGCTCCGGCATTTCGGCTGACATGATCGACGAAATCTGCATGGGCCAGCTCTACACCGGCATGCAGGGCTCATTGCCGGCGCGGCAGGTGAGCATGCGCATCGGCCTGCCGCATCGCAGCAGCGCGGTATCGGTCAACCAGAACTGCACCTCGGGCATGCGAGCTTTGGAAATCGCCTGCCACAACATCATGCTCGGCCAGACCGATATCGGCCTGGCGGTGGGTGTAGAGAGCATGACCAATGCGCCCTATCTGCTGCCCAAGGCGCGCATGGGCTACCGGATGGGGCAGGGCAACATCGAAGACAGTATGATTCACGACGGTCTGTTCGATGAGCTGGTCCCTGGGCACATGGGCATGACCGCCGAGAACGTTGCCGCCAAGTACGGCATCACCCGCCAGGAATGCGATGAGCTGGCGGTGATCAGTCATAATCGCGCGGTTGCGTCGATTGAAGCGGGTGTGTTCAAGCGCGAGATCGTCCCAGTCGAACTGAAGAGCAAGAAAGGCTCAACCTTCTTTGAAGTCGATGAAAACCCGATTCGCGACGCCACCGTGGCTTCGATCGGCAGGCTGCCCACAGTGTTCAGGAAGGATGGCGTGGTGACTGCCGCCAATGCTTCCAGCATCAACGACGGTGCCAGCGCGGTCGTGGTCATGTCGCTGGACAAGGCGCGCGAACTGGGTCTGAAGCCGCTGGCGAAGCTGGTCGGCATCTGCAACGCCGGTATTGACGCGATGGTGATGGGCCTGGGTCCGGCTGTCGCCATTCCCAAATGCCTCAAGCAGGCCGGCCTGTCCTTCAACGACATCGAATACTGGGAAGTTAATGAAGCCTTTGCAGCGCAGTGGCTGGGCGTAGGCCGCATGCTCAAGGAAGAGCATAACGTCAGCCTCTCGCCGGAGAACTGCAACTTCAACGGCTCAGGCATCGCCCTCGGTCATCCGGTGGGTTCGACCGGTCTGCGCATCGTCGTCAGCCTGTGCTACGAACTGGAGCGGCAGGACAAGACTCTGGGTGGCGCTTCGCTGTGCGTAGGCACCGGCCCGGCGATGGCTTCGCTGTGGAGTCGCGATATCTGAATCTGATGTGACAGCAGTAAACAAAGGGCGGTCCTGGCGACCGCCCTTTTTGCAGTCCGTTTTTTATATCATCTTTTTGACTAAAGCAACACCAACCCCGATATAATCAACCGTCATCGCCAACAACGCGCCGGCAACCCTGAAACCGCGCGAAAACCGACGGAGCTTCACGATCCATGCTGGACCCAAAACTGCTCAGAACCGAACTGGAGAATACCGCTACGGCACTGGCTCGGCGCGGCTACACGCTGGACACCGCCTCCATCAGCACTCTGGAAGATCAGCGCAAGACCCTGCAGGTACGCACCCAGGAACTGCAAAACGAGCGCAACACCCGTTCCAAAGCCATCGGACGCGCCAAGGCCAGCGGTCAGGACATCCAGCCTTTACTGAACGAAATAGCCGGTCTGGGCGATGCCCTAAAGCAAGTCGAAAACGATCTGGAAATCATTCAGGCACAACTGCTCAAACTACAACTCAGCATTCCCAACCGGCCACATACCAGCACACCCAATGGCAACAGCGAACAGGACAATCTCGAAATCCGCCGCTGGGGCGAACCACGCGCCCTGCCATTCAGCCCGCGTGATCACGTCGACCTGGGTGGAGAGGGCGGACTGGACTTTGAGGCGGGCGCCCTGCTGACCGGTGCACGCTTCACCGTAATCCGCGGCCCACTGGCGCGGCTGCATCGAGCCCTGACCCAGTTCATGCTCGACCTGCACACCCAGGAACACGGCTATCAGGAAGTCTACGTACCCTACATGGTCAACGCCGATAGCCTGCGCGGCACCGGCCAGTTGCCCAAGTTTGAAGCCGACCTGTTCAAGCTCAGCGGCGAACCCGGCTATTACCTGATCCCTACTGCCGAAGTACCAGTAACCAACCTAGTGCGCGACCAGATCATCGAGGCCGAACGCCTGCCGCTGCGCAACGTCGCCCACACGCCCTGCTTTCGCAGCGAAGCCGGCTCCTACGGTAAGGACATGCGCGGCATGATTCGCCAGCATCAATTTGAAAAGGTCGAACTGGTGCAGATCGTCCGTCCCGAGGATTCCTATCAGGCCTTGGAGGAACTCACCAGCCACGCCGAAACCGTGCTGCAAAGGCTGGAGCTGCCTTATCGAGTCGTTGCGCTGTGCACCGGCGACATCGGGTTTTCCTCAGCCAAAACCTACGACTTGGAAGTCTGGCTGCCTGGTCAGCAGCAGTACCGGGAAATCTCCTCCTGCAGCAATTTCGAAGACTTCCAGGCCCGTCGCCTGCAGGCCCGCTGGCGCAACCCCGCCACTGGCAAGCCGGAACTGGTGCACACACTCAACGGCTCAGGGCTGGCAGTCGGCCGCACTCTGGTCGCGGTCATGGAGAACCATCAGGACGAACGCGGCCACATCCGCATCCCTGCGGCACTCAGACCCTATCTGGGTGGACTGGAGACGATTGCACCCAACGGGCGCTGAGCCACCCAAAACGCAGGTTCAGCAGCACAGCGGCAGTAGTCAGGCCAGCAATCAGACCTATCCACGGTCCGCTCGGCCCCAAACCCTGGTGGAGACCCAGCCACCAGGCCAGCGGAAAGGCAATCAGCCAATAGGCAACCAGCACGATCAACAGGGGCAGCCGGGTGTCCTTCAAGCCACGCAACGCACCCAGTGCCCCCACCTGCAAACCATCGGAGAGCTGAAACAGCGCTGCCAGCTGCAGCAGACCCGTCGCTACCGTCACCACGGCCATATCCTCACTGTAAAACCGGGCGATCGCCGCACTGCTGGTAAACATGGCCACCGCCATCAGCACCATGAACCCCGCGCACAGACCAATGCCAATAAAGCCCGTCCGGCGCGCAGCCTGCGCATCACCGCGACCGATCGCATGGCCCACCCGCACCGTCGTAGCCATACTCAAACCAAGCGGAACCATAAAGGTAATGGAAGCGACACTCAGGGCGACCTGATGCGCCGCCGCGGCCACGGCACCCAGCATACCCAGCAGTAGAGCCACCGCCGCGAACACCGCCGTTTCCAGAAACAGGCCAATACCAATCGGCACACCCAGCACCAGCAGCGGCCACAACGTAGAGCCATGCGGCCAAGCCCAAGTCCGCAACAGCGCATAATCGCGATAGCCACGATCCCGCATCACCAGCACCAGCATCGCCGCCAGCAATACCGTCATACCCAGCGCAGTAGCCAGACCACAACCGCGCACGCCCATGGCCGGAAAACCCCAATGGCCAAAAATCAGCACATAATTAGCAACGAGATTCACCAGAAGCCCGAGCAGACTCACCAGCAGCACCGGCCGGGTGCGACCAATGCCCTCGCTAAACAGGCGCAGCACCATGAACACGCAGACCGGCACCATACCCCAGGACAGTGCATCCAAATAAGCTGTAATCAATGGCACGAGCCCCGGTTCGATCCCCAATACCGACAGCAGCCCCTGCAGATGGCGCAGTCCCAGCCAGCACAGCAGTCCCAGCACCAGTCCCAACCAGAGCGCCTGACGCACCAAGGGCGCAATTGCCGCACGCTGACCGGCACCCTGCAACTGTGCTACCGACGGACTCAGCGCCATCAACACACCCAGCGCCATCAGAAACACGCTATGCCACAACCCGGTGCCGATTGCGACCGCTGCCAGCTCATCCGGCCCCACCCGACCCATCATCACGGTATCGAAAAAGCCCATCACCATCTGCGTCAACTGCGTCACCATCAACGGTGCGCCAATCCGCAACAGGGCAGCAGCCTCGGCCCGAACACTGGCCAGCGCCCAGACTGGCGTGGCGGCGACCGGAGCAATCGATGGTGATAGTATGGCGCTCCCCAGTGATGGGCACGGCCCGTCTTCCCGCATATCCTTCATGATTTTCCCGCAGAGAACCGAACATGATTGTCATTCTGGATTCCGCGATCAACGAGCAATCTCCGGATTACCAGCAAACGCTGGACTATCTGGCCCATCTGCCCAGCATCAGCACCCGGGTACACAAAGTCCAGGGCACGCAGCAGGATCTGACCGAGATCTACCTGATCGGCGACACCAAAAGCCTATCCGTCGATGATATCCAGGCGCTGCCGGGTGTCGAGCGGGTGATTCGCATCGCCGAAGAATACCGCATTCTAGGCCGGCACCGGGACGAACGGCGGGCCAGCGGCTTTGACTACAACGGCGTACATTTTGGCCAAGACACACTGCATGTCTTCGCCGGCCTGTGCGCGGTAGACACGCCTGAGCATGTTGAAATCATGCTCAAAGCGCTACAAGCCCATGGCCAGCACTGCACGCGTATGGGCGCCTACAAGCCACGCACCAACCCGTATTCCTTCCAGGGTCATGGGCGCGGTTGCCTGCCCTATGTGTTCGAATTGGCCGGACGCTACGGTATCCGGGTCGTGGCGATGGAGGTGACCCACGAAAGCCATGTCGAGGAGATTCACGAGTGCCTGCAACAGACCGGTCAACCGACCGGCGTCATGCTGCAGATTGGCACCCGCAACACGCAGAATTTCGAACTGCTCAAGGCAGTCGGCCGTCAGCAGGAATTTCCGGTGCTGTTCAAACGCGGCTTTGGCATCACCCTGAACGAATCGCTCAACGCCGCCGAATATCTGGCCAGCGAAGGCAACTCGAATGTGGTGTTCTGCCTGCGCGGGGTGAAGACCAACATGGGCGATCCGCACCGCAACCTGGTGGATTTCAGCCATGTGCCGGTGTTAAAGCGGCTGACGCGGATGCCGGTGTGCATCGATCCTTCGCACTCAGTCGGCTCACGCGAGCAGGCTCCGGACGGCATTTCCGATCTGATGCATGTCACGGCGCAGGGTGTGGTCGCCGGGGCTAACATGGTGCTGGTGGATTTTCACCCGAATCCGGCCAAGGCACTGGTGGATGGACCACAGGCGATGCTGATGAGAGAGCTGGGTTGGTTTCTCGATGATGTGGCGCTGGCCCGGGAGTGCTATCAGAAACGTTCGGCGCGTGCTGAACGGCAGCACCACGGCTAGGGCAGGTCACGCAGCAGGGTGGCACGGGCCTGGTTCAATTGTGCGGCCAGATAGGCTGAGCCGCCCTGATCAGGATGGAGGCGCTGCATCAGCCGTCGATAGGCGGCCTGGATCTCGGCGCGGCTGGCGCCCGGGGCCAGGCCCAGAATCTGGTAGGCCTCGGTGCGATCCATGGTGGCCTGATTCGCTGGCGGTGCACCGGTGTCCGCTGTGGCTTGGGTACGCCAGTCTGCCGCACCGTGGCGATCCAGATAGGCCTCCAGCACCGCCAGCGACTGTGGATCGGTCTGGCACTCACGCCACAGCAGCAGGCATTCAGCCGAACTCAGCGTGGCCAGATCACGCCCGGCGAAGCGCCCGGCGTGCACGGTTCCCGACATGGCGCCGCTGGTGTGATCGAGGGTCATGCGCAGGAACCGGGTAACCACCGTGGACTGCGCGACGCTGCCGGCTGAGCTTGCCGCCGGGGCAGGCGACTTGAGTTGTCCGGTGCGCCAGGCCCGCAACAGAAAGGGGGCTATCACCGCCAGTAGGGGCGCAGCGATTTCGGCACCGCCGCGCACGGTCAGCAGCACCAGCAGTACCGCCAGCGCGGCCAGGGGCAGGACGCGGCCCAGATAGCTCAGCCCGCCGGTGCGCCGCAACCCGCGCACAAGGTAATATCCGCCCAGCAGGACGATCGCGATCAGTACCACGCGTAACAGCATCAAAACTCCCGAGATTGCCTGAAGGTTGCGAGCCGTGGCGAACGGTGGCTACAACTGCCGCGTCAGGCGGAGCAGTTGCTCACTGCCAGCGGTAGCACATAAGCGCTCCAAGGCCGTGCGCCCCCCGGCGGCGTAGACCGCTACAGCACCAAGCAGTTCACGCAGTTGTCGGGCGCTGCCGGCATCAAAGGCACAATAGGCACCGCGGGACAGCCGGGCAATCTCGCGGAAACCGCGTGCTGCCTCGGCATTCTGGCCCTCCTGAAACAGGAAGACCGGCACGCCGAGCACGCCAAGTTGCCCGGCCAAGGCTGTCAGGGGTGGCAACTGCTCTTCCAGGCAGTCGCCAATCAGCACCAGAGCGTTTACCCGGTGGCGACTGGTTTCGGCAAGGGCATGGGCCAAAACGCGGCCTATCTGAGTCAGGCCGCCACGACAGTGCACCGCACTCATGCGCCGCTGCACGGCAGCGGCATCAGTCTGCCAGGGTTCGGCGTGGAACTCGTCATAACCGCGATACCAGACCAGTTGCAGCGCCACACCGCCGAGCGTCGCCGCCGCGGCGAACAGATCGCCTTGCAACTGGCAGGCCTGATCCCAGCCGGGCTGGCGGCTGGCGGTGGCATCGAGAGCGAAAATCAGGCGGCCGCGGGCGCCCTGAACCAGCGGCGTGGCGGCAGTTCGGCGCAGAAACTCGGTGACCTCGCGGGTATGCGCGGGTTGCAGCAGGGGGGGCAGAGCCACGGTTGCGATCTCCCGACCGGTTTATTGCATTATTTCAGCAGCACATACAGACCCGGGGCGTCATCGATCGGATACAGGCCCTTCTCCGAGGCACCCAGGGCTGGTGGCGACACCCGATGCTCGGCGGAATGCCGTACCAGCCAGTCCTGCCAGGCTGGCCACCAGGAACCCTGTTGCTTGGGCACGATGGCCTGCCAGGTTTCCGGATCGATATAGCGATCCTGATCGGTGCGGCAGCTCATCTGATAGCTGCGGCGCCGATGGCCAGGCTCGCTGACAATGCCGGCATTATGGCCGCCGCTGGTGAGCAGGAAGGTGACCTGTTCAGCGTCGGCGAGCAGGTTGATCTTATACACCGAGCGCCAGGGCGCGACATGGTCCTGCTCAGTGGCGACGGTGAAGATCGGCACCCGGATGTCGGTGATCGCGATAGACCGACCACGCACCTTGTAATGACCGGTAGCCAGCTCATTGCCGAGGAAGATGTGGCGCAGGTATTCCGAGTGCATGCGGAACGGCATGCGGGTCTGATCGGCGTTCCAAGCCATCAGGTCATTGAGTGGCTGGCGCTGACCGAGCAGGTAATCGTGGACCAGCCGCGACCAGATCAAATCGTTGGAGCGCAGCAACTGGAAGGCGCCGACCATCTGCCCGGCATCCAGATAGCCCTGATCCCACATCATGTCTTCGAGGAATGAAACCTGGCTTTCGTTGATAAACAACAGCAGTTCGCCGGCTTCGGAAAAATCGGTTTGCGCGGCGAACAGGGTGAGGGTCTTGAGGCGGTTATCGCCATCACGGGCCATGGCTGCAGCGGCAATGGTCAGCAGGGTGCCGCCGAGGCAATAGCCGACACTATGCACGCGTCGCCCGGGCAGGATGGTGTTGATCACGTCCAGCGCCGCCATCAGGCCGAACTGGCGATAGTCCTCCATACCCAGGTCACGGTCCTCGGCGCTGGGGTTCTTCCAGGAGATCATGAAGACGGTGTGGCCCTGCTCGACCAGGTAGCGCACCATGGAGTTGCTGGGCGACAGGTCGAGGATGTAGTACTTCATGATCCAGGCCGGCACGATCAGGATGGGCTCGGCCTGAACCTGTGGCGTAGTGGGCTGGTACTGGATGACTTCAATCAGGTGGTTGCGGAACACGACCTTGCCGGGCGTGACGGCGACATCGCGACCGACGACGAAGGTGCTGTTCTGCTCGTTCTCGCCGAGCGACTTGCCGGCGATCAGGCGTTCCATGTCGGCCATGAAATTGGTCCAGCCGCGCACCAGATTCTGACCGCCTTCCTCGAGGGTGGCCTTGAGGATGACCGGGTTGGTCAGTGGTGAATTCGACGGCGAGAACATATCCAGCATCTGCCGGGTGACGAAGGAGACGATGGCTTCGTTGCGCTTGTCGACACCGCGATTGTGGGTGGTGGCGTTGTACCACCATTGCTGAGTAAGTAGGAACGATTGGTAGATCAGGTTATAGGGCCAGCGGCGCCATTCCTCACCATCGAAGCGACGATCCTGCGGCAGCGGTTCGATGCAGGGCTGGGTCTGTGGCTCCTGGGCGGATTTGAAAGCGTAGAGCATCATCCGCACCATTTTGCGGACGGCTTTTTCGTTGAGCAGTGCCTGCTTGCCTGGGGATAGGCCGAGGTGCATGAGCCAGTCGAGATAGGCCATAGCCAGCACCGCCGGCGAGATGCCGCCCGTACCGCGGGCGAGGTTGGCGCTCACCATGCGATCGATGGTTTCGGGGATGTGGGTGCCGAGAAATGAGCGCTCGATGTGATAGGCGCGGTAGGTGTCGTCCTTGGCATCGGTGGAGCGCCGGCGGGGACGTGCGGCCGGCCGGGTGGCTACGGGTGCGGCCGGCGGGGACGTGGCGGTCGTTTCGGCGGTCGTTTCTGGAACGGTAG
>OFRV01000025.1_pt1 | contig 26770 bp, 19 predicted proteins | sample 1543231 | NCBI WGS metagenome assembly OFRV01 (sample SAMN05442499, study PRJEB24371) | freshwater metagenome | isolation source: Freshwater Lake | place: Canada: Niagara | collected 2013-08-21 | reverse complement strand
CGGCCAGGCGCCGTTTACCGGCACCTTGATGCATCGCGGCTGGCGGGTGGCTGAAATTACCCTGCCCAAGCTCGCCGAGGGTCATGATGCGCGGGTCCTGGCGCCGGCGGAGGTCGCGTTATGACCGAAGCCCGTTATGCCGTGGGTATCGATCTGGGCACCACGCACTGCGTGATGGCAGCGGTGGATCTGGCCGCCAGCGATTATGACCGGGTGGTCGAGCGCATCGAGGCCATTCCGCAGTTGACCGCGCCGGGTGCAGTCGAGGAGCGGCCCATGCTGCCTTCGTTCCTGTATCTGCCACACCCGGACGAGCTGCGCCCGGATGATTGCATCCTGCCCTGGGGGATGCCGGCGCCCTTCGTGGTCGGTGAGTTGGCGCGTGCCATGGGCGGGCGCACGCCGATCCGGCTGGTGTCCAGCGCCAAAAGCTGGCTGTGTCATCCGGGCATCGACCGGCGCGCGGCGGTATTGCCGGTGGAAGCACCCGACGAAGTGAACCGGGTGTCGCCGCTGCAGGCGTCGATTCATTATTTGGCCCACCTGCGTGCCGCCTGGGATCATTGGCATCCCGCCGCGCCGCTGGCCGAGCAGGATGTGGTGCTGACCGTGCCGGCCTCGTTTGATCCAGCAGCACGCGAGCTGACCGCAGAAGCCGCTGCCGCAGTAGGTCTGGAGCGACTGGTGCTGCTGGAGGAGCCACAGGCGGCGCTGTATCACTGGATCCTGGCAGCCGGTGGTGAGTGGCGCAGGCAGGTACGGCTGGGTGACATCATCCTGGTCATCGATCTGGGCGGTGGCACCGCCGATTTTTCGCTGATTGCCGTCACCGAACGCGATGGCGCTCTGGAACTGGTGCGGGTCGCGGTCGGCGACCATATCCTGCTGGGTGGCGACAATATGGATTTGGCTTTGGCCCATACGGTGCGCGCCAAACTCGCCCATCAGGGTATCAATCTGGATCCCTGGCAGTTGCAGGGCCTGACCCACGCCTGTCGCGGCGCCAAGGAAACCCTGCTGAGCGATACCACGATTGCGGCAGTGCCGGTGGTGGTGCCGAGTCGCGGTTCACGGCTGATCGGCGGCACGCTGCGCACCGAATTGACCCGTGAAGAGGTGATGGCCACGTTGGTGGATGGCTTTTTCCCGGTGGTGGATGCAGCGGCGCGGCCAGCCAGCCGGGCGCGGGCGGCCCTGACCAAGCTCGGCCTGCCCTATGCCCAGGATGCGGCAATGACCCGGCATCTGGCGGCGTTTCTTGGCCGACAGGTGCATGCCACCCGCGACTTGGCCGGTTTCGCCGGACCGGATGCGGCACACGCCAGCTTTCTGCATCCGACTGCGGTGCTGTTCAACGGTGGCGTATTCAAAGCGCCGCCGCTGCTAGCGCGCACCCTGGAGGTGCTCAACGGCTGGCTGGCCGCCGAGGGCGCGCCGCCGGTGCGCCTGCTGGAGGGCGCTGATCTGGATCTGGCAGTGGCGCGCGGCGCGGCCTATTACGGCTATGTGCGGCGCGGGCGCGGGGTGCGGATTCGCGGCGGCACCGCCAAGGCTTACTACGTCGGCGTGGAAAGCGCCATGCCGGCGGTACCGGGCATGGAGCCGCCGATCGAGGCGCTGTGCATCGCGCCCTTTGGCATGGAGGAGGGCACGCAGGCCGAACTGCCGCCGCAGGAAGTGGGGCTGGTGGTCGGCGAGCCGGTGCGCTTCCGGTTCTTCGGTTCCTCAGTGCGCCGTGGCGATCAGGTCGGTACGGTACTGGAACAATGGGCGCCGGAGGAAATCGAGGAGCTGGACGAAATCGAGGCCAATCTGCCCGCTGAGGATCATCAGCCCGGCGAGGTCGTTCCGGTGCGCCTGCATGCAGCGGTGACCGAGGTCGGCACCCTGCGCCTGGAAGCGGTACCGCGCAGCGGCGGCGAGAGCTGGAAGGTCGAGTTCGACGTGCGCGGGGAGGTCTGAGCCATCACCTCTTCCAGCTCATCGCGTTATCTGGTCGGCATTGATCTGGGCACCACGCATACGGTGGTGGCCTATGCCGATTTGCGCGCCGCTGCTGCGATTCACCTGTTCGCCGTTCCGCAACTGGTCGCGCCCGGCGCGGTTGCAGCGCGGCCCCTGTTGCCATCGCTGCGCTATCACCCGGCAGCGGGTGAGCTGGCCGCGGCGGATACCGGCCTGCCCTGGTCGTTCAGCGATCCGGGTGAGGTGCCCGAGGTGCTGCTGGGTGAGCTGGCGCGGCAACAGGGCGCGCGCACGCCGGGGCGGCTGGTGGCCAGCGCCAAGAGCTGGCTATCGCATGCCGGCGTGGATCGCAGTGCGCCGATCCTGCCCTGGGGCGCGGCGGACGGGATCGCCAAAGTCTCGCCGGTAGCGGCCAGCGCCAGCACGCTCGCCTATATCCGCGCGGCCTGGAATCAGCAGTTCCCGCGTCAGCCGCTGGAACGGCAGGAACTGGTGCTGACCGTGCCGGCCTCCTTCGATGAGGCGGCACGGGCACTGACCGTGGCAGCGGCGCGGCTGGCCGGATTGCCCCAGCTGCGCCTGCTGGAAGAGCCGCAGGCCGCCTGCTATGACTGGCTGCATCGCCATGCCGATGATCTGGCGGCGGCGCTGGACACGGCGCGCCTGCTGCTGGTGTGCGATGTGGGCGGTGGCACCACCGATCTGACCCTGATCCAGGTGGAGCATGATGCACATGGGCCGCGCCTGACCCGCATCGGCGTCGGCGATCATCTGATGCTGGGCGGCGATAACATGGATCTGGCCCTGGCGCGCACCGTCGAGGCGCGGCTCGGCGGTGGACGGCTGAACGCTGGCGAATTGTCGCAACTGCTGCAGCAGTGCCGCAGCGCCAAGGAACGTCTGCTGGCTGATGATGCTCCGCAACAGGTCAGCGTGACCCTGCTCGGTGGTGGCACCCGTCTGGTGGGCGGTGCGCGCAGCGCCACGCTCAGCCGCGATGAGGTGCGCGCGCTGCTGGTGGATGGCTTCCTGCCGTGCGTGGCGCCTGATGAACAGCCACAGGGTCGGCGTGCGGCGGTGGTCGAATTTGGCCTGCCCTATGCCGCTGATCCGGCGATCAGTCGTCATCTGGCGGCATTCCTGGCCCAGCATGCCGAGGCGATGCGGCAGGCGCTGGGTGAGACGCTGCCACCGGGGCAGTTGCCAATGCCTGATAGCGTGCTGCTTAATGGCGGTGTGTTCCATGGCGCGGCCCTGAGTGGGCGGCTGCTGGATGTGCTGGGTGGCTGGCGCGGCGTGCCGCTGCGGCGCCTGGATAATCCCGAGCCGGATCTGGCGGTCGCGCGCGGCGCGGTGGCCTATGGGCTGGCGCGGCGTGGCCAGGGTTTGAAAATCGGCGGCGGTTCGGCGCGCGGCTATGTGCTGCGGGTCGAGGCCGGCCACAAGCGCCGCCAGGGTGTGTGCCTGCTGCCGCGTGGCAGTGAGGAAGGCCGGGAAGTGCGCCTGGCGCGAACGTTCTCGCTGCGGCTGGGGGCGCCGGTGCAGTTTCACCTGCTGTCCTCGACTGGCGATCGCGTCGATCTGCCCGGTGAGGTTGTGGATCTGGAGCAGGGTGATTTCGTGCCGCTGCCGCCGATCACGACAGTGCTGGAGAGTGAAGCGGTCGGCGAGGTGCCGGTGCAACTGATCGCGCAGTTGACCGAGGTCGGCACGCTGGAGGTGGACTGCGTAGCCGTTGCCGATGCAGCGCGGCGCTGGCGGCTGGCCTTTCAGGTGCGTGGCGGCGATGCGACCACCCTGGCGCGCTTGCATCCGCGCTTTGCCGATGCAACGACGCGTATCGAGCGCTTTTATGGCGCCCGTGCCAGCGATGTTGATATCAGGGAAATCAAGACCCTGCGCGGTGATCTGGAGCGGCTGCTGGGTAAGCGCGAGAGCTGGGAAACGCCGCTGCTGCGCGAGTTGTTCGCGGTGCTATGGGCCGGAGCGCGGCGGCGGCGGCGTTCGGTGGAGCATGAGCGCCTGTGGTTCAGTTTGGCTGGCTATTGCCTGCGACCGGGTTTTGGGCATCCGCTGGATGCCTGGCGGGTCGGGCAGTTATGGACGTTGTACGCACAGGGTGTGCAGTATCACCAGGATGCACAGAACCGCGCCGAGTGGTGGACGCTCTGGCGGCGGGTGGCCGGTGGTCTGGATGCGGCGGCACAGGCCCATCTGAGTGAGGAACTGCTGATCGAACTGCGTCCGCCGACCGGCAAGGCCGCCAAGGAACGGCTGGTCAGCATCGAGGATCTGGCCCGGCTGGCCGCGGTGCTGGAACGCGTGCCGGCGACGCGCAAGGTCGAACTGGGCGAGCAGGTACTGGACCGGTTGGCGCGTAAGGGTGAGTCGGCGCAATTGTGGTGGGCGGTGGGCCGGCTGGGGACGCGGGTTCCGGTCTATGGCAGCGCCCACGATGTGGTGCCAGCGGCAACGGCAGCGGTCTGGCTGGAGCGGCTGCTGGCGCTGGACTGGAAGGTAGTAGCGCCGGCGGCGTTTTCCGCGACGCTCCTCGGGCGTTGCAGCGGCGACCGTGAGCGCGATCTGGACGAGATGCAGCGGTTGCGGGTAGTACAGCGGCTGCGTGCGGTCAAGGCGCCGCCCTCCTGGCTGCGCATGATCGAGGAGTGTGTGGAGCTGGACGAGGCCGACGCCAGCCGCGTATTCGGCGAAGCCCTGCCGCCGGGGTTGCGTCTGATGGCCTGAGGCGGTGACTCGGTCCTGATCTGCCGGGAGGTCCTTGCCTGCTCGACAGATGTCAGGTTTGCAAACGGTTGCCGCGAGGTATGCTATGACGACCCGTTCATCCGTGCCGCCGGTGGCGACGTTGATTTCTGCGGCAGCCCGTGCCGACTTTCTCACCGCGCTGCTCAATGGCGACCGGTCGCGCTGTCTGGCCTTGACCGAGCAGGTGTTGCGCAGCGGTATTCCGGTGCTGACGCTGTATCAGGAGCTGTACCAGTCCGCCCTATACCAGATTGGCGAACTGTGGGCCAGCAACCGCATTTCGGTGGCCCGCGAGCATCTGGCTACGGCCATTGTCGAGGGTTTGCTGAATCAGGTCTATCCGCGGGTGATCGCCCCGCATCGGGTGCATCGGCGCATTGTCGTGGCCTCGGTCGAGGGTGAGCTGCACCAGATCGGCGCCAAGATGGTCTGCGATGTCTTCGAGATGCACGGCTGGGATGCGTTCTATCTGGGCGCCGACATGCCGACTCGTGAACTGTTGCATCTGCTGCGTGAACAGTGTCCAGATCTGCTTGGCCTCTCGCTGAGCATTTATCTACACTTGGACATGCTGTTGCAGATGGTTGAGGCGGTGCGCGCCGAATTCCTGACCCTGCCCATTCTGATCGGCGGGCAGGGATTGCGACAGGTGGGGCCGACTCTGACGCTGGGACCGGCGGTTCACTATGTGGCCGATCTCGACGCGCTGAACCGTTTTGTCGCCGACTGGGATCAGACTGCCGTATCCGCTTGCACAGTAACAGCACCGCAAAATTAACAAGACCGCCGACCGTTCAGGAGACCGGGCCATGAATCGTCAGGATCTGCTGGAAACCGCCCGCGCCTTGCCAGCCTTCAGCGCTGCTGCCGCACAGGAGTATGCCGACCAGCGTGAACTGCTGGTTGCGTCGCTGAATCAGATCATGCTGCAGCGGGCCGATCTCGACCTGTTGGTCGGTGCCGGCAACCACGCCATGATGCAGGACAACCACCACAACCACGCCCGTTTCGTCGAATCGCTGCTGCGCCATTACGACGCCGAGGTGCTGGTCGATACCGTGCTGTGGGTATTCCGCGCCTACCGCGCCCATGGCTTTCATCTCAGCTACTGGCCGGCGCAGCTCAACGCCTGGGTCACGGTTCTGGAGCAGCAGTTGTCGCCACCCTCATTTGCCGCCATCTATCCGCTCTATCACTGGTTTATCGTCCACATTCCGGCATTCGTGGCCCTGACCGATGCGTCGGTGGACGGCGCATGAATCACCCGCTGTTGCTATCCATATGAGTGATTTGTCTCCTGTGCTGCCGCCAGCCCTGGCCGATTGGGCCGTCGAACTGGCCCGTGCCCGCGACACCAGTCTGGCTCTGGCCATCGCGGTATTCGACCGCATGGGCGATGCACGCTATCTCAATCAGGGTATGAGCGAACTGCTCGGTGGCGCTACGCCGGACCGGCCGCGCCATGCATATCTAGCCAATCCCGATTTTGCCCGCCTGCTGGAGTGCGGTGATGAGGGGCTGATTTTCAGCGGCTGGCTGACGGTCAGCGATGGCCACCTGGTGACGCGGACCCTGCAGGCATCGGTGTATCGCAAGGCCGATGCGCTGCTGGTCATGGGCGAGTTCGACGTGTTCGAACTGGAGCGTCTGGGTCGCGAATTGGCGCGCGGCAACCAGCAGATTCAGAACCTGCAGCGCGAACTGATCCGCAAGAATGCCCATCTATCGCACGCTCTGGAGGAACTGCGCGAAACCCAGACCATGCTGATACATGCCGAAAAAATGAGTGCGCTCGGTCAACTGGTGGCCGGGTTTGCCCATGAAATCAACAACCCGACGGCCTTCATCGCCGCTAATCTCGACAGTCTCGGCGAGGGCGTGGCGGCACTGAGCACCGCCTATCAGGCACTGGAAACGCTGGCGGCGCGCAGCGTGACTGCCGAGGCGCTGACGGCACTGCGGGCGCGGCACGATCTGGATTTCCTGCTTGATGATTTTCCCGCCCTGTTGGCCGCGACTGTCGATGGTGTTGGCCGGGTGCGGCGCATCGTCGCTGATCTGCAAACCTTCTCGCGCCTGCAGGAGGCCGAGCGCAAGACCGTCGATCTGGGTGAAAATCTGCGCAGCACCCTGGCGCTGGCTGCCAGCGACCTGCGCGCGCGGCAAGTGGACGTGCACCTGAATCTGGACGCACTGCCGCCGGTAGAGTGTTATCCGGCCGAGTTGAATCAGGTGTTCATGAATCTGATCGTGAATGCCCTGCAGGCGATGCCCGGCGGCGGCCGCTTGTGCATCAGCGGCCAGCGTCAGAACAATGGCCAGATCGTTTTGTGCTTTCGCGACAGCGGCTGTGGCATTCCGAAAGCGGTGATTGGGCGTATTTTCGATCCTTTCTTCACCACCAAACCGGTTGGTCAGGGCACCGGCCTGGGTCTGAGCGTGTCCTATAACATCATCAAACGGCACGGCGGCCAGATTACGGTCGAATCAGTCGAAGGGCAGGGCACAGCGTTCACCCTCATCCTGCCGGAGCGGCTGTCATGAGTGGGGCCGAATACCTCGCGAAAGCAGCCAACAGCGCCAACCCGCCCTGTCAGGTGCTGGTGATCGACGACGAACCCGAAGTCCGGCAGGCCCTGCAGCGGCAACTGCGCCGTGAATTCATCGTCCATGTCGCCGCCGATGCCGAAGCGGGGCTGGCGATCCTCAGGCAGCAGGCGGTGGAAGTGGTGATCTCCGACGAGCGCATGCCGGGCATGACGGGCTCCGAGTTCTTCCAGCGCATCAAGGACAGTGATCCCGAGGCGATCCGCCTGCTGATCACCGGCTATGCCGACCTGCAATCGGTGATCCAGGCGATCAATCAGGGCCATATCTACCGCTACATCACCAAGCCCTGGGACAGCACCGAGATTCGCACCATCGTCCGCGAGGCTTGCCAGCGCTACCGGATGCGGGTGCATAACCAGCAGTTGCTGTGCGAACTGCAGGCCGCCAACGATCGCCTGGAGCAACGGGTCGGCGAGCGCACCGCCCAACTGGAGCAGGCGCTGCGTGAACTGCGTGACAGTGAGCAGCGCTATCGGCGCATCGTCGACAACATCAACGATCCGGTGCTGGTCACCGATTGCCGTGCCCGCATCCTGTCGGTCAATCCAGCCTTCACCCGGGTCACCGGCTACAGCGCCGAGGACGTATACGGTAACCGCCCGAGCCTGCTCGCGTCCGATCACCATTCGCCCGAGTTTTACGCAGCACTGTGGCAGCGCCTGCTCAGCGAGGGCGTCTGGCGCGGCGATATCTGGAACCGGCGCAAGAACGGCGAGGTGTATGTGCAGCGGCTGACCATTTCCACGGTGCGCGGCGAGAGCGGCGAGACCCTGTATGTGGCGGTCTATAACGACCTCACCGAGGATCGCCGTGAGTTGGAGCGGGTCCAGTTCCTTGCCCACCACGATGCCCTGACCAGCCTGCCCAATCGGGTGCTGCTGTTTGACCGGCTCTCGGAGGCGATCCGCGATGCCCGCCGTCAGGGCCAGCGCGTTGGCGTGCTGTTCATCGACCTCGATGGCTTCAAGCCGATCAATGACCAGTATGGCCATGAGGTCGGCGATACCGTGTTGCAGACCTGTGCCCAGCGCCTGCGCGGAATCGTGCGCGAATGCGATACCGTGGCGCGCCTGGGCGGCGATGAGTTCGTGGTGGTGCTGCGGCAGATCGAACAGGCCGAACATGCCGGGCTGTTGGCCGACAAGATTCTGCATGGGCTGCGGATGCCGTTTACCCATGGCGAGCACTCGTTTGCGCTGACCGGCAGTATTGGTGTTGCGCTGTGGCCGGAGGATGGCAACGAGGCCGCTACTCTGCTGAAGAAGGCGGACAGCGCGATGTACGCCGCCAAGCAGGGTGGCCGCGCCGCCTGGCTGTTCGCCAGCACACTGTCCGTCGCGCCGCCGCCAGATACCCGCTGAGGCAGGATCCAGCGTTCAGCGTCTCGGCGCTCAGGCCGCCAGTGTCTGTTCCAGAATGCGCCGACTGGTGGCCAAATCGACATCCTGATGTTCGCCGAGCGCGGTCATCTGGTGCCGCTCCAGTTGGGCCAGCAGCGCCGGCACGGCCTCGGCGCCGATGCCATAGTCGCGCAGATAGGTGCGCACACCCAGGCTCTCGAAGAAGGCCCGGGTGCGTTCGATGGCGGCGTCGATCCGCTCGTCCTCGCTGCCGCTGTTGATCTCCCAGACCCGCGCCGCGTATTGCAGCAGTTTGGCGCGCTTGCGGTCGCGCTTCACGTTCATCATCGCAGGCAGAACGATGGCCAGGGTCTGGGCGTGATCCAGCCCATGCAGGGCGGTAATCTCATGGCCGATCATGTGCGTGGCCCAGTCGCCGGGCACGCCCGCGCCGATCAGCCCGTTCAGCGCCAGCGTCGCGCACCACATCACATTAGCGCGCACCGCGACATCCTCCGGCGTGGCCAGCGCCTTGGGGCCTTCCTCGATCAGGGTCAGCAGCAGACCTTCGGCGAAGCGGTCCTGCACCGGCGCATTCACCGGATAGGTCAGATACTGCTCCATGATGTGGGTGAAGGCGTCGACCACGCCATTGCCCACCTGGCGCGGCGGCAGGGTCAGGGTCACGGTTGGATCCAGCACCGAGAAGCGCGGATAGACCAGCGGGTGCATGAACGCCAGCTTGTCCTGAGTGGCGCGGCGGGTGACCACCGAACCGCTGTTCATCTCCGACCCGGTGGCCGGCAGGGTCAGCACCGTGCCCAGCGGGATGGCCTGCGTGATCGGGGCGCGCTTGGCGAGGATGTCCCACGGCTCGCCGGCAAATGGCGCGGCGGCGGCGATGAACTTGGTGCCGTCGATCACCGAACCCCCCCCGACTGCGAGCAGGAAATCAATGCGCTGCTCACGCACCACCCGCACCGCCTCCATGAGCGTCTCATAGGTCGGATTCGGCTCGATGCCGGAAAATTCCAGGACCGTGCGCCCGGCCAGCGCCGCCATCACCTGAGCATAAACGCCATTGCGCTTGATGCTGCCACCGCCGCAGGTGAGCAGGATGCGCGCCTCGGGGGGAATTTCCTTGCTGATCCTGGCAATCTGGTTCTGGCCGAACAGGATCTTGGTGGGGTTGTAAAAGCTGAAATTAAGCATGGATAACTCCGAAGGGTCGGGATTCAAGCGGCAAGCGACGGTGTTTGGACCGTGGTCAGGGCTGCCTGGATGATGACTCAACAGCCATAGACCATTTTTCCGTGCGGAGTGCGGCAAGGTCTGCTGATTTCAGGCTGCGTACAGGCGCAGAAACTGGCAGACCACCTTTTTTACATGCGTTTCCAGCGCCGCTTCGCTGATATCGATGTGCAGGTTCATCAGCAGGAGCATCTGGTAGTGACCGCAGATCATGCTCAGAAACTGCCTGGCGGCGTAGCCGAGTTCGTCACGCTCCATCGCCAGTCGATGCTGCTCAAGCTGCCGAGCCAGAAAGTCGGTGATGGTGTATAGCGTGTTGCTCGGCCCGGTCGCATAGAACAATTCGGCGATTTTAGGATGGGTGGCGCTCTCGCCGATGACCACCCGGTGCATCGCAATCACCTCCGGATCAAACAGCAGTTGGACAAAGCGCATGCCGAGCAGGTGCAAGCCTTCATCCAGATTGCAATTCTCGGGCAGCGCGGCACTGCCGAAGCCATGGAGCTCGATCTTGTTGACGATGACCGCCCGGTACAGTTCGTCCTTGTTGGCGAAATGCGAATAGACGGTCTGCTTGGAAACCCCGGCGCTGGCAGCGACTGCGTCCATCGAGGCGTTTTGCAGCCCCCGGGCCAGGAACAGTTCGGTGGCCGCGCGCAGGATCGCCGCGCGTTTTTCCTCGCTCTTGGGTCGGCCCGGCCGCGGCGTGTCTGCATATGACATAACGGAACTAGACAGTGTGGTATTTTGTTCGATAATATCAAACCATTTAGTCCAGTTTATGTGAGTTTTGGCTAATCCGCCAGTCGCCGATGTCCCCGAACGCCCAGAGGAAATCCCCTATGCCGCGCCGCACGATGCCGTGCCTGCTGCCCGTTCTGTTGCTGCTGGTCGCTTGCACCGGGCAGGAGTTGCCTTCCGCGCCGGCGATCGTGCCGGTGCTGGTGCAGGCCATCAGCGCCGGCCAGGCGACGCCAGCGGTTTACTCTGGTGAAGTACGCGCCCGCCATGAATCGGATCTGGCGTTCCGGGTGCCGGGCAAGCTTATTGCCCGGCTGGTAGAGCGGGGTGCCCGGGTCGAGGCGGGTGCGGCGCTGGCCCGGCTTGATCCGACTGATCTGCGCCTCAATGCCCAGGCGGCCCATGCGCAACTGGCGGCGGCGGAGAGCGAATATGCCCTGGCGCAGGCGGAGCGGACCCGTTATGCCGCCCTGCTGGAGAGAAAACTGATTGCTCAGGCGTTTTACGACGCCAAGGCCAGCGCCTATGAGGCTGCCCAGGCGCGTCTGGAACAACTGCGGGCACAGCGCGCGGTCACCGATAACCAGGCCCGTTACGGGACGCTGAACGCGGATCATGCCGGCGTGGTCACCGCAGTCTTGGCCGATGTCGGACAGGTGGTCAGTGCCGGCCAGACCGTGCTGCGCGTGGCGCGGCTTGATGATCAGGACGTGCTGATTCATGTTCCGGAAGGCCGGGTGGCCGAGATCCGTGCTGCGCTGGCGATGAGCGTCCTGTTCTGGGCGCGGCCTGGCCTGCGCCTGCCGGCCGAACTGCGCGAACTGGCGCCCGCCGCCGATCCGGAAACCCGCACCTATGCCGCACGCATTCGCCTGCTGGCGCGCGATCCAGCCGTGCAACTGGGGATGACCGCCCAGGTGATCGTCCAGCCGGCGGCCGCACCGGATACGCTGCTGGCGCCCTTGACCGCCGTAGTCGATCAGGGGCAGGGACCGATGGTGTGGGTGGTCAACGCCGATCACACCGTCGAGCGCCGGCCCGTGCGCATCCGCCAATACCGCGAGGATGGCGTGGTGCTGGAGAGTGGTGTGCAGCTTGGGGAACAGGTAGTGATCGCCGGCACGCACAAGCTGGTGCCGGGGCAAACCGTGAAGCCGCTGGCGCCAGCCACACCCGGAGCATCGCCCTTATGACGGGTTTTAATCTCTCTGCATGGGCGATTCGCCAGCGCGCCCTGGTCGGCTATTTCATGCTCATCGTGGCCCTGATTGGCGTGTACAGCTATCAGCGTCTCGGTCAGGCCGACGACCCGCCGTTTACCTTCAAGGTGATGGTGGTGCGCACTCTGTGGCCAGGCGCCTCGGCGCGCGATGTCGAGCAGCAGCTCACCGACCGGATCGAGAAGAAACTGCAGGAAGCGCCGCACCTGGACCGGCTGGTCAGCTATTCGCGTCCTGGTGAATCGGTGGTGCTGTTCGTCGCTAAGGATTCAGCCCCGCCGGCAGTGATTCCCGAAGTGTTCTACCAGGTGCGCAAAAAGATCGGTGATATCCGCCAGACCCTGCCCGAGGGCGTGCAGGGCCCGTTCTTCAACGACGAATTCGGCGACGTGTACGGCAACATTTATGCGCTGGTTGCCGATGAGCTCAGCTACGCGCAGCTTAAGGATTACGCCGAACGGATTCGTAACGCGCTGTTGCGGGTCAAACAGGTCGCCAAGGTGGACCTGTTCGGTGTCCAGGAGGAAAGGATCTACGTCGAGATCGCCAATGCCAAGCTGGCCACCCTCGGTCTTGATCTCAACCGCGTGCTGCAGGCGCTGGCGCGACAGAACGCGGTAGCCGGTGCCGGCTTTTTCGAGACTGCCAGTGACCGGATTTATCTGCGCCCCGGTGGAGCCTTCGACACGGTGGAGGCGGTGCGTGATACGGTGATTCGCAACGGTGAGCGCAGTTTTCGCCTCGGTGATCTGGCCGAAGTGCGCCGCGACTCTATCGATCCACCGGCGCCGCGGGTGCGCTACCAGGGCCATCGGGCGCTGGCCATCGGCGTAGTGATGACCCCGGGTGGCGACATTATCCAGTTGGGCCACGATCTGCGCGCCAGCATCGCCGCGCTCGGCACGCAACTGCCGCTGGGCGTGGAACTGGCCGAGATCGCCAGCCAGCCCGGCGTGGTTAAGCGCTCGATCGATAACTTTGTCCACGCCCTGATCGAGGCGGTGCTGATCGTGCTCGGTGTGACCTTTTTCAGCCTAGGCCTGCGCAGCGGGCTGGTGGTGGCGCTATCGATTCCGCTGGTGCTGGCAGCGACCTTTCTGCTGATGTGGCAGCTCAACGTCGGCCTGCACAAGATTTCGCTGGGCGCACTGATCCTGGCCCTGGGCCTGCTGGTCGACGATGCGATCATCGCCGTGGAGATGATGTGGGTGAAGATGGAGGAAGGGTGGGAGCGCGCCCGGGCCGCCGCCTTTGCCTACACCAGCACCGCCGGGCCGATGCTGTCGGGAACGCTGGTTACAGTGGCCGGCTTTCTGCCGATCGCTACAGCGCGTTCCTCGACCGGCGAATATACGGTGTCAATTTTCCAGGTCAATGCCATTGCCCTGCTGCTGTCCTGGCTGGCGGCAGTAGTGGTGATTCCCTGGCTGGGCTATCGACTGCTGCCTGATCCGCGCGCACCGCAGGCGCCGGGTCGGCTCAGGCGCTGGTGGCGGCGCATTCGCCACCAGGCGCCCGATATGCCCGTGCTGGTGCCGGGTATTCACAGCGAGTACGAGGTTTACCACACGCCGTTTTATCGCCGCTTCCGAGCCGTGGTCGAGTGGTGCGTGGCGCGGCGCTGGACGGTGATTGTCATCACCCTGGCGCTGTTCGCGCTGGCTCTGGCCGGCTTTAATCAGGTGCAGAAGCAGTTTTTTCCGGCCTCGACCCGGCTGGAACTGATGGTGGATCTGCGCCTTTCGGAAGGCGCCTCACTGCCCGCGGTGGAAGCGGAGGTGCGCAAGCTCGAAGGCATTCTGGCCGCCGAACCGGGTATCACCCATTTCGTTGCCTATGTAGGCTGGGGCTCGCCGCGCTATTACCTGGGCCTGGACCAGCAGTTGCCCGCCGCGCATTACGCCCAGTTCGTGATCCTGACCGAGAGCGTAGCCGCGCGCGAGGCCTTGCGGACGCGGCTGATCGAGCGTTTCGCCAGCGATTTTTCCGGCCTGCGCGCCAGCGTGACCCGGGTGGAAAATGGGCCGCCGGTAGGATTTCCAGTGCAGTTTCGGGTATCCGGGCCGGATCTGGCGACCCTGCGCGATCTAGCCAACGAGGTGGCCACGGTGATGCGCGGCAACCCGCACCTGAGCAACGTCCAGTTCGACTGGGGCGAGCAGTCCAAGGCGGTGGGTATCGACCTTGACCAGGATAAGGTGCGCCTGCTGGGTTTGAGCCGTCAGGAGGTGGCCCAGGTGCTGAATGTATCGTTGAACGGTCTGGCCGTGACCCGCTACCGGGAAGGCGATGAGGCAATTGACGTGGTGGTGCGCGGCGACCGGATGTCGCGGGCGCAATTGGCCTTGCTCGGCGATGTCACGGTGCCGACACCGGGCGGGCAGAATATATCGCTCGGGCAGTTGGGCTATCTGCGTTATGAATTTGAGCCGGGCGTGGTCTGGCGGCGCAATCGTCTGCCGACCATTACGGTGCGCGCCAACGTCTACGGAACGATACAGCCAGCCACGGTCAACGCCCAGATCGAGCCGCTGCTGGCGCCGATCCGTGCCCGCCTGCCGGACGGTTTTCAACTGGAGACTGGCGGTTCGGTGGAGGAATCGGCCAAGGGCCAGGGGTCGGTCGGCGCCGGGATGCCCATGTTCGTGCTGGTGGTGCTGACCGTGCTGATGATCCAGTTGCGTAATTTTTCGCGGGTGGTGATGGTGCTGCTGACTGCGCCGCTGGGCCTGATTGGCGTGACCCTGTTTCTGCTGCTGCTGGGCAAGCCGTTTGGTTTTGTGGCCATGCTGGGCACGATTGCCCTGTTCGGGATGATCATGCGCAATTCGGTGATCCTGGTCGATCAGATTCAACAGGATATCGCTACCGGGCGCAGCGAATGGGAGGCGGTTGTGGAATCGACTGTGCGCCGTTTCCGGCCGATCGTGCTAACCGCAGCGGCCGCGGTGCTGGCGATGATTCCGCTGTCGCGCGATGCCTTTTTCGGGCCGATGGCGGTGGCGATCATGGGTGGGTTGATTGTCGCGACTCTGTTGACCTTGCTGTTTCTGCCGGCGCTGTATGCGGCCTGGTACCGGGTGCGGCCGCTTACGCTAGAATCCAGGGACTGATCCACGCTGGAACTGTGCCGATGCCCGTCACGCCTATTGAATCCGATGCCCTGGTCGCCGATATCGGCGGCACCAATGCCCGCTTCGCCCGCGTGGATGCGCAGGGCCGCCTGTATGGCGAGCGCAGTCTGGCCTGCGCTGAGTTTCCCGATCTGGTCACTGCTGCGACCGCGTATCTCGCAACCAGCAACGGGCCGCGCCCGCGACAGGCAGCGGTGGCGGTGGCTACGCCGGTGAGCGGCGACTGGATTCAGTTCACCAACAGCACCTGGTCGTTCTCGATCGCAGCGGCGCGGCAGGCGCTGGGTTTGGAGCGGCTGCTGATGCTCAATGATTTCACCGCGCTGGCGCTGGCCCTGCCGCTGCTGGGTGCGGACGAGCGGCGGGCGATTGGCGGTGGCGTGGCGCTTGCGGATGCGCCAATCGGCCTGATCGGTCCTGGCACCGGGCTGGGTGTGTCCGGGCTGGTCTGGTCGGGTCAGCGCTGGCTGCCGCTGCAGACCGAAGGTGGGCATGTCAGCTTTGCGGCGACCAGCGAGCGGGAATGGGCACTGAGCCGGGTGCTGCAGCGTCGTTTTGGCCATGTTTCGCCGGAGCGGCTGCTGTCCGGGCCGGGCCTGGTGAATCTGTATACCGCGCTGGCGGAACTGGATGCTTGGCCAGCGCCGGCGCTGCAGCCAGCGCAGATTACCGCGCGCGGTCTGGCTGCGACCTGTCCGCACTGCCGCGAGGCGCTGGACCTGTTCTGTGCGGCGCTGGGTACGGCGGCGGGCAATCTGGCACTTAGCCTGGGCGCGCGCGGCGGCGTGTATATCGGGGGTGGGATCGTACCCCGGCTGGGTGACTTTTTTGATCGTTCAGCGTTCCGCGCCCGCTTTGAGGCCAAGGGTCGCTTCAGCGCCTACCTGGCAGCGATTCCAACCTGGGTGATTACCGCGGAAAATCCGGCGCTGCGCGGTGTTGCGACGGCCCTGGCCTGAATGGACCCGGTGTGCATTGTTCAGAGTCGGACCCAGGCCGAACAGTGGTTTAATACCCATTCTCAGTAGGTTTTCGTCATTCCCGCGTATGCGGGAATCCAGTGATGCGTTGTAATGCCGACTGGATAACCGCTTTCGCACATAACTTCAATCGCTAGGGGCGGCACCATGCCCACATCCATCAGTCGTATTGCCCTGCCCGCACCGGCGCCCGGCACTCAGCGCAGCCTGCTGGCGCACTATTATGGTCAGCCCGGCGCGCGTCCTAAAGCCTATATCCAGGCTGCGCTGCACGCTGACGAAATTCCCGGCCTGCTGGTCGCGCAGCATCTGCTGCACGCGCTGGAGCAGGCCCAGGCGGAACAGCGCATCCGTGGCGAGGTGGTGGTGGTGCCGGTCGCCAATCCGATTGGTCTGGATCAGCATCTCAACGGCACTCTGCTCGGGCGCCTGAATTTCGATGGCGGCGGCAACTTCAACCGCGATTTTCCCGATCTGGCCGCCGGGGCGCGGGAACGTCTGCGTGGCCATCTGAGCGGCGATGCTGTGGCGAATGTGGCCCTGATCCGCGCTGCGCTGCGTGCGGTACTCGCTGAGCAGGCGGCCCCGCGTGAGAGCGATGTCCTGCAACACGCGCTGCTTGGGCTGGCGCTGGATGCGGATATCGTGCTTGATCTGCACTGCGACAGCGAAGCGCTGCTGCACCTGTACGCTTCGCGCTGGCAGCGCGAGGATGCGGTGACGCTGGGCGCGGAACTGGGCGTAGCGGCGGTGCTGCTGGAGGAGAACGCCGGTGGCCGGCCGTTCGATGAAGCCTGCGCCGGGCCCTGGTGGATGCTGCGCGCGGCGCTGGCTGAGGAGGGCGGGCCGATTCCGCTGGCCTGTTTTGCGACTACCGTGGAATTGCGCGGTCAGGCCGATGTCTGCGATGAGACGGCGCAGGCCGATGCTGCTGCTCTGCTGCGCTTCCTGCAGCGGCGCGGAGTGCTCGCGGGCGATCCGGGACCGCTGCCGGAACCGCATTGCGCGCCGACGCCGCTGGAAGGGGTGGATGTGCTGAGTGCGCCGGCTGCCGGAGTGCTGGTGTACCGCAAGGCGCTGGGTGAGTGTGTCGAGGCCGGCGAGGTGGTTGCTGAGCTGGTCGATCCGCTCGGTGAACCGTGGGGTGCGGCGCGTGTGCCGATCTACAGCACGACCGCGGGCCTGCTGCTGGCGCGCGTGCGTGAGCGGCTGCTGCGCCCGGGACAGAAGTTCTGCAAGATCGCCGGCGCTGCGCCGCTGGCCTATCGCCAGCCGGGCAAGCTGTTGCAGGATTGAATGCCGCCCGGCGGGGATGGCCGCTACGCTACACGCCGAGGAACTCCAGCGGATCCTGATGCCGGGCCGGTTCGGCGCCATTGCCTTCGATGAACAGCCGGTGCCAGATCATGAAATGCAGCAGGCGCAGCAGCTTGATGCGGGTAGCGCTGGCCGGTTTGCGCTGCTGCGCGGCAACCAGGGCGCGAATTCCGGCGGGCAGAAACCATTCCTGAATGCCGGGACTGCCGAGCAGGGCCTGCTCCAGGCGCTGCAGGCGCGGGCCGCGTGGCCAGTCATCGACCGGCACCGACAGGCCGCGCTTGCGTAACTGCAGATGATCAAGCGGCAGCCAGCGTTGCGCCCAGCGCCGCAGGAACGCCTTGCCCAGCCGGCCTTCAATCTTCAGTGCATCGGGCAGGGCCAGCCCGAATTCGATGACCCGGTGATCGAGAAAAGGCACCCGCGCCTCCAGACCCCAGGCCATGGTCATGCGGTCGGTCTTGACCAGATAGCGATCGGCCATCACGGTTTCGATATCAACCGCCTGCATGCGCTGCAGGTCGCTCCAGGCGCGCGGCGCGCTCTGCCAGGACTCGATGAACGGCGCGCGCCAGTCGTCATTGGCGCGCAGCAGGGGCGGCTGGAACAGGTTGCGCCGGCTCCAGAAGGTAAAACCCGGCTTGGTGCGATAACCGCCCGATCCCGGCCGGATCAGGCTGCGCAACAGCCGCTGCACATAGGGGCGACGGTAGCGCCCATAGCCGGCAAAGGCCTCGTCGCCGCCATCACCGGTAAACACCATTTTCACATCGGCGGCGGCGCGCGCGGCCAATGCTGACAGCGCCAGCCCGGCACTGTCCTCGATCAGTTCATCAGCGGCCCAGATTGCATGCGGTATGGCGGCGAACATCGCCGGTCCATCCAGCGCCAGCGTCACATGCTCGATGCCAAAATGCCGGGCGATGCGCTCGGCCTCGCTGGATTCGTTGAAGACCTCGCTGCCGGGAAAGCCGATCGAATAGCTGCGCAGCGGCGCCGCGCCCGCGTTCCTGATCAAGGCCAGCAGGGTTGACGAGTCAATGCCGCCGGACAGGAACAGGCCAAACGGCACGTCGGCGCGCAGGTGCTTGCGCATCACATCATCCATCAGCGCCGTAAACTGTTCGTCGGCCTCGCCGGGGCTGATGTGCAGGGGCTGGATCTGCTGCAGCGACCAGTAGCGCCAGCGCCGCTGGAAATGGCCGGCGTCGAACAGCAGCGCTTCACCCGGCCCGAGGCGTTCGATCCCCTGGCAGAGCGTCTGGCCGCGCGCGGCAAAGCCGCTTTGCAGATACTGCGCCAGACCCTGGGCATTGACCGTTGGCCGCTGCGGGTGCAGGGCCAGCAGCGCCTTGAATTCGGAACCAAAATACAGGCCATCGGCACGCTGCGTGAAAAACAGCGGCTTGATGCCCAGCCGGTCGCGGACCAGCAGCAGCCGGTTCTGCCGCTGGTCATATAGCGCGAAGGCAAACATGCCTTCCAGCCGCTGCAGGAAATCCAGGCCGTATTCCAGATAGGCATACAGCAGCGGTTCAAAATCGCTCTGTGTGCTGAATGAATAGCCTTTCGCTGCCAGATCCCGGCGCAGCTCCAGGTAGTTGTAGATTTCGCCATTGCCGATCAGGCAAAGCGTCTTATCGGCGCTGTAGAGCGGTTGGTGGCCGTGGTCGAGATCGATGATCGACAGGCGGGTAAAGGCCAGCCCGACCTGCGCTCCGATATGCACGCCGCTGTCATCGGGTCCGCGATGCCGGAGCGCGGCGAGTGCGGCGCTGAGGCGGGCCTGATCCGGTGCTGCACTATTGAGGAAAACTCCGGCTATTCCACACACGAATCACAAGTTCCATGGTTGGCGGGGTGGCGCGCGCGGCGCGGTGCTGGGCAACGGTAACACCGGACCGCTGGCGTCCGCTATCGTGGCGATGGTGGATGCGGGCGGCGCGGTGTCTCCGGTCAGCTTTCTTCGGTGGGCATGTCCAGGGTGCGGATCTGGGTCTGATAGGCTTTAATCGCCTGGCGCAGGGTGGGGAAGCTGTGTTCCTCGTATTCGGGTTGGTAGAGACCGGTCTGGTGCAGCCAGTTGATAAACTCGGTCTTGCGCCCGGCCAGGATCAGGGTGATACCGCGTTCCTCCAGCATTTCCTTGAGATCGCGCAGCGCATACAGGCCGGTGACGTCGATATGGCTGACCGGAATTGCATCGATGACGAACCAGCGCAACCCAGGCCCGGCGCTTTCAGCGACGGCCAGCGCCCGCTGCCGGAAATAGGCGGCGTTGAAGAAGGTGATCGGGCTGTCGAAGCGGTACAGCACCAGACCGGGGAAGGTGGTGGCGCCGATGTGCCGATCGACCGAGTGCAGGCCGGGCAGACCCTCGACCTTGCCGAGCACTTCATCGCGCGGTCGCGCGGTCAACCGGACGAAGCGCATCAGGGCCAGCGCCACCGCGACCAGAATGGCATCGATCGCGCCCACCGCCACCACGCCCAGCGTGGTCAGCACCGACAGGAAGACTTCGCGCCGGTCGATCTTCCAGATGCTGCGCAGGGTGTGCAGATCGACCAGCGAGAACGAGGCGAACACCAGCACCGCGCCCAGTGCCGCGATCGGCACATACTGCAAAGGATCGGTCAGGAACAGCAGTACCACGGCCATGGTCGCGGCGGCGACCAGCCCGGTGACCTGGGTGCGGCCACCGCTGGCATCGGCCATCGCAGTGCGCGAATCGGCACCGGTGACGGCAAAGCCCTGCGAGACGGCAGCGGCGAGATTGGCAGCGCCAAAGGCGGCGAATTCACGGTCGACATCGATCTCGTAGCGGTTCTTGGCCGCGAAGCTGCGCGCGGTGAGCATGCCGCTGGAAAATAGCACCAGTGCCAGACCGGCGGCATCGGCGATCAGCGAGGGAAAGTGGCGAAGCGGAAAGCTCGGCCAGTGTAATTCCGGCAGGCCCGCCGGCACCGCGCCCAGCACCGCGACGCCCTGCTCATTCAGATGCAGCAGGGCAACCGTGGCTGCGGCCGCGACCAGTGCCACCAGCGCCGCCGGCAGGCGCGGCACGAATCGTTTCGACAGAAACAGCAGCGCGAAGCTGCCCAGGCCAATCGCCAGGGTCGGTGGATGGGTCTGGGGCAGCTTGTCGATGAATTCCAGCAGGCGCGGAATGATGCCGCCGGCCTCGATGCTAAAGCCCAGCAGCTTGCCGATCTGGCCAAGCAGGATGCTCAGGGCAATGCCGTTGAGAAAGCCGACCAGGATCGGTTTGGACAGGAAATCGGCCAGCGCACCCAGCCGCAGAAAACTGGCCAGGATGCAAAACAGGCCGGTGAGAAAGGTCAGGGTGACCGCCAGCGAGGTGTACATCTCCGGGTTGCCGGCGGCCAGCGGGGTAATGGCGCTGGCGATCATCGCGCAGGTGGCTGCGTCGGGGTTGACCATCAGTTGCCGCGAGGTGCCAAAGAGGGCATAGGCGACTAGCGGCAGGATGCTGGCGTACAGACCTACAACCGGAGTAAAGCCGGCCAGTTGTGCATAGGCGACCGAGACCGGCAGCGCCACTGCAGCGACCGATACGCCAGCAACCAGGTCATGGCGGAAGTCGCGGGCGAAGCGGTAGTGGAGCAGCGTGGGCAAGCCGGGGGCGATGGCGCCCAACCGCGTGTTCCAGGAGGAGCCAGCGGTTTCGGTGGAACTGTTGTGGGTCATCAGAATGGGGTTCCGTTTAGTCCAGGCGCTGCCCGGTTGCCGCCAGCACCGCACGCCAGCCGGGGCCATTCAGGTCGAGACGCTTTTTCTGGCTGACCAGCAGGTCGATGGGGACGTGAATGAAGCTGTCATGCAACAGGCCGATCACCAGTCCGGTTTTGCCAGCCATGGCCGCGTGCGCGGCGTTGCGGGCGAAGAAGTCGCACAGGATCGAATCCTCGGCATCGGCGGGCACGCTGCGGATCAGGTAGCTGGGGTCGAAATAGCGCAGGGTCACGGGAATCTGCTCGGCCTGGAAATACTGTTCGATGCGTTCGCGCAGGAACGGGCCAATATCCTGGAGTTTGGCGTTGCCGGAGGCATCGCTGCTCTGGGCGCTGGCGAGCAGATCCTGACCGGCGCCCTCGGCGACTACGACCAGGGCGTGTGCCCGCTGCAGGATGCGCCGTTTCAACGCGGCGAGAAAGCCCTGTTCGCCATCCAGATGCAGCGGAATTTCCGGAATCAGGGTGAAGTTGACATCCTGGCTGGCGACGGTGGCACCGGCGGCGATGAAGCCGGCATGGCGGCCCATCAGCTTCACCAGGGCAATGCCATTGTGGACGCTGTGCGCTTCGGTGTGGGCACAGTGCAGCACCCGGGCGGCTTCCTCGACCGCAGTCAGGTAGCCGAAGGTGCGCGAGACGAAGGCGACGTCGTTGTCGATGGTCTTGGGAATGCCGACTACTGCCAGCGGATGGCCGCGGCGCTGCGCTTCCTTGAACAGGGCATGGCCACCGCGCTGGGTGCCATCGCCGCCGACGGTGAACAGGATGTGGATGCCGCGCTGGATCAGGTTATCGACTGCCAGGCCGATATCGACCGGGCCGCGCGAGGTGCCGAGCACGGTGCCGCCGTCCTTGTGGATGGCGTGGACGAAGCTGGGTGTCAGGACGAACGGCTCCAGACCGCGCACCGGGTCGAGACCCTGATAGCCGCCCCGAAAGCCGAGCACGTCCTTGACGCCATAGCCATAGTGCAGCTCCAGGAACAGGGAGCGGATCACGTTGTTCAGCCCGGGGCACAGCCCGCCACAGGTGACGATGCCCGCGCGGGTTTGCGCAGGATCGAAGAACAGGCGTTCGCGCGGTCCGGCCAGTTCGAACTGCCATTCCTCGGTACCCGGCGCGGCGCTCGGATCGTGGATCAGTCGGGAGGGGACACGCATCTGATCGCTGACCGTGTGGCGCTGCGGCGAGGGAAAACGGGCTTCGCCCAGAGTCGTGATGTCCATCAGGAAACCTCGGGATCAGTCGGGAGTGAATCGGAATCGGCGGGGTGCATCGTCCACCCGGGCAGTCCGGTCGTCGGGCACTGCGCCGATCGTGGCTTTATGGTTTCCGAACGGCCAGTCCCGGTGGCGTCTTGTGCCAGGAATAGCCTTTGCTTGCCAATTGATAGCCGTAGTCGAACAGGGCGCGCATGTAGGCGGTATCGAAATCTTCCTTGTGCACGGCCTTAAAGTCAGCGCCGATGTAGGCGAGGTGATAATCCAGACCGTCCTGTTGCGCGGTCAGATAGATACGGTATAGATCGCCGATGCCCTGGGTCTGGATTAACGAGGAAATGGCGCGCCCGGCGATGGAGAGGGTGCTGCGCTCGACGGTGGCCCACTGCGGATCGAGGCGCGCGTTGCGGATGATGTAGACCTTGCGCTCGCGGGCGGCGATTTTCATGCCTTCGCTGCGGGCGGTTTCAAACAGGCGCGGTGGATAGAGAAACACCTGGGCCATGGCGCCGCCATCGACGTGCATTTCCTGATAGGGCTTGCCGTCCACTTCGACGTCGAACATGACCGGTGGGAATGCTGCCGGAATTGCCGCCGAGGCCAGCATGATGCGGCGGAACAGGTCTAGTGCCCGGGGATCGGAACTGCTGGCAATGGCGCCCATGTTCCAGATCACCGGGCGGCGGGCGTCGAGGTTGGTGGTGCCGATCATCAACAGGCGGCCCTTTTCGGTGTATTCGCGGCCGATGCGCGTAAGCAGATCGGCGTTGATATAGCTGGAAATCAAGCGCCAGAGTGGCTGATTGTCGGCCAGGCCATCGCTGGTCAGCGCCGCCAGTGCGCCCCGTGGCTGCAGGACATCCGGCGGCCCGATGGTGGTGTACACGGCCCGCAGTTCATCATCGTAGTCGGCGCCGAGGAAGGCGAACGGAGCGATCAGCGCGCCGGTGCTGACGCCGGTAACACCCTTAAACTCGGGACGGGTGCCGCTCGCGCTCCAGCCCACCAGCAGGCCGGCACCGAACGCGCCATCGTCACCGCCGCCGGAGATGGCCAGGAAACTGACCGGCGGCAGTGGACCCCGATGGCCACTGCGCACCAGATAGTCCCGCTCGCGCTGGGCGGAGGCGACCGCATCGCGGATGAAGGGATTGATGTCGGTATCCACCCAGTAACGGGCATTGGGAACGCCTGGAATGATGGCGCGGGTGGTCTCTTCGACTGGCACCGCTTCCTGCCGTGGGAGCGTGGAGCACCCTTGCAGCAGGAGCAGCAGGATCGCGAAGGTCATGAGGATCAGTCGTGGTCGGGGCGATTGATGCATGATGTGGATGCTCCAAAGACAATAGCCGATCGTAAAGATGCGGGTGCTCGAATGACCGCCTCCGCCCTAGTTCATGCTAGCGCGCAATTCCACCAGCGCCTTATCGAAGGCTCCGACCTGAATCAGGCCCAGGCGGGGATATTCGATATCGATGATGACATACACTGCCAGTCCCATGACCGCAGCAAACGTGATCATGTGCAGCCAGTTGCGGGTCTTGCCACCGGCCATGCCGTAGCCGGCCAGCAGGGCGCCGGCCAGCGCCAGCCCGAACAGCAGCCCATAGATGATCAACGGTGGGTGAATCTGGCCGGCCATGGTGCGGGTGGTGGTGATATCAATCATCTCGTTCAAGGCAGGCAGCAGCAGCATGGTCGCCGCTGGCGGCACGCCTTCCTGGCGGCCGGCGGCGATTGCCTGGGTCCAGAGGGTGTTCTGTAGCTGCGTGGAGCGGGCGAGTTCGGCACGCGCCGCTTCGATGTCGGGCAGTTTCCGGTAGATCTCCAGACGAGAATCGACATAGCGCCGGAACAGCTCGCGCAGCGCCGGTTGCGCGTCGGCCGGCAACAGGTCGAGGCGCAGATAAGCGGTGCCGATGGCATTGGTTTCCTGAACAATCAGGGCGCGTCGCTCATCAAAGCGCGTGGCCGCGCCGGAAAACGTGAACGCGATGAGCAGGCCGATCAGCGCGAACACTGCGCCTTCGACAGTGCTGGTGCCGGTTCGCGCGCCCGCTTCATCCTGGGCCAGCCGGTGGTTGCCGATGCGCCGCCCGATTTCCAGGAGCATCATGATCCCGGCAAACAGGGCCAGCGTGATCAGGAAGGCAATGAAAGCATAGTTCATGGGTGGCGAGGGTCTTGGTGTGCGACGATGGATGCCGCAGTTGGAGAAGTCCAGTCCGAAGTGGGCTGGCGCCATAGCCGTGTTGGGATCCTGACGGGAACCGGATGAGTGATTCCGAATATGGATTATGATGGCGCGCATTTACAACGCAACCCATAGCGGGAGAATCTCCATGGACCTGATCGGATTTCTGTTGATTGGCCTGATCGCGGGCTGGATCGCCACCCACTTCATGCGCGGTAGTGATATGGGGCTGGCGGGTAATCTGGTGGTGGGCGTGGTCGGTTCGCTGGTGGGCGGTTTCCTGTTTCGCCTGCTGGGCTTTGCTGCGGTCGGTCTGATCGGCAAGCTGATTACCGCGACCGTCGGGGCGATGGTGCTGTTGTATGTAGTGCGTGTGCTCAAGCAAGCCTAGGCCGCTCCGGTGATCGTCATGCAACGTGCGTTGTTTTAACTCATGGATGTGTTGTGGCTTTCCCTGGCCTTTGTGCTGGGTCTGGTTTTGCGCCATCTGGGCCAGCCGCCGCTGGTCGGTTATCTGGCCGCTGGTTTCCTGCTCAATGCCTTCGGTCAGCAGGGCACTGAACTGCTTGAACAGCTTGCCCATGCGGGTGTGCTGCTGCTGCTGTTCAGTGTGGGCCTGAAGCTGCGCATCAAGAGCCTGGCGCGGCCCGAGGTCTGGGGTGGCGGACTGCTGCATCTGCTGGCGGGCAGTGCGCTGCTGGGTCTGGTGGCGCTGGCGGTGCTGGATCTGCCGGCCTGGCAGGGGCTGCTGCTGGTGACCACGCTGGGTTTCTCAAGCACGGTGCTGGCGGCCAAGGTCCTGGAAGAAAAGGCCGAGCTGCGTGCCTTTCACGGCCGGCTGGCCGTCGGCATCCTGATCATTCAGGATTTGGTGGCGCTGGCCCTGATGGCGTTTGCGGGTGCGGCGCGTCCATCGCCGTGGGCGCTGTTGGCGCTGGCCCTGCCGCTGCTGCGGCCGCTGCTGACCCGCCTGCTCGACTGGAGCGGCCATGATGAGCTGCTGGTGCTGTGTGGGCTGACCCTGGCGCTGGTGGTTGGCGGATTGGGTTTCGAACATCTGGGTCTGAGTGCGGAACTGGGCGCGCTGCTGCTGGGCGTGCTGCTGGTCGGTCATCCGAAGGCCATGGAGCTGTCGCGGGCGGTGTGGTCGCTCAAGGAAGTGCTGCTGGTGGGCTTTTTCCTGCAGATTGGCCTGATGGGCCTGCCGAGCTGGGGCATGTTGGGTGGGGCGCTGCTGCTGGCGCTGCTGTTGCCGCTCAAGGCAGGGCTGTTTTTCTTTATCCTGGTGATGTTTCGCCTGCGTGCGCGCACCGCGTTCCTGACTGCGCTGGCTCTGACCAGCTACAGCGAATTCACCCTGATCGTGGTCAAGTTCATGGTCGGCAACGGTCAGCTGGGCGCAGACTGGCTGGTGCTGCTGGCGATTACCGTGGCGCTATCCTTCGTGATTGCCGCGCCGCTCAATCGTTTCGCCCATGCGCTGTATGAGCGTTTCGAGCAGCGCCTGGAGCGTTTCGAGCGGCATGATCACCATCCGGACGAACAGCCGGTTTCGCTGGGCAGCACGCAGATCCTGATCATCGGCATGGGCCATACCGGCACTGCCGCCTACAACTTCCTCAAGAAACGCCAGAACGTGCCCGAACTGCACCGGGTGCGCATGGTCTCGGGCATCGATTCCGACCTGAACAAGGTCGAGCGGCATGTGCAGGAAGGCCGGCGCGTGGTCTATGCCGATGCCGAGGATCCGGGCTTCTGGCATCGGCTGCGCCTGGACGGCATTCGGGCGGTGATTCTGGCCATGCCCGATGCCGAGGCTAAGCAGATCGCTGCCCGGCAATTGCGTCGCCACGGGTTTCGCGGCCTGATCAGCGCCATCAGCACCCATCCCGAGGAAGCGGCGCTGCTACAAGCGGCTGGCGCGGACCTGACCTTTCTGGCCTTTAACGAAGTGGGCGTGGGTCTGGCCGAGCATGTCTGGGAGGCGCTGGAGCAGCGTGCCGCGCTGCAGGTGGGAATTCGCAGTTGAGCGCGGGCGACAAATGCGCGGTGGCGTGGTCTGAAACGGCGGTTGGATGCCATACCGCGGAGGCGACATCATGGGTTACAAAATCAGCAAGACCGAGGCCGAGTGGCGCGCGCAACTGACGCCGGAGCAGTTTACTATCTGCCGGCGCAAGGGTACCGAGCGTGCGTTTACCGGCCTTTACCACGATTGCCACGCGCCGGGCGTTTACCGCTGCGCCTGCTGTGGCAATGTCCTGTTCGATGCCGGGA
>OFRV01000024.1_pt1 | contig 26956 bp, 19 predicted proteins | sample 1543231 | NCBI WGS metagenome assembly OFRV01 (sample SAMN05442499, study PRJEB24371) | freshwater metagenome | isolation source: Freshwater Lake | place: Canada: Niagara | collected 2013-08-21 | reverse complement strand
ACGAGATTCCTCTACGTCTCGTGGGCTCGGAGATGTGTATAAGAGACAGCTCTGCGAACGCAAAGGCTGGGCCGAAGACGCCCGCGCCTACAACGAACTTGTCACCGCATGGAGCGCCATCGAGCAAGCAGCAGGTGAAGCCGGCGTGATCGGCACACAGACGCAACTGGATATCTGATCGAGGAAGAACAATGGCACTGAAACCCTGGCGCGAGATCGCCGTCCCTCACGAAGACGTGCTCAAGGGCACATTCCAGCAGGCCGAATTCGCGGCCGACCTGTCGCGCGTGCACGCAGGTACCGCCACCGGCGAGTACCAAAACCCAGCGCTGTTCTTCCAGCGCACCTTCATCACCGAGGGCATGCGGCTGCTGCTCGACTCGGTGGTGAAGCGCCTCGCGGGCAAAGGTGGTGACCCGGTCATCCAATTGCAGACGGCCTTCGGCGGCGGCAAGACGCACACCATGCTGGCGGTCTATCACATGGCCAAGGGAGAGCTTCCAGCCAGCGACCTGCAAGGCGTGGCGGCCATCCTGGACGCGGCGCAGATCACCGAACTGCCCCGCGCCCGCATTGCAGTGCTGGACGGTATTAAGTCCTCGCCCAACCAGCCGGTGAAGCGCGATGGCCAGGCCGTGCGCACGCTATGGGGCGACCTGGCCTGGCAACTGGGCGGCGCTGAAGGTTACGCCCTGGTGGCTGATGCAGATGCCTCGGGCACCTCGCCGGGCAAGGCGGTGCTGGAAACGCTGCTGGCCCGCTGTGCCCCTTGCGTTATCCTGATCGACGAGCTGGTGGCCTACGTTCGCCAGTTCGAGGAGGGCAAGGCCCTCACCGGCGGCACGTTTGATTCAAATTTGTCGTTCGTGCAAGCGCTGACCGAGGCGTTGAAGGCCGTGCCCACAGCGGTGCTGCTGGCCTCGTTGCCCGAGTCTGACAAGGAAGCCGGCAGCCAGCGTGGCGTGAAGGCGCTGGAGACACTCACGGCGGTGTTGCTGGCGTCACTGCCCGAGTCGGACAAGGAAGCCGGCAGCCAGCGTGGCGTGAAGGCGCTGGAGGCGCTGGCGCACTACTTCGGCCGCGTGCAGGCGCTGTGGAAGCCCGTGGCGACCGAAGAGGCCTTCGAGATCGTGCGGCGGCGCCTGTTCGCCTCCATCAACGACAAGCTGGCGATGGAATCGGTGTGCCGCGCATTCGCGGACTTCTACACCGCCAACCGCGACGACTTCCCGCAGGAGACGCAGGAAAGCCGCTACTTCGAGCGCCTGGTCCACGCCTACCCGATCCACCCCGAAGTGTTCGACCGGCTCTACGAGGACTGGTCAACGCTGGACAACTTCCAGCGCACCCGCGGCGTGCTGAAGATGATGGCCAAGGTCATCCACCGCCTGTGGAAGGACGGCAACAACGACCCGCTGATCATGCCGGGCAGCCTGCCGCTGTACGACGCCGACGTGCGCAACGATGTCATCTACTACCTGCCGCAGGGCTGGGATCCGGTGATCGAGCGCGACGTGGACGGCGAGCGCGCCGAGACCACCGAGATCGAGAACAAGGACACGCGCTTCGGCAGCGTGCAGGCTTGCCGCCGCTCAGCTCGCGCAGTGTTCCTGGGCAGCGCACCCACCACCACGAATCAGCTAACACGGGGATTGGAGCTGGAGCGGGTGATCCTCGGCGTCATCCAGCCGGGCCAGCAGATCGGGCTGTTTAAGGACGCGCTGCGCCGACTCGGTGACCGGCTGCACTACCTCAACCACGCCAACAACCGCTTCTGGCTCGACACCCGGCCCAACCTGCGGCGCGAGATGGAAGAGCGCAAGCGCCGCTTCCAGGACAAAGAGGATGTCTTTCCCACCGTCCGCGAGCGCGTGCAGCGCGGTTTTGCCAGCGGTGTGTTCGGTGGCATCCACGTCTTCACCGACAGCGGCGACGTGCCCGACGACTGGGCGCTGCGCCTGGTGGTGCTGCCCCCCGATGCCGCATTCAGCAAGAGCGGCCAGAGCCTGGCCATCGACCGCGCCGCCGAGATCCTCAAGAAGCGCGGCCACCAGCCCCGCTTCAAGCAGAACCGGCTGATCTTCCTGGCCGCCGACTACGACAGCGTGAGCCGGCTGAAGGACCATGTGCGCTCGTTCCTGGCCTGGCGCAGCATCGTCGCCGACTACAAGGACAACCGCATCGTTCTCGACAACCTGATGGCCAAGCAGGCCAACGCCAGTCTGGACCAGGCCGAGGAGACCGTGCGCCGCATGATCCGCGAGACCTACAAGTGGATCGTGGCGCCGATGCAGGAAGCCCGACCTGGCAAGGGCCTGTCCGAGCTGCGCTGGGAGCACTTCCAGGTCAATCCGGGCGCGCAGAACTGGGCACAGGAAGTCGAGCGCGTGCTCAAGGAAAACGAGCTGCTCATCAACGAGTGGGCGCCGATCCACCTGGCCAAGGTGCTGAAGGACTGGTTCTGGAAGGACGACGTCAAGGAGACCAGCGCCCTGAACGTCTGGCAGCAGAGCTGCCAGCAGCTTTACCTGCCGCGCCTGAAGGACGACACCGTCTTCCAGATGACGATGGCCGCAGGCGCCGAGAGCCGCGACTTCTTCGGCTTCGCGCAGGGCAAGGACGACGGTCGCTACGTCGGCTTCAGCTACGGCAAGCGCATGCCGTTGATCATGGACGCGTCGCTGCTGCTGATCGAACCGTTCGCTGCGGCGGCCTACATGGAGGCGCTGCGTGCGGCAGAGGAAGCCTCGCGCGCCAAGGCAGTTGACACCGGCGGGGGCGCATCCACCACGACCGTGAGCACCGGCGGTGGTGGCGACACGCCCCGAGTTAAAGACCCGGGCAAGGGCGGATTCCCGTCAGGAACCGGTGCCGCCGGCCAGGCCTTGAAGAAGCAGTTCTACGGCAGCATCGAACTGGACCCGATCCTGGCAAAGAAGCAGTTCGCCGATCTGGTCGACGGGGTCGTCCAGCAATTCACCATGCGCACCGGTGTGAAGGTGAAGATCGCCATCGAGATCCAGGCCGAATCGGCCACCGGCTTCGACGATGGACTGCAACGTGTGGTGAAGGAAAACAGCAAGGTGCTGAAGTTCAAGAACGCCGAGTTTGAGACTGGGGAGTAGCGAGGTGCGCCCTAGGGTGCAGTCAGCAGACAGAAGCAAAAGCCCCGCGTGGTGCGGGGCTTTTTGCGTTTCCCAAACCTACTGAGCGGGCTGGAAGAACTGGTCTTGGCGGAGAGGGTGGGATTCGAACCCACGGACCCTCGCGGGTCAACGGTTTTCAAGACCGCCGCAATCGACCACTCTGCCACCTCTCCAAGGCCGCTCAGTATAACGATCCGGCACCGGCTTGCACCAGTGCGCTCCGCTCAGGGCAGCGCGCCGGCATTGATCGGCGGCCGGCTCCAGAACAGCGCGTGCAGACGCAACAGGGTTTCCGGATCGGCGATCAGCTCACGCCGCTGTGCCGCACTCAGGCTGTCCGGTCCTTCCTCTTCGAGCTGGTGCACCAGCCCTTCCAGATAATGCCGCCGGCGTCGATTCGGCGGCTCACGCTCCGGCAGCAGTGAGCGGTGCAGGGCGTTGACATAGGGATCGGTGAGCGCCTGCAGGAAGCGGCTGGTCGGTGGCTCGCGCAGCACCGCCAGCACTGCATCGCCGCCTGCCATCTCCGCGTCCAGATAGCGCAGCACCGACACCGGCATGGTTTCATCCGGGGTCAGGAACAGCCCCAGCGCCCGCGCCCGCTGCCCGAGGGCAATGCTGCTCGACAGCATCGACACCGGAATCGACAGGGCCAGCCCGACCAGCACCGGCGTGAACCACCAGAAAAATGACGGCACATACTGGTAGCTGAGCACGCCAGCGACCAGACCGATCAGGGTATGGCTGCCGTGGGCCAGTGCCGCCTCGCTGAAGCGGGTCATATGATCGCCGCGCTGCTGCGGTGGCCAGCCCACCGCCCGGCGCATCAGGATGGCCAGCACGAACTTGGTCTGGAACAGCATCAGCACCGGCGCAGTCAGCACCGAGAATGCTGTCTCCAGCACCACGCTGGCCGTGGCCGCCAGCATGCCGCCATGGGCACGCCGCCAGCCGCTGTCCTTGAGCAGCAGCAGCAGCGCCAGCAGCTTGGGCAGGAACAGCATGATCAGGGTCACCAGCAGCACGGTGGTCATTTCCACGGCGAAGGAGACCGGCCACACCGGCATCCAGTTATCACCAAAGAAATACACCGGCCGCTGCTGGGCCTGGATGAAAGCCTCCACCCCGGTCGCGATCAGGAACAGCAGCCACAGCGGCGAAGCGGCGTAGGACATGACGCCCATGAAGAAATGCAGCCGGCTCAGGCCATTCCAGCCATGCGCCAGCGCCAGACGCAGATGCTGCAGGTTGCCCTGGCACCAGCGGCGGTCGCGCTTGGCATAGTCGATCAGGGTCGGCGGCAGCTCCTCGAAACTGCCATCCAGATCATAAGCCAGCCACACCTCCCAGCCGGCCCGGCGCAGCAGCGCCGCCTCGACGAAATCATGGCTGAGAATCTCGCCGCCGAACGGCTCGCGCCCGGGCAGCTTGGGCAGGCCGCAGTGATCGAGAAAGGGCTGCACGCGGATGATGGCGTTGTGCCCCCAGTAGTTGCTCTCACCGAGCTGCCAGTAGTTCAGGCCGGCGGTGAACATGCGCCCGTAGATGCGCCCGGCAAACTGCAGGATGCGCGCGAATAGTGAGCTGCGGTTGACCGCGATCGGCGGGGTCTGGATGAGCGCCACGCCCGGGTGCTGCTCCATCAGCCGCACCATTTCCACCAGGGTTTCACCCTGCATCAGGCTGTCAGCATCCAGAACGATCATGTAGCGGTAATGGCGGCTCCAGCGGGTGCAGAAGTCCTCCAGGTTGCCGCTCTTGCGGCTGGTGTTCTCGGGCCGGTTGCGGTAGAAGATGCGCCCCTTGCCGTTCAGCGCCCGCACCATGTCCTGCCAGCGCAGTTCTTCTTCCACCCATACATCGGGATCGCGGGTGTCGCTGAGCACGAAGAAATCAAAATCGGCCAGCTGCCCGGTATCGGCCAGCGAGCGATGAATGGCGCGCAGGCCGGCAAACACCCGCTCGGAATCCTCGTTGTAGATCGGCATCAGGATTGCGGTGCGCGGCGCCGGTGCGTTCGCAGCCGGCGGCGTGCCCGGCTGGCGCGAGATTGCCCAGCGGTCACGACCGAGCAGGATGATGAAAAAGCCCATGAAGGCAGTCCAGAACGACAGGCTGATCCAGGCCACCAGGATGGTGTACAGCAGCAGCAGCAGCAGTTCCATCGGGCTCAGGCCATCGCTGTGGAAGGCGCTGGCCAGCAGCCCCAGCGCCAGCAGTGTGGTCAGGGTCGCGAGCAGGAAGAACGCCACCCGCCGCAGGGTGTGTCCGATGATAGAAGTCCGCGCGGGTTTAGCCATGAACGGTTCCAGTCGGGTCGCTCCGGTCAGGTGGATGAGGTTGGCCGCGCCAGCCGGCGCAGCGGTCCCAGCAGGGAAAACAGGCTGATACGCTGCGTGGGCATGACCGCCGGACGCGCAGCGGGCACGGGCAGGGCCTGAGCGGCGCGCAGCGCTTCCAGCAGGGCCGTTGGCATGCCCGATCCCGCCAGCAGCGCCGCCGGCCAGTCAGCAGGCACCGCACCACTGAGCAGCGCGGCCCGCGCCGCTGCCAGGGCTGTACCGCGCCGCTGCAGGGCCAGTTCCGTCATCAGCCAGTCATCGAGCAGCGCACCCGCCGCCACTATGGCCTGCTCCAGCAGGTTCGGGCCCGGCGCACCCGGTCGGTTGCGCAGCCGCTGCAGGCTGCGCACGGCAAGCTGGCTGGCCTGGGCCGGATCGCTGACGCCCAGCGCTTCCCAATAGGCGCCCAGCCGGTCGAGCAGTTGCTCATCATCCAGTTCGACGGCCGCCGCCGGCAGAAAAGGCCGCGCTACGCTCACTTGACGCTGGTCCACTGGTAGCTCCAGGTCTCGGTCAGCACATCGTTGCCCAGCTTGAGGAACGCGCGCAGTTCCGAGGGTGCATCATCCTGCGGCATCAGTTCAAAAGATAGCCGCCAGCCCTGGGTCTGCGGGTTCTTGTGCACCACCACGTTCTGAATCTGCCCGGTCGAGCCGCTGACTACTGCGTTCACTGCTGCGTCGGCGGGCAGCCGGGTCAGATTATCGCCACCGAAATCGATGACAAAGCGTCGCCGCGAGTGATCCAGATCACCCGTGCCACCGGCCCCGGCCCGGCTGGCCAGGGTCCGGCCACCCGACGACAGGCTGGGCAGGTCGCGGAAGAAGGTCAGCCGGTAGTGGTATTCGAGCTGCTGACCGGCCTCGACCGGCTTTTCCGGCACCCAGAGCGCGGCGATGTTGTCGTAGCGCTCGGCATCGCTGGGAATTTCGATCAGTTGGACCGAGCCCTTGCCCCAGTCGCCGATCGGCTCGACCCAGACCCCGGGCCGGCTGTGGTATTGGGCTTCCAGATCCTGATAGTTCTCGAAGGCGCGATCACGCTGCAGCAGGCCAAAGCCGCGCGGGTTGTTGTCCTGATAGGCGCTGATGCGCAGCCGCGTCGGGTTGTTCAGCGGCCGCCAGATCCATTCACCGTTGCCGGCGGCAATCAGCAGGCCGTCGGAGTCGTGCACCTGCGGACGGAAGTCGTCAAAGAAGCGCTCATTCAGCGCGCCATGGAAGAACATGCTGGTCAGCGGCGCTACGCCGAACTTCTGCACCCGCTCGCGCATGAACAGGTTGGCCTTGACCTCGATCTGGGTGTTGACGCCCGGGCGGATCACAAAGCGGTAGGCGCCGGTGACGCTCGGGCTGTCCAGCAGCGCGTAGGCGGTCAGCTCGGTGGCGTCCTTGCCGGGCCGTTCCAGCCAGAATTCGCGAAAGCGTGGGAATTCTTCGGGCTTGGGCAGACCGGTATCGATCGCCAGACCCCGCATCGACAGGCCATAGTTCTGGTTCTGACCGATGGCGCGGAAGTAGCTGGCACCGAGAAATACCGCGACCTCGTCATAGTGGCTGTCGGTGTGCAGCGGATAGAGCACCTTGAAACCGGCAAAGCCGAGATCCTTGGGCAGGTTGTCCGGCACCGGATTCTTGCCGTAATCGAACAGGTCGTTGGCGTATTCAACCGGTTGGTTCTCGCCGTCGCTGACGATGTTGATAGCGACCGGCTGGTTGAACAGGAAGCCGAGCGGTGCGAACTGGATCTCGAAGGGCAGTGCCTGGTCGCGCCACAGGCTGCGTTCAACGCGGAAGCGGACATCGCGGTACTGGTCGTAATCCAGGTTCTTCAGGAACGCCGGCAGTTCGCTGGCCGGTGCCTGATAGGGCTGGGTGGCCAGCACCTCGGCGCGCCGGCGCACATCGGCGAAGTTGAAGCGCTTCGGCGGCGGCGTGGTGGCGGGCGTGGATTCAGGTACGCTCGGTGCGGCAAAGCCGGCCATCGGAGTGGCGCACAGACTTGCCAGCAGAACAACACTCAGGAACATGCGGAGTTTCACGGTGCGAGGGCTCCGTTGGCGTTTCGGTTCGATGGAGTTCAAGTTATTGCTTTTGGGGGGAAGGTTCAAACGCGCTATTGTATTGCGCTCCGGGCGTTCCGACTATCGTGTTCGTAGTATCCCGAAGGCCAGGGCGCCCGCGATGGCCGCTTTCTTACCCTGGAGACGATCATGCAACTGCGCGACCCGAGCCTGTTCCGGGAACATTGCTACGTGGACGGTGGCTGGATTAGCGCCGCGAACGGCGCCACCCTGCCTATTCACGATCCGGCCAGCGGCGAGCGACTCGGTCAGGTGCCGGCCTGTGGCGCGGATGAAACCGGGCGCGCCATTGCCGCCGCTGCTGCTGCGCTGCCGGGCTGGCGGGCACAAACCGCCCAGGCGCGCGCCGTGATCCTGCGCCGCTGGTTCGAGCTGCTGCACGCCCATCAGGAGGATCTGGCCTATCTGATGACCCGTGAGCAGGGCAAGCCGCTGGCCGAGGCGTGCGGCGAGATTGCCTACGCCGCCAGCTTTCTCGAATGGTTCGCCGAGGAGGGCAAGCGCGTCTATGGCGACACCATCCCCGCACCGCAGGCCGATAAGCGCATTCTGGTGCTCAAGGAGCCGGTCGGGGTGTGCGCGGCGATCACACCGTGGAATTTCCCAGCGGCGATGATTGCCCGCAAGGCGGGCGCAGCGCTGGCTGCCGGGTGCACGATGATCGTCAAGCCGGCGCCGCAGACGCCATTCTCGGCGCTGGCGCTGGCGGTGCTGGCCGAGCGTGCCGGACTGCCCGCCGGGGTGTTGAACGTGGTCACGGGGCCCGCCGAGGTCGTCGGCGCGACCCTGCTCGACCATCCCGAGGTGCGCAAGCTCAGCTTCACCGGTTCGACCCGCACCGGCCAGTATCTGATGCAGCGCAGCGCCGCGACGCTCAAACGCCTGTCGCTGGAACTGGGCGGTAACGCGCCGTTCATCGTTTTTGATGATGCCGATCTCGACGCGGCGGTGGCCGGGGCGCTGTTATCCAAGTACCGCAACAGTGGCCAGACCTGTGTCTGTGCCAACCGCTTTCTGGTCCAGGATGGCATTTACGACGCCTTCGCCGCGCGGCTCAGCGCAGCGGTGCGCAGCCAGATCACCGTTGGCAATGGTCTGCAAGCGGGCGTGACCCAGGGACCGCTGATCGACGCGGCGGCGCTGGCCAAGGTCGAGGCGCATGTCGCCGATGCTGTGGCCCAGGGCGCTACCGTGCTGACCGGCGGTCAGCGCCATGCCCTGGGCGGTACCTTTTACGAACCGACCGTGCTCAGCGGCGTGACCGCGAACATGCGCGTGGCGCGTGAGGAGACCTTCGGCCCGGTGGCGCCGCTGCTGCGCTTTGCTGATGATGCCGAGGCGATCGCGCTGGCCAATGCCACCGAGGCCGGGCTGGCCGCCTACTTCTTCAGCCGCGACCTGAGCCGGGTGTTCCGCGTCGCCGAGGCGTTGCAGTACGGCATGATCGGCATCAACACCGGGCTGATTTCCAACGAGGTGGCGCCGTTTGGCGGGGTCAAGTGCTCCGGCTTTGGCCGCGAAGGCTCGCGCTACGGCATCGATGAATATCTGAACCTGAAATATCTGTGCATCGGCCTGTAGCCGCGCCTGCGGGATCGGTGTCGCTCGCCAGCGACAGGCCACCTGGAACCACAACACCATGAACTCATACCAGGAAGTGATCTACGTCAGCCTGCTGCTGCTTGGCATCCTGGCCACGTTTATAACTGCGGGCCTGCTGCTGTGGCTGAGCAATTTTTCCCGACTGGCGCCGCGTATCCAGGCCCTGACCCAGTTCTCGCCGCAGGTGGTGGCGGTGGTCGGCATCCTGTTCGCCCTGTACACCACCTTTTTCGCCAGCGATATCTGGAACATCCGCGACCGGGCACAGACCGCGATCCTGCAGGAGACCGAGGCGCTGCGTGGTCTGTTCCGCCTCGCCGAGCAGCAGCCGGCGGCGATTGGTGCACCGATCCTGGCTGCGGTCCGTGACTACGCGCGCCTGACCAGTGAGGTCGAGTGGCCGCTGCTGGCCCAGGGCCAGACCAGCGATCAGGTTCTGGATGGCTGGCGGCGCCTGCTTGGTGCGGTGCTGGCGGAGCCGGTGGTGCGCGGTGTGCCGCTCAGTGTGCATACCGTGATGCTGCAGGATGTGGAACGGGTGCAGGTGGCGCGTCATCAGCGCCTGGCGCAGAGCCGTAAGCATGGTGATCCGCTGAAATGGTTCGCTGTTGCCTGTCTGGGCGCGCTGACCCTGCTGACCATTGTCCTGGTGCATCTGGAGAACTGGCGCACCCAGGCTGCGGCGCTGCTGATCTATTCCTGCGCGGTATCGGTCAGTTTCGCCGCCGCTTATCTGCAGCGCAGTCCGTTTCAGGTGTTTATTCTCAGCCCGGCGCCGATCGCCGAACTGGTCACGCTGCCTGCCCTGCCGGCACCGCGCTGAGAACGGGAGTCGGTCGCGGACTCACTCGCCCAGCTTGGGGCGCAGGTTGTCGAGCACGCTGCGGAAGGCTTCCTGATTGCGCGGGTTGAGTTCGCTCAGGGCGCGATGTGCTTCGAAGACGATCCGCGTCAATTGTTCCTTGGCCGGCGGCTGGATTGCCAGCTCACGCAGCGCTGCGTTGATGGTCTCGCCGGTATCACGAACATTGAAGATGTCGTAGAAGCCCAGGTTATCGAGCACCTGATTGACATCGGGATGGGTGGATAGCAGGGTGGTGCGCCGGGCAAAGCGCTGGCGGCTGAAATTGGCGATCTTGGCCAGCAGGCCCAGGCTGGTGCTGTCGATCGACTGCGTATCGGTCAGATCGACAATGATGTCGTCGCAGTCGCCGTGCGCGAACAGATCATCGAGAAAATCGCCCAGCGTGCACCCCATGGTATAGCGGATGTCACCGACCAGCTTGAGGATATAGGTCTGGTTCTGCTTGACGTAGAATGCCGCTCCGGCCTCCATCGGCATCACTCCGCGCGCTTGACCAGCAGCAGGGTGACATCGTCGGGCAGCAGCCCGATGCGGTCCAGGTCCAGGGTCTGGACCAGGGTATCGATGCTCAGGTCGGTGTCGTGGATCAGTTCCAGCAGGAACTGCTGTTTCTCGCGCAGAGTCTGCTGCGGCAGGGTTTCCAGAATGCCGTCGGAAATCAGCGCCATGACAAAGCGCGGCGGCAGCTCCAGCGATTCGGTCTGGTAGCTGGCGAAATCGAACAGCCCAATCGGCAGGCTCTTTTTGCCGATATAGCGGGCCTGCTCACCATCGAACAGAATCGGGAAGGGAAACTGGCCACCGCTGCTGTAGCGCAGCCGGTTGGCCGACCAGTCGATCACGCCGTAGAACATGGTCAGGTACTTGTCCATGTGGCAACCGAAAATCTCCCGGTTCAGTCGCCCGAGGGTCTCGGCCGGGTTGAGGATGCCCTTATCACGATTTTGCCGGTGCAGTTCCCGGTAGCGGCCGATATAGCTTTTCAGCATCACGGTGACAAAGGCCGAGGATACGCCATGTCCGGAGACATCGGCGATATAGAAGCCAAGATGGTCGCCGTCGATGGCGAAATAATCGACGAAATCGCCGCTCAGATACTGCGAGGTCAGCAGATGGCGGCTGAACTGGTAGTTACGGTACTGCTTGTCATTTTCCGGCAGCAGCTGAAACTGGATGCGCCGGGCCGCCGCTTCATCCTCCTGCAACTGGCGCACGGTCTGGCGCAACTGCTCGTTGACCATTTCCAGATGTTCGCGGTGTTCGCGGTTCTCGCGTCGCAGCCGCGCCCGCTCCAGGGCGTGGTCGATGGCGTGTTCGAGCATCGCCATGTCTTCGATCGGCTTGGTGACATAGTCCCAGGCGCCGAGCTTGAGCGCCTGGATGGCATCGCTCATGCCGCCCATGCCCGACACGACCAGGATTGGCAGTTCGGGGAATTCGCGGGTGACCTGGGCGAGCACCTGCAGGCCGTCCATGCCCGGCATGCGCAAATCACACAGCACCAGATCGGGATGGGCATCGCGGCAGAGCTGGACACCGGTGCGTCCATCGCTGGCCTGGATCACTTCAAAGCCGCTGTCTTCCAGGTAGGCGGTGATGATCTCGCGCACTAGCGCTTCGTCATCGATCGACAGGATGCGGACCGGGCGTTCGTTCATAGGCATGTGTTCCGCGCAGCCAGATGCCCGGCCAGGGCTGCCAGCGGCGCCATGTCATTCAGCGGTTTGCGAAAAACCCGCCCCTCGTCCAGGCCCAGGGCGCGCAGATCCTCGGGCAGGCTGTAACTGGAGGAGCCGGTGTGGATCAGGAATGCCATGTCGGGATAGAGCCGGTGCAGGGTGCGAATGGCGCTGTTGCCGTCCATGTCCGGCAGTCGCATGTCCATGATGCACACCGGGCAGACATGACCCGCGCGCAGCCACGCCAAGGCCGGGCCGACAGCCGCGAATGCCGCTACCTGCAGGCCTTCATCTTCCAGATACACTTTCAGGTTTTCGCGGATCATATCCTCGTCATCGACGATCAACACCCAGGTCATCACAGCATCCTCCGCCGCAACGGCAGGCGAATGCTGAAACAGGCGCCATGCCCGGGCTTTGATTGCACCGACAGCCGGCCATTATGCTGCTCGGTGACGATGAAATAAGACACCGACAAGCCCAAACCCGTGCCAATGCCGACATCCTTGGTGGTGAAAAAGGGCTCGAAGATGCGCTTGATGGTTTTTTCATCCATGCCGGGGCCGTTGTCAATGACTTCGATTAAAGCATAGTCCGGCTCGCGCCCAGTGCGTAGGGTGATGGTCGGACTCGGCGTGCCGTCGTCCGCCATGGCTTGGGCGGCGTTCTTGAGCAGGTTGAGAATCACCTGCTCCATCTCGGTTTTATCGCAGTTCACCCGGCGCAGCTTTGCATCATATTGACGCTCAATAAGGATACGCTTGAAGTCGTATTTCTTTTTTAAATCATAATCGCTCGCGGCCAGGCGCAACACGGTTTCCAGCATGTCCTCCAGATCGACCGGGCCAAAATGCGACTCGCTGCGCCGGCTGAATGAGAGCATGTCGGCGACGATCTTGGCGGCGCGGGTGCCGGCTTCGCGCACGCCCTCCAGGAAGTGCAGGATGCGGCGCTGCTCCAGGTAGCGGTTGAGCTGTTCCAGATCAAGACCAATGGCGGCGGCGACGGCGCGGTTCTGCGGCATGCCCGGATCGATGCGCCGGCGGATATTCTGGCAGCCCTGCAGGATTGCGCCCAGCGGGTTGTTGATCTCGTGGGCCATACCGGCGGCCAGCCCGCCTACCGAGAGCATTTTCTCGGTCTGCACCATCATCGATTCGATGCGCACCCGGGCGGTGACATCGTCAACCCGGATCACCGCGCCGCTGGCGCCATCCGCCACTAGAGGATAGACCATCACGTCGGCGTAGCGCAGTTCGCCCTGGCTGTCCAGGGTCATGCGCGGAGTCTTGATCGAGCGACCCAGGCGGATTGCCTGGCGGATCTGTTCGAACTGGCTGTCGAGCTGCGGGAACAGATCACCAAAAAAACGCCCCTGCGCCGCTTCCCAGCTCACGCCGCTGGCCTGCTCGGCGGGCTGGTTGAGCACGGTGATATAGCCCCAGGGATCGACGCCAATCAGCATCGAGGGCATCGAGTCGATGATGTTCTTCAGATAGTGACGCATGCGCGCCACCTCTTCCTTGGCATTCTTCTGCTCGGTGATATCGATGGCTACGCCCAGCACCGCGGTTTCGTCAAGGCTGGGTTCATTGAACGGAATCTTGATGGTCTGCAGGGTGCGCACCTGGCCGGTATGGTCGGTGAATGATTCCTCGGCGATGTACTTGGAATCGCCGCTTTCGATCACTTCACGGTCATCGGCCAGCATCCGCGCCAGTTCCTCGCCCGGGTGATGGACCACGGCATGTGACTGGCTGACCAGTTCCTCCACGCTCAGACCGTAGGCGGCGGCGACCGCGCGGTTGGCGAGCAGGAAATGACCGCGGCGGTCCTTGGCAAAGATCATGTGCGGCACCAGATCGATGATCCGCCGCAGGCGCAGCTCACTTTCGTGCAGCGCCGCTTCGGCGCGCAACTGCTCGGTGATATCGGTGCCGGTGCCGCGATAGCCGCAAAAGCGCCCTTCGTGGTCGAACACCGGCTTGCCGCTGATTTTCAGGTAGCGGCTGTCGCCGGTGCGGATGCCGATGCCGCTGCCGGTGCGGTAAATGAAATCGCGAAACGGTTGGCGCCGCTCCAGCAGGGCGCGATGCTGGCGCCATTTTTCGCGTTCGACGGCGGAATCCTGCTGTGCCAGCTCCCAGCGGGCGCGATTGAGCACACTCTGCGGGGCAATCCCGGTCAGGGCATAGAAGCGCTCGGAGAGATAGGTGAAGTGCAGATTGGCATCCATTTCCCAGATCCAGTCGCTGGCCGCCTCGGTGACATCGCGAAACCGGGTTTCGCTCTCGCGCAACGCGGCTTCCACCTGGCGGCGCTCGCTCAATTCCTGTTGCAATTGGCGGGTGCGCAGCGCGACCTGCCGGCGCAGCAGCCACGACCACAGCAGCGCCGCGATGGCGATCCCGGCCAGCAGCACCAGCAGCCATAGATAGGGCAGCAGGGGGGTCCAGCTGCCCATGTCGATGTCTCCGAACCAGCCGACCGGTCCATTATCCACGCAGGTGTCCGCGTCACGGGCGGCGCTGGCCCATGGTGCGGCCAGCAGCGTCAGCAACAGGCCCAGGCAGCGGGCCAGGATGCGATATGGCGCCCCGTGCGGATAGGCAGCGGCGGGCGTGCGGCGGGCCGGGTGTCGGGGCCGAATGTTCACGGTGGCGCTAGCGATCCGGTTCCGGCAGCGCTACGGCGAGCTGGACGCGCTCCACCACGGCCAGCAATACGATGAGCTCATTGTCCAGCAGGGCCAGCTCCTGACCGGCGCCAGCGTGATTGCCGTGCCGCTGGTGCTGGATGATCCGGTCGGCGATGGCGTGAAAGCGACTGTGGGTATCAAGCAGCAGGGCCAGTTCGGGGCGCTGGCGATGCGTGCGGCCTCGCCGCTCCAGCCAGTGCATGAAACAGTCGCCGTGCTCGCTGCTGTGGCGGGTCAGAATGCGGGTCAGGGTAGGCACATCCTCCTCCTGGGTCAGCGCCTGGCGAATCCGCCGCGCCCAGCGCCGGTGTTCAATGCCCAGGGCCAGCAGCGGAAAATCGGCCCGCGACCAGTAGCGTGTCGCCAGGGCGCGCCAGTGTGGATCGGGTCGCCAGCCTGCGCGCCATGCCGGCACCTGCGACCCGGGCATCGCCGGGGCGATGGCGAAGCCCTGTGCCTGATCACAGCCCAGTTGCAGCAGCAGCATGCCCTGCTCAACCTGCTCGACGCCCTTGGCGATCACCTGGCGCTGGAAGGTCTCGGTGAGACCGATGATGGCTTCGATGATCGCCAGATCCTCGGTGTCGTCGAGCATGCTGCTGATCAGGCTGCGATCGATCTTGATGTCGCTAGCCGGCAGGCGGCGGAAATAGTGCAGCGAGGAATGCGCGGTGCCGAAATCATCGAGCGCGACGCGCACGCCGAGCTGCTGGCAAGCGCCGATGATCTCGATCGTCTGGGCCAGGTGGTCCAGCGCCGCGTTTTCGCGCAGTTCCAGCACCAGCCATTGCGGCTGCACCGCAGGATGGCGGGCCAGCAGTGCCTGCAGGCGGGCGACGAAATCAGTCTGCCGCAGGTGGTGGGCCGCGATGTTAACGCTCAGCGGCAACGCCTGACCACGGGCGGCCCATGCATCGAGCTGGCGCAGCGCTGTTTCCAGCACCCATTCGCCGAGGTGGATCATCAGTTCGCTGTGTTCGATCCCGGGCAGGAAGTTGCCCGGTAGCAGCAGGCCGCGCTCCGGATAGGGCCAGCGCAGCAGGGCCTCGACGCCGGTCACCGTGCCGCGGCGCAGATCGACCTGGGGCTGGTAATGCAGCACCAGGGCGTTCTGCTGCAGGGCTGCCGCCAGTTGTCCGATCAGCGTGCTCTGCTGCTGGACATGATGGTCGCGCTCCAGGTTGAACAGACGGTAGCGATTGCGGCCGGCCTGCTTGGCGGCGTACATCGCCTGATCGGCGTGGCGGATCAGGGTATCGGCGTCGACATGGTCGAGCGGGTAGAGACTGACGCCGAGGCTGGCCGAAACCGTGACCTGCTGCCCGGCGATGGTGAACGGCGCAGCCAGGGCAGCCAGGATCCGGCACAGCGCGCGCTCGCAGACATTCAGATCGCCCAGATTGTTGAGCAATACGACAAATTCATCGCCGCCCAGCCGCGACAGGGTATCGCTGCTGCGCAGTTCCGCGCTCAGGCGGCGCGCTACCGCGATCAGCAGTTGATCGCCGGCGGCGTGGCCGAGACGGTCGTTGACCGGCTTGAATCCATCCAGGTCGAGATAGCCGACCGCCAGCAGGCTGGCGTTGCGCTCGGCGTTGGCAATCGCCTGGCTTAGACGATCGCTGAGCAGCGCCCGGTTGGGCAGACCGGTCAGCGGGTCATGGAAGGCCAGCCGTTCGAGCCGCTGCTGGCTGTGCTTGAGAGCGGTGATGTCGGCGAACACGTTGACGTAGTGCGTCACCTGGCCCTGATCGTCACGCACCGCCGAGATGCTGGCGATTTCGGCGTACATCTCGCCATTTTTCTTGCGGTTCCACATCTCGCCAGTCCAGAAACCGTCGCTATTCAGGGCCTGCCACATGCCGGCATAGAAGGCGCGCTCATGGTGGCCTGACTGCAGCAGGCGTGGATTTCGCCCGAGCACCTCGTCGCGGCTGTAGCCGGTCAGGGTGGTGAAGGTTTCATTGACTTCGATGATGTTGATCGCAGCATCGGTGATGACGATGCCATCATGGGCATGGCGAAATACGCTGGCCATCAGGCGCAGGCGCTGTTCAGCGGCGCGACGCTCGGTGATGTCGTGGATGATTGAGTACAGCAGCGAGCGCTCATTGAACTCGATCGGCCCGGCATGCACCTCGACATCACGCAATTCACCATTGGCCAGGCGGTGGCGAAAAAAGAAGTGGTTGCGGCTGTCCCTCTGGGCACGGGCCATTTCGGTGCGCAACTGCTCGGGGCTGAGGGTGTTGATGGCGCCGATATGCAGTGTCCGCATGTGTACGGCGCTGTAGCCGTAATAGGCACAGGCGGCGGCATTGGCTTCGATGATGCGGCCATCGACTGGATCGATCAGCAACATCGCCACCCGCGCCGACTCGAACAGGGTTCGATAGCGGGCTTCGCTGCGCGCTAGGGCATCCTCAAGCTGCTTTTGTGCGGTGATGTCCTGCTTGACGCCCAGGTACTGAACGATCCGGTTTTCGTTGTCGCGGATCGGGCTGATGATCGCCTGTTCCCAATACAGCGAGCCGTCCTTGCGCCGGTTGTGCAGCAGTCCGCTCCAGGTTTTGCCGGCGGTGATCGTGTCCCACAGGGCCTGGTAGGTTTCGGGACGGGTTACTCCGGATTGCAGAAGGCGTGGGTTCTGGTTGATCACTTCGGCGGCGCTATAGCCGGTGACGCGGCTGAAGCAGGGATTGACGTACTGAATGCGGGCCTCGAGATCGGTGACCACGATCGACACCGGGCTTTGTTCAACCGCCAGCGAAAGCTGTCGCAGGCGTTCCTCAGTGGTATGGCGGTCGCTGATGTCACGCGCTACGCCGAGCACGCCGAGCAGGCTGCCATCGTCACGGCGCAGCGGTACCTTGGTGACTTCAACCCGACGCGGGCGCCCATCCGAGTGTTGCATCCACTGTTCGTAGCGGTGCAGTACGCCGGTCGCGGCTACGTGCTGATCCTTGCGGCGATAAGCTGCGGCAGTTTCGGCGCTGACGAAATCGGCATCGCAGCGGCCGATAATCTCCTCGACCGGCGCACCATAATAGGCGGCGACCGCCGGGTTGCAGACCAGGAAGCGGCCGTTCATGTCCTTGAGCCAGACCAGATCGGGAATCGCTGCATACAGGCTGCGCAGCAGCAGACGTTCCTCGGCCAGTTGCTGGGTGATGGCGCGGCGCGCGCTGATATCGGTGTGCGTGCCCAGCAGGCGCGTCGCTTCACCCTGTTCGTTGCGGCTCACCACCTGGCCGCGCCCCTGCACCCATATCCAGCCGCCATCGGCGCGCTGGTAGCGGAATTCGACGCTAAAGCGCTGGCCGCTGCGTAACTGCTCGGCCACCGTCTCCCAGGCGGTAGCGCGATCCTTAGGATGAATCAGCGCTTTCCAGATGGCCAGGTTGAGCGGAAAGGCATTCGGTGCATAGCCGAGCAGGGCATAGCTGCGCGCATCCCAGTCGATGCAATCTGCGACACAGTCCCACTCCCAGATGCCGTCGCTAGTCGCGCTGATCAGCTGCTGCAGGCGTTCGCAGTCGGCATTTTTCAAGGGTTGGGGCGTCAGGCTCAAGGGTCAGGTCCTGGAAGTGGCACGGGTGGCATTGACAGCATTCATGATGGAAATAGCCTTCATGATGGAAACGGCTAACGTGGCCAGCCGTGCAGGGCGTGTGGAATCGGGGCGCGATAGCGCAGAATGGAGCGGCGGGACGCTGGCCTGCAAAACAACGATTTCTGGGCAGTGGCTTGCAGCTTTGCCAAGCACTAAGACTGTGAAAACCTAGCACAGAACAAGGCAATCGGATAGGCTCTTGCGCTGATGGGGAATCAGAGTCGCAGGGCGATGAGAGGGCATGATGATGGCACTAGGACCGGTAATGCTGGGTGTGGAAGGGCTGGAGCTGAGTGCCGAAGAGCGCGAACTGCTGTGCCATCCGCAGGTCGGTGGCGTCATCCTGTTCACTCGCAATTACCACTCGCCAGCACAGGTCGCGGCACTGGTGGCGGCGATTCACGCCCTGCGCCAGCCGCGGCTGCTGGTGGCGGTCGATCACGAGGGCGGCCGGGTGCAGCGCTTTCGCGAGGGGTTCACCCGCCTGCCGGCGGTGCGGCGGCTGGGCGAGATTTACGACCAGGAGCGGATGCGCGCCAAGCAACTGGCCCGGGTCAGCGGCTGGCTGATGGCCGCCGAGTTGCGCGCGGTCGGGGTCGATTTCAGCTTTGCTCCGGTGCTGGATCTCGATCACGGCCTCAGTGGCGTGATTGGCGATCGCGCCTTTCACCAGGACCCCGAAGCAGTCGCCGATCTGGCTCACGCCTACATGAGCGGCATGCAGAAAGCTGGCATGGAAGCGGTGGGCAAGCACTTTCCCGGCCATGGCGGGGTTGCCGCCGATTCGCATCACGAACTGCCCATCGATCCGCGTCCCTACGAGGCGCTGGCCGACGCCGATCTGCTGGCCTTTGAGCGCATGATCCACTACGGGCTGGCGGCGCTGATGCCGGCGCATGTGCGCTATCCGGCGGTCGATGCGCAGCCGGCCGGCTTTTCCGCGCGTTGGCTGCAGGATATTCTGCGCCGCCATTTCGAGTTTCAGGGCGTGATTTTCAGCGATGACCTGGACATGGCCGGTGCCGGCGTGGCCGGTGGTCCGGCTGAACGGGCCTGTGCCGCGCGCGCCGCCGGCTGCGATATGGTGCTGGCCTGCAATGATCGCCGCGCCGCCATCGCCATCGTCGAAGGTCTGCGCGAGCCGCTCGATCCGGTCAGTCAGCTGCGCCTGATCCGCCTGCACGGGCGTGGTCACCCGGCCGGAGACCGCCTGCGGCACCGCCCGGAATGGCGGCGGGCCGTGCATCTGGTGCAGGACTATGATGCCTTTCCGCTGCTGGATATGGATATCTGAACGCTGCAAGCGGCACTGCCGGACCGCTCCGCAGCTGTTGCAAACCTGACCCGGAGAATACCCTATGGCCCGCAGGCTGCTGATCATCATGGTCAATACCGACCCGCGCGATGCTGCTGCGCTGTGTGCGCTTTTCATGCAGGCCAGCGTGGCCGCTGCCATGAATTACGCCGTCGAGATCATCCTGTCCGGGCGCAGTGCGGAACTGGCGATCAAGGGTGTGGCAGCGCAGGTGCCGCTCGCCGACCATCCAGACCGCACCGCCCAGGACCTGATCTACAGTGCCCGTGAGGTCGGGGTCAAGCTGAAGGTGTGCGCGACCTCGGTGGAATGCTGGGGCGATGATCTGATCGATGCGATCGACGGAATTGTCGGTGGCGCCTATCTGATCAGCGAGGCCATGGACGGCGAAACGCTCACCCTGACCTATTAACCCTCTGAATCATCTGACGGATTTCAGTCCGTATCCTTCGCTCCCTGGAACTTGCCATGCCGTCGATAACCGCCGAACAAGCCCGCGCCGTGCTGCGCGATGCCGAGCTGCTGTGCACCCCGGAACAGATTGATGCTGCCCTGGATCGCCTGGCCAGCGCCATTACCGCCCGCCTGGAGCATTGCGATCCGCTGGTACTGGTGGTAATGAGCGGCGCCTTCATCCCGGCTGCGCAATTGCTGGAACGGCTGCAATTTCCATTACAGATCGGCTATTTGCACGCTACCCGCTATCGTGGCGCCACCCAGGGCGGTGCGGTGAACTGGATTGCGCCGCCGCGTCCCGATGTGGCGGGCCGGGTGGTGCTGGTGGTCGATGATATTTTCGACGAGGGCGATACCCTGCGGGCGATTCTCGATCAGGTGCGGGCTCAGGGCGCAGCGGCGGTGTATAGCGCGGTGCTGGTCGATAAACAGCATGACCGCAAGGTGGCGGGCCTGAGCGTTGATTTCGTGGGCCTGCAAGTACCGGATCGCTATGTGTTTGGTCGCGGCATGGATTATCAAGAATACTGGCGCCAGTTGCCGGCCATCTACGCCGCCCGTGACTGAACACTGAACCAGGAGGATTCTCCATGTCGCCTGCTCTGGCCATCATCGGCGGTACCGGTCTGACCGCGCTTGACGGGTTGCTGATCAGCCGCCGCGAAACCGTGGCTACGCCCTATGGCGCACCGTCCAGCCCGCTGAGCTGGGGCACGCTGGCCGGTCGCAATGTGGTCTTTCTGGCCCGGCATGGCGATCGGCACAGCCTGCCGCCGCACCGGATCAATTACCGCGCCAATCTGTGGGCGCTGCATCAGCGCGGCGTGCGGCGGATCATCGCGGTGGCGGCGGTCGGTGGCATGCGGGCCGACATGGCCCCAGGCGTGCTGGCCTTTCCCGATCAGATCATCGATTACACCTGGGGCCGGGCCAGTACCTTCTTTGAGGATCACCCGGCGCCGGTCACCCACATCGACTTTACCGAGCCGTATTGCGCCACCCTGCGCGCGCGCCTGATCGATGCCGCACGGACGCTGCATCTGGAGGCGGTGTGCGATCCTTGCACCTATGCCGCGACCCAGGGGCCGCGCCTGGAAAGTGCTGCCGAGGTGCGGCGGCTGGAACGGGATGGCTGTGATGTCGTCGGCATGACCGGCATGCCGGAGGCGGCGCTGGCCCGCGAACTGGAGATGCGCTATGCCAGTTGCGCGGTGGTCGCTAACTGGGCGGCGGGCAAGGGCGCCGGTCCGATTACCCTGGCCGAGATCGAGCAGAACCTGGTGTCAGGCATGGCGCGGGTGCGGATGCTGCTGGAGCAGGTGATCGCGACCCTGGACGAGGATCAGGAGCGGAACGGCTGAGCCTCAGCCGGCGCGCAGTTGCTGGCCGCTGCGCAGATCGCGAATCGCAGTGGGCCGTGCTGCGCCACCGGTTGGGCCGGGCAGCAGACCGTCGAGGGCGCGTCCGAGCTGGATGCGTACCGCGCGCGCACTGCGCAAGGCGGGCCGGCCACTGCGATTGGCGCTGGTCGATACCAGGGGATGCCCGCAGGCCCGGCACAGCGCCGCCGCCAGGGGATGCGCGGTCACCCGCACCGCCAGGGTGGCATGGCGGCCGCGCAGCCAGCGTGGGGTCGCTGTCGGGGTCGGCACCAGCCAGGTGTGCGGACCGGGCCAGCTGGTATCGAGCCGGGCCTGCTCCGCGGCGCTGAGCGGCATCATGTAGGGCGCCAGTTGCGCTGCATCGGCGGCAATCAGAATCAGGCCCTTATGCGCTGGCCGGCGCTTGAGCAGCAACAGGCGCCGCACTGCATCCCGGTTGCGCGGGTCGCAGCCGAGACCGTAAACCGCTTCGGTGGGATAAGCGATCAGGCCACCGGCCCGGACTACCCGCGCTACGGCGCGTATCCGCAGTCGATCCATGTCAGCTGCCGCCCGAACGCTTGGACTTGGTCGTGGTGGCGGCGCGCCGGCCGGCCGGCTTCTTCTTCTCCGGTGCTGCGGCCAGCAGCGCCTGGCATTCAGCCAGTTCCAGACTGCCCGGTTCGCGGTTCTTGGGCAGACGCACGTTCTTCTGACCGTCGGTGATGTAGGGGCCAAAGCGGCCGTTGAGCACCTGAATCGCCGAGCCGGGAAAAACGCGCAGGATCTTGTTGGCCGCTGCTTCCTGATGCGCGGCGATCAGTTCCAGCGCCTGCTCGCGGCTGACGGTGTAGGGATCCTCTTTCTTCAGCGAGACATACTGCTTGCCGTAGCGCAGATAGGGACCGAAGCGGCCGATATTGGCCTGGATCGGTTCGCCGGCGGCGGTGCTGCCCAGATCGCGCGGTAACTGGAACAGCGCCAGGGCCTGTTCCAGGCTGATGCTGTCGAGACGCTGCTCGGGGCGCAGGCTGGCAAAGCGCGGCTTTTCCGGGTCTTCCTTGATGCCGATCTGGGCGAAGGCGCCGAAACGGCCCATGCGCACCGATACCGGCTTGCCGCTCTTGGGATCCTGGCCCAGCTCGCGGCTTTGCACCACATCCTGCCGCGAAACGTTTTCGGCAGTTTCATCGACGCGCTGCCGGAACGGCTCCCAGAAGCCCCGCAGCAGCGGCAGCCAGTCCTCCTCGCCGCGCGACACGGCGTCCAGTTCATCCTCCAGATGGGCGGTGAACTCGTAGTCGATGTAGCGGGTGAAGTGCTGGGTGAGGAAGCGGTTGACGATACGGCCGATGTCGGTGGGCGTGAAGCGGCGACTCTCCAGCACGGCGTATTCGCGGGTCAGCAGGGTAGACAGAATCGACGCGTAGGTGGACGGCCGGCCAATGCCGTGCTCTTCCAGCGCCTTGACCAGACTGGCTTCGGAATAGCGCGGTGGCGGCTCGGTGAAATGCTGTTCCGGGCGCAGCGCCAGCAGATCGATGACATCGCCCTCGTGCAGCGGCGGCAGGATGCGGCCTTCATCATCCTCATCCGGATCATCGACGCCCTCGCGATACACGGCAATGAAACCGGGATCAGCCAGGGTCGAGCCGGTAGCGCGCAAGGTGTTGCCCGGCCCGCAGCCCAGATCGACCGCGACCGTGTCCAGGGTGGCAGCGATCATCTGGCAGGCGACAGTGCGCTTCCAGATCAGCTCATAAAGCGCGTGCTGCTCGGTGCTGAGATGGGCGCGCACTGTTTCCGGGGCGACATCGACCGCCGTGGGCCGGATCGCCTCGTGCGCTTCCTGGGCGTTCTTGGCCTTAGTCTTGAAGATGCGCGGCGCCGGCGGCAGATTGTGGGCGCCGTAGCGCCGGGCAATCAGGGCACGAATCTCGGCGAGGGCTTCCTGGGCGAGATTGACCGAGTCGGTGCGCATGTAGCTGATCAGACCGACCGCGCCGCTGCCGGTGTCGATGCCCTCGTAGAGTTGCTGGGCGACACGCATGGTGCGCTGGGCGGAAAAACCCAGCTTGCGCGCCGCTTCCTGCTGCAGGGTTGAGGTGGTGAAGGGCGGCGCCGGATTGCGCTTGCGCTGCTTGTGCTCGACCCGGATGACGGATAGCCGGCCAAGGGCGTCGGCATGGGTTGCCGGTCCCGCCACCTGAGCTGCCGCACGCAGCGCCTGTTCCAGGTGGTGCGCGCGGTCGCTATCGGTGATGCTGAACTGGGTGAGCTTTTCACCGGCGAACTCGACCAGCCGCGCGGCAAACGGTGTGCCGGTGACCGGAGCGGCGTCGGCTTCCAGAGTCCAGTATTCCTGCGTCTGGAAGCTCTCGATCGCCTCCTCACGCTCGACGATCATGCGCAACGCTGGCGATTGCACCCGGCCAGCGGACAGTCCGGGGCGAATCTTCTTCCACAGCAGCGGCGACAGGTTGAAGCCCACCAGGTAATCGAGGGCGCGGCGGGCCTGCTGGGCGTTGACCAGATCCAGCGACAGGGCGCGCGGATGGGCGATGGCGTCGCGCACCGCCCGCTGGGTGATTTCATGGAACACCACCCGCTGCACCGGCCGGTCGTCGAGCAGTGCACGCTGGCGCAGAATCTCGCACAGGTGCCAGGAGATCGCCTCGCCCTCGCGGTCGGGGTCGGTGGCCAGATAGAGAATTTCGGCCTTGGCTGCCGCCTTGGCGATCGCTTCGACATGACGTTCGTTCTTGTCGATGAGCTGGTATTTCATGGCGAAGTCGTGCTCGGGATCGACCGCGCCCTCCTTGGGCACTAGATCGCGCACATGGCCATAGGAGGCCAGCACCTCGAAGTCCTTGCCCAGGTATTTCTTGATGGTCTTCGCCTTGGCCGGCGATTCCACGATGACCAGGTTTTTGCTCATGACCGTGTTGCGGGTGGCTGGGTAGGGAAAGGGCGCCGCAGCAGTATCCCGACTGGGATGACGGCGTCCTCCGCTAGGACCCGCCGCAGGGACGGGAATTCCGATAGAGAGGGCCCGGAAAATTCTGGATCGCTTAGTGCAGGTAGCTGGGCGCGTCGTCGAAGACCAGGTCTTCCATCCAGGCGTAGGCTTCTTCCTGACCGGGCTGGTTGAATAGCACCATCAGGATGATCCATTTGAGCTGATGCAGGCTGAGTTCGTCGGTTTCCAGCGCCATGACCCGGTCAATGATCAGTTCACGGGTTTCCAGATTGATCACGCCGCCATGCTCCAGGAATAGCAGGAACCCGCGGCATTCGGTATTGAGTCGGTCCAGTTCCTGTTCGATATAAATGCGGCAGGAACCGGCGTGTACCGACAGCGGTGTATCCGGGCGTTCGATCAGACCGTCGAGCCATTCAAAAGCCTGCTGAATCTCCCGCGAGGGGAAACCGGCGGCGAGCAGCTCGGTCTGGATGGATTCCCGGTCGGGGTCGGTTTCCGCATCGTCCATATAGTTCTGGAACAGGTACATCAGCACGTCCAACACATTTTCTTTCATTAATAGTGCTCGTTTCGCAAATGCAAAAGCCCCGGCCTTGCGGCAGGGGCGCAGGCGCGACAGGCGATTGGGAGTTCAGGCGTGCAGGCGACGGTAGACGCCGCCCGGAACAGCCGCTACGTGGCCCTTTAGCTCCAGCATCAGCAGCATGGAGGAAACCACTTCCGCCGTCAATCCGCAGCGCTCTACCAAGAGATCAACACCTGCAGGCTGTTCACCCATGGCCACGAGCAGTTGACGGTAGTCTTCATCGAGCGTTTCCGGCGCTACAAAAGCGGTTGTGGATGTTGCAGACGTGGTCGATGTGGCAAGATCCGGCGCGCTGCTGGTCAGTGCAGCCAGGGCGCCGAGTTCTTCCAGAATCTGATCAGCGGCTTCCACCAGCTTGGCTGTACCCTGCCGGATCAGGGCGTGACAGCCCTTGGCCAGCGGGTTGTGAATCGAGCCGGGGATGGCGAATACCTCACGACCCTGGTCGAGCGCCAGGCGGGCGGTGATCAGCGAGCCGCTGCGGGTCGCGGCTTCCACCACCAGCACGCCCAGCGCCAGGCCGCTGATCAGGCGATTGCGCTGCGGGAAGTTTTCTGCCGTCGGTGGCGTGCCGGTCGGCAGTTCCGAAACCAGCGCGCCGCGTTCGGCGATGGCGTAGGCCAGATCGCGATGCCGGGCCGGATAGACCCGATCCAGACTGGTGCCCATCACCGCGATGGTGCGTCCACCGCTGTCCAGGGCGCCTTGATGTGCGGCGGCGTCGATGCCCAGTGCCAGGCCACTGGTGATCAGCAGACCGGCGCCGGCGAGGTGGGCGGCGAACTGCCGGGCAATCTCGGCCCCGCCAGGCGTCGGGTTGCGGGTGCCGACCACGGCCAGCTGCGGTGCCCGCAGACAGTCCAGGTTGCCATGCACGAACAGCAGCGGCGGTGGGTAATCGATCTGCTGCAGCAGCGGCGGATAGCGCGGATCGCTGCGGTCGAGCAGGTGGTTGTCCGGCCGGCGCAGCCAGGCCAGGTCCAGTTCAACCTGGCTCCAGTCAGGTGCCTGCAGATAGTCAAGCGCTGCCGGGGGCGCGCCAGCCTGGCGCTGGGCATCGCGGTCAGCGGCAAACACCGCCTCAGCCGAACCACAAGACTCCAGCAGCCGGGCAAAGCGCGCCGGGCCAATGCCGGGCGCCCGCAGCAGAGCCAGCAGCCAGGCCGGATCACCGGCAGGCGGGGAAATGTAACGGTTCAGGGCGTCGTTATCCGATCATTCATGCGGATGGCGCGCTCGGCCTGCATCACCAGACCGTAGCTGACCAGGTCGTGGATCTTGTACAGCATCAGCAGCCCGGCACGTTCACCGGGCAGGGACACATCATTCCCGGAGATCGGATCGACAACCGTGCGCGGCTTGCCGTAAATGGCCAGCACATGGCCCGGTTCCATGCCTTCCTGAGCGCCGAGATTGACGATGACGCTGCTGTACTGGGTGATCTGGGTCACATCGGGATCGAGCTTGGCGATGATGAGGCCCTCGGTGTCGGGCGGCACCGGATGCGGCTCGAAGCTGTACAGTTCGCGCTCTTCATCAACCGGCAGCAGCCGGTCGCCGGCACGCACCGGGGCGATCACCTCGCTGAGCAGGAAGCTGGCCGGGTCCTCGTCGCGCTCCAGCACGGCGACGCCCAGATACAGGCCGGCGACGCCCAAAGGTTGACCGGAACCGGGGTCAAGCAGCGCCTCACCGGGGCGGAACACCTGATAGCGCGGCTGGTCGAACAGGGCACCGCGCGCGTAAACCCGGTCGCGGTTCGCATAGACCACCTGATTCTCATCGTCGGCGATGATGTAGGGCATCTGCTGCCACTCGCGCTCGCTGAGGATCTGCGCCCGGGTCAGGAAGGAATCGATGGCGTCGCGCGGCACCGGTGGGATCGGCTGGGTGAGCGCCTCGGTGCGCACCTGCGGCGACAGCTTGAGCAGCGGCACGTCCTCGCGCTCGGCCACCTGCAGCTGCGGCTGGCCGTCGGCGCTGTAGCTGAAGCGCAGCACATCGCCCGGATAGATGCGGTTGGGATTACGCAGTTGCGGGTTCTGGCGCCAGATCTCGCGCCACTGCCAGGGTTTCTTCAGGAAGCGCGCGGCGATACTCCACAGGGTATCGCCCGGTACCACCGTGTAGGTCTCGGGGCGATCCGGACGCACGGCCACGGTTTCGCTGGCAGCGGCCGATACTGTGGCGGGCGGGGTCGGCGCGGCAGCGCTGGCGCCCAGTGGGG
>OFRV01000023.1_pt1 | contig 27413 bp, 17 predicted proteins | sample 1543231 | NCBI WGS metagenome assembly OFRV01 (sample SAMN05442499, study PRJEB24371) | freshwater metagenome | isolation source: Freshwater Lake | place: Canada: Niagara | collected 2013-08-21 | reverse complement strand
TTTACAGCAGAAATTGTAGCGGGTAAAGTATTTTGTTTTAGCCATACAATACCACCACCGCCACCACCACCGCTGAGAGTGGCGTAGTAATTGGCGATCAGGCGAATCTGTTCCTCGGTGTAGCCCCTGGCCTGCCGGTGCATGATGTCGCCGGTATCCTGGCTGTACTTCATCTCCAGCATCTCGCTATACAGTTCGCTGGCACTCTCGCCGGCGAGGCTGTCGATACCGCTTGCCGACTGGCCACCGGTGCCGTGGCACTGCGCGCACTGTGCCGCCAGCAGGCGCCCGGCGGGCGGTGCGGCCAGTGCCGTGCTCAGGGGCAGGGCCAGACTGGCCAGACCGGCCATAAAAAAACATGCGCGCAGGCTTGTCATCACGGGGAACCTCATTCTGCAGCGGGGTTGAGCGGAGGAAAATCGGATTGCAGCAGGATGGCACGCTGATCTGAATCCAAGCTGAAAGCACTGTCGCACCTGCTGCCGCCGCGCCGGTCGCTGGTCTACAATGGCCGCCGGCCCCCTCATCCCACTCCAATGCCAAAAACGCGCGCCATGGCCGCTTTCCCGCTTTGCCGTCTCGTCCTGCTGCTCGGCTGCCTGCTCGGCGGCGGTTCCAGTCTCGCCGCGATCGACCCCGCCCCGCCCCGACTGCTGCTGCACGACTTCGAGCACCCGGCCAGTCCAGTACCGGGCACGATCGCCAGCGCCTGGAGCGCCGACCCCGAACAGCCCGCCGGGCGCATCCTGACCCATCTGCAGGCCGCACCCGCACCGCGCAGTGGCCGCGCGCTGCATCTGGCTTACCGCTTCGTGCCCGGCGCCGATGACGCCATCGGCTGGCAACTGCGCCTGCCTGATCTGGATGCATCGGCCTACGATCATCTGGAACTGTGGATTCGCGGCGACCGTCAGGCGGGCTTTGCTCCAGCGCTGCAACTGGAGTTCAAGCAAACCCTGGCCGGCGCGCCGCCGGGCCTGCTGCGTCGGGGCAGCACGCTGATTGAAGGTATCAGCGCCGACTGGCAGCGCGTCCAGGTTCCCTTGCGGCGCATGAGTGGCATCGAGGATTGGCGGCATCTGCGCCAGTTCGCCCTGGTGCTGCAACCGCGCCGCAGCACGATCGATGCCGGCGCCTACTGGCTGGACGATATCGCCCTGATCAGGACCGGCCAGCCCGGCCCAAGCATCTATGACCGGGTCGCTACGCCGCGCAAGGATGAACTGGGCGCCACACTCGGCGGCCAGGACGCCTTGCAAACCTACATCCGCAGCCGCCTGGGCGGTGCATGGCCACAGCGCCTGACAGTACCGGCGACGGAATTGCCCAACACCGACCAGGCCTTTCTGGAACGGCTGGCCCGCGACACCTGGCGCGGCCTGGCAACCTTCAGCGACCGCGAACACGGCCTGCCGCTGGACACGGTGCGCTTTACCGATTCCGGCGATGTACAGCGCGCCTGGGTCGGCGATTACACCAACGTCACCAATATCGGCCTGTACCTGATCGACATCATCGCCGCGCGCGAACTGGGGCTGATCGATACCGCCGAGGCACGGCAACGGCTCGACCAGACCCTGCACACCCTGGAACGACTGGAAACCTGGCGCGGTTTCTTCTTCAACTACTACGACACTACCACCCTGGAGCGCAGCAGCCATTTCGTCTCCTTCGTCGATTCGGCCTGGCTGAGCGCCGGGCTGATGGTGGTGCGCAATGCAGCGCCGGAACTGGCTGCACGCTGCACGCGCCTGATCGATCGCGAGAATTACGGCGTTTTCTACGACCCGGTCGAACAGTTGATGATGCACGGCTACTACGTGCACCTGCCGCAGCGCGCCGAATTCAACTACGGGCTACTGTACAGCGAGGCCCGCCTGGGCAGCCTGATTGCCATTGGCAAGGGTCAGGTGCCAGAGGAACACTGGTACCGGATGGCGCGCACCTTTCCGCGCCGCTTCGAGTGGCAGTCGCAAAGCCCCAAGGATCGCGTGCTCAAGCGCGTCAACGGCTACCGCTTCGCCGGCGGCCACTACGTCTGGCGCGGCCTGAAATACGTGCCATCCTGGGGCGGCAGCGCCTTTGAAGCCCTGATGCCGCTGCTGGTGCTGGACGAGTCGCGTTATGCACCCTACAGCCTCGGCCAGAACGCGCGCGCGCATGTAGCGCTGCAACGCCGCTTTGCCCTGGAGCAGCTCGGCTATCCGGTCTGGGGCCTGTCGCCGAGTTCGCGCCCTGGCGGTGGCTATGGCGAGTTTGGCGCGCGGGTGCTCGGCGTGCGCGGTTACAGCGGTGGCGCAGTCACACCGCATGCAGCGGCGTTGGCCCTGCTGGTCGATCCACCGGCCGCAATTGCCAATCTGCGCCGGCTCGCCGCGCGCTATCCGCTGTATGGCGCATTCGGTTTCTACGACGCCGTCGATCCGAAGAACGGCCAGATTGCCTACAACTATCTGGCGCTGGATCAGAGCATGATCCTGATCGCCCTGGCCAATCACCTGCGCGCCGGCGTGATTCAGCGCTATTTCGCCGCCGATCCGATCCTACAGGCAGTGCTGCCGCGCCTGGGCGCAGAACACTTTTTCCCCGATGCCAAGCCGGATGCCTATGGCCAGCGTTGATTTCGAACATATCGACAAGATCTATCCGGGCGGCAACCAGGCGATTTTTGATTTCAGCCTGAGCATGGCCGATGGCGAAGCGCTGGCGCTGGTCGGTCCGTCCGGCTGCGGCAAATCGACCCTGCTGCGCCTGCTGGCCGGGCTGGAAACACCCAGTCGCGGCCTGCTGCGCATTGGCAGTCAGGTGGTCAATGCCCAGCCGCCGCAGCAGCGCAACGTAGCGATGGTGTTCCAGGATTACGCGCTCTATCCGCACATGACGGTGCGGCGCAATCTGGAATTTCCGCTGCGCATGCGCGACCTGCCGCGCGCCGATATCGAGCGCCAAGTCAACTGGGTGACGGAACTGCTCGGGCTGGATGGACTGCTGGATCGCCTGCCCCGGCAGTTGTCCGGGGGACAGCGCCAGCGGGTGGCGATGGGCCGGGCGCTGGTGCGGCAGCCAAGCGTGTTCCTGATGGATGAGCCGCTGTCCAATCTCGATGCCCGGCTGCGGGTGCAGATTCGCGCTGAGCTGGGCGAACTGCTGGAGCGGCTTGGCGCTACCACGCTGTATGTCACCCACGATCAGGCCGAGGCCATGACCCTGGGCGATCGGGTCGCGGTGCTCAATCAGGGCCGCCTGCAACAGGTCGCTCCGCCGCGCGAACTGTATGCGCGACCGGCCAATGTCTTCGTGGCCGGCTTCATCGGCAATCCGCCGATGAATCTGCTGCCCGCGCGCCTGATCCAGGAGGGGCCGGATGGGCCGCGCCTGCGGCTGGGCGAGCAGGATGCGCCGCTGCGGCTGGCTCTCTCCCCGGCAGCGCGCGAGCGTCATGCAGGGGCGCTGCTGACCGCCGGCATACGCCCTGAACATCTGCATCTGACCGAAGACGGCCACGGTCTGCGCGCCACGGTGCACGATGCCGAATATCTCGGTCATGAAACCCTGCTGTATGCGCGCCTGGACGGCCTGGAGCCTGCCCATTCGGCACGCTCAGGGCAAACGGTACCGCCACTGGTGGCACGGCTGGCCGGTCTGCGCCCGTTTCATCGCGGCGATCCACTGCAGCTGATGGCCGATGCCGCCCAGTGGCATCTGTTCGAGGCCGATGGCCGGGCGCTGAGTGCCCCAGAGGAGCAAGCTGATGCCTGAAGCAATCCAGTTCCCCGCCGGTTTTCTCTGGGGTGCGGCGACCTCGGCCTATCAGATCGAAGGTGCGCCGCTGGCCGATGGCGCCGGGCCGAGCATCTGGCACGAATTCGCCCACACCCCCGGTCGCACCCACAATGGCGATACCGGCGACCGGGCCTGCGATCACTATCACCGCTATCGTGAAGATGTGGCGCTCATGGGCGCGCTGGGCCTGAACGCCTACCGTTTCAGCGTGTCCTGGAGCCGGGTGCAGCCGGACGGGCGCGGCGCGGTCAACCGGCGCGGTCTGGGCTTTTACGACCGGCTGGTTGATGCACTGCTGGCGCGGGGCATCCAGCCGATGCTGACCCTGTATCACTGGGATTTACCGGCGGCGCTGGACCGGCGCGGTGGCTGGCTGAATCCCGACAGTGCCGCCTGGTTCGCCGATTACGCGCGCGTGCTGTTCCGGGCGTTGGATGACCGGGTGCAGCACTGGGTGACGCTCAACGAACCGTGGGTGGTAGTCGATGGCGGTTATCTGCAGGGCGTACTGGCGCCGGGGCAGCGCAATGTATTCGCCGCACCGCTGGCCGCGCATCACCTGCTGCTGGCCCATGCCTACGCCGTGCAGGCCTATCGCGCTGAGGGCCGCCATCAGATCGGGCTGGTGGTCAATCTGGAGCCGAAATATCCGGCGGCGGAAACCAGCGCCGATCTGGCCGCGACCATGCGCGCCGATGCCTATTGGAACCGCTATTACCTCGATCCGGTTTTCCTCGGCACGTATCCACCGGAACTGGCGGAGATTTTCGACACCGCCTGGCCGGAATTTCCCGCCGCTGATCTGGAACAGATCCGCCAGCCGCTGGATTTCCTCGGTGTCAATTACTACAGCCGTCAGGTAACGCGCCACGATCCCGCCGACTGGCCGCTGGCCGCCGCGCGCGTGCGCCAGCCACAGCAGACCCATACCGCGCTGGACTGGGAAGTCTATCCGCAGGGCCTGACCGACATTCTGCAATGGGTGACCAGCCGCTACGGACCGCTGCCGCTGTACATCACCGAGAATGGCGCCGCGTTCTACGACCCCCCGCAGGCCAGCGAGGGCGTGGTCGAGGATCCGCTGCGCCAGCGCTATCTGCGCGATCACCTGCGCGCTGCCTATGCCGCCATCCGGGCCGGCGTCGATCTGCGCGGTTATTTCGCCTGGTCGCTGCTGGACAATTTCGAATGGGCGCACGGCTATGCGCCGCGCTTTGGTCTGGTGCACGTCGATTACGCCACCCAGCAGCGCACCCCCAAGGCCAGCGCGCACTTTTACAGCCAGGTGATTGCCAGCCATGGTGCGGCGCTCAATGAGTTCATCCCCGGCCCCGCTCCTCGGCAGGCGTCGGGCGAGGAGCTATCGTGAACCGCTTCCTGGCGGCGCTGCTGCTGCATATCGCGCTGCTGGCGGGCGCGGCACTGGCGCTGGCGCCCCTGCTCTGGATGATCGCCGCCTCGCTGATGCCGCCCGGCGAGGCCAACAGTTATCCGCCGCGGCTGTGGCCGAGTCAGATCACCTTCGAGCATTACGCGGCGCTGTTCACCCGTCTTGATCTGGCTCATTACCTGCTCAACAGCACCCTGCTGGCCAGCGCGGTCACCGTGATTGCGCTGCTGATCAACTCAATGGCCGGTTATGCCTTCGCCAAGTTCCGCTTTCGCGGCCGCGATCCGCTGTTCCGTGGCCTGCTGGCGGCACTGGTGATTCCAGGGCAGGTGGCCATGCTGCCGCTGTTCCTGCTGCTCAAGCAGTTCGGGCTGATCAATACCTATGGCGGGGTGATCGTGCCGGGCATGGCCAGCATTTTTGGCATCTTCCTGATCCGCCAGTACCTGCTGGCGATTCCCGATAGTCTGCTGGATGCGGCGCGCCTGGATGGCGCTGGTGAGCTGCGCATTTATCTGTCACTGGTGCTGCCGCTGTGCCGGCCGATTCTGGTAACGCTGGCCATCTTCACCTTCATGGGCACCTGGAATGATTTCATGTGGCCGCTGATCGTGCTGGCCGACAGCAGCCTGTATACCCTGCCTGTGGCGCTGGCCAATCTGCTCGGTGAACATGTGCAGGATACCGAACTGATGATGGCTGGCTCGGTGCTGACCGTGCTGCCGGTGCTGCTGCTGTTCATGGTGCTGCAAAAATACTATATCGCTGGAATCATGCTCGGCGGTGCCAAGGGGTAAGATTGCCCAATCCAATACAACCGGGATTCAAGCACAGCGCTGGCGCATAACGCGCCTATCGTTCACCCCGTCTGAACGCCCAATCCAATCCAGCAAGGATTGAGACACCATAACCACAACCGGAGCGTCCCCCGCCATGTCGCCCGCGCGCGCCTTGTCCGTTCCGCTACTCGCCGCTTTGCTGTTGTTCGCCACCGCCCCCGTGCATGCCCAGGGCGCCGCCGAGGCCACGCCGCCACCGGCCACCACTGCCAGCGATACCGGCGTGCGCATTCTGGACGATTTTGAAACCCTCGACGGCTGGAGCATCGAAACCTCACCGGGCGCACGCCTGGAAATCGCCCAGGACAGCGGCCACAAAGGCCGTGGCATGCGCATGGATTTCGAATTTAAAAGCGGTGTCGGCTATGTGATCGCCCGCAAGACCTTCAACATGCGCCTGCCGGAAAACTTCGCCTTCCATCTGCAGACCCGTGGCGATGCGCCCCGCGGCGATGCCGAATTCAAGCTGGTCGATCGCAATCAAAGTGTCTGGTGGCTGAAACGACGCGACTTCAACTTCCCCCGTGACTGGGAACCGCTGACTATCAAGAAACGCCATCTCAGCCTGGCCTGGGGACCGGGCGAGCCGCTGGACGCACTCACCACCATCGAGTTTGCCCTGTCGCCGGGCACGCCCGGCAAAGGCTCGGTGTGGCTCGATGAACTGAGCTTCGAACCGCGCCCGCCCGTGCAGGCCTATACCCTGCAACCGCAGATCAGCGCCTCGACCACGGGTGACGGTTCCACGCCGGGGGCCGCCATCGATCCTGATCCGGCCAGCGTCTGGCACAGCGGTACCCTGGCTGAAGATCAATGGCTGCTGCTGGATTTCCTGCAGGCCCGCGAATATGGCGGACTGATCATCGACTGGGATCGCGATGACTACGCCATTAACTACCGGGTGGAAGCCTCCGCCGATGGCGAGACCTGGAAAACCGTCCATACGGTGCGCGACGGCAACGGCCAGCGCGACTATATCGCCCTGCCCAACGCCGAATCGCGCTACCTGCGCCTGAGCCTGGAGCGCAGCAGCCGCCAGCGCGGCTATGGCATCCGCCACCTCACCGTGCAGTCCTACGAATTTTCCAGCACGCCGGCGACCTTTTTCGAAGCCATCGCCCGTGCCGCGCCGCGGGGCTATTACCCGCGCTATTTCCAGGGTGAACAGACCTACTGGACCATCGTCGGCGCCGAGGGCGATGATCGCGAGGCGCTGCTCAATGAAGACGGCATGCTGGAGGTCGATAAGGGCGCATTCAGCATCGAACCGTTCCTGTTCGCCGATGACCGGCTGCTGACCTGGGCCGATGGACCGAACCATCAGGAACTGGCCGATGGCTATCTGCCGATCCCAACGGTGCGCTGGCAGCGCGACCCGTTCCGGCTGTCGATCACCACCTTTGCCGCTGGCGCCCCGGACAAGTCGGTGCTGTATGCCCGCTACCGGCTGGAAAATCGCAGCGATGCCATTCGCCACGTCAGCCTGTTCCTGGCGCTGCGCCCGTTCCAGGTCAATCCGCCCTGGCAGTCGCTGAATCTGGTCGGGGGCGTAGCGCCAATCCGCACTCTGGTCTATGCCAACCGCGAAATCACCAGCGCGCCACTGGGCAAGCGCATCACCGTGCTCACTGAGCCGGTGCGCTTCCGCGCCGCGACCTTCGATCAGGGCGCAATCACCGATTATCTGGTCGAGGGCCGGCTGCCGACCCGCGAGGCAGTCGATGATGATGAATTTGGCCGCGCCTCGGGTGTGCTCGAATACGGCTGGGATCTGCAGCCAGGCGAGATTCGCGATGTTTACCTGCGCATTCCCTTCCACGCCAGCGCTGCCCAGAGCGCCGTGCTGCCCGATGCCGAAGCTGCAGCCATGGTCGAACGCCTGCTGGAGCAGACCCGTCAGGGCTGGGCGGCGCGGCTCGACCGGGTCGGTCTGGAAGTGCCACCGGCGGCGCAGCGCATCGCCCGCAGCATCAAAAGCAACCTCGCCTATATCCTGATCAACCGCGATGGCCCGGCGATCCAGCCCGGCTCGCGCGCCTATTCGCGCTCCTGGATTCGCGATGGCGCCCTGACCTCGGCGGCGCTGCTCGGCATGGGCTACACCGAAGAGGTGCGCCAGTTCCTGCAGTGGTACGCACCCTACCAGTTCGCCGATGGCAAGGTGCCCTGCTGTGTCGATGCCCGCGGTGCCGATCCGGTCGCCGAGCATGACAGCCATGGCGAGCTGATCTACACGCTGATGGAGTATTACCGCTATACGCGCGATGTCGGTTTCCTGCGCGAGATGTGGCCGCATGTGCTGCGCGCGGTCGATTACATCGACGCCCTGCGCCAGCAGCGCCTGACCGATGACTATCGCCAGCGCGATGACTGCGCCTATTGCGGACTGGTGCCGGAATCGATCAGCCATGAGGGCTACGCCAGCCAGCCGCGCCATTCCTATTGGGATAATTTCTTCACTCTGCGCGGCCTTAAGGATGCGGCAGCGATGGCGGCGATTCTCGGCGAGGATGCGCAGGCGGCGCGCATGGCGGGGTTGCGCGATGCCTTCCGCCGCGACTTGTATCACTCGATCCTGACCACGCTGCGCCTGCGCGGCATCGACTATATTCCCGGCGCGGTGGAACTGGGCGACTTTGATCCACCCGCGACCGCCATTGCCCTGGATCCGGGCGGCGAGCTGGGGCAGTTACCGCAGCCGGCCCTGAACCGCACCTTCGAGCGCTACACCGAGTTCTTCCGCCAGCGTCGTGATGGCGGCCTGGACTGGGTGGCCTACGCGCCCTATGAGTGGCGCACGGTAGGGGCGATGGTCCGCCTGGGTCAGCGCCAGCAGGCTCTGGAACAACTGGCATTCCTATTCGAGGGCCAGCGACCGGCGGCCTGGAATCAGTGGGCAGAGGTGGTGTGGCGCGAGCCGCGTACACCGCGTTTCCTCGGCGACATGCCGCACAGTTGGATAGGTTCGGATTTCATCCGCGCCGCGCGCAGCCTGTTCGTCTATGAACGTGAATCCGATCAGGCCTTGGTGATCGGCGCGGGCCTGCCGGCGAACTGGGTGACTGCGCCAGGCGGGGTTGCGGTCAAGCGCATGCCGACCTGGCACGGCACCCTGAACTACCGCATGGCCCTATCCGGGGCCGATACCTTGCGCGTGGATCTCAGCGGTGATGTGGTGGTGCCGCCGGGCGGCATCGTGCTGCGCTCGCCGCTGGAACGGCCCCTGCGCGCGGTACGGGTCAATGGCCAGACCTGGACCGGATTCACGCCCGATACGATAACCCTCGACCGCTTCCCGGCACAGGTGGAATTGCTGTATTGAGCCGCTAAGGACAAATAAAGTTGACATCCTCCCCGCCCTGACTGGTACTGAGCGCAGCCGAAGTAAGGGCGGGGCTTTTCGCGCAATTCGGGTAATTCTCAGTAGGTTTTCGTCATTCCCGCGCATGCGGGAATCCAGCGATGCGCTGCAATGCTGACTGGATACCCGCTTTCACCCATATGTCGAAGTAAATCATCTGCACCCGGCCCGCCATGCTCTCTTTCTGGATCAAACTGTTCATCACCAGCAGCGAATCACCCGCAACCAATCGGTTCGCCCAACCCCGCTCATGCCGATAGAAGTCAATCGCATCGCGCAACGGCAGATTCTCAAACGGCGCATCAAACAACCCAGGCTGGATAGCCTTCGCAGCGCCCGCACTCTTGCCCTCGCCCTTCATCGCTTTGCGCACCGACGAGAGGATACTGGCCGGATCAATGCGCTCATGAACGCGCAGACTGACCGTGTCCACATCAAAGCTCGTGCGCTCGGCCTTGCCCGCCCAGTTCAAATACGGCGTTTGCAGACGCCTCAACGCTTCCAGCGCATACCGCATATGCTCGGTGTTATCGCTGGCCAGCGCGTTTTTCTCATTCAATTTACGACATGACGCGACTCGATCACACTACTCATCAGCCATCCGCAAATGGCACTCATCACCGTGTGCGCATGACTCTCGCCAATCTTAGCAATACACAAGCACTACACAGGATACAGCACGCAACGCACGGCATGATTCAAGGTGCTTGCGTCCTGATATCCCTATCGAGACCAAGCAGATCTGCTCAGACAGCGCACCACCGGACTACACTTAAAAATGGCCTCGCACAAACGATGCCCAGGTTTCCAGTCCGCCGGGAGAGTTCTCACCCATGCACACCGACATCATCCAGCACGCGCACACCGCCGACGGTCACCTGCTCACCCAGGGTCGCTACAGCACCTTTCTCACCGCTGCCGGCACCGGCTACGCCGCCTGGAACGGGCAAGCCCTGACCCGCTGGAGCGCCGACCCCACCGAGGACAGCGACGGCTTTTTCATCTACCTGCGCGACGAAGACAGCGGCGCAGTCTGGTCGCCCGGCACCATGCCCGCACCCGGCGCATCTGCCCGCTACGGCTACCGCTTCGCCCCCGGACTGGGCGAACTGAGCTGCCTGCATGACGGCATCGACGCCCGTCTGGAGCTATGCCTGGCCCCGGATGCCGAACTGGAGCTGCGCCGCATCACCCTGCACAACACCGGCACCACACCCCGGCGCATCACCCTGACCAGCTATGCCGAGCTGGTGCTCAACCACTGGGCCGCCGATGCCGCTCACCCCGCCTTTTCCAAACTGTTCGTGCAGACCGAATGGAACGCACCGGCACGGGCACTGCTGGCGCGGCGACGACCCCGCTCGCCGGACGAAGCACCCTGCTGGCTGGTACATACCCTGGCCGGTGAAATCAATGGCGATCCCCCCCAGTACGAAACCGACCGCGCACGTTTCCTGGGTCGTGGCTACAGCCGGGCACTGCCCCAGGCATTGAGCATAAGCGACATACCACCCGGCACGGTTGGCAACGTCCTCGATCCAATCATCAGCCTGCGCCGCGTCCTGATCCTGCCGCCGGGCGCCAGCGCGCAACTCTGCTTCCTGCTCGGCGCCGCTACCGACCGCGACGCCGCGCTGGATCTGGCCACCCGTTATGCCGCGCCGGCCATGGTCGTTACCGCCTTTCAGGTTGCCGCCGCCCAGGGCAATTTCAGCAACAGCGGTCAACGGCTCACCGAAGCGCGCGCGCCAATCCCGCCCGCACCGGCATTGCCACCGCCAGCGGGCGATGATTTGCAATTCTGGAACGGCTATGGCGGCTTCAGCATCGATGGCCGCGAATACTGCATCCGCCTGCAAACCAATGCCCAGGGCCGCCTTGGCCTGCCGCCACAACCCTGGACCCATGTGGTGGCCAATCCGCATTTCGGCTTTCTGGCCAGCGAAACCGGCGCCGGCTGCACCTGGAGCCAGAACAGCCGCGAGAATCGCCTGACCCCGTGGTACAACGATCCGCTGCTCGATCCGCATGGCGAGGCGCTATACCTGCGCGATGAGGACAGCGGCGAATTCTGGTCGCTCACGCCCGGCCCGGCGCCACGCCCCGGATGCTTTGAAATCAACTACGGCTTCGGCTATTGCCGCTATCGCCAGCATGATCCGCGCCTGAACCAGGAACTCTGGCTGTTCGTGCCGCGCACCGACCCGCTCAAGCTGGCCTGGGTGCGCCTGCACAACCCCAGCGACCAGCCGCGCCGGCTGAGCCTGTTTGCCTATGCGCGCCTGGTGCTCGGCGTGCTGCCGGGCGAACAGGCCAGCGCCCTGCGGGTTGAACGCGATCCAGTGAGCGGCGCGCTGCTGGCTGAGAATCACAATCGCGAGTTCGCCGGTCGCATCGCCTTTGCCGCCTTGGCCATGCCCGATAACACACCGGTGCAGGTCAGTGCTGACCGCGCCGAGTTCATCGGCCCGCACGGCAGTCCGGCACGACCGGCAGCGCTGCGGCCCGGTCACAACCTCAGCGGTCATCTGGGCAGCGCGCCCGATCCCTGCCTGGCCCTGCAGGGCAGCCTGGTGCTGGCAGCGGGCGCCACGCTTGAGGCCGCCTTTCTGCTCGGCGAAACCGAGGGCCGCGACGAAGCGCGCGCGCTGGTCGAGCGCTACCGGGCCACGGGCGCGGCAGCGGCCGCGCTGCACGAGGCGCAAAGCTTCTGGCAAAACTGGCTGGACCGGGTACGCATACATACCCCAGCGCCGGATCTGGACCTGATGGTCAACGGCTGGGCCGCCTACCAGACGCTCGCCTGCCGGCTGTGGGCGCGCAGCGCGTTCTACCAGTCCGGCGGCGCCTTTGGCTTCCGTGACCAGTTGCAGGATGCCGCAGCGCTGCTCTACCACGACCCGCAACTGACCCGCCAGCAACTGCTGCTGCATGCCGCCCATCAGTTTGTCGAGGGCGACGTGCTGCACTGGTGGCACCCACCGCTCAGCCAGGGCATCCGCACCCGCTTTAGCGATGATCTGCTATGGCTGCCCTACCTGGCGGCCTTCTACGCACATGCCACCGGGGATTGGAGCCTGTTTGGCGAGCCGGTGCCCTTCCTGCGCGCGCGCGCACTGGCCGAGGGCGAGGATGAGTCATTTCTACAACCGGAGCCGACCGATGAAAGCGCCAGCGTCTACGAACACTGCTGCCGGGCGCTGGATCGCTCGCTGACCCAGGGCGCGCATGGCCTGCCGCTCATGGGCAGCGGCGACTGGAACGATGGCATGAACCGGGTGGGCCGCGAGGGACGCGGTGAAAGCGTCTGGCTGGGCTTTTTCCTGTATACGATTCTCGGCGCCTTCGTGCCGATCTGCGGCCAGCACGGCGATCCGAACCGGGCGCGGCGCTACGCAGCCTTTCGCCGGCATCTGGCCAAAGCGCTCAATGAACAGGGCTGGGATGGCGCCTGGTATCGCCGCGCCTGGTATGACAATGGCGCGGTGCTTGGCTCAGCGGCCAGTGACGAATGCCAGATCGATGCCCTGGCGCAGGCCTGGGCGGTGCTTTCACAGGCCGCGCCAGCAGCCCGCGCCGAGGCCGCGCTGGATGCGGTTGAGGAGCATCTGATCGCCGAGGACGATGGGCTGATCCGTCTGCTGACACCGCCCTTTGTCGATACGCCGCACGATCCGGGCTACATCAAGGGTTATGTCGCCGGGGTGCGCGAGAACGGTGGTCAGTACACCCACGCCGCGCTGTGGGTGGTGCAGGCGCTGGCGATGCTCGGTCGGCGCGAACGGGCCGCGCCACTGCTGGCCATGCTCGGCCCGGTGCGCCATAGCCTGGACCCGGCAGCAGTGGCCCGCTATCAGGTCGAGCCTTATGTGATCGCCGCCGATATTTATGGCGTGGCGCCGCATGTCGGGCGCGGTGGCTGGACCTGGTACACCGGTTCGGCGGGCTGGCTGCTGCGCGTGGCGCTGGAATCGATCCTCGGCCTGCAGCGGATCGATGGTCACGCGCTGCACCTGCGGCCCTGCATTCCCGACTCCTGGCCGGGCTTCAGCCTGCGCTATCGGCTGCCGGAGGGCGATGCGAGCTATGCCATTGCCGTGGACAATCCCGAGGGCTGCAGTGCCCGGGTGGTGGCGGTGATGATCGATGGCCAGCCCGGCACGATCGCAGCCGGCGCAGCCTGCATCCCGCTGTTCCACGATGGCCGCCTGCACCGGGTGACGGTGACCCTGGGTGCACCGGATGCGGGGACGGATTCCATAGTCTGAGCATTCTTGCTGAATCCAGCGGCAGGCATGCCTGCCGCCAGGGCCAGCATGGGGGCGCGTATGCGCATCTCGCAGTAGCTTGCGCGCGCAGCGAATGCGAGAATCGCCGCCCGCGCCACGCCTGCCGCTGCACCGGCAGCATCCGGCTGATGCCACTGCACGCCCATGCCATCCATAGCCATACCGATCCGACAGTCCCATGCCTTTATTGTCCACCAGCTCTCCGAACTGGTCGGCTATCTGCTGGACAGAAAAGCCACGTCGGCCCCACCGGCCCTGAGCGCGCTACCGAAACCCGAAAACCCGAACAGTGTAGCGATCCCGGTACTCGATCCAGGCAGTCGCACCCTGCGCCTGGGCGAAATTCTCGAACAGCGCGGCATCGTCAGCGATGAAGACTTGCATCTGGCGCTGGCGGAAAAGCTCAAGCTGCCGTTCGTATATCTGGCCGATTTCGATATCGACAGCCAGGCCCTGAACTATCTGCCGGAAGAACTGGCCCGGCAATACCGGCTGCTGCCGATTGCCCTGTTGGACGGCAAGCGCATCGTCGTGGCCATGGACGACCCTACCGACAATGACGCCATTCAGACCCTAGTGTTCGTCACCGGCAAGCCCATCGAAATCGTCATCGCCGCGCGCGGCGATATCCTGGCTGCCATTGACCGCTACTACAGAAACGACATCAGCGAAAGCAGCACCGAGTCGATCAATGCACTCTTCGAGCCCGAGAGTCCGTCCGTTCAGGAACTGGAGCGGCAAATCGCCGAGCGCCTGAGCCAGCAAAAGCCCATCGTCCGCTTCGTCAACCATCTGCTCAAGAGTGGGATTCGCCGCCGGGCCTCAGACATCCACATCCGCCCGACCGAGGAAGGCGCCAGTCTGATTTTTCGCATCGACGGCACCCTGGTGGACATCTCCTGCTTCAACAAGATCACCGCGCGCGGCGTGATCAGCCGCCTGAAGATCCTTGGCGGCATGAACATCGCCATCAAGCGCCTGCCCCAGGACGGGCAAAGCCGCATCATCTGCGATGGCAGCACCGTCGATCTGCGCTTGTCCATCATGCCCACCGTCGAAGGCGAAAGCGTCGCCATCCGCATCCTCAACAAGCAGGCCAATCTGAAGAACCTCGATGACATCGGCTTTCGCCCACGTGAACTGAATCTCTGCCGGGAATTGATCCAGCGCAGCAGCGGCATGATTCTGGTGACCGGGCCGACCGGCGGCGGCAAATCAACCACGCTGTATTGCATGCTGCAGGAGATCATCCAGCAGAATGTCTCCATAATCACCGTCGAGGATCCGGTTGAATACCGCGTCCCCGGCATCGAGCAAGTCCAGGTCAATACGGCGGCCGGCCTGACCTTTGCCCGGGTGCTGCGCAACGTGCTGCGCCACGATCCGGATGTGGTCATGATCGGCGAGATCCGCGACCGCGAAACCGCCCAGATCGCCGTTGAAAGCGCCCTGACCGGGCATCTGGTGCTAAGCACGCTGCACACCAACAGCGCCGCCGCGACCGTGACCCGCCTGCTGGAAATGGGCATCGAGCCCTACCTGATCAACGCCACGCTGCTCGGCGTGGTCAACCAGCGTCTGGTACGCCTGAACTGCCCCGACTGCCTGGTCGAGGAACCCCCGCAGGACGCGCTGCACCGCAGCCTGGGCCTGAGCGCCGCGGAAACGTTTTATCATGGCGGCGGCTGCTCCCACTGCAATGACCTGGGCTTTCACGGGCGCATGGCGGTCTACGAGTTCCTGCAGGTGACTCCGCTCCTGCGCCAGTGCATCCTGCAGGCGGTCGACACCGACAAGCTCTGGGCCCAGGCGATCCAGGATGGCATGCGTCCCCTGACCCAGAACGCCCTTGACGCAGCACGCCAGCGCCTGATCCCCCTCTCCGAGGTGTATCGCGTCCGCATGGAGTGAGCGCGACACGGCAAGGCCGTAACGCTATAATTTCCGACCTCTTTGCTCAGAATACGCGGCCACGCGCCGCCCGGATGTTCATGCAAACCGCTACTCCGCTGTTTTCCTATCGTAAATACTGGGCCGCGCGCTTTGGCGTTGCGCCCTTCCTGCCGATGTCGCGCGCCGAGATGGATACGCTTGGCTGGGACTGCTGCGACATCATCCTGGTCACCGGCGATGCCTATGTCGATCACCCCAGTTTTGGCATGGCGATCATTGGCCGCCTGCTGGAAGCGCAGGGGTTTCGGGTGGGCATTCTCGCCCAGCCGGACTGGACTTCTGCCGAACCGTTTCGCGCCCTGGGCCGACCGGCGCTGTTCTTTGGCGTCACCGCCGGCAATATGGATTCGATGGTCAACCGCTACACCTCGGATCGGCGCCTGCGCCACAACGACGCCTATACGCCCGATGACGCAGGCGGCAAGCGCCCGGACCGCGCCGTGATTGTCTACAGCCAGCGCTGTCGCGAAGCCTATCCCGACGCGCCGATCATCATCGGTGGCATCGAAGCCTCGCTGCGCCGCATCGCCCATTACGACTACTGGTCGGATACGGTGCGCCGCTCGGTGCTGCTGGATGCAAAAGCGGATCTGTTGCTGTATGGCAATGCCGAGCGCGCCCTGGTCGCGCTGGCGCATCGCGTCGCCGCGGGCGAGCATCCCCGTGATATGCACGATCTGCGCGGCACCGCGTTCGTGGTCAGGGGCCTGCCGGAGGGCTGGCTGGAAATCGACTCCAGCGAGATCGACCAACCGGGGCCGGTGCCGCCGCATCCCGATCCCTATGCCGCCACACCGGCCAATCCTTTTTCCCAGGATCAGCAGCGTTCAAGCAGCGCCCCGTCGGCACCGCTGCCACGGCGCAGCGTGCGCCACGACCGCGCCAGGACCGTGATCCGCCTGCCGGCCTATGAGCAGGTCAAGCGCGATCCGGTGCTGTATGCGCACGCCTCGCGCCTGCTGCACCTGGAGACCAACCCCGGCAACGCCCGCGCCCTGATCCAGCGCCACGGCGATCGCGAACTGTGGCTGAATCCACCGCCGCTGCCGCTGAGCACGGCGGAAATGGACAGGGTCTTTGGCCTGCCCTATGCCCGCGCGCCGCATCCGGCCTATGGCAATGCGCGCATCCCGGCCTGGGAGATGATCCGCTTCTCGGTGAACATCATGCGCGGCTGCTTTGGCGGCTGCACCTTCTGCTCGATCACCGAGCATGAAGGCCGCATCATCCAATCGCGTTCACAAGCCTCGATCCTGCGCGAGATCGAAGAGATCCGCGACAAGACGCCCGGTTTCACCGGGGTGATTTCCGATCTTGGCGGGCCGACCGCCAACATGTACCGCATTGCCTGCAAGTCGCCCGACATTGAGAAGAACTGCCGCAAGCTGTCCTGCGTCTACCCGGATATTTGTTCAAATCTCAACACCGATCATTCAGCGCTGATCCAGCTTTATCGCAAGGCGCGCGAACTGCCCGGGGTGAAAAAGGTGCTGATCGCCTCCGGGGTGCGCTATGACCTGGCGGTGCGCGATCCGGCCTATGTGCGCGAACTGGTGACCCATCACGTCGGCGGCTATCTGAAGATCGCCCCGGAGCATACCGAGGCCGGGCCGCTGTCGAACATGATGAAGCCGGGCATGGGCGCCTATGAGCGCTTCAAGGACCTGTTCGATAAATACTCCCAGGAAGCCGGCAAGGAACAGTACCTGATCCCCTACTTCATCGCCGCCCATCCCGGCACCACCGATGAAGACATGCTCAACCTGGCGCTGTGGCTGAAACAGAATGGCTTCCGCGCCGATCAGGTGCAGGCTTTTCTGCCCAGCCCGATGGCGCTGGCCACCGCCATGTACCACAGCGGGCGCAATCCGCTGAAGGGCATCCACCGCGACCGCGGCGACCTGGTGTTTTCCGCCCGGGGCCTCAAGCAGCGCCGCCTGCACAAGGCGTTTCTGCGCTATCACGATGCCGAAAACTGGCCGCTGCTGCGCGAAGCGCTCAAGCGTATGGGCCGCGCCGAACTGATCGGCAACGGCAAGCGCCACCTGATTCCCCTCTGGCAGCCGGCCGGTACCGGACTCGGCGGTGGCGAGGGCGCGCGCGCCGGGCGCAAGCACGGTCCGCAAACCATTCTGACCCAGCACAGCGGCCTGCCACCGCGCGCCGATGGCTCGCGCATCGCCCGCGTGCAGCCGGCACCGAAACCGGCGAGCCAACCAGCCGTGGAACGCCGGCCACCGCGCGCTTTCACCCAGGGCAGTCCCTGCGGCAGCGGCAAGCGCCGGCCACCGCGCTGATGCCCCTGCCGTTGCGACCGGCTGCGTCCTGGCTCTAGTCCTGAGACTGCCGCCAAACCTGTCAGCCACGATGCAAACTGCCACCACAGCGCACGCGGATTTGCCCACAGCGCCGCACCCGAGGAGTTGAATGCATGCAGGAACTGCAACGCTTACTGACCGTGATGGCGCGGCTGCGCGATCCGGACACCGGCTGTCCCTGGGACCGGCAGCAGACCTATGCCAGCCTGGTGCCGCACACTCTGGAGGAAGCCTATGAGGTCGCCGACGCCATCGCCCGCGAGGACTGGGCCGAACTGCGCGAAGAACTCGGCGACCTGCTGTTCCAGATCGTGTTCTACGCCCAGATCGCCGGTGAGGAAGGCCGCTTTGATTTCGCCGCCATCGCTGACGCCATCAGCGAGAAGATGACCCGTCGCCATCCACACGTCTTTGGCGATGCCTGTTACGCCAGCGCCGAAGCACAGACCGCTGCCTGGGAACAGATCAAGGCCAGCGAGAAGACCACCGCGCCGACCGGCGTGCTGGACGGCGTGCCGCTGGCGCTGCCGGCGCTGAGTCGTGCGGCCAAGCTGCAAAGGAAAGCCGCGCGGGTCGGGTTCGACTGGGGCACGCTGGCGCCGGTGCTGGCCAAGATCGAGGAGGAACTCGGGGAGATTCGCGCCGAAATCGCTGCCGCTGCACCGCCGGAACGGCTGGCCGATGAACTCGGCGATGTGCTGTTCGCGGTCGCCAATCTGGCCCGGCACCTGAAAATCGATCCTGAGGCAGCGCTGCGCGGCACCAACGCCAAGTTCGAGCGCCGCTTCCGTCAGGTTGAACACGGGCTGGCCGCACGTGGCCGCACGCCCGCCGAATCGACGCTGGCGGAAATGGATGCGCTGTGGGAACAGGCCAAGGCCGCTGAGCGCGCCCAGCAGGCCGGCGCCGATTTGCCAGCAATTCCCCTACAACGTTAATCTATATGCAGGACGGTTCCCCCTCGGGGGATGAAAAGGGAACGCGAAGCGCACCGACGTAATGGAGCGGATTCGCGGCTGATCCCGCAACTGTGAGCGGCGAGCCGGCGTTCAAACAAAGCCACTGGGCAACTGGGAAGGCTGAACGCACGGTAATGACCCGCCAGCCAGGAGACCTGCCGTCTCAGTCATCGCCTAGCCGCCGGACGGGTATTTCCGGCGGGACGGTCCACCGTTTGGCGATGCGGGAAACCGAGCGCTCGCCAGCGGCAGGCCGGGCGGTCCCGCCGCGTGCGGGCTCGTCCACGTCCTTTGAGACTCCTGGTCTCACCCTAGCGCGATCGCGCGTTTTCCAGCGGACGAAGAACCGGTAACGGTTCATTCCCTCCATGAACAGGAAGCGCATTCGCCAACATGAACACGCATCACTCGCACCACCCGCACCTGCTCCGCACCCTGCCGACCCTGGCCAGCACCCTGCTGGCAGTACTGGCCGCGCCCGCCGCGCTCGCCCAGGACGAACTGCCCGAACTGGTGGTCACCGCTACCCGCGTACCCACGCCGATTGAACAGGTCGGCAGCGCCATCAGCGTGATCAGCGCCGAGGAACTGCAGCAGCGGCAAATTCGCGTGGTCGCCGACGCCCTGCGCGACGTGCCCGGCGCCACGGTCAATCACAGCGGTGGCGCGGGCGGCATCACCGAGGTCTATCTGCGCGGTGCGCAGGCCAACCAGACCCTGGTGCTGATCGACGGCGTCGAGGTCAACAATCCCGACGGCGGCGCGTTTGACTTCAGCAGCCTGCTCAACCTGGAAATCGAGCGCATCGAAGTGCTGCGCGGGCCGCAAAGCGTGCTCTGGGGCAGCGCGGCCATCGGTGGCGTGATCAACATCATCACCCGGCGCGCCGAGCGTCCGCTGCAGGCCAGCGCCCAGCTCGAAGGCGGCAGCTTCGCCACCTGGCAGGGCAGCGCCAGCCTCGGCGGCAGTGGCGACAACTACGATGCTCTGCTCAGCGGCACCTGGCTGAATACCGATGGCTGGTCCTCGGGCAGCGCATGGCGCGGCAACAGCGAAGACGATGGTGCACGGGTCGGCACCGTGCAGTTCAAGGGCAACCTGCGGCCAAGCAGCGATCTGGAGCTGAATCTGATCGAGCGCTATACCGACAGCCGCAACGACTTCGACGCCTTCTTCGGTGGCGATGTGCGGCCGGTCACCGATAGCGACGAATACGCCGACAATCGCCAGAACCTGGTGCGCCTGCAGGGTAAGTACACGATGTTCGATGGCGCCTGGCAGCACCTGCTCGGCATCGGGCGCTATGACCTGGACGGCAAGACCTACAGCTCCGGGCTGGAGACCTTCGACGGTAGCACCTCATCCAACCAGCTCGACTACCAGAGCAACTACTTTCTCAACAGCGCCGACGCCGCGCACACCTTCACTTTCCTGGTCAAGGATAAGGAAGACGAAGCCACCAACAGCTATTTCGCCAGCAACTCGATCCACAACACCGGCGTCGGCTTCAACTATGGACTTGGTCTCGATGAACAGTTGTTCCTGACCGCCGGCATCCGCCGCGATTTCAACGACCGCTTTGCCGACGCCAACACCTACCGTCTGACCGCTGCCTACCGCTGGCCGGATATCGGTGGCCGCCTGCACGGCAGCTACGGCACTGCGGTCAAGAACCCGACCCTGATCGAGCTGTACGGCTTTTCCGGCGATTTCCAGGGCAATCCCAACCTGCAGCCGGAAGAAAGCACCGGCTACGATATCGGCTGGGAACAGAACCTGCTGGATCGCCGGCTGCGCTTCGACCTGACCCTGTTCAATAATCAGATCGACAACATCATCGTCGGCGCCGGGCGCTCGGTGATCAACCTGCCCGGTGAAAGCACCAGTCGCGGCGTCGAACTGAGCGCCAATGCCACGCTCAGCGAGGATCTGAGCGCGACGATCGCCTACACCTACACCGACACCGAGGACCCGCAGGGCGAGGAACTGATCCGCCGGCCGCGCAATCAGGCCAGCCTCAACCTCAACTACAGCGCCTTCGAGCAGCGCGCCAACTTCAATCTGGCGGTGCAGTACAGCGGCTCATCCACTGATCTGGCCTTCGATCCGATCACCTTCATCAGCTACCCGGTGACGCTATCCAGCTACACCGTGGTCAATCTGGCGGCGCGCTATCAGGTCGACAAGCAATGGCAGCTCTACGGGCGGGTCGACAACCTGTTCAACGAGGACTACGAGCAGGTACTCGGCTATTCCGGCACCGAGCGCGGGGTGTATGTCGGCGCCCGCTACCAGTTCTAGGACGCGGCTCGGCATGGCGACGCGATGCCGGTACTGGACGGGTCTGCTGGCTCTGAGCCTGGCCCTGATACCGGGCCTGGCTGCGGCAGCGCTGCCGCGGGCGGCGTCGCTGACCCTGTGCGCCGACCAGTACCTGCTGGGACTGGCCGCACCGGAACAGATCGTCGCCGTGTCCGCCGATGCCCGCGATCCGCGCCAGTCGCTGTTCGCCGCCGAGGCCACCGCTTATCCGGCGCATCGTGGTTCCAGCGAGGAACTGATCGCGCTGCGCGCCGAAGTGGTGTTGACCGATCGCTGGATGCCGCTGCAAACCGCCGCGCGCCTCGACCGGCTTGGGGTGCGGGTGGTGTCGATCCCGCTGCCCAACAGCTGGGACGACATCGCCAACACCACGCGCAGCATTGCCGCTGCCCTGGGCCGCCCACAACAGGGTGAAGCGCGCATTGCCGAGATGCAGGCGCGGCTGGCGGCGCTGGCGGTGAAAAATGCCCAGCGGCGTGGCCCGGAACCGCTGGCTGCCTATTTCCGCCCGATGGCGCCAGCGCTGGCAGCGGCACCTTCATCGACACCGTGTTGCAGGCTGCCGGGACGCGCAATCAGGCCACGGAACTGGGTCTGCGCGGCTGGGTCGGGCTGGATCTGGAACGGCTGGTCGATGTCCGCCCGGATCTGCTGGTGCTGGGCTTTTTCGATCAGGGCGGCGAGAGCCGGCGCATGACCTTCGCCCGGCATCCGGTGTTCCGCCGCCTGCTGGCACAGCGCCCGGTGATTGCCGTGCCGGATCGCTACTGGAGCTGTAGCGGCTGGTTTCTGGCCGAAGCTGCGACCTATATCGCCGCGCATCTGCCTGCGGACCCAGACCCTCTCCCGACTGGAGAAGGCATCGGAAAACCATGAGCCATAGTGCCACACAGGATCGGGATCAGGACCGGCGCATCATCGCTGGATTGGCAGCGCTGCTGCTGGTGTTGGCGCTGGCCGGGCTGCTGCTGGGCCAATTGCCGCTGAGTCCGGGGCAGGTGCTGAGCGGGCTGTTCGGCGGTGATGAACGCTTGGCGGTGATCGTGTTCGATATCCGCCTGCCCCGGGTGCTGCTCGGGCTGCTGGTCGGTGCGGCGCTGGGCCTGAGCGGTGCGGCGCTGCAGGGCCTGCTGCGCAATCCGCTGGCTGAGCCGGGCATTCTCGGCGTATCCGCCAGCGCCGGACTGGGCGCGGTGCTGGCGCTGTACTTTGGTCTGGCGCAGATCTCGGCCTGGGCGCTGCCGCTGTGTGCGTTGGGCGGGGCGCTGCTGGCGACCTTGAGCCTGGCCCTGCTAGCGACGCGCGATCCGAGTCCGCTGGGCCTGATCCTGGCCGGGGTGGCGGTTTCCAGTCTGGCGGTGGCCTTGACCTCACTGGCGCTGAACCTGGCGCCTAATCCGCTGGCGCTGAGCGAAATGGTGCTGTGGCTGCTCGGTTCGCTGCGCGACCGTGGCCTGGAGGATGTGACCCTGGCAGCGCCGTTCATCATCAGCGGCGTTCTGCTGCTGCTGAGCACGGGGCGCGGTCTGGATGCGTTGACGCTGGGCGAGGAGGCCGCGCAAAGCCTCGGCATTGGTCTCAATGGCCTGCGCGCCCGGGTGATCGGCGGTACGGCGCTGGCGGTAGGTGCAGCTACGGCGGCGACCGGTGCGATTGGCTTCATCGGTCTGATTGCGCCACATCTGCTGCGACCCTGGCTGGGCTATCAGCCGGGGCGGCTGCTGCTGCCGAGTGCGCTGGCCGGGGCGGTGCTGCTGCTGGCGGCGGATCTGCTGGTGCGTCTGCTGCCGACCCGGCAGGAATTGATGCTGGGCGTCGTCACCGCGCTGCTCGGTGCACCGTTCTTCCTGCATCTGCTGCTGCGCGGGCGGCGAAACCTGTCATGAACCTGCTGCTGGAAGCGGACCGGATTCGCGTCAAATTGGGTGAGCGAACCGTGGTGGATGGCGTCTCGCTGCACGTCGCCGCTGGACAACTGCTGGCGCTGATCGGGCCGAATGGCGCTGGCAAGACCACGCTGCTGGCGGCGCTGGCCGGGCTGCGCCCGCATCAGGGCACGGTGCGTCTGCTCGGACGCCCGCGGGATGCGTTACCGGGCCGTGAGCGCGCCCGCACCCTCGCCTATCTGCCGCAGGGCCATCTGGCCCATTGGCCCTTGACCGTGCGCCGGCTGGTCGAACTGGGTCGGCTGCCGCATCTGGCACCGTGGCGGGCACCGGCTGCTGCGGACCGGCTGGCGGTGACCGAGGCGCTGCAGCGCGCCGATCTCGTCGATCTCGCCGAGCGGCCTTTCGACACCTTGTCCGGCGGTGAACGGGCACGGGTGATGCTGGCGCGGGTGCTGGCGGTGGAAGCGCCGCTGGTGCTGGCCGATGAGCCGGTGGCGGCGCTGGATCCCTATCACCAGTTGCGGGTCATGGACTTGCTGCGCGATTACGCCGATGGCGGCGCGGCGCTGATCGTGGTGCTGCATGATCTGAGCCTGGCGGCGCGTTTCTGCGATGAACTGCTGCTGCTGCACGAGGGCCGGCTGCTGGCGCGTGGTCCCGCTGAGCAGGTGCTGTCAACCGCGCATCTGGCCGAGGCTTATCGGGTAACGGCGCTACGCGGCATGCATGAAGGTCAGCATTATGTGCTGCCCTGGCGACGACTGGTCCGCATGCCGGAGACCGCCGATGATACCTGAGCCGCTATCCGGGTCTGGCGAGCTGCAACGGCTGGCGGGCGCCGCGCTGTTGGCCCTGTGCACGCATCTGGGCCTGGCGCATCTGCCGCTGAACTGGCGGCCACCGGCATCGCCTCCGGCCACCGTGATCCGCATCAAGCTGATGGCGCCGGAACCCGCGCCGTCCGTGCCAGCACCCGCTGCTACGCCCGCTGCTACGGTAGCCGCCGCACCATCTCCACCAGCCGCGCCACCGCAACCAGTCAAGACACCGGAACCCCGGCCGATGCCACCGTCAACACCCGCCAGTAAACCACCGCCCAGCAAACCGCGCCCCGTGGTGAAAGCCCGTCCGCCCCAGCCACTGCCACCAGAGCGCCTCGCCCAGACAAAGCTGATCCCGCCCGCACCCAAACCGGTCCAGCCCAGGCCCAGCCGGCGCGCGGCACCACCACCCGAGGCAAGCCCCGCGCCCGGTCCGCATCTGGAACCGCGCTCGCTATCGGCAGCAACGGCAACCGCACCCGTCGCCGCATCTTCCAGCAATGCAGGCGCTGGCACTGGCACTGGCACTGGCACTGGCGCAAATCTCCCGGCAGGCAACAGCACCAGCGGCACCGGCACCGTCGGCGCGGGTGCGGCAGCCGTACCCGTGTCTGCGCTGTATCCCCTGCCCGGCAACCCGCCGCCGCGTTATCCGCCACTGGCGCGCGAACGCGGCTACGAAGGCCGGGTGCTGCTGCGCCTGACGGTCAATCCCGCCGGTCAGGTGGAAACCGTCAGTGTCGCCCACAGCAGCGGTCATGAAATGCTCGATGAGGAAGCGCGACGCACCGTAGCCCGCTGGCGCTTTCGCCCACCGGCCGCAGAACGGCTGGCCGTGGCGCAGGTGCCGATCGTGTTCCGCCTGCACGATTGAGCAACCTGCCGTATACACTTGGGGCAGGTTCACCGCTCTGCGGAAGGCTGCGCCCATGTCAAACCCGCCCTGCCCGTTCTGTAAACTGTCGGCTGCAGACATCGTTCATCACAGTGAACATCTGCGCGCGATTCGCGACCGCTTCCCGATCTCGCTGGGACATACCCTGCTGCTGCCGCGCCGGCATGTCGTGTCGCTATTTGATCTGAGCATCGTCGAATGGGTCGAACTGGGCCTGTTGCTAAATGAGGCGCGCGCGGCGCTGCAGGCGGAATTGCAACCGGATGGCTTTAACATCGGCATCAATGATGGCGTGGCCGCTGGGCAGACCGTGATGCACCTGCATGTGCATCTGGTGCCACGCTATCACGGCGATTCACCCGACCCGCGCGGCGGCGTGCGCTGGATCCTGCCGGAGCAGGCGCGGTATTGGTGAGTGCAACCCGCCACACCGACCCGCTGATTCCAGGCAATAAAAAAGGCCCGGATCATGTAATCCGGGCCCTGAGAGACTGGTGGAGCGGAAGGGGATCGAACCCTCGACCTTCGCATTGCGAACGCGACGCTCTCCCAACTGAGCTACCGCCCCTAAAATCGAAGGTCGTCACTATAGCGGCTTTCGCCGTCCCTGACTAGCCCCAGCGGCTAAAAAATCAGCCCTGCTGACGCAGAGCAGCGATGCGCTCTTCCAGCGGCGGATGCGTCATCAGCAGTTTGCGCAGACCTTCACCCAGCCCACCATTAATCCCGAACGCTGCCATTTCCGACGGCAACTGCGACGGCTCGTGCAACTGCCGCAGCCGCTCCAGCGCCGCGATCATCTTACCCCGCCCGGCCAGACGCGCACCGCCCGCATCAGCGTGGAATTCACGATAGCGGCTGAACCACATCACGATCAGCGAGGCCAGGAAGCCAAACAGCAACTCCGCAACAAAACTGGCCAGATAATAGCCGATGCCCGGCCCACGATTATTCTCGTTTTTGGACAGGGCCAGATCGACCGCGTAGCCGACCACCCGCGCCAGCACAATGACGAAGGTGTTGAGTACGCCCTGCAGCAGACTCAGGGTCACCATGTCGCCATTGGCCACATGACTGACCTCATGACCGAGCACCGCCTCCACTTCCTCGGCGCTCATCTGCTCCAGCAGGCCGGTGCTGACCGCAACCAGCGCATTGTTGCGATTGGCGCCGGTCGCGAAGGCGTTCGGCTCCGGCGACTCATACATCGCCACTTCCGGCATGCCGATGCCAGCAGCCTGCGCCTGACGACGCACGGTTTCTACCAGCCAGCGCTCCGCCTCGGTGCGCGGCTGTTCGATGACCTGCGCGCCCACCGAGCGCTTGGCCACCCATTTCGACATCAACAGCGAAATCAGCGAACCGCCCATGCCAAAGATGGCAGCGAATACCAGCAGGGACGGCAGATTCAGGCCGGAGCCGACCAGATAGCGGTTGACACCGAGCAGATTGGCGACAATACCCAGCAGGACCACCACCGCCAGGTTGGTCGCCAGGAACAGGAAAATGCGTTTCATTGCGTGCTCCAGTGGGGTAAGTCTGTTGAACTGTTGACCGGATTCTATACGGTGCGGCACAGGCAATTTCAAGCCGGGCGACGGGTGATGAACATGGCATCGCCGTAGCTGAAAAAACGGTAGCGCTGCTGTACGGCATGCCGGTAGGCGTGGAGCACCTCGGCGTGACCGGCGAAGGCCGCCACCAGCATCAGCAAAGTCGATTCCGGCAGGTGGAAATTGGTCACCAGCGCATCGACGCAGCGGAAGCGGTAGCCGGGATAAATGAAAATATCGGTTTCACCACTCCAGGGTTGGATCTCGCCGGCACGCGCCGCGCTTTCCAAAGCCCGCACTGCGGTGGTGCCGACCGCGATCACCCGCCCGCCCTGCGCCCGGGTCGCGTGAATCTGTTCGCAGGTCGCAGCAGTCACGCTCATCCGTTCGCAGTGCATGCGGTGCTCGCTGATGCGTTCCACGCGCAGCGGCTGAAAGGTGCCGGCGCCAACGTGCAGCGTAATGAAGGTCTGCGCCACGCCCCGCGTGCTCAACTGCTCCAGCAGTTCCGGGGAAAAATGCAGACCGGCGGTCGGCGCGGCCACCGCGCCGGGTTCACGGGCATAGACCGTCTGATAACGCTCACGGTCGGCGGCGGTCGGCTCGCGGGCGATATAGGGCGGCAACGGAATCCGGCCATGCTGCTCCAACACATCCAGCCACGGCTGATCGCCTTCAAGCTGCAGCTCGAACAGTTCACCCTGGCGACCCTGCACCGTCGCCTGAAAACCGGCATCGAACTGCAGCAGGCCGCCGGCGCGTGGCGAACGGTTGGCGTGCAGGTGGACCCAGGCCCGTTGTGCGTCCAGAATGCGCTCGACCAGGATCTCGACGCGCCCGCCGCTGGCCTTGCGCCCGAACAACCGCGCCGGAATCACCCGGGTATCGTTGAACACCAGCAGATCACCCGGCCGCAGCAGCTCCGGCAGTTGATGAAACTGCCGGTCGGCAAGAGCGCCGCTGGCGCCATCCAGCGTCAGCAGCCGGCTAGCGCCACGCGCGGCGGGCGGCTGCTGGGCAATCAGCGCCTCGGGCAGATCA